>Ga0247774_1000568_pt1 | contig 18337 bp, 19 predicted proteins | sample UWRJL001104B6_FD_179933 | JGI IMG/M metagenome (GOLD analysis project Ga0247774, IMG submission 179933) | Plant litter microbial communities from Arlington Agricultural Research Station in Wisconsin, United States - UWRJ-L001-104B-6 | ecosystem: Environmental > Terrestrial > Plant litter >... | reverse complement strand
TTTGCCTCATTTACTGCATTTCATTGCTTTCCTCTTCCGTGTTTCTTCTCTTCCTTTATAATTTTACGGCCTTTTCGTCGCCTTCGTTCGTTCCGTGCCCATTTGTGATAATGATCTCAATTCCTACTTAGTGAAAAGTGGGGCTAGGTCCTTACTCGTCGATGTCACCGAAATATCATCCTACCAGAAGCTTCTCCGGCCATTCGTCTCTTGAACACTCTCTGCCCGCTCACAATTCGTAAGACCCAAACCACCCCGGCAAACTCCGTGGTCTATGCACACGCCATGGACAAGAAAAAGACCATATACCAACTTGACACACCGTTTTCGACAGCGGCATGGTATGTTTTTGTTTCTCACTATTTCATCAACAAAGCCCCCCGAGCAAACCTATTGACTCAATCCAAACAGGCCAACAATCAAAGTCGAAGACCAGGATGCCATGCTAGATCTCCTTTGCGGGTAGGTGCTATATAACGTTTTGCCACAAACATGCTTTCTCTTTTATTTTTTTCCTACTCTGTCTATCCAAGACGGTATTTCATTATCTCTTGTGTCAGACATTCATATCTGTTTTTTCTATGTGAGTGTGTATGAGCTAACACCCCCTTTAGTCTTTTGACACCACTGGGTCAATATCGGAAAAAGTATATCCACCCATCAAGGGGCAAGAGGAAGAACTCTAAGAAGAGAAAACGAGAAGAATGCAATAAACTATCTGCAAGAGACGACGAACAAGCAACAAGGGCCATCATCGACTACAGCCGGACGGCGTCGATACCTCCCGCCCCGGAAATCTCAGGATACATCGACGTTGGCCTCACCACCGTAACCCGCACGCTCCAGCACCTCTCATCTCCGGATTCGGCCGCGCCCCCATCGGGAGACAAGGCGAAAATCAATAATGGGAGCGGCTGCAACGTTTCTACCCCTACAACAGACAAGCGGCCCGCGGCAGAGGAGATGGCAAGCCCCTCGACGTCCTCGTCGGGCAGCAGCGGCTCTTCCTACACAGCAATCTTCATCGCCAGGTCCGGCCAAACCAAGCCCTTCCAGGCCCACTTCCCGCAAATGGTCGCGGCTGCGTCGAAAACTCAGGGGCACATCCGCCTCGTGGGCTTCTTAAAGCAGGGAGTCGCCGAGCGCCTCAGCGCCGCGCTCGACATCCCCCGCGTGTCGGTCGTGGGCCTGCGCGTGGGCGCCCCCAACGCGAACCCGCTGGTAGAATTTCTCAGCGAGCGAGTTGATCCCGTTGTGGTCCCCTGGTTGGAGGGGAAGGGCCACGACTTTCGGAAGACGCAGATTAAGGCTGTGGAGACGGTTCGTTGCGCGCCGAGGCCGCGCCGCAGAGAATAGGCAGTGTACATTAGCTACGAAGAGAAGCTGAAAGGCAGTATAGAAGCTTCTACGGCGAGAAAACGATCGAAGACTTGCATTGCGTGAATCGGCTGTGACTCCGTAATACCATCTATGACTCGTAGTCTATTCTCAAGTGCCACCTAGGAATCAATGTATACATTTTATCCCCTTACTTCTGTTTAGCTCTTATTTACTAGTAGTCATCGCCTTCTCGACAATCTTCACGCCCTCCCTAACCGAAGGCGAGAAGTGGCGTCTCAAGATTTCCCCTTCCCAAACCGTCGCTGAAAACGGATTGCTACCCTCATAGTCGGTAAGAGGATTAAACGTTCCATTTGCGATTCGGTGCTCCGTGTTCCACAGAGCGGATACCTTTTTGGCGTGCGCGTCGGCCACATCCGCCAATAACGCGAGGACGGCTCGAATCGACTTCTCGGGCATGTGGAGGCTGGCCGTCATGAGCTGCTTGGTGAAAGACGCGAGTCTTAGAGGTGGCACCGAGCGGATGTTCCAGGGTGGGAGGAGTATGGATGTGAGACAGCGGATAAGGAGAACGGTGGTGGTTTGGATATTCACTTTGTTCCTAGGAGTTGAGGCGTCTGCGGTGCCGCTAGTGTTTTCGTAAGCCTTGCTCGTTCGTTCGAGGGCTGGCTCGATAGACAGCGGTAGGAGCGATTTGTAAAGTTGGGAGTTGAAGAAAGAGAGGTCGAGGTGCAAGTTGGATCGTGAATTGTGAGCATCTTGGCCAGCTAAAAGGGCATAGGCTGTTATGGTGCAAAGAATAGACTCGCGAGACGTGTTTCGGCTTGTTGCTTCGTCCTCGTCGTTGTCCTCTTCATTACCTGCGCCATCAATACCTTCTTTTTCCGTGCCATTTTCATTTTCCATGGCCGACGTGTCACGGATCAAGTCCTTGAGCGCCTCCAACAGGTCACCAAAGAAATCTTGGTTGATAAGATGCGCATACCTGGCCAGTCCCTCCAAGACAGCGCCCATCAGGTGTGGAGTGCGCGCCTTCAATATCCGAAAATACGTTCCGAACACCAGCTTCAGCGTCTCGGACTGCATCTTCTCCCTCTCTTCATGGCTCACGAGGGCATCAACCTCCGCCATGTCCTTCGCCAATGCTTTCTGCTCCTTGATTGCCTTCTTCTCCTTCTTGCTCCTGAACTCGCGATGTTTCTTCTTCACCTTGATCGGCGCGCCATTCTTCTCCACATGATCTTGGGAAGCCTTGCCCGAAAATTCGGACAGCAGCCGCAAATGCAGGAAGATGTCGAGGACCAACTCGTCAACCTTAAAGTCTCTTGCCCGGATCATTTTCGTCAATGTCGATACAACTTCGAAAGAGGATCTGCCCTCCTCATCCTCCCGGCATATATCTTCAAGCGTAGTCCGGCACTTGACAAAATCTGCGTCTCGTCTCCTCCGGCTCAGCGGCCCGACAACGATTTTGATGAGATCCCCGCGGAAGTTGAAGTGCGGGACCGCCGTGAGAAGTGTGCATGCGCATTCAATGGCAACATTTGCAAGGCTCTTCCCTGCCTCCCTTTTCTTCGCCGGCTGCGAAGGCAGCCTGGCGGACTGGGCCAACTTCTTCACGTAGACTTGGTAACCAGCCACCAAAGCCTGCTCGTACTGCCGAAGTTTCCGCACCTCCTTCGAGACCTTCTCGTCCAGCGCTTCCCGATTAAGAGGCCGGATGCGATATCCGGGAATGATGTCCTTGTACACCGCCATCTGAGCGACCATGGTAATCTTGCGAACCGCCTCCAGGTCAGATTCGCCAATCTGCGCTAATGCCTTAAATGCTCCTGCATGTTCCTCTGGATCCTCGTTCAAACCGGTCGCAATCTTGGCCAGCTCCTCTTGTGCCTCCCGGATTTGCTCCTGCTCGGGTTTTTGTGGACCCTTCTTCACTTCCCTGGCTCCGGCGTCTTCAGGTTCTTCCTCGGGCTCCCCTAGCTTTTCCAGCCAGTCACCATCACTCTCCACCGAGATGTCGTCCGCAACATCTTCAGCCTCTGGCTGGACCCATCCATCCGCTGTCTTGATTGGCAATCGAGTGCTCTCCTTTTTGCGGCGCTTCTTGTCCTTTCGTTTCCGGTCCTCGTAGTCGTGCTCAAGGTCCCAACCGGCGGCGCTTTTGAAGAAGGCTTTCTGGAGATTTGCGGAGGATACTGGAGGAGCGAGAGCCGATTCGTGTTTTCCGTTCTGTACTCTTTCCTGTGATTGAGCTAATTTCCTCTTCTTCGAGGTTGTGGCGGCCATTTTTTGGCATTAATTAAGAAAATCGGGATATTTGTCGTTGCATCCAGAAGAAACTTTTTAGCAGGTGGGGATGTCGCCGAAGAAAGAACAGGAGCTGCGGGGTGTTTAACCGATGTTTAAACAGAACGGGCGGCCAATCGCAGGCCGAATTGAAGCTCTCACCGCCAAAATTTTAAACTTTTCTGCCAGACCCCGCGCTAAAATTCACCTTCAATTCGGTGGTAGTACCAATATCGGCGAGCTCGGAAAAATCTTGTGAGCAGCACCATCAATCACTCCCTACCGCTACCATTACCATCCAGCCCCGAGTGCCAGGAATAACTCGTCACAATGCGGCCACTTACCGAAACCGAAACGAAGACGCTCTTCGAAAAGCTGGCTAACTATACAGGCAGCTCCCTCCCCAACCTCATCAAGCCCTTGTCAGATGCGCCTACCGCAGATCGCTTCGTGTTTCGGCTGCACAAGGACCGCGTCTACTACGTTCTCCTCTCGGTCGCCAACATAGCCACCTCGATAGCGAGGGACAAGCTGGTCTCTCTGGGTATTTGTCTAGGTACGGCGCCAACCCCCCGCTGCTCATGTGTGGTTGGGTAGCCAATGCTAACGGGAGTTTTTCTGGCAGGCAAGTTCAGCAAGAAGGGAATGTTCAGGTTACACATCACCGCCTTGCCTATCCTCGCGGAGCATGCGCGCTACAAGATATGGGTGAAGCCCAACGGCGAGGGTCCGTTCCTGTACGGTGGGAACATCGTCAAAGCCCATGTGGGGCGGTGGTCGGAGGACTGCCCGCAGCATCAGGGTGTGGTGGTGTATAACATGAACGACGTGCCACTGGGGTTTGGCGTTACGGCACGGAGCACGGCTGAGGCGAGGAGGTTGGATCCCACAGGTACTGTTTGTTTCCGGCAGGCAGACTGTGGAGAGTACCTCCGTGACGAAGCCAATCTCTTTGCATCAACATGAGGGTTCACATAGAATCGGTGGATGGGAACCTAGGCGACAATATTCTTTTGGGGGGGTTGAAATATGTAGCAAGGGCGCATTAATGGCGTTGAAATGGGACTAGATTTGACGGATAACTCTACACGTAGTACTCTTAGTACGCAGTGCGGCTAAACAAGACGACCTCCTACCCCTCCGTATCTATATGTCCGAACAAGGAAAAGATGTGGTGAGCAGGCCAAGTTACCTAGGTGTTAGGTACCCACTTCCAGCTGGCGGCTCAAGCGAATCCAAGCTCGGAGTGACTGGCCTACTCGTTTGCCTAAAGAGACTGATGCACTGCCGAGCCGCAACATACTCGCTGTCAGCGTAGCCCAGAAGACCCCCGATCTCGACGCTCTTATGCCCCTTGATCCGGGAAATTTCGTGGGCTGCGTAGTTGACAAGCGCCCTCCCGACTTCCTCTCCGGGCTGCTCAAAAGCCCTCCCATCGAGACCAGGGGTGGATCGCCTCTCAACGACGACCAGCCGGACTGATTCGTGCTGGGAGAAGGTGCCTTCCACATCCACTACTCCGACAGGGAGGAGTCCGGCCTTTTCTTCCAGGGCCATGCGTGCACCGGCGTCGATGTAGACGACTCCATGGGGCGTCATCCCATGCAGGAGCCAGAACTGGCGGTCCCGCATGGGGTACAAGGCGGGAAGAAATCTAGTGTGCAGCGGCGGCTTTTCCACGCCTTCAAGGCTTAATGAGGCCGTAGCCTTGGCCAGTTCGCCATTCTCCAGAGCCTCGCCGCCATTGGCGTCAGGCTGTGGCCGCAGCGCTGGCGATTCTTTGGGAGTCGGAAGTGCCCTCTCGATCTGGACCCACCGCGCAATCTTTATTATGTTTCCAGGGTTGGAGGACCTCGTGATGATTGTTGTGACGCCTGCAGAGATGGCTAGCCTAGCAGCCACGAGCTTGGTGCCCATACCTCCTGTTCCCAGTGCAGATCCAGCTGTAGAGACTGCTCTGTGTTAGTTTTGCTCCTCCGGTTCCATGAAGGAAATCACTCACCATCTGCTTGAAGGGCGGAAATGTCTTCCACTATCTCGATGGGCTGAGCGTCTGGATTTGTCCGAGGGTTCTTATCATACAAGCAGTCCACATCCGTCATCAGGAACAACATGTCGGCGTGGATCATGGCTGCCGTGATGGCGGACAGCGTGTCGTTGTCGCCAAACTTGATTTCGGCGACGGCGAGGGTGTCGTTCTCATTTACAATGGGGATGACACCATTGTCAAGCAGCTCGTTGAAAGTGTTCTGGGCGTTGAGATATCTTGTCCTCTGGATCTGGTTTAGCAACCTGATGGGCCTATAGAGCCTAGTATTGAAACAACATGGCTTACATCTGCAATGTCACCCCGAGTAAGAAGAATCTGTGCAATGGGTTGTCTCAGATGCTCAAACAAGCTATCCCACAAAGACATCAGACGACATTGGCCAATTGCAGCCAGTGCCTATTCCGCCGTCAGTTGGAGACTACCAGGCGTGGAGGATAAGATCGGCGGACCTGTAGAGACGAAAGACGTTTAGGTCGCTTGTCGACATCCATGCGCCTCATCCCCACGCCAATGGCACCAGATGAGCAAATGACCACCTTGTGGCCATCTTTTCTCAACTGGACGGCCGTGGCCACAATAAGAGACAGAATGGGCAGTAACGGTTCATGGCTCTTCTCGTCCACAATAGAGCTCGTCCCTGAACTCGGTGACGAACGTCAGGGCTCGATCCTATATCGTCTTTATATTCCCAAGAAGGCGAATTGAGCTGCTCACCTAATTTTATGACGATAGTTGAACCCTTGCCCATCTTCTTTCCTGCAATATCCCAAACTCGTTAGTCTACCAGACCCGTGGACAGCAAGGCGGCCTCGATGAATTTTATACCAGCCCCAACTCAAGGCGCAGAAGGAAAATTGGCCCTACCATCCTCATGGTTCCTAATGTCGGTGTGAGGATCCATATTCTCCATGCTCGTTTCGCCAATAGCAATGTTAAAATACTCCCTTGGCTACCGCAAATTGCTGCATGGTTTCATAGCTGACGGGTCCAAGAATGGGTCCAAGGCGACAGGTTTGCGACCGAGATCGGACGATTACGTTCGGCCTGAATTGTTGTCCACTATCCACCCCGCCTTGGTTCAGGTGGCCCCTGTCAATATGTAGTTCTTCCGCCCTGCGGCCCGGGGGGTTGTGCATTTGCGCCCTCTCGGTAGGGTTCCACCGCCTAGCTTGAGTTTCTTGGGCTGGCGGCAGGGTAGGCTAAATTTACGGCGACTTTTCACATTGATGCCAGGGTGCAAATCTCGTTCGTCAGTGTCAACCGTCAAGTCTAGTTTGAATTGCACGTGCTAGGTACCTAGAAAGATACTTGAGGTACGTCCACTGTTCCCCTCTTTTTCACCGGGATAGGCTATACCCTTTCCAATCCCGCTATGTACCTTCGCTAATATCCTGTAGTTGTTACCCTGTGTCGTGGCTGCGCTGTCGCGAGCCTGTTACGCTGGTTTTGTCTGCTGCGGGCAAGCATCCACGGTAGGCATGTGCACCCATAAAGCTACCTTCTCGACAGCGCCACGATTGGTTGACCGCATAGACGAGCCAAATTCCGACCTTCTTTCCGCATCTGACTCGTTTGAACTTTCCTTCCAATCACTAAACTTCCATTTCTACCCCAACAACGCTATTCGTGAAAATGTCGATGAAAGACAAAGTCGTATCGTTCACCTTCTGAGGAGGCTGCTCGTTGACCTTACAGACGCCCAGGACTTTCGAGTGTGGATTCGCCGGAATCAAATATGCTGCAGGAACAAGTATTGGTGTAACCGATACAGATTCATAGTAAAGATTTTAACACTTTCCTTTCTTGAGTCTTTTAGATGTAGGAACCAGTATCGCTTTGCTAGCTCTTGAAATTTGGCCGTAGGCAGGGCTATCCGAGGTTCTGTCTTCGCTGCTAGTGTCGTCGATTGTGGGGAGTTTGTCGGCATGCCCAGAATCCGCGGGACCGCCAATGGATGAAAGATCCATGCAGTAGGCTCCTCGCCTAGATCTAGAGCAGCCGGGAGGGACCACGCCTTGCCTCATCAGGCACCGACTCGCCTGATGGCTTTGCGGCGACATTTTTGACATACTTGGGGGTGGGGGGGGGTTACTTAGCGGTGAAACTATTGGTATATAGGAAGACTCGTGGTTTCAGATAGTATTTCCTCTCGTAGAGTAAAGTAGATAAAGAGCGACTCTATCCTCTTAGTATAGCAAGTAACGAGCGACTCTGCCCCCACAGCATGATAAATAGTGACTCAAACAGTCTTCTCATGTAACAATATCCAACCCTTATAGGCTTATTTCGTGCACGTCATAATGCACGTCGCAGTCTTCTCGCTCTGTCCGTGAGTGCACGGCGTAGTCCTCTCGCTCTGCCCGTGAGTGCACGGCGTAGTCCTCTCACTCTGCCCGTGAGTGCACGTCGTGGTCCTCTCACCATGTTCGTGACGATCATTGTCAAGGTCCCCTGCGCTTGATGGTGAATTGATTGTACAGGAGCCCTCTAGCGCCTTTCCAAGCTGGGTACCGTAAACAGCACATTTGGAATCCCACGAGAGTCGCTGTTCAGCCGACATTTCAGTAAAGAGACAGAACTATTAGAGATTAGCATTGTTCATAAATATAAGTAAGATATGGACATACCTTGGAAAAAGGTTCCGCGATCCTTGGGAAATACTTGCAGGCGAGCTCGGTTACGTCGATATCCACAGATTTTTTATCCTTCTTGTCCACGCAAGAACACCACTGACGTTTAACGACGATTACGGTGCAATGGCCGATGACCGGGTCGTTCGGTTTACTGTGACTAGCGCATTCCAAATTCCAAGCTGATTGTTGCTCATTCGATGTTTTACTAAAAACACAGGACTATTGGTAATTAGCACTATATCTAGTTATATACAAGATATAAACATACATTACCGCCGACACCCTCGGAATCAAACTTCGCGATCGGTGAGAATTTATCGCAGGCGAGCTTGGTTTCTTCGAGCATCATGTTTCCCTTGGTTTTATTCTCACAATAACACCACGGTTGGTCAGCAGCGACGCTATTAAACATTAGTTACTGAATAAATGGCAAAAGTATCAGAGAATTACTACCTAATAATAAATACGAGGGTAGCAAGGATGGTAATGTGATGCATTTTAGCTTAGATAATAGTAAGAGAAGTGGTAATACTATTGAAAATACTTAACGAGTATTGTGTTGAGATTTCTTCATTTTAAATATGTAGCCGTACTTCCGTATTGATATTTTTAAATAGAGGCCAGCTAAGTAAAAGTCGGTTATTTTACTTCAAATTCTTCTAGCTCGAATCATGATAGCGCGGTTCCTACTCGTCCTGCCGAGCCACAGGCACCACACACTTATTGAAGGAAGATATTGACAAAGGCATGTCGACATACCCGCTCCTGCAACATCAGAGCATGACTTTTATAGGTTGTTTTGTAATGCAGAGGGACAGCCATCATTTCTTCCTTCAGCATTTGGACTCGGCGGTGGCGGGCTTTTGTTCAGGACTCCGTCTTGTTCACGTTACCATCTGTCAAGATCACGGGCCGAATCTACTGATGCGAAGGGTCATTTTATGAAATTTGACGACTGATCTTGGAGAGCCGATTGTTCATCGTTGTACTTGTTCTTGTTCTGCCATCATCCCCCGTAGTGGATCTAGAAGCTGCGATTTCTCTATATGGAGCAGACCCAGTCAGTTGGCAGCCCTGCGCTTAGCTGCAAATACACTGCACACGTAACACCTTCCCTCCAAGGGTGTGTTCGGGCCGATACGGTGTCAAGCTCTCTCGTATTGCGACAGTAGGTAGCCGTACTCTACTCGGGCTTATGCCTAGCGTCCAGGGCATTCACATGCAAAGATCTCGGCACACGTCCAGCGTGCGGCCGAAGTCGTACTGGTTCTCGAAGAATTCTGCTAAGGGATAAAAGGGGCACGGAACTCTCTGGTCTTGATATTTAAAAGAGCACCATCATATTCGGCCCTAGCCCGAACGTGACACCAAATAACCAAACAGGGACATCGAGACCGGATGAACTATACACTGAGCGGAGGTATCCGGGCTACTTCTTCATCCCCATTTTGTTGAGAGGCAGGCTTTGCAGCAAACAGAGCTCCTCATCATAACCCTGCATAAGTGTCCGCTTCAAGACCGCCTCTACAATAGAATACGGGTGGAGAGCCGTGAGCATCAGACCGGATAGCCATAGCACTTTTGCCCTGTCTTGAAGCTCTCCAGGCAAACCAATGGAATCTCCCATTAAACCTAGGACCTTAATTGCCAAATGTGAGGATGGCTCCTAGCTCGGGAGCAAGATGGCTCTTTGCACTCGCCGGGGGATCATCTAGAAGTAGGGCTTGATTCAGCACTAACCTCCCTCCCCCCAGTCCGGATCCCCTCGGGGAGCCTGTTATTGAAGATTACACCGTAATCATTTATGCAGATGCAGTTGCGGTGACGACTGCTAAACTGACCAGGCCGCTCACTTGCCAGTCGTCGCCAAGGCCGTTCTAAGACTTTAACAGGATTTCGGTGTGCTTTCTGGGCGCTCGGAGTCACTGTTTGCAGGACAGTAGCAAAATTAGGCACACGATGGATAGTAGGTTAAAAGGCAGCTCGATCACGAAATCCAGGGCGGGTTCAATAAAATCCAGCCAGTCATCAACATGTTACGATGGCTTCAAGCCCATAGCTGTGCCTCATAAGGGTGCTGGAAAGGCATCATAACTTTCAGTATAGATGTCGAGTAATGATGCAGATGTTAAAATAGATTTTGATGATCTCACTAAGCTCTGCTCTCTGCATCTCTCTGGACGTTCGTGCATAGCGGGTCTCACCCAGTTGCTGACGCCTGGCAGCTCTTTCAGCACAATCGCTGCCGCTCAACTTTACCTGCTGGAGAATTTAGACGTGACGGGGCAGCCACGCGGGCCTAGCCGACCACGTAGAAATCGGAAGGCTCGACCGGAAACACAACTTTCAACCACCAGAGCTTTCCTAGTCAGATTCGTGATCCAGTAGACATCGTACTGCTTCACGTCGCAAGCTCCACCTGCACTCCCCGATTGAGTAACTCACCGGGAATTGAAAGCCACCGCATATCTTCAGAGGTCTCATCTCCCCAGGGGCGCGACGTGCCCTCGACCTCCGAGAGCCTGTCCCACTACGTCCGCTCCCAACCATGTCTTCGAATCCCCCCTCAGAGCCCTCCGGGGTGACATCATCACCCGCGGCCCCCTCCACGACTCCTCCCGACGCCCCCGATAAAGTCGCCGCCCTCCTCAAGAACGACGCCTCCCGGACAAACTTCGACCCCACCGCCAACAAATGGATCAACTTCTTCAAGGCCATCAGCGGCCAGATGACGCGCGAGGGCGAGTTCCACTACCGCGAGTCCCTCTACCGCGAAATGGAGGAGAAGGACTGCGCACGGTGCGAGACCGACCGCGACTGGTTGCTCCAGCACTCGCCCGTCCTACGCTTCATGCAGGACAAGATTGCCGACCTCAACGGCGACCTGGGGAGCCGAAACATCCACTGCGCGCGGTGTCCGGCCCGCCTGACGACCGACGGGCAGGTCGTCCGGACGGGCGGCGGCTTCAGCCCCTTGAGCGGCATCAAGATTTGCGCGAACGAGATGCGCGATCGGAACCATCTCGAGGATACGATTGCGCATGAGATGGTGCATGCGTGGGATCATTTGCGGTGGAAGATGGATGGGGTGTTTGACTTGAGGCATGCAGCTTGCACCGAGGTTGGTCACCCTTTTTCCCAACTTCGATTGGAGCCTTGCGCAGTCGTGCTAATGATATATTGACAGATCCGGGCGGCTATGCTCAGTGGAGAGTGCAGATGGTCGAGGGAGTGGTTCCTGCGGAAAAACTTCAGGCTGACAAGGCAGTTTCAGAGCTGCGTTCGGAAGAAGGCTGTCATGTCGGTTCTGAATCGACCGGGATGTACTGACGAGGCTCACGCGGCAAAGGTGGTGAACGAGGTATGGGGGTCATGCTTCGCGGATACACGGCCGTTTGACGAAGTCTACAATTGATGAGGCAACCAGAGTCAGATGAGAAATAGAAGGCGATAGATACCCTGTATAATATCATAGACGGAGGAGCCTGGCAGAGAGCATGACCAAGGCAATACGCTGACATGTGATGTGGATGAGATTCATGATTTGTTTGGATAGTATAATTACACTCCCCGGCCAAGTCCCTACTCCTTAGATGCAAAACAAAGACCTCAAACACCGATATTAAGTCGTGTCGCTAGAAAGCCCAGCCCAGCCGTTGCATTCTTTCATAGGCCCCATTCCAATCCCGAGTCGTAAGTCATCACTTCGAATACTTCTCACGGTGGGCGGCGCGCTCTCCCTTGGCGCAGTGCTTAATGATCCAGGGGTGAGACTGTACTTGCTCGAGCGGCAATCTCTTTTCCGGGTCAAGCTGAAGGAGCTGCCGAGTGTGTTAGTGACGTGCTGGCTAGCATTTCTCAAGGTTGGGCAAAGTTCCCTTACCCTCTTAATGAGATCTCTCGCCTCGGGGCTGACAAACGACGGGATCGTCATTTCGCACCTCACGATTCTCCGATATGTCATCACTTTGGTGTCCTCGAAGGGGGCCTCGCCCACAAGGAATTCGTACGTCAGGACGCCCAAGCTCCAGAGGTCGACTTTCTCGTTATACCAGTTGTCGGAGCTGCCGGGCTTGACCATCTCCGGGGGCAGGTAGTCGAGGGTACCGCACATGGTCTGGCGACGGCTGTTTGGCGCGTGCACGCTCCAGCCAAAGTCGGAAATCTTGATCTCGCCGTGGATCCCGACCAAGATGTTCTCGGGCTTGATGTCCCGGTGGATGACGTGCTTCCGGTGCAGGTACTTGAGCGCCGACGCCATCTGCGCGATGTATTGGGCCGCCTTCCACTCGGGGAAGCGGTTTTCGCGGCGCAGGTGCTTGTACAGCTCTCCCTTGCCGGCAAACTCGAGAATGAGGAACACCCGCTTGCTGTCGTGGAAATGCCCGTACAGCTGCAGGATGTTGGGGTGGCGAAGGTTGCTCTGGATCTCAATCTCGCGGCGGACTTGCTTTTCGACTCGGTCGTGCTGCAGCTCGTCCTTGTGGAGTACTTTGAGCGCGCATATGAAGCCGCTGGTGCGCTCCTTGGCAAGGTACACGCGGCCAAACTTCCCTTTCCCCAGGGGCCGTCCGATCTCAAACATGCCGAGGTGGAACTGCTTCGGCATCGACAACTGCTTCACCAGAGCCGTCGACTTGCGCTCAGGTTCGGCTACCTCGTCCGAGGAGCGAGTGGACGACGATTCGTCGGGCAGCGGTTTCCGAGTAGGAGACGTAGGGGCCTTGCCCTTCCATTGACCTTGCTGGGAAGCGGCGAGGTTCGTGCTTTGAGACTGAAGGGCGACCTTGACGAGGTTTGGCCGGCTTGTGCTATGAGAAAGCTGGGCTACTGCCGTCGTCGTTGTGATCTATGACCTGGTCAGAAACGAGATCTGAGTGGTGCACTCGGGGGAATGAGGACCAACCTTTTTCGTATACTTAGGGCCATCCCGAGTTTCATTCTCATCGTTGACCGACAAGCGCTCGAAGCGCGCCTCCAAAGCCCGGGCAGCCATTTCTACGCAATGAAGGTAAACAGGAAGAGAAGGAATTGAAGAAAATGAGAGACTATGCGGGTAATTTGCAAGTCGAAATGATCTTAGGCAAGTCTTTGACAATGTGCTTGGGAAAACTAGATATCTCCCGCAGTGGGAGGTAGGCGGCATCTGATTGCTGTTTGGTGGTCCGTTCACGTTCACCGGGCAACGAGCACTGTGGCTCTTGTGTTGTGGCGTGAGCTCCTGAACTACGTTGCGCTGTGGCGGATCCCCACCATCTCGAGCAGCCCGTGGCTCCCGTAAACAGCGCGTCAGACGCGTCCACTTAACCGCACCTTGCCCGCGGCGGGATTCTCCTCAATCACCACCAAACTTCGACTGCAACCAAAATCGCCAAAGTTGAAGCTCAAATTCCGCACGGAAATGTGTACAATATAACTTACCCAATTCGACACACGACGACGTCCTCAGACTTTTAAAACGCTTGGTACAATGCCACGACCACCCCGAAGCCGAGTAAATCGGCAGGCGGCGCCGCAAGCCGTGCAGACAGCGGCACCTACCAATGCTGCCTCCACCTCATCGACTGATGATATGTACAAGGTCACGCCGCAGAAGCCCAAGGATACGCGACCCGACAGCGCCGAGAAGGAGAATGGGCCCAAGATCTCATCCGTGAGGACGCGTGCGAGCTCGACCACAGGCAGGAAGGATAATATTCTAGGCGACTCGAATCGAAGACGCGATGCTCCGGCCGCTGCTCTAACAGCGGATGCAAACGAGGCACAAGAAGAATCGACCGCGTTAGTTAATAGGGGACGTCGGCCCTCCAGAAGGTCCTCTCGAAGACGCGAAACGTCGGGCTTGGATTTGAATTTGAGCGACAACGAGGCGTTTGGGCTCGAGACCACTCTTGATGATACTGCGTCGGTGCGCGGCCGTAGCCGTTCGGCGAGTGCGAGTCGCTCGGCAAACACATCTACATTTAGCATCAGCCAATTTAAAAGGCGGTCGCGCGCGCCGAGCATTATCGGACGTGATGATGGCACGGGCACTATCCGACCTAGCAGCCGGGGCGTCAACACGCCCGCCATGAGCTCCACGTTCAACATTGGCCAGTTCAGACGACGCGCAAGAGAGCCTAGCATCTTAAGTTCCAACCGACGGCGACAGCGGGAGAATGTCACGACGGATCAGTCGGCGTCCGAGAATGAGAACGAGGTAGTGGACGATGGAGAGTTTGCCCCTGATGCAGAGTCGACGCCTTTGAACCGGAGGAAAACCCAGCCAGCTCCTTCCGCAAGTCCCGAGGCCGGCGATGAGCCCGAGCTACCATCCCTCAAAAGGACAAGGAAGCGGAAGAGCGATGAGGCGGAACAAGAGGTCAGCAACAGACCCGAGAAGGTTGCTCGTACCGAGGATGCAGTTGAGGTTGAAGATGACGGCGATGATGAAGACAGCATATCAGACGAGTCTCTTCCGTCGCCGGTGACAACTGCTCCGGGACCACTTCCCATTCCGACAATGCGGCCGTCTACTCCGGTCCACCAAAGTGACGATGGCATAATGGCACCGCCAATGAGCTCGGCATCAGAACATAGCCTCGCCTGGCCATCTATCCGTGCCTTGGCTAAGAAACGAAGACGCGCGGATAACATTACGCCCTCTCGACCCATCTGTGACAACTTCTCAGACGTTTCGTCTCCGCCATCACTCACCCATTCGCCTAACTTTCCTTCCAAGAGAGATGACCCTAAGACGCGCGGCCGGACCACGAGGAGACCTCCTTCCCCGAAACTCAAGACGGCCGATCTGGAGGCTTTGCTCGCGCCCCGTCGTCAGAAGACTGCTCGCGGTGACGCCTTCGACCTCAGCAGTGATCCCGTCGATACGACTAGACTGGGTAACGACGACGATGAGCTGCAGTACCTGGATACGCGCCGCGGCCGGCGGACCCGCTCTCGTCCGGCATCCCGTCCTGGCTCTCGTGCAGGCCAACCTCAGGCGGCAGCAAAGAGCAAGTCAGCGCAGAAGAAGAAGCGGGTGAGCCGCACGTACGGCCGGAGGAACGAGGAGGAGGAGAATGAGGAGGGGAACAGCAGCTTCGCGCCGCTGCCAGATGACACGTTCGACACGGGGAGCATGGAGATTCAGGACCCGAAGCAGGAGCTTAGGAAGGCGGTTAAGAAGTTTAAGGAAGTGGATCAGTGGGACTTGGAGTTTGAAGATGTCACGGGCGAGGAGTCGCAGCCGGATGCCCGGTAAAAGGCATAGCCGAAGGGAGGCAAGTAGTTTTTAGAGAAAGTGTTTTTTGGCGTGTTTCGGAGGCGATGCGTGGGGTTTTGTGTGTTTCTTGATGCTCTTTTTGTTGCCTTGGGGCATGCAGCATCGCTTGGAGAGTGTTGATGTTTGAGTGCATTTGGTTTGGGAGTGGACAGGGATGAGAGTAGTATTCGTTTCATGGTTTTACTGATAATTTTTCTTCTCAAGTCTTCTGCAGCTGTTGTATTATTTGTCCATCGTGTGAATATTGTGCCTATCTCGGTAGGCAGCGCGGACTTGTTAGGTGCCAAGCAGCCCCAGGCTATGGACTTGCCTGGGCAGCCAGGGTCATCATCACCCCACGGCCGTGCGTTGGGTCGTAGCAGATTGAGGCGCCTCATCAAGCGCGATGAACTGTCGTGAATCGTGAACAAACCCCGCTTCGCCCAAAAGCAGCGACACTCCATCCTCATGTCCCCAGCGAGACTCCATCCAGCCTCGTCTCCACAACCGGCAACAACGGCGCCAGGACGTTCGGATCCCTAAGCGCAATCGTGACATCATCTGGTAGCCGTCCCGACATGAAGAGTGCCTACAGAGCAACAACCGCCATTAGCTTCATCATATTCCACGGCTAATGTCCCTTTCGCTCGATGGATAGTCCAGGACTCACCTTTTTGGCATTGGCAAAGCTATCTTCCTTAGCCATATACTCCCTCACCACCTCCCCCGTCCCAAACTCGACGTAGACCCTCGTATCCCGCACCCTCACAATCACATTATCCACCCGTACAAACAACCTCGCCAGCAGCAACATCCTCTCCTCGTGTACCCTGACCTTGACGCTAAACACCGAGATTCCATTGTCATCCAGCTCGCTCTCATACAACACCACCTCATCGAAAAACAAAATCGGGTCCCGTCTCTTCAACAACTCCAGCGGAATCTGCCTCCCCGTCGGGCCCAACCTCTTCTCCCCTCCCCCCTCCACCGATCCGGCGTACGTGGAGCTGTAGCTCCAGTCAAACGGCCGCACCACCTCCTTCACGTCGGCCGTCCCGCAGTCCTCCCTCGTGCGCGCCCAGTCCTTGGCGTAGCTGACCTGCAGCATGTTGGTGCCGTCCTTGCCCACAGCGTCCAGGGCGTCGTAGGCGTTGAACTGGATCTTGAACCCCGACGGCGCGTGCTCGACCGACACGACGTTGTCGCCGAAGATCATCTCCGGGACGGGGATGTCCAGCGCCTTGGACATTGCCTCGATGGGGGCCGACTTGCTGATGGGGAGCTTGACCGTCGTGATGCGGAAGGGGCCCTGGGTGTGGGTTTTGGTGGCGCGGGAGGTGTGTGAGGGGGAGGGGTAAGAGGTTTGGTAGGTGGAGGAGGGTGGTGGTGGGGGATCCATTTTTCCCCTTTTTTTTCCCTTTTTTCGGGTGAGGCTCCAATGTAACTGTTGAGTTTTTCGGTGGAAAATAGACGGCCGATGTACTCTCTGGTGACTATGAAACAAACAGCAACGTGGTGCTCTTGAAGGTGCGGACTTGGTCGAGGTTCAAGATGGAGCTTCGAGTGCGGTTTGTGAAAGGTGGGGCAAGAACACCCGTTGCGATATGTTACCCTAACCCTGGATATCCTGGAGATCTTTATGAGCTCGGTGGGCAAACACCATAGAACGGTTGAAGATTTGATAAGAAGGTTTAAGAAATGGTCGAGGGCAAGGAATATGGGTGGTCCTAAATGGGAACCAGGGTAGCTAGGATATGCGATGCCCAATTTCACCAAACACCACGTAGCCCTGCACTTTGTCCTAATCTCTTTCCTTGAAAATTGGCTACTAACAAGGTATCTGCACACTAGGCAAGATTTAACATGCAACAAATGTGTAATTGGTATTTTCAAAAAGAATTGATTTCTGCCTCTGACAAGGTTCAAAATAAAAGCCAATCACACAAGCAATTAGATACGTTTGATAGCGGAGTCCTATTCTCGAGTCTCGTACGAATCAATTCATTCGGATATGAACTCTTCGAGATATCAGCCCGTTTGAGAAGGTAGAAGATAAAAATTACAAAAGATGTGCCCGTCCAAGAGTCGAATCCGGTTCCTAATAAAGGGCTTTCCCAAAGGTATATTGAGACCTACCTGCTTCTCATTTGCGTTCTATCCCGGGCACGTTCATTCTCTCGATGACAATGGGTGACGTGGTGTCAACCATCGACATAATCGTCGGCGCAGGTGCTGTCGGTCTCGGAATTGTAGCCATGATCTCTTTGCAGATCAGATATGTGAGGCGGGAAGAGAGAAACGATCCGGAGTCGGAGGTGAACAAGTCAGAGCCGCTGACCGTTGTCTCTTTCGGTCCATAGCTGCTTGGGCAAGCTATCTTGCCGAACAAGGGATGGCTTCAAGACGGCTAAACCGGCCTTGGTCCCTTTCCGTGGCGCTTAGCAGAATGGCCGGGGAAAATACCCAGTCGCAAGACCAATCGATCAACTGATGGCTCTGACAAGCATCCAGCCAAGCATCGCTGCAAGGTGCGTTGGAACAACTAGATCGGAAAATTGTTCTTGAGTTCCAGGCTATTTTGGAAGTGGCCTTTTCGATAGCTACAAGTGTAATTGATGGCCTTGAAAGACTAATATATTGCTGCCATAAATCCTGCCCCCAATCCGAAAAAACAACTCATCCATTCTCTCATCCTAAGTCAACTTGCTTTGCCAATAAGCCTGCATGGTTAGCGCAAGGCTGCGAATAGTACCTGCAGATACTGATGATGAAGACCGAGTC
>Ga0247774_1000567_pt1 | contig 18355 bp, 13 predicted proteins | sample UWRJL001104B6_FD_179933 | JGI IMG/M metagenome (GOLD analysis project Ga0247774, IMG submission 179933) | Plant litter microbial communities from Arlington Agricultural Research Station in Wisconsin, United States - UWRJ-L001-104B-6 | ecosystem: Environmental > Terrestrial > Plant litter >... | reverse complement strand
GAGCTCCATGTCGTAAAGCACTGTCTTTCCTCCAGCCGTGTACAGCTGTCATCACGTGATGCGACCATCGACATTCTGGAAGTTGAGAAACCCGAACAGCTTCAGTATGTCTGGCATCTATAGATTTTAACGAGCATCTATTCTCGGTTGCCGTGGGGTCTTTACTACCATGCATTCTTTGATGCTGCATGTAAATATATAAGTGCTATCCCTACGACAGTCTTGCTTTTCGCTTTGTCTCGATGTCTTTCAAATTTTACCAATTATTATTTTCTTTATTGATACCTTTGGTCGTTCTTACTATTGTAGAAGACAGATGGTTACACAGAGTGATTACTCAAAGGTCATCATCCGCTACTCACACACACTATAGGTAAAGAGATCAAAAATGATCAATAGCTCTCCTTTCTCCTCCGCGCCAAAGCAGAAATCTTCGCTTCCCACCACGTTAGAACGCGGCAGGAGCTGTTTGCGGCCTTGAAACCTCCTCCCCTCCCCGTAACTCTAGAGCACCAATCCCATATTTCCGCCTTCGGTCTCGTCCTGATTGCTGCGCGGATTTATCTTCCCTCGAAACCATTCCTCCTGGGTCGTGTGATACCGTCGGTGTCATCTACTCTGCGGAAACTCGGGTTACTTAGCGAATAGGATCGTTTTACTTCCAGTCGGCGCCTTTAGGCTGAGGGGTCTGAGGCGCTGTGTCCGAAGACGACGAGGAGGCTCTCGAGTGCGACTCATGCTCCATGATGCTCCGGGCCTGACTCCGCCAGCTCCGTTCCGACTGCCGTGACACTGATCTCTTGTTGTTGCGGACGATACACAGTGAGGACTCCGTGGCTGAGTCGCCGTAGCTACCCGGGTAAATCCGGAGAATAACGGGAGTTGAGGATTCCTGGGCATATCGCAGTGAGGACGATCGTGATAGATTCTTTGGGAAAGGAGTCGCCGGTCTAGTCGAGATCGTATCAAATTTCTTGGTGGTTGGCGGGGTGGAACCATCCCCCGCCGCAGCCTTGGCAGAGTCTCGTCCACCAGGGGAAGGAGCGCGAGAGTGGGCAGGTGTCGAACCGGGTGACGAGGCCATGCCCGAGGCGTTGGAGCTCGTACCACTGATGGTGGATGCTCGCCCGGTTCTCGTTGCGAAGAGGCGATGGAGCCTCTGCTTCCAGGATAGGCCATTTCGAAGTTGCAGCTGTTGATGCATCGGGTATCCGTACGCGGGATTCGGCATGAGGCTAGGCTGACGGGGCTTGACATGAGTCTGTCCCTGGTGTACCATGTCCTCAGAGTGATATTTCGGCTGTTTATGATCTCCCTGGCTCGTGGGAATGTGGTTGGGTGGTAGTATTTCAGCATTCACTTCTCCCTGGAAGTGGTGCTGAGGCAGATCCGTGTTTGAGTCGGCCTCTGGCGCGGATAGACAGTGAGAAGCTGAGAAGCTCCGTGCTCCCATTCCTTGATTTCCAAGCTGATAGTATACGGGCCCTGGCTGCATCTGTGGTACTGGTTGGCCAGTTTGCACTAGGTGTGGAGGTAGAGTAAGTGATGAAGGTTGTGGGTAGACTTGAACTGGGGGTGCAGCCATGGTAATCATAGGTGAGACAGGAGCCACCAACTGAGGAGGGGATGATATGGCATACGTCATCCCGTACGAGGCACTTGGTATGCGAACTAGCTCAAGTCCGAGTTCGTCTTCGTTATTGGGACGCAGAGCAATCCACCCAGCTACGAGACACAATAAGGCAACCACCACAATAGAGAAGATGATGCCGAATTGCTCTGCGTCTGAGAGGCAGCTCCATCCAGAGCAAGGCGGAATGATGCTCGCCACCGGCGCAGTTGGACCGGACGGGTGGTCGACTTCTCTCAGAGCTACCAGAATACCTGAGATCGGAGCCATCTGCGCGGCAATGAGTTAGTCCCAGGCCCAACATGAAATAAGCTGCAACGAAAACCGCACCTGGCCAGAAGTACATCCACCGTTAGGTTACCAGCCTGGCAGATCTGAGAGAACGAGATTCTTCTTGCTTTAGAGATGAAGTGAAAAAAAACGCCGTGTCGTTCTCAATAGTTTGCGAAGACACTGAGCCACCCAAAATTGGTCGAAAGCGGACGATGCGTTTGTCAAGATGCTCTGGAAACTGCAATGCTGACATTTTTGAAGTCTAGACGTAGCCCGGGGGGAGATTTGGAGGTAAAGCCAAACGGTTAGTGCCTAAGCAAAAAAAAAAATCAGTGTGAATGGTTTGAGAAGGGATTCACGTAGGGAAGGAACGTCCAGGGTTCCTGTCTCCCGAGCATGGGCAGCCTCAGAACGGTGAGCACTTGGCAGGCACCTAAAAAGGACCTCAGAATATTGAACTTGGGACAATCGGACAGAACTAGCATTGTCCGCTAACCATGTAGTTAATGAAGCTATATCAGATCTATAATTATGAGAGCCAAATGCAGCCTGAAATAGGCGAGAGATGGATAATCCAGCTCCTTTTATATCCACCATCTAAACATGACACATGACATATATCCCGCATGCAACATCTCATCATTACTAACAAATGGCCTACTCGGGATACCCAAAAATATCTCCTATAGCTCTCGAGTTGACTCTCGTGCCCATCAAGGCAACTAGAATGCCCACAACATCCACTACTAGGAGCACCGCCGCCGCCATCATGAACCTCGGACTAAAGACGCGATACAGCATCAGATGCCTGCGCAGATGCCCCGCCCACGCCATGGTGGCGAGCGTCTCGGTCGCAAAGTAGGCTACGAAGGCGGCCAGGGCGCGGCTAGTTCCCTCGAGGACGCCTTTCCGGCGTGGCCCGGCCAACCACGTGGTTAGCAGTGGTACGCACGCGACGGCCAGGATCTGGCCTGCAAAGTGGTTGAGGGTGAGGACGAGGGCGGACCAGGGCATCCGGAGGGTAAACAGCGGGATGAATGCTGCGTCCCACTGTATGGTGGACAATACGGCTTGGTGGCCAGTGGTAAAGTAGTGGAAGTTACCGAGGAGGGCGAGCATGGTAGGGCCGATGGGCGAGGAGGCTCCGGACAGGTTGTGGGCGTGGAGGATCTCAAGAAGAGACAAAACCTGCCATAGCATAAGACACAATGCACCGCCACCCATTGGCTTCGAGAGGAGGACACAGGCGACGAGGAGCGTAGAGGGGAGGAGGAGGTAGCGACCGCCGAGTGCGTTGGCGTAGCCCTCGACGACAGTCTGCTTCTCGCCTCCAGCCGTCGTGCTTTGGGACCAGGTGATGAGGGGACCAGCCCATCCGAATAACAAGGAGCCAAGGATGAAGACGATAGCAAGAACGGCAAGGGCCACGTATACGCTCATGTGCTTTAGGAAGGACTCGGGAAGTTCGGGGAGCCAGGAGCCGTTGTCGGCTGCGTCGACGAGCCAAAACATGGCGCAGAGGCACAGCAGTACCGGCATGCCATTGTCAACCCAAACCTTCCCCCATGCTCGAAGAGATTGCGTCTTTCTGAGGTACGTCGTAACCACTATGGGGACGAGTGCCGTCATGAAGAAGGGGATCGCGAGCTGCGACATGGAAGATGTCGAGGACGTGTCGGAGGCGTAGTAGGTTGATTTGCAGTAGGGCATCTGCTCCTCTCGGCAAAACTTGGAAATAGAGGATATTCGGCCGAGGACGACGAACAAGATCGAGTGAGAGAGTGAGGTTGCGCGAGCCACCTTGTTTCGCAGCCGGAACGAAGCGGCGCCGGCAACGAAGCCAAAGGTTGACAGGAAGAAGAGAAGAATAGAATCTTCCCAAATCGTAAACGAGTTGGCAGCAAATCCGACAGACTGGCTGATTGTGAAAATAGCCGCAAGCCAGCCCCAGACCGTCGACGGCAGCAAGTTTTGCACCTTTCGCCCCCTTGCGTCGAGGCCCTGGATGACGCTCACCAGGCTGCCGGCACATGCCAGAGCGCCGACGTAGACCCACTCTATATGTATTATCCCTAGGAAGGATATGAAGAATAACACTAGACCTATAGTGGTAGCGTTGGCAGCCCCAACAATTGCGCAGAAGACGAGGCCACTGTGAAGATCTAAGTAATCCTTGCCCATCTCAATAGGGATTTTGGCGTCCAGAAGCTCGGGCGACGCTTCCGACGAAGACAGCGCCATCCGACCGACTCTGGAGGCATGAAGGAGCAAGACGGCAAGGCCAAGGGCTGTTATGACAATCCCGGTAATCATTTTTGGGATATCAAACCGCGCCCAGAGGCTCTTGCAAACTCGAAGATTCTCTTCCTGGTAATCAGAAAAAGCTCCGTGCGTGTCGGCCCAGCGATCCGAGCCAGCGTGAGACTCTATAGTCGAAGCCTCGGCCTGCTGCCACAAGTGTGCCGTTCGGCTCGACGCATCCTCGGTAAGGCCACGCGCGGCGAAATAGGAAGCTTGGTATCTCTTAGTTCCTGCTGCCGCGACTCTTGAGGCACCTGCCAGATTGTTCCATGCCGTTCCGTCAGGTCCTATGAAAGCTTCCTCAATCGGCCGGCCAAGATTGTTGTACGGAATTGGAATTCCTAATAGGAGTGCAAGGGTTGGGACCAGGTCAATCTGGTTGACGGGGTGGATTTTCGCAGTCGCCGGAGGGATGGCATATTCCGGGTTTGTCCTTCCAAAGAACGGTCGCTTCGAATACATCCATAGAGCCGCCTCAACCTCATCATCACTCTCTCCGCCATGATCTCCCTTACTGTCCATTCCGTGGTCTCCCATGACGATCAGCACCGTGTCCTCATCAATCTCGGCAGAAATGTCACGAATGAACTGATCCATCTGCTTGAGCTTTGCATTCATAGCAGGGTGGTCGGGCCCGTATCGATGTCCGGCATGGTCGACTCCGAGGAAATGGCCAATCAACAGGTCCCACGAAGTCTTCTTCTCGGACTTCATCAGGGGAAAGATGTGTTCCAAAACGCCATTGTCCAGAGTGTGTAGGTCCCAGACATTGAAGCTATCGTAGGCCCTGCTGATGTTCGGCTCGAAGTACCCGGGAAACAGAGACCACCAGGTATCATCTCCCAGATGCGCAATCTTCTTGCCCACGTCATGCAGTTGCATGAGGACATTGTCTTCGTCAATGGCCGTCCCCGCAAAATTAGACCCTATATCAATAAAGGTTGGCAGGGTGCCCGTGGTGAGGCCCTTTAGTCTCTGAAGAGTGGTTGTCGGTGGGTCGGCGATGAAAGGCCGGAGAAAAGCATTGTTTGGGGACTCGACGGCCGATTCGTAAAGGTAAGTAAGGGCATTGTGATACGCCCTTTTTTCCGCCGAACCCGGCGCCGGAACGGTAAAGTCGTATCGCAGCGCGTCTATGAGTATAATTACTGCCTTCTCGAATGACCTGGGATGCCAGCAACCTCCATCGACCGTGCCATGGCCGTGCCAGAGCTTCGGATCCGCCACGGTCAGGTCGATTGGAGGCTGCGAGCAGGTAGACTTGTCTGGGAGCACCATTCGCGTCAAAAGGAAGCCGTTGGTGAAGAGTAGAATGCCAACAGCATGCATTGCCAGCATCCAAACCCAAAAGGCTGCGGTCCAGGACCACCTTCGCTCGTAGGTTTTCTGCCGTCTTGTCTGCTCCTCAATGCCTCTCGGCAGAAGCCGGTCGACCGCGACGTGCATCTGTTCGACATTTTCCTCGCCAGTATCAGGGGTAGAGCTCTCGTCGCCTTCTTGGACTGGGCCCATGTGCCTCCGTGTCGATAAAGGTGCAATTGAAGCCATTGCAATCGGGCTTCTTAGCCAGCGCTATCGTGGCGACACGTCGAAAAGGGGGTGGTGCGATGCTAAAATTCGATGCCACCGCAGCGAAATTTTGTCCGCCATCAGCTCAGAAAGCTGATAGACTAGAGATATTCTAGCTTGATATTTCGCATTACCGAATATCGGGCATCATTTTGGCCGTTTTGTGAATCGTTGTTGCTCTGGGGATCAATGTTTTTTACCTGGCCCCAGACTCGCGTCACAGTCGTCACGGCTGGCAGCTGCCAAGACACGTCTACAGGCAGGCACAAATCGCTGGGCGCAATGCGGCGGTGCTCGGCCCAGCTGCCCGCGGCTGGCCAATCAGCGCTCGGGATTTGCCACTTCGCGAGCTTCCCCCGAAAATGTTGTAGCCTTGGTAAAATCCGTCGGCAGGCTGGGCCGTCATGCCTTCAATTTTTTTCCCCGACTGGAATTTTCCTACGAACATTCCACAAGAAAATTCCGCACAGCATCCGTCCCGCACACATTGCCCTTGTGTTTTCATCACGACGCATCGTGTTCTTCGGCGTACTTTCCATTTGTCTCGCATTTGAAGCATCAACCTTGCCTTCTTTTGCTTTTCGGCAGTTGCCACAGTTCCCGTTTCCTGTGACTACTTGTGGGCACTGCTTGCCATCACAAACAACCTTCGAACGACAGAACCCAATTCGTTGTAATTCACCTCGACAACCAGCCTCGCCCGATAAAAACTCGTCTCCGGCTTCGTCCTACTCCTCCCCGCCTTACCTCCACAGCGGAATCCGGTGCCATTTACTCAACATATACCGCCCATTTGACGAACATCGTATAGTTTCAGACAGGACTGCCGTCGCGTCCGAGTCGCAGAAACAATGGCTACCAACGGGGATATCACTATTCCGGAGCAGTATCCCGCGACCACCGCCGCCGACGCTGCCGCAGAACAGACTACTACGACGGGAGGATCGAACCAGGATCTACCAAAGGATGAGGTCGGTTGGTACTTCGTCGAGCAGTACTACACAACTTTGAGCAAGAATCCAGAAAAGCTACACGTACGTTTGTTTCCTCGATGCAATTTACGAATTGGGTGTCTGTCCTAACCATCAAGCCAGCTATTCTATGGTAAGAGATCGCAATTCGTGTACGGAATGGAGGCCGAAGTTGCCAACGTATCCGTTGGACGTCAGGTATGTCAATCTTCCGGACTGCGCGTCAACTGCGAATATTAGACGCAATACTAATTCCTATGCGACTCAAGGCCATCCAGGAAAGGATTAAGGCCCTCGACCTGAAGCAGTGCAAGGTCCGCATCACCAATGTGGACTCTCTCCCATCGTTTGACAACATCGTGATCCAAGTCATCGGCGAGACCTCGAATAAGGGTTCTGAGGAGCCTAAGAAGTTCTGCCAGACGTTCGTCCTCGCAAAGCAGCCTAGCGGGTACTTTGTTCTGAATGATATTTGGCGATTCATGAACGACGAGGAAGATGAGGAGCAGGCCGAGGAGCCTCCTAAGGAGGCGGCCGTAAATCAGCCCGAGGAGGCGCCTGCCGCCAGCGCTGATGACGACGAGCCGACTGGTGTTCCAGACAAGCCAAACGATGAGACTCCGGCCGAACCCATTACCACGCTAGATGCCGACGTTGTCGACAAGAAGCTGGAAGAGGTTGACAAGGCCGACAAGGAAGAGACCGAGGACCCCGACGAGGCTGACGAGACGCCAGCCGAGCCAGCCAAGGAAGAACCTGCCACGGTTGAGAAGCCGGTCGAGTCAGAGGCAGATCCCGAGGCTGCTGCCCGCACTATTGAGGAAGAGGATGTGAAAGAGCCGGAGAAGCCGAAGGATCCTACCCCTACGCCTGTGGCTCCTGCTCCTGCCACACCTCCTGCCGAGACCGAGAAGCCAGCACCCGCACCTAAGCCGATGACGTGGGCCAGTAGAGTTGCCGCTGCCGGTCCTAAGCCTGTGGTTCCCCTTCCCAAGTCAGCGACTCCGTCTGCAGCTGCCCCAGCAAAGTCCACCGTTCCCACCTCGAAGCCGGCCCCTGCAACTCAGCGACCAGATCCCACCCAGGCTGCGGACAAGGAGAACGCCAACCCGTCGCAGCCTTCGGCCGGCGAGTGGCAGACGGCCGGTGCTGATTCGAAGCGCCAACGGCCCCAGTCCATGATCCAAGCCGCTGAAAAAGAGGGTACCCTAGGATACGTCAAGTATGTGACGGAGAAGGTCCAAGAAGCCGACCTTCGCGCGGCGCTCTCGGCATTCGGTCCGCTGACCTATTTCGACATCAACCGACCGAAGGTAAGCAGACCACCAACTAATTCATGTCTAGTCGCTTGTCGATACTGACATTTCACGATAGAATTGCGCCTTTGTAGAGTTCGCCACCCCCGAGGGCTACAAGGCCGCCGTCGCCGCCAATCCTCACGTTGTCAACGGCGAGAATATCATGGTCGAACAGCGGCGACCCAAGTCAACGGCTTATGGTGGCACGCAGTATGTAGCCAACCGTGGGGGCACCTCGGGTCGGGGTCGGGGTGGTTTTGACGGCGCTCGCTCCGGCAGCCAGGGTGGAACCCGTGGTCAGTACGGCGGCGCTCAATCTCGCGGCCGAGGCGGCGGTGCTCCCCGCCCTAGTGCCAAGTCTACCGTCCAGAGCTCGTAGGGGCTCAGCTTCAAACTAAGAGCTACGGCCAGCAATCAGAGGGCACGTCGAGAGTCCGGCCAAGCGAACCACTAGGACCAATCATCATTCACCGAGGAAGCTTCAGCATATGGTACCACCAATGAACCCAATAATCATGACGGGATACGACGGTATGAGGGGCCAAGGGGCAACGGAGGACGGAGAGGCGAGGCAGAACAAATGGCTCATTTCAGGATGCACACCCAACACCCAAAAGTTGCAGACGGAACTATACCCCCCCTGATTCTATGATGCATTCACAACTACGCATTCCTTTTAGAGGTTTTTTTTTAACATTTCCCTTACATACCTTTTATTATTATTAGTCATACTGTGTACAATGAAGGGTGCGAAACGGTGGTGGTGGTTGTGGTGGCGGTGGAAGAACCCGTCACAAAAATGTTGCTGACCCTTTCAGCCACCAATTCCGCCACCAACGATGCCCTGACATCTTGGGAGATAGGTGGGGGATGAGTCGGGGGAGCTTGTATTCGAGGGCACAGTGAGGGAGGAGGAGAAAAGAGTTGCATTTGTGGTAGTGGTTGATGATGCTGTAAAATAGCTAGATACTAGGAGTTGAGATAGCGACTGTTCATGCCACGAACAGTCAGCGTCTCCAGATCCTCTCAAGTTGTGAGCTTCCTGTCTTCGTGTTCGTCTACCTCCGGTGAATATCAAGTGACTAAATTTCTTGCGCGCCGCCAAATTCCTGGACCTCGATGCTGGGAAGTTGCCCAATACACCAAAGACAATAGCATCTCATCGGCGCGCCAGACCGATGCCCGAGCAAACATATCCCAGGTGGACATTTCAATGCAAATGCAGATGATCGCACTCTCCTAAATAAGCACAAAGAACATGAAACCAACAGCATTCTATGATTCGGAAAATCCAGTGCGTGGGAGCGGCTGGGGGTACCTTGATGGCTGGCGATCTTGGGACCACAAACCTTCATTGAGCGACATATCCAAATGAGAAGAAGATTGGTTTCTCTCTTGGACCTATGGGCCCCTCAAAGGGGACGATGCCGACTACGTGGTAGACTCTTCTAAGATGTGTGGCCACCGGTCTACGTCCTCGAGCTCATCACTTGCATCCGGACGGGGTGGAAGGGTGTCGAAGAATTTTCAGAAAAGAGACGTGGACCTGATTCCGCTTCGTGGCATGGAATACAGATGATCGCCTACTCGATGTGAAACAGAGAGGGATGGTGAGAGGCAGCAAGTCATCGAGGTCCGCCCCGGGCTGTCCGAGGGGAATTTTCATATTGGCATTCCAGGGCCCCGAGCCTCCTTCTCCACCGTCTTCGGGCGGCTGGAGAATATCTTGCTATCTCGCCCTTTAATTTGGTCAACTCTCAAGACAGCTTCTAGTAACACTTGCTCTTTTCAGTGGGATTATAGAGCTTTCAAGAGTATTAATGGTACGTCGAGCCTCTTTACACCTTTCTCAACGTTAAATACACCATATTGACAGTTGATAACTCCAGCTAGAAACACAGCTAGTGGCACGCACAACACGCTATTCAAGGCAATGGAGGTAAATTCACGAGGACTCAGACCGGCATAAGAAATCCGGTTGATGGGTTCTGCCAGGATGGCTCGATCTGCTGGGGATTAAGCATCAAACCTAAGGACCTAGCTCATGTAGAACAGACTTCCCATATGTAACGAGTCGTACACCTATAACGCAAACGGCCTGTTGGGAGGAGCTGATATCCTCTTGATTCCAGCAAGACGGATGATTCGAGTTATGGAACCATGACGTTGGGCGACTCTTTCAAGTAGTACGAAGTAACTCCTTGGGTGGAGCATGAGTGATTTCTCACGCTTTCACGGTTGTTTCTGGGGTTAGCTTCATTCCGGTGTGTTTGCGTGGAGCATGTAAGTCTGGTGGGAGAAGTTTCATTGAAGTCTAGCTCGCCCCTTGGTGTTGCTAGTTACCGCTTGATTCCATTCTTCTTCGGAAAAGGGTATCCAGTTCGTAGCCCGTGGGGGCAAACAAAGTCCCCGACGGAAAGGCTACGTACATGGCAGTCTGCACCAGGCCACAGGCTTGGAACTTTTTGATGTATACGGCGGAGGCGGTGAGGAATTCCCGATGTGGTCTGCTACCATTCTCCTTTGGAAGAAGAAAGGGGTCACGCAACCAAAACAAGCATAGGAGTATTAGCACTGCATCTTACTATCAGGAAGAAACACGACCTTAAACAGCACCACGTTTTAGGACTTAGGGTGTGAGTGGAACGACGGAATATCGGCTCATTGCGGAGGGATTTCGCGGATCGCGGAGAGAATTAATGCTCCGTGAAGGGCCTTCCTGACAAGGACCAGATATCCATTCCTACGCGTATGCCGTACGAAGTACGAGGGAATTTGTCTGCCGGACTGTGCTCCCTCCCCTTACAATCCCACATCTTGCATTAACGGATTGTTTGAAAGGTTCTGACCACGTGTGTTCCACTGGCTGGACGTCGGCCGAGCGGCGAGGGATTCTCGGTCGTTCGTCGAGTAGATAACTCGTTTTCAAGCTTCGGAGGGAGTACTACTTCCAAGGAAAGGAAGGCCGTGCACCTGGTAGGACCACAAGAGGAAACCGGGAGGTGAACGGATGAGTCTCAAGACTACTGTACAGCTCCATCTAGACCAACATATCAGGTACATCTAGCGATTCTTCACAAAGGCACCTATTAAGCTGGCTGCATACACCTAAGATTCCTTCAAGGCCATCTCCACAAACTAATGCTGTTGGTGGGAAAGAATTGGGAGTAGCTTGACGTTGGGCTCTTCGGAGCCGAAGCTTGGCCAGGGTCAACCGGGTTTCGGAGCTTGGCAACAGCGGATTTGTCAGGTTGTCAGATTCGCATGGACAATGGCTCCGAGATCAGTGCGGCGGGCCCACTGCTCAAGCGCGAAGCAAGGTTGTAAGTTGCCAGGCAAGCTAGGGTGGGTGCCTCGGCCTGGTCCCTAATCTCTCATCTTATCCCTTTAGGCAACGTTGTATGTCCAGTACAGGAAGTTATCGTGAGTAAATAGATTCCACTAGGAAACTGTAAGTGTGATGGAACGTCCGGGAAAGATTCGAGAAATACTCTTTTTGGCAGATATCTTCATCTGCCAGACTCGTCCAATCGAATTGCGTTATCGTGAAGGGAATTAGAAGGCGACAACCTCTTGCCCAGCCAAGACCGACTAAAACGCGTCGACATCATCTTAAGAGCCGGCCCGAGCCAGGTTCTGGCTGACAGGGTTCTTAATATCTCCCCCGTTCTGGAACATGCGGAAGGTTGTTAGAGACACAAGCCTCAAGGGATCGGACGGAATCATGACGCCAGTGGAAGGTTTGTTTCATGTGCAGCCGACAAAGAAAGCAATGGAAATGGGATACAACTTCTATTTTAGCATTTCCGTTGTGTAATGGAAACATGCATTTGTAGAGCAAAACCCCCCATCGGAGCCATCGGAAAAGAGGCATGGACATACAAAAGATCCCTTGTGGCGTAAAGGGCAATTGTTACGAAGGGCGAGAGGTAAACGTGAACCCAAACAATACGGGGTGGCAATGAGACCGCTGCCAAAGGTTGGGGAAGTCTCCTGCGAAACACAGATTGGGTAGGGAAAATAGGACGAGGCTCCGCTCCACTGTCCCCGAGATTTTTCTTTTTGCCCAGACAAAGGGTCCTGCAGGAAAAAGAGGCCGACGCAGACTAGAGAACGAACGAGAACCTTGCATTTGCACCCCTCCCTCGTGAAAAAGCTTGCCTGCTGCCGCCAGTACAGTAGCACACTCCCGCCGCGACCCGCCCCTCCTGCGCATTTGTTCTGGTTGGGTAGGGCCGGGTCGGTGACTACTTCCTCTCCGCGAGTAACGCATTTTGACATTCTCCTCCATTCGAAGAGCAGGGAGAGTCGGATGATGACTCCTCACCGTCGAACTGCTCCGAACATAGTACTTCATACGGGCTTCAATGATCTTCTCGTCAGCCTGCTCTGCAGGGACCTTTGTATGCCAACATCCTATGGGCAGGGGAGAATAATTTGCACTGTTGGGGGATGCAAGGATCGGATCGGTTTCGATCACACCGATACACGGGCAAAGTCTAAAATCAAAAGCCACCCCCAGATTCGCTACCACCTCTGCCAACGCTCGGAGCCAAAGCCACGATGAAGTGGCGCTCTGTGTCGCGCAGCCCATCGGGTGAAGGAGAACGCCAAGGAATTGTCAGCATGGAACGGCGCGGACGATATCGAGATTTCGTCAGGCACAGCTAAGAGAAGACAGGCCACGTCGGGCGCATCATGCAGTTGGGGGTTTGGCCGAAGACACGCACTGCGGCTCTCAATCACGAATGCCGACGTGGGCAGGAATGAGCGCGGCTTTGATTTGACCCAGATTGCAGAGGGATAATAATTCGACTGAGGGTGCGTCGGGCAAAATGGAAAGTACCGAAGGCGATGATAAATACCCCATATAACTTGCAGCCAGAGCGCGACCAGAGAGCTTCTGTTGATTGATTGCCCTACTATATCGAAGGTAAGGAAAGATGACAGCAGCGAACCGATGGACGATACAAGCCCGATGCTCACTTCTGCATAGTATCTGTAACAAGCGGATCGATGGTCGGCGGGGTCAATTTTCATTTCCCCGAAGAACAACCCTTTTTGATCTGGTAAATGGACGAAAACTGTCAAGCGTTTTGTCAATCGCCAGCCTCATCAGATGTCGCCGAAGGGCGTGATGAGTCGTGGGGGGAGTTGGAATAGTGTCTAATTTTGTATTTGGTCTCCTCGGTACCCAAGCAGTGGGCGAGCTTACCGTTCTCAGCAAAGTCGCTCCCGTGAAGGTAAACTAAAAAGGAACCCAGGGGCCTTTTGCGCGGCTGCTGCTTGCAAAAAGTACCGTAATAACGACCATCGTGCCGCAACATCCGGTAAGAAGGCCAATCAGCTACCGGAGAATTAGCCAGCCCAAGTACCTTCTCGCTGTTGGTTGCCGTTGCTTTATCCTGACATCAGCGGACATCATAGCGAGGCACCTGTAACTGAAAAAGTCGCTGGGGAAGATCCGCTTAAGGGAACAGGACCGGGGTGGGCAGGCGGCGGGGCCGATCCAGCCGCCAAGATGCTCTGGGCGATCGCCCGTTCATTGGACGGCGGTAGGGTGAAGGAACTTTTTGCAGTGAAAAATGGCCTGGACCATGAAGATGAGGGGAGCCTGAGAATCTCGCACAAATTGTCCCCCTTTATGCCACCCATTTCACTGCCTGGTGACTAGGCATCACAGTTCTCTGATTTGAAGGGAGCACGGCGGCGAAGATCGGTGAAAAGAAACATCACCACCGATATTTCCTGATGGGTTGAGAAGCACCACTCGCACGTAAGGCATGGGCAAAGGCTGGAGGGGTTGTACTTGCTACCTACACAGACGCAAGAGCGACGCATTTTCATCCCCTTCCACAGCATCGTTAATAAATTAATACAGTGGAAGGGCATTGGAATAAAGATGAACTTGAGGGGCAGTGATGGCGCCCCGCTGCGCTTCCGGGCCTTGTACGACGGTACCATCTCTCTGCATGTGTACGCCGCTGCTGGTACGATGCTGGGATAGCAATTGTATCCCCACACTTTCCCACACACCCATTTACACGCCCATTTTTCCGTCGCCACCCTCCCCAGCTGCCTGTCTTGTCTGCCACCACCTACCCGGAAGGGTAACGGGCCTTCTGCGAACCCATTTCGGACTTCGTTCGGGGCCTGTTCTTTGGCAATTGCCATGCCGCGTCCCACCTCTTATTTTTATGGCCAATGCTGAAAGGGCCGTGACCAACGTTCAGAACCTCAACCCGAGCCTCCCAACTCATTCGCGACCTCCGCAATTCACGAGAACGAGCGAAGCTCACGTCTCGGATCGTCGCCGCCGTTCTTGGGCGCTAACCCGAAGACGGGCCCCGGTCGTTTTCTTCCTGATTGATGATCCCCCGTTGTGGATCTCGTCTTCCACTTTTTTCCCTTAATGATTCCTCCAAGTTGAACTTTGTTCTTATTCGTATGTTTCTCGTCGTCGATTTCTCCTATTCGTCACATGGATTTCCGTTCGGCGCACACGCCCTCCGCGACCACGACTTTGAGATCCGAGATTCACGTCCCCGGTCATCACCATTGCAGTTTTCACGCCCTTTTCTCCACCTGAAACCAGCACCAGGCTTCTCCGGATGCTTTTGAGGAGAGGGCGTGAGAAGAGCATTCTACCCGGCGATTGAGTCACTACGCACGAAGATCGCCCCGAAAGTGTACAGAGACGCTATTCGCTGCCGGATCAGGCATCTCCTTTCACCTCAATCCGCGGTGGTCACTTCATGCACATTTACTCGCGTTCACGGCTCGGCGACTGGCTTCCTCTCTGGCCCAACCTCAGGCAGCGCCTCTGTGTAACTGCATCTGGCATCCTACTCCCGTAACTCGAACCCCGAAGGTTTTGGGCCAACGGTTTCGGCATCAGGATTAGCTGGTCAATTCGAGCACGCTTCAGAGCACCTGTTCGTTGGCTCATCTCACTGTGGTTCCTCTTCCCCAGACGGCACCCACTCACAGCAATATATCTTATACTATCACGGTAGACTACGTGGCAGAGTTGCCTTCTGCTTTTTTCAAGTTTCAGGCCTGATATTGCCTCGCATCAACATTCTCTCAATACACACCTCGATCCGCCCTGGTACGACCCACCCATTGGTTCAACTGCCGCTCTGATCGTGGTCGATCATCTGCCCTGCCCTGATTCCCTGTCGACATCTAGAAATATTCTCTCCGTCTCACCTAGACGGTTGTTCCCCGTTCTCGGGGCATTTTTTTCTTCCCCACGCCCCCAGTGCGATCGTAGCGGAAAGGGACGGTCGCGCAGCCAACAAAGTACCTTCACCATGGTCACTGACGGCGGCTCGGTTTAATACCCGGCCCAGCAAGAGAGACGCCTCTAGTCAGAGAGCCGGCGTGAGCTAATAGCCTGAGGGGGGTAAAGATCTAATAAGAGATCTCTGCTAAGGGGGGAGAAGGCTGCTAGCAGTCTCTCCCTTCCCGCCGCATATATATGCCGAACACCCCCATGGCTTCTCGGCACGCACATGGAGGAAATGGATCACCCCCGACCGCCACCGAGTTGCCGCCTCTCCGGCGGCGACTATCTATGGACGAGGACCTGTTCTACCACCAGATCGTAACGGCCACGTCCCGGCGACCTTCTCAGCCTCCGATATATTTAGACGAGCTGCTGCCCCGTCGCCCCTCGACGGCGACGGGCCTCGAGGCCGCTGTCGAAGAAGGGTCCGAGATGTTGCCCGACTACTCCTGCTCCATCAACTGCGAGGGGGTGTTCACGAAGAAGATGGAAATAGAGAACACGATTAAGAGGGCTGAAGATCGACGGTGGCACAGTGTCTATGCAATCTTGACCGGCACTGCGCTCAACATCTATGAAGTCAAGAAGGAATGGGGTTGGGGGAGAGGGAGGGATGGCCCCGGCGTATCACCCGACAACCCGCCATGGTTGAAGAAAGGCAAGCTTGAGAAGAGTTACAGTCTGCAGTATGCGGATGTTGGTATAGCCCTCGACTATCAGAAGTAGGTTCTCTTGCATTGCATGGGATGAAGACAGAGTGTCGCATGCTAACACGTCTGAATAGGAGGCGACATGTCATCCGCGTCCGGGCCGAGACGGATCAATTTTTGCTGTCCTGCATCGAACTCGGTACCTTTCTCAAGTGGCTCGACATGCTGTTCGCTGCCATCGATGTGGCTGCACCCATAGATGAACGAGACTTCCCTCGAGATCAGAGCATACCTCGCATTCAACGGATCCGCTGGTACCGTGGACAATCCCCAACACGCCGGCCTTCCATACCGCTAAGTCCACGGTCCCCCGATGCGCCATCACCGCCAGGGCCATCCAGTGAAGAAGCTGGTCCGTCACGCCGCCCCTCGACCACTCCATCCGAACCTGCGCCGCCCTCTCATCGTCAGACCCTAGAACAGGTCATCAATGAAGACGAGGAAGCTGTTGATCAGAACAACGACAATGACGACCAAAACCACGAGCCTGATCACGTGAGGAGGGACCGGGAAAGAGAGCTCTTCGCTAGGTTATCGACGACGTCGTACCCGAACGAGGCGATCGACTACCTGACGGGCAAGTGGGCGCCGACACACCACTGGTCAGATGCCCACGACATGCTCTACGCCAAGCTGTGCTACTCAGCGCTCCTCTTCAAGTCCCCTCGCAAGTCCAACTACATTATTAACAAGGGCAAAAAGTGGTTTGTTGACTGGGCCACGGGGAAGATGGTTCGCGTTCTCCCTCCGGGTTACGGTGAGGTGGAACTGTTCGGGCCTTGGCAGGTCATTCACACGGAAAACATGAGGATCTAATTTTACTCGCCCATGTCACCAAACCGATTTTTACGACTCTCTCTGTATCTCTATACGCATATATACATCGGGAAGCGCATCTACAGCAGCGGCGATGTCACCATCGACAGTCACAAAAAGGGACGGGTGCAATATTACGAGTTCTTGATTGACGAATTATACCATGGCGGGCTGTGACGGAATGAAACATACACGGAATTTTTCTATTGCATTGTCCGGCGGCTTGGTTTATACCTCCAACAAAGGGCGGCGAGTTGCTTTTTTTTTTTATACTAAACGGGAAACTCCATTGGGACGGAGTTCATGCTGATTTGTATTTGGTGGTAAAATGACTTTCTGTTTAGGTTTTGCAAGTTTTCAGGAACCTACTCTGGCATACAGGATCCATTTTGCGTGTTTGGGGCCAGTTGTGTCGAGGAGAGGACGTTCATCCTCTACCTATGTCTTGAGCGGCGAGATCTTGAAAATATGGGATTGGGATTGGGATTTCTTCCCACAGATCTCGCTGGGGGGGGATGTATATTAGACAGGTTTTCGTACCCTGGCTAGCTAAAATGGCTTTCAAAGTTTAAAACGCCAAGACTCCATTACATGCTTGTGACCCTGCGTGGTGGATATCCGCTCCCCCCTTGGAAACTCTTGCATGCGAGATTCCATTTCGAACCTTTTCTCATGCCAGTCATTTTCCAACACGTTATTCATACAAGCCCGTCCAAATATGCCATGACATCTCCTTTACGCCGTAAGCCGTATTTCCAAGTTTTGGTTGTACCGCCAACTTAGATAGAGAAAACCCTAACCCTATCGGCATTCCGAGTTGACTAGTGTCCAGCACCTCCCATCTCGATCTCCACATCCCTCGCCTCCCTAGCAACCTCGTCCACAACCTCGGCCAGCAGCTCATTCGCCAAATCAACGTCCACCCCCGCAGCCTCTAATTCGGCGAGCAGCTCGTCTATCTCCTTTCTCTGGGACTCCACTTCGGCGAACAGCCGCTCGTTGTCGCCCTGGACGTTTTGCAGGCGGGCGTTGAGCTGGGAGCGGGCTGCGGCGAGGGGACGGGCAAGGTGGGCGCGCATGATGCGGTCGGGGGGGAGGAGGTGGGGTCTGTAATAGAGGATGAGTTGGTTAGTTGGGGAAGGAAGGTGAGAACGGGGGTGGAGGGGGAGAAACGTACGGTGTAGGTGGTTCGGTGCCTGGTGGGGCGGTTTGGCGTCTCCGTGATGCGTCGCCGACGAGGGATTCGAGTTCGTTGAGCTTGGGGACCACGGAGCGGGAGGATATTATGCGGTCGAAGTCGTTCTGGGAAGTGGGTTTGTCAGTCTCAATGGCAAAAAACCTGCTGCAGAACCAATGCTCCAATGCCTCGTATCTCTTCACAATTGAACCCGTAGTTTCCAGCGCGTACAATTCTTCGATATGCAGTCCAATGTACCCTATTTCCCCTTATCTAGTGCAAGGCTCTTCACGCCCTTTCCCCCCAGCCGACGCAATCC
>Ga0247774_1000566_pt1 | contig 18357 bp, 12 predicted proteins | sample UWRJL001104B6_FD_179933 | JGI IMG/M metagenome (GOLD analysis project Ga0247774, IMG submission 179933) | Plant litter microbial communities from Arlington Agricultural Research Station in Wisconsin, United States - UWRJ-L001-104B-6 | ecosystem: Environmental > Terrestrial > Plant litter >... | reverse complement strand
CAGCACGGCACCGAGCGTGTTGACGGCCGTGAGCCGCCCCACCCAACGCCCCACGTGGGCGTAGCGCGCCACGCGCTGCAGCAAGAGCGGGAAGGTGAGTCCCATCAGCGTAGTCGGCACCAGCAGCATCAAAAATGCCGCAACGCCCCGCGTGGCCTCGCGCGCAGCGAACGAAGTCAGCACTTCGCCCGTGTTGTTGAAGAAATACGGCAGCTTGTCCCAGAGCGGCAAGCTCACGGCCAGGCCCAGGCCGCTCGCGGCCAGACCGAGCGGGAGCGAGGCCTCGCCGAAACGGCGCTGTGCCCAGGACGCCCGCGAGGCCCCCAAAAACAGACAGCTCAAAAATGCGGCCAGGATTAGGCCGAAGGCGTACGCGCTGTTGCCGATGATCAGGGCCAGTAAATGCGTGAACACGACCTCCGCCGCGAACACCAAGCAGCCCGAGGCAAAGGCCAGAAAAAACAGCGAGCGGCGTTCACGCGCGGCAGGTTCACGCGCGCTCTCTTGGCTGCTCGTCGCAGCTAGCGCCCTGACCACGACGCGCGTCCCCTGGCTCATGGCGAGCAGCGCGATCAGCGCACTGCCAGCCGCCGAAGCGAACACGGTGCCGTCGACGCCGAGCAGCGGCAAAATCAGGTACGCGGCAGCCAGCGCGCCGAGCGCGCCGCCGAGGGTGTTGATCGCGTAAAGTGCGCCCAAGCGCCGCTCGCGCAAAGCGGCGGCTGCGGCGCTGACCTCGCCGGTGTCGAAGCTGCGCGACAAGAGCGGGAGCGTTGCGCCCATGGCCATGGTCGGGATCACCACCAAGCCGAGCGCGGTGAGCCAGCGCACGACGCTGAGCGTGACCAGCGACTCGGGCATACTGCGCGCCAAGCTCGCATACAGCGGCGTGAGCAGATGAAACGCAAAGGGAGTCCCGGCCACCGCGAGCGCGACGACCAACTCGAGCCAGCCATACGCGCGCAGCGGTCGGGTGACGCGCAGCGATGCCTTACCGCCAAAGTAGGCGCCGATCGAAAGGCCCGTCATGAAGGCGGCCAGCACCGCACTGACGGCATACGCCGTCGAGCCGACGATGTAGCTCAAGTACTTGGAGAAGCAGAGCTGGTCGATCAATCCCGTGGCTCCAGAGAGCACGAACAGGGCCAAGGTGAGCGAGATTGGCGGTGCCGGAGCGGAGCTCGGCTCAGAGGATCGAGTGCTGTCTTCGGCGGATTGGGGCGCGAGAGCTTCCAAGGGGCCGGCACCCTATTGCGACTCTGCCGAGATGGCGAGATGGGGGGCGAGATCGGGGCGCGATCGCGGCCGATCATCGCCAGTCTGTGGCCGAAATGTCCTGGATTTTGGCTCGTAGCCGGGCGTTCGATCTGCCAGGCTTATGCCCGCCATGGCAAGTCACGATGCTTCGGTTCGCCGCTTCGCCAACAATCCCATTCTGGTGCCGGGTCAGATCCAGCCCTCGCGTCCGGACTTCGAGGTCGTGGGGGTGTTCAACCCAGGCGCGATTCGCGTGGATGACGAAACGATCCTGCTGCTGCGCGTGGCGGAAGCGCCGCTAGGAGTGGCAGCCGATCGCGTGGCCTCGCCGATCTACGATCCAGAGTCCGACCGCGTCGAGCTGCGAACGTGGAGCCGTGATACGCCGGGCCTCAAGCTCGATGATAGCCGCTTGCTGGTGGTCGGCCGAGACACGTTCTTGACGTCGATCTCGCACTTTCGGCGCGCGCGCTCGAAAGACGGCCTGCACTTCGAGGTCGAAGCGCGGCCGGTGTTCTCGCCGCAGCACGCACTCGAAGCGTTTGGAGTCGAGGATCCGCGCATCACCCGCATCGGGGACACGTTTTGGCTCAACTACACCGCGGTCTCTTCGGCCGGCATCGCCACCGGCCTGGCGTCGAGCCGCGATCTGCGTCACTTCGAGCGGCACGGCATCATCTTCTCGCCGCCGAATCGCGACGTGACCATCTTTCCCGAGCAAATCCAGGGCCGCTATTGGGCCCTGCACCGCCCGATGCCCGAGGACATCGGCAGACCGGCGATTTGGCTGGCTTCCTCACCGGATCTCAAGGCTTGGGGCGAGCACCGCTTGCTGGCCTCGGCGCGGCCCGGCATGTGGGACGATCTGAAGGTGGGCGGCGGCGCGGTGCCGTTTCGAGTGCAAGTGCGCGGCCGTCCCGCGTGGCTGGCTGTCTATCACGGCGTCACGGCCTCACCGCTCACCTACTCACTGGGCGCGCTCTTGCTCGACGGCGAGGATCCGGGTCACGTGCTCGGGCGCTCGCGCGAGCCCATTTTGTTCCCCGAAGCGCCCTATGAGCTCAAGGGCTTCTTCGCCAACGTCGTGTTCACTTGCGGGCTGGTCGCCGAGCGCGACTTGGTGCGGATCTACTACGGTGCGTCGGACGGCGTGACGTGCGTCGCAGATCTTTCTCTGGAGCGGATCTTGGCGGGCCTCTCCTAGGGCGGCCGGCGTTGGCCCGTCAGCACTTCGAGCACGAACTCCAACAGATCTTGGGCGAAGCTGCTGTGCTCGCCGCTTTGCGCGAGTGAGTCGAAGGCGAGCGGCGAGGGCTGAGCCGATGCTCCGGCCATTTCTCGCTCACGCGCGCGGGCTTGGCGCTGCCGCTCTTGTTCGCGGGCGCGTTCGCGCACGAGCCCGCCGCTTTTCACGAAGGCCAAGACCTGCGGCAGCTCGCCCGCGTCGAACCAGACGCCGTGCGGCGCGCAGACATCGACGATCACGCCGCTTGCCCCGCCGAAATTCCGACGGTTCATCATGCGCTGGCAGACCGAACAGGGGCGGTACTGGACGCGCTGAGCATTGGCGTTGCTCGGCCTTTGGTAAGGTGCGTCCGGAAAGGCCTGTGCGGTTTGCTCGTGCGCCTCGAGCAAGCTTCGCAACAGCGCGTGCTCGACGAACTGTCCGCCGCACTTTCGGCAATTGAGCAAACTGCCCGCGGGCTCGCGGATGATCTCCAGCGAGCCGTGACAATCCGAGCACTGGCTACTCTGGAGCGCGGATTCGACCAGCAGCCCGAGCTCGGCACCGCAGCCCGAGCAGTGCTGCGCGTGCGCCATGTTCATTTGGAAACAGCGGCTGCAGCACACGGTGGCGATGCCAGCACCGCAATAGCGGCAGCTGAAATCACCTCCGTGTGCGGGCGCCCCGCACACGGAACACTTGAACGCCAACGCGTCCGGCATGCACCCTTATTGGATGCTGACGCAGTGACTATGGATGCACAGCTCACCCTGGTCGCACGTGCCGCAGCTGTCGATCTTCTGGCCGCAGCCATCAGCGGCCGGACCGCACTCTACGTCCTGTACGGCGCAGGTTTTGGGTACGCAGGTGTTCGTGCCCTTGCCGCACTTGTTGGCGACTGGCGGGTTGCCGACGCCGCACGCTTCACCCGCTTTGCATTCGCCGCAGGCCACGAGCCCACCGCAGCCGTCCGCGGCAAAGCCGCAGTCTTGCCCAGCAGGGCAGGTGGTCGCGGGCACGCAGGTGTCGGGTGGCGGCACGCACGAGCCGAGATCGAAGATCATGTACTCGAGCAGCTTCTCCTGCGCACTCATCGGATCGAGGCAGAAGCCGCTCACGCATTTGCCACCGGTCGCGCACTGCGTGTCGGCGGTGCACACCTTGCCGCATTGTGCGGGGAAGATCTTGTCGTGTTCCCGCGCGTCTTCGACGTGAAAATCGCTGAACAGGACGCGGCCGCACTGCAGCGCGGGCGGATTGGTGGTCAAGTCTTCCTTCAGGTTGACCGGCGTATTGTAGGTGAAGTGCAGCGGCACTTGGCTGCCGCTGTAGTCGTTGCCGACGCAGCTATCCACGCAGCTCTGCGTGACGCAGGCATTGTTGGGGCCGGTGCACTGGGAGTTCAGCGTGCAGGCCGCATAGGGGCTGTTCCGGCAAACCTTGCTCGCCGTGCACAGACCGGCGTTGGCACTGCAATCGACGCCCGTATTGACGCTGCACACCTTGGCTGCCGCGCAGTTCGCACTCGTGCTGCAGCTCGCGCCACCGGCCCGGCAGGTCTTGTAGTTGATGCCGTCTCGGTACAGCCATTGCTGGGTTTTGCCGGGAACCGCAGAGATCAAGTCGCTGTCGTGCCGGACCACGTTCACCGTGACGTTGCCGGAGCCGGGCGTGGAGGCATTGACCGCTTCCAGCCAACCCTTGAACGCGGCGCCCTTGGGATTGCTCACCAAGTCGATGTGGCCAACCATGGAGCCGTCCGTCTTGTCGCCCTCGTCTACGTGCCACTTGGCGACCTCACTCCAGTTGTCCGCGACGCCCGCCTGGGCCGTGTTCTGGTCGTTCTTGGTCAGCCAGGTGTAGTTGTAGTGCGTGGCGAAGACGCGACCGCCGGAAGCGGCATAGTTGCGCAGTGCGCTCATATCCGCGGCCTTCTGCGCATACTCGCCACCCTGGCAAGCCAAGATGGTCATGTCGTAGTTGTTGATCACCGGCTGATTGCTGGCCGGGTCCGTCGCGAACAACGCCTTTTGCATGGGCGTGGTGCTGTTGATCTTTTGTCCATAGTGGGCCGTGCTGTCATCGGCGCCGCTACCAAGATAAAACTGGACGCGACCGCCGCCCGACGGGTTGGTGAACTCCGAGCCGTCGATGCCCATCTTGCGCAAGACGCACTCGAGCGAGTCGACATCGCCGGTGACCATCGCCATCAACGGGATGTCGCCCTGCGATTTCTTGCTCGGCATGAGCAGGGTCTTGTCCGCGATCGGGTTTTCCGCGCAGGGCGTGTCGACGTCGACCTGGAACACGCGGCGCCAGCGGCCGAGTTGGATCACGAGCGTCACGCCTTTGCCGACCGGCACGTTCTTCAAGGTGAAGCTGCCATCGACGTCCGTATAGGTACCGGCCTGATTGCCCTCTGACAGCATCGGTGAGCCGGCTGCCGTCGCGCCGCACACATCGCAGGTCAGACCGGGAGGGAAGGCCTTCAAATCTGGATCGCTCGGGTTGTTCGCGACGTACACGAACACGTGATAGAGCGGGTTATTGCCGGCCGGGTCGTAGACTTTGCCCTTGATGCTGGTGGTCTTGATCGGCTTGCTCGAGCAATCCGGAACCGTCGCACAGGAGCCTTTGCAGCCGCACTGACCGATCTTGCCACCGCCGCCGCAGGTCCAGCCCAAGATCGGACAGGTGCTCGGGCCGCAGTCGAGCTTGTTGCCGCAGGTGTCGCCGGCTGGGCCGCAGGAGTAACCCTGCTCGTCGCAGGTTTTCGGGACGCACACCGCGCAGTCCGGGCCGGAGCACGCGCCGCCTTCGCCGCTCGAGCCGTCGCCGCAACGGCTCGGCCCATCGCCTCCGCAGAACTGTCCGCTCGGACACTCGCCGCATTCCACGCCGCCGCCGCAGATGGTGTCCGTCACGTAGCCGCAGTTGGCATTCAGGGCGGCGCAGGTCGAGTGACAGCCGCTGTTCGCGCCGGCCTCGCCACCGTCGCCGTCACCGAGCATGAAACCGTTGCCGCTCTTCGCGCCTGTCCCGTTCGCACCGGCGCTGGAGCCGCCGCCGACGCTGGCGTCGAGGTCTGGGCCACCGCCACGCGGGACCTCAGGTGAACCTCCGCAACCGGAAGCCACGGCAAAAGTTGCCAAAACGACGAATAGGATCGAGCCAAGCCAGGTTCTCATGCGGGGTTTTCCTCATGTTGCCCAGGAGCGACACGGTCGCGCGCTACCCCTCGGACAATCGTTACCAATACTGCCTGCAAAATCCGTGTCAGGCAACGAATCCCGGGCCGCAGTTCGCAATCGATCTCTGACTCGACCTTCCGTTCGTCCACATTGGTGACCGGTGAAGAGGCGCACCGACATGAGCTTTAGGCGCGTATGAGAATTTGATTTCAGCTGCGTTGAACGAGCGCGATGCACTCGAAGCGCTCAGCCGAAACGTGGGCAACGTATGCCTTTGGAGTGACAACTCCTTCATGGTCGCGCCAGAGCTGCCAACTCAGTGGGCGATCAGCAAGAGCTCAGCGCTTCTTTTTGCGCTTCTCTTCACGTTGCCAGACGGCCATCACGTTGTACTGCGTGGGGATTACCGAATGCAGCGTCCAGCCGTCGCCATCGGGCTTGGATAGGGGCATTTCCTGAATTTCCCCCTCGGCGTTCATGCCCCACTCTGCGTTCGCGCCCTGCTTCGTGACCACGTATTCCGTCATTTGGATTTCGACTGTCTGCGCGTTCGACGTGCGGGTCAACATTCGAGGGGCCAAGAGCCTGGCCCTGGGCGCTCGCGTCCTCCGACGGGCGGCAGCGGTTACCTCGGTTGGCTCGGCGTTCCCGTGTGTCGATGCGTGACCGAGCGCGCGCGTCGGCGGGGACTCACTTGGGGGCCCAGCCATTGAGCACGGTCGCTTTGTCGCGCAGGCTGGCCGCTTGGCTGGCCGAAAGCTGCTTGGAAGCCGCGTCTCGCTGGCTGACGTCGAGCAAGGCACCGCTTTCGTTGGTGCTTTGATACTCCCACAGCCGCAGTTGACCGGTGGAGGAGGTGCCCGCGGGCGTGATGGTCCAACCTTTGGCCGCGATGCCCGAGCTCATCTGACAGTTCAAGTACGCGACGTTGCTGGCTGGATAGACCGTCGCGTCGATGCGCGCGAGCACCTGCCCGCTGACCTTCGCGTCGCTCGTGATTTTCGAATCGACGAACACATAGCCGTAGCCGCTTTCGCCATTGCGCGCTTGCACGATGGCCCCCGCTCGGCCGACGGTCTTGATCTCGCAACGGTCGAAGTAGGCCGCTCCCGTGCCCCAAATGAAGTCCACATTGCCTTCGAGGTACGAATTCACGATGTACGCCGAACCGCCCGTGAGCAGCGTATCTTGCAGACTCTTCAGATTCACGTCGCGCACGGTGACTCGATCCGCTTGGATGCGGAGTGCCTCGGCTTGGCTGCCGTCTTGTGGCGTCGTGTTGTAAATCGTGAGGTTCTCGAGCGTGAGATCGCTCGTGCCGTTGGCGAAAAACAGCGGGCGGCCCGAGGTGCCGGGGTTCAGCTTGTCGTTGTTCGGGTATTGAATGACCGTGCCTGCTCGGTCAGCCCCGCGCAGGGTGAGGTTTTTCTTGCCCGAGAGAGACAAGATCTCATGATAATTGCCGGCGGCGATGCTGATCGTGCGCGCGCTCGCGTCGTTGGCCGGGATGGCATCGAACGCGCCCTGAACCGTGCAAAACCCGCCATTGCCGGTGCGATTGACGGCCATGTTTGCCGAGGCCGCGGGCGCCCCGCCCGTGCTGAACGTCCAGGCGCTTGGCTCGCTGACCGTACCCATGGCCTTCTTTTGTGCGTCGACGAACGCGCCCGAGCTGACGGTCACGAAGTAACGCGTGTTCGCCGCTAGCTTATGTTGATGGAAATAGACCACGGCGCTCGTCCCGTCGATGAACACCGGGCGGACGAGGTTTTTGCTCTGGCCTCCGATCATGTCGCTGTAGCTGGCGGCTGCGAGATCGATTTGGTCGACGACCGTGCTCGGGCTCGCCTGCGCGTAGACCGCGATCACGCCCTTACTGCCGATGCTGGGCGCGCTCGCGAAGGTGATCGTCAGCGGCGCATCGACGCACACGCCGCTCGCACCCGGCTTCGGGAAGAGACTCGTCACCGACGGAGGGAGGGGGCCGTCATTGGCGGCACCGGCGCCGCCCGGGCTTCCGGCGCTGCCTGCGCCTGCTCCCGCGCCTGCTCCCGCGCCTGCTCCCGCGCCGCCGCTCGAGCCACCGCCGCCGCTCGCCCCAGCGCTATTTCCAGCACCCGCCCCGGATGCGGGCGCGCCGGCAGTCGAACCGCTGTTGGTCCCGCTGGAGCCAACACCTCCGGAGGAGCCAACCAGCCCGCCGCCGCCACCCGCGCTGGGCGAGCCCGCTGCCGTTCCGCCGGAGAGCCCCGTGCCGCCGCCGGCTGGCTCGCTGCTCGGCCCCCCCGCGCTCCCGCCACAAGCCACCAACAGCTGGAGCATGAGCGCAACTCGAGCGGGCTCTAGCTGACCGCGAAGTGCGAAGCGACGGTGCATTTCTCGACGTCTCGGAGGTAAGAGGCTCGGCGTTGATCGCCGCATTGGTTTAGTCGGACGGGTGCAGTCGCGCCAGTCACGAAACGCGCACGTCGGCTGGCGCGCAAAGTTTCCGTCACCAATCGTCGTAGCGGGTGCGGCCTCGCCGCGAGCGAGTTTTTTGATTGATGGTCGCGCGCCACGTCGCGAGTCGTCACAGCCTTCGGCGTCGCGGGGCGTGTGATTCTTTGTGCGAGCGCCGCGTCTTTTGTTGATCGATCCGGGTGGGTGAGCACATGCTGTGTAGGTGGTAAACCCGGGGAGATCCGCCGTGAGAGTGCTGGCCCAGCCGCTGAACGCGGAGCCCGGCGCCAGCGGCCGTTCGGCACGCACCCGCGGCCGGCTCGGCCTCGCGTCAAGGGCGGCCGCGGCGCTGTTATTGGCCAGTTCAGCGCTGTTTGCTGCGAGCAGCTGCTCGAAGGTCAGCGACCCTCGCGGTCCGAGTGAGCTCGGCGGCAGCCCCAGCTCCGGCGGCAGCCCCAGCTCCGGCGGCAAGCCCAGCTCCGGCGGCATGACGACCCAACCTGCGGCGGGCGGGCCCCAAATCGACACCGACGGCGGGACCTGCGCCAAGAAAACATGCGCCGATCTGGGTTGGGCGTGCGGCTACACCGTCGACAAGTGCAAGAACGTGATCGACTGCGCGGCGGAGGGGCTCACTTGCACCGCCAACCAGGTCTGCATCGGTGGCGTCGACGGACCCACTCAGTGCGTCACCGGCGGCGGTACGGCCTGCGCCCTGTGCAGCGCCATCCCGGATTGCTCGAAGGCGGGGGGAGTGACCCACCTGACCGGGCGCGTGCTGACCCCAGGGCGTGACGACGCGAATACCAAGAACCAGGTCGGCGTGCCGAACGCCGTCGTTTACATCCTACAGACCAGCAACGCCGACGATTTACCGAAGATTGTCCCCGGCATCCCCAGCGGCGGCAGCAGTTGCGACCGTTGTGAGGAACAAGACTTCGGGCCCGTTTTGAACGGCACCGTGACCGATGCCACCGGTCACTTCAAGTTGGATGAGTTCATCCCCGTCGGGAAGGAGTTCTTGTTGGTCGTGAAGGCCGGGCGTTTCCGACGCGCCAGCAAGTTCACCCTGCCGCCGGCCGCGGCTTGTCAGACGACCGACTTGCCCACCGATCTGCCGAACAACCCGACGCGCTTGCCGCGCTCCATGAACGACGGCAGCGCCGTGAACATCCCGCGCATCGCCGTCACGACTGGCAAGATCGACGCCATCGAGTGCGTGCTGTCGAAGATGGGCCTGGCCAACGCCGAGTTCAGCAACCCGGCCGCGCCGGTGTCGTCCGGGGCTGCCCGCGTCAATCTTTACCGAGGCGGCCCGAGCAACGCGCCGAACGGCGCCCGCATCGACGCCATGACGCCGCACGACTCGACGCTGTATGGCAGCTCGGCCCAGCTCGAGAGTTACGACATTTTGGTCTCCGATTGCGAGAGTACCGACTACGACCGAACTTTCGAGCAACGCAACGCGAATGGCGCCAACGTTCGCCATTTCTTGAATCGCGGCGGCCGGATGTTCGCGAGCCACTTGAGCTTCACATGGCTCGACGGGAACGGCACCCAAGCCTACGCCGCCGCTACCGCCAGCGAGACGGGGCTCGCAGCAGCCGCCATCTGGGACCCCAATACCGACATGGCCACGGTCGGCACCGGTGTCATCTCGCAGGCGCGCCCCAATACGAGCCCGCGCATCAAAAATTTCAGCGACTGGATGGTCAACGAAAAAATTACTACGGCCCCCGGTTACGCTTTCACGATCAACGAGCCTCGCAGCCTGAGCACGGGGCTCGGCAGCACGACTGAAGAGTTCGTCTATCTCACGACGGGCACGGAGCGAACCCAGCAGTTCTCGTTCAACACGCCCTACGGCGCTCCAGAAAAGGAAGTCTGCGGCCGCGTCGCGTACAGCGGATTCCACGTAGCCGTCGCGTCTGACTCCGGCAGCGGTGGTTCGGGTGGAGCCGGCGGTTCAGGTGGTGGGGGCGGCAGAGGCGGCGGCGGTGGCTTTCCTCCTCCGCCACCACCCGCCGGGACTCCCTTCGACAACGTAATCTTCCCGAGTCACTGCCAGGGAGATCTGACCAACCAAGAGAAGGTCCTCCTTTATATGCTGTTCGATCTCGGTGCCTGCATTGGCGTCATTCCCCCGCCCAAGTGCATTCCGGCCACCTGCGGCGCAAGTTGCGGCAACACCGTGGACGGTTGCGGCAACCTGCTCGATTGCGGCCCCTGCTCGATCCCCTAGACCAAAAACCCCGCATTCGCTGCGCGCGCGAGCCTTGATCCCATGCCGTGGATCAGCTACCCCCGATCCGGGCCGTCGGTTTCCGCCGCTTGGGCGGGGTCGATGATTCAGGAGCAGGGAGCCGCTGCGCGCAGCGAAAGCAGGGATGACGAGCAGATTTAGGCGTTTGTGGGCGGGGATTGCAGCTGGTCTGCTCTGGGTGGGCACGGCCAGCGCCGAGCCCTCTGCAGCGGACCGAGCCACCGCACGCGAGCTCGCCAGCGAGGGCTACTTTGCGCTCCAAGACAAGCGCTACGCCGACGCGGCCGATCGCTTCCGGCGCGCGGACGCGTTGGTGCATGCCCCCACTTTGACGCTCGACTGGGCACGCAGCTTGGTCGGTCTCGGCCAGTTCGTGGAGGCGCAAGAGCGCTACGAGTTGATCATCCGCGAGGGGATCGATCCCAAAGCACCCCCATCCTGGAAGCGCGCCATGACCGACGCGAAAGCGGAGCTCGCTACGCTCAAGCCGCGCCTCGCGTGGCTCACGATCACGGTCAAGGGCAGCAACGACGCGCAAGTCACGATCGACGGCTTCGCAGTGCCCGCGGCGGCCATTGGCGTGCGCCGCGCGGTCAATCCCGGTGCGCGCGAGGTGGCGATCGGCGCACAGGGGTTCCTGGGCCAGCACCAAAAGCTGAGTCTGGTCGAGGGTCAGGAGGGATCCGTCGTGTTCGAGCTCGTGCCCGACCCCGCTCAGCAGGCGTCGCCGGCGGTCCTGGTGCCGAAGGTGGCGGTCGAAACCGCGCCCCCGCCCGCTCACAATCGGGTGCCGGCCTACGTCGCTTTCGGTGTCGCGGGGGCGGGGCTGGTCGTTGGCGGAATCACGGGCGCGCTCGCGCTCAGCAAGCGCTCGACGCTCGAAAAACACTGTGCTCCCGACCCGGATAACTGCCCCGAAGAGTATTCTGATACGGTCAAGGCCTACCACAGCCTCGGAACCATTTCCGGAGTGGGGTTCATCGTGGGCGGCGCTGCCGTCGCGACCGGGATCACGCTCTGGTTGCTCGATGGCAAATCGAGCGCGACGCCCGCTCGCGGCTTGGTGGTTCGTCCCTATCTGGGGGTAGGAAATATCGGCGCCGTGGGGAGCTTCTGATGACCGCTTTCAAGCGCTGGCTCGGGTCGTTGATTTGGGCGCTGTGCGTCTCGTCACTGACCCTGAGCTGCCAGCTGGTGTTCGGCGACTTCAAGGTCGGCGACAAAGCGCGAAACGCCGGAAGCGGAGGCCAGGGCGGCGCGGATGGCAATGGCGCCAGCGGCGGCGCGAATGCCTACGCCGGGGCGCAAGCCTTCGGACCGATCGTGGTTTTCCCCCGATCCGACCTGTACACGAGCGATAACGGCGCGCAGGCCAAGTTCTACGTTTCGCTCGCACAGCAGCCAACGGAGGAACCGGTGACCATCCCCGTCAAGAGCCTAAATGAGGCTGAGGGCGTCGCCAGTCCTGCCAACCTCGTCTTTACCCGGGCCGATTGGAACGCCGCGCAAGCCGTCACCGTCACCGGAGTGCACGACGAGCAGAATCCGGGCAATCAAGCCTACCTGGTCAAGCTCGGCCCCGCGCTGAGCAATGACCCGGTGTTTCGCGATAAGACGACCGAAGTACCGATCACGAATATCGACAACGACAACGCCGGCTTCTTCGTGACGCCCACGAGCGGGCTGATGACCAGCGAAGCGGTCGGCGGACAAACCACCTTCACCGTGGTGCTCAACTCGGACCCCAAAGCCGACGTCATCGTCAAGCTCGAGAGTAGCGATGACACCATCGGCACGGTAAGTCCCAGCAGCTTGCTGTTCACCGCTGCCAACTGGAGCGCGCCGCAGATCGTCACGGTCACGGGCGTAGACAACGGGCTCGCCGATGGTGACCATGCCTATCAGATCACCGTCGGCCCACCGTCGAGCTCCAACTCCTCGTACGCGACGTTGCCCTCACAGACCGTGAGTGTCATCAATCGGGACACCGATCGCGCCGGTGTGATGGTGGCGCTGGCTAGCGGCATCGACGCCAGTGACCCGACGCGGCTTCGCACCAGCGAAAGTGGGGACATGGCGACGTTCGTCGTCAGCCTGAACAACGCGCCCGGAAAAATGAAGACCGTCACCATCCCGGTCGGCTGCGACCCCGCCAGCGAGGGCACGGCGAGCCCCCCGTCGCTCACCTTTACCGCTGAGAACTGGAATGCGCCGCAGACCGTGACCGTCACTGGCCTGGACGATCAGGGCGTAGCGGACGGCAATCAGCCCTATCAGGTCAGGCTAGGTCCGACCACGAGCGACGACAGCAACTACGACGGCCTGACGATCGCAGCGCTGCCCTACGTCAACGTCGTCAACATCGACAACGACAAGGCCGACTATGCGGTCACGCTGCTCAGCGGGCTCGACCCGAAGGACGCGAGCCAATTGCTCACGAGCGAGAGTGGGATGAGCGCCAGCTTCTCGATCGCGTTGACCTCGAAACCGAACGGCCCGGTCACGTTCAGTCTGAGCATTGTTACCAACGACAAAGAAGGCTCGCTCAGCACCGACCATGTCGATTTCACGGTCGACAATTGGCATGACGCCCAGGTCGTCAAGGTGACGGGCAAGAACGACGACACGAAGGATGGGAACGTCGTCTATCTCGTGCGGATCAGCACCCCCATGACCGAGGATCCCGCCTATCAGAAGCTGAGCGGGACGGACGTCAAGGTCGTCAACCTGGATGACGACGTGGCAGGCATTACGCCGCCGAAGCTGATTTCCGGCATCGATAATGGCACCAAGTTGAGCACCACCGAAGGCGGAGGCACGGCAAGCTTCTCCGTTGCGCTCACCTCCAGGCCCACGGACATCGTCACACTGATCGTGGGGGAGAGTAGCGGGGGGACCGAAGCGAAGGTCACGCCGACGATGCTGACGTTCACGCCCGCGAACTACGGGACGCAACAGGTCGTGACCGTCACCGGCCTGAACGACAAAAAGGTGGACGGCAACCAGGCGTACACGATCACGGTCACGGTCAATCCAGATCCATCTCAGACCAAGGACGCGGCTTACCTCGGGGTGAGCCCGCAGACCGTCAGGGCGACGAACAACGACGACGACACGGCTTACATCGTTGCCAATGTGTACACTGGGACGACCACCGAAAAGGGCGGGAGTGCGAGCTTCGACATCAGCCTCAGCTCCCAACCGACTGACGGCGTGACCCTCACCTTCGTGAGCTCCGACCTCAAGGAAGGCAACGTTTCCCCCGACAAGTTGCAGTTCACGACGGGCAATTGGGGGACGTCGCAGAAAGTCACCGTCACTGGGGTCGACGACCCCGTTGCGGATGGGGATCGCTCATACAACGTCCAAGTGGCTGGCTCGAGCACTGACCAGTACTACAAGTACGCCGCGACGTCGCTGTCGCTCGTCAACAAGGACGACGACCCAGTCGGCATGAAGATCACCGCGGGCGCCAACTTGCAGACCACGGAGGCGGGCGGCACGGCCACGTTCAGCGTAGCGCTCACGTCGCAGCCCACGGGCAACGTGAACATCACGGTCACCAGTAACAACCCCAAAGAGGGGACCGCTGCGCCCGCTACGCTCAGCTTCGGCACCGGCGATTGGTCGACACCGAAAACCGTGACCGTGACCGGTGTCGACGAAGCGACAGCGGACGGCAACCAGACCTACACCGTGACGCTCAAGACCGCGAGCTCCAGCGCCGATCAGAAATACGCGCAACTGGGCGCGAGCACGGTCTCGCTGGTCAACAAAGACGACGACGTGGTCGGCATCACCGTCACTCCGACGACTTGCGCCACCACCCCGGGCACGACCGCGAGCTTCACTGTCGTGCTCAAGTCGCTACCGCTCGGTCCGGTGAGCGTCGCGCTCTCGAGCGACACGCCGACGGAAGGCAAAGTCGCGCCGGCCGCGCTGTCCTTCACGACGGGCAATTGGAACGTGCCCGTTACCGTGACGGTTACCGGCGTCGACGACGGCAGTATGGGCATGATGACGCCCTACAAAATCGTGACCGCCGCCGCCGTGAGCGCCATGGACTCGAGCTACAACGGCTTCAACGCGGCTGATGTCGCCTGCGTCAATACCACCGCCGCGCCGCCACCTCCGCCGCCCAACCCGTAAATGGGTTCAAGGAGCCGGCGAGTGCTAGACTGGTGCGCAAGCGCGCTCTGCGTCTACGAATGAGCAGTTCCGGTCGGAGCACAGCCGAGAGACGGGAAGGAATTCTGCCGTGGATGAGACAACCGACGCACGTTCCCAGCTCGAAAGGATGCTGGCCGGCGATTCGTATCTTGCCGGCGATCCGGAGCTCGAGCAGCTCAGCCGGCGCGCGAGCGTGCTCATGGAGCGCTACAACCGCTCGTCGGTCGAAGATCACGGGCTGCGGCGCGAAATCTTGACCGAGTTGCTCGGACAGGTGGGGGAAGACGTGGTGATCCGGCCGCCGTTTTACTGCGACTACGGTGCGCAGATCCGGATCGGAGCCCGCACATTCGTGAACTTCAACCTGGTCGCCCTGGACGTGGCGAGCATCACCATTGGCGAAGACGTGCAGATCGGACCCAACGTGCAGCTCCTCACTCCAACACATCCCACCGAGCCAGAGCCGCGGCGCGCAAAGGTCGAGGCCGCGAAACCCATCGCGGTCGGCAACAACGTCTGGCTTGGAGGAGGCGCGATCGTGTGTCCCGGCGTCAGCATCGGCGAGAACACCGTCGTTGGTGCGGGCGCGGTCGTCACGCGCAGCCTTCCCCCCAACGTCGTAGCCGTGGGCAACCCCGCGAAAGTTATCCGGTCGCTCTAAACGCCCATCGGCCTACCCTCGCGTGTACGACGACATCGACGAGCGCTCGCCTACACGCGAGAGCAATTCGGGCCAAGGCAAGTCGTGCGCTATGCGCGGCTCATCAGCAAGGTCGTCAGACCCTGCGACGGCACCCGACCCATCGGCCAGCTGCGTGAAGATCTCGGCGCTCGAATGCGTGTGTATTTGAGCGGAGGCTGGTGGCGTGACGTCCCCGCCTCCGCCGAGGCACCGATCGGCTGGGCCTTCAGAGGTTCAAGATCGACGTTTTCGCATTCGCCGCCGCCAAGAGTCTCCGAATGTCGTCGGCGTCGTCGCTGACGACGTCGGACTGCTTCCGGATCGACAGCTCGGCGACTGATGCGTCGACAATGTCCCGTGTGCGTGTCTTGCCGAGCAGGGCACCTGCAGCGTGCGCCGCTACCTCGTCGAACGCGATGACTTCGCAGCCGCGGAGCAGGCGCCTCATCTGTGCCTGCTTCGGAGAGCGACTGGCCTGAGCGACCACGGGCGCCGGTACCAGCGGCACCAGGCCCGCTTCGAGCCGAACCCGGTGTTCGGCCCAAACCCGGCGCTTGGAACGGTCGGCCGCGATCAAGACGCCCGCGTCATAGACAACGGACTTCATCGCGGGGAGCGCTTCCGTCGGATGGACTTTTGCTCGATGCGGCTGCGAGCCGCTAAGAGCTCCGCTGGCGTCAAGGCACCGTGCTCAGCCTCCCATTCCGCGACGGCGGCCAGGCCGTCCCGCACCAGGAGAGCACGTCGAGCCGCATCCGTGATCCACGCCGAAACGCTCTTCCCCTCGGCTTCGGCTGCGTCGAGCACCTTAGAGTGGACATCAGCGTCCACGGTGACGGCAAGCTTTACGGCGGGATTCCCTCTCGGCATTGTAGAACCATACTACCACAGTAGTATGGTTGCAACCTGGCAGCGCGCATTGGGCCGCCACGTTTCGCGCTCATCTGGCGCGCGCCGGCATTTCGCGCGCGGCACTCTTTGAACCTGCTGCTCTGCTCATGCCTTCCTGTGGTTCATGGAGGCTTCTTCAGCACCTCCGGAGTCCGTGTCCGAAGGCGTGGAGCCTTTCACGGTGCTCGTGCCGTTCTGCCTAGGTCACACCAAGGTCGTTTCGCGACTCGCTCGCATCTCGAAGTGCTTGCGCGGTCTGCGTCGCCACCGCGCTACTGATGGCCGCATCATCGATCGCGTTCATCCTGACCGCCACGGGAGGATGGCAAGTCGCGCTTGGCAACGCGCGTTCCGGAGCGTTGGACGGTAGGCGGCGGGCGCTTTGCCAGCTCACGCACGAGCTTTGGGCTCGCGGCGGCGGCGAGACCACCGTGCCCGCGACTTCGGCGGTCGGCTATTGGCGCGGATCTGGACAGCCAACGTTGCCGAGCTTGGCGGGGCAGGCCGCGATCAGCTGGAATGTTTGCGTCCTTTCCACCGAGCAGGGCGCGGATGGCAGAATCACTGGAGCCGAGACAGGGCAGGCGGTCGGGTCGTTCCACGTCATCGTGCTCTCGGCTTTGAACGAATGGGCCGTGAGCTCGCTGAGCTGATACTCTGCTCGGAATATAGGCTCGGTCCTCATGACCTCGGTGGAGTCGCATCGCCATTTCTCCAGTGGCTCACCGTCCGTCCACGGAACTTCTTGGCGGAGACCGGACCACAGGTTCAAGGCCACGACTGCGCTAGTTCCTTGTATGCCCTCCTGGCTAATGCCCTGCTGGGTAGCAGGCGAACAGGTGTCGTTACGAGTGACCGTGGTCACCTCATAGAAGCCGTCTACCGGGTGCTCCTCACTCGCTGGCGTTTGACCCCCGCAGCCCACCAGTAGCTGAAGTCCGACAAATTCCAACAGTCCCCGCGTTGTCCGTCGCATTGTCGGAGAAACGACAGCGGCGCGCGTCTCATTCCCGACGAGTCGCAAGCGGACATGGGACCGATACGGGGGCAGGTGCGCCCTTGCGGCAGAGCTGCGGCGTTTGGTCTGCGCCCGGTCGCATGGCGCGTCGGCCGAGCCCGAGCCATGCACAGAGCGGATCGCAACCATGAATATCCTGCCTTCGGAGCGGGATATTCATGGTATGAAGACTGAGCATGCCGGCGCTGATTGAGCGAGCTAATCGCACGCGGAGCTCATCGGCCGATCGGTGACTGCACAAGCTCCCACGAGCTTGCCCGCTCCCGTCCGGAGCCTCCAAACACCAGCCTTCGAGCCGCGGACCCGCGAGTTGGCGAGTTGGCCCCACCTCGCAATTCGGCATGGTCACGACCGTGGCAGGCTCCGGCCGCCGCGGACGACCAATGAACCCTCCGGCATGGCATGGAAGCGTTCTCCGGTTTCGCCCCCGCCATTCCCACCACCCCCGCGCTGAGAGCCGGCAGCTCAGCGTCGGGAGTGGGGCGTCGGGTAGCGTCCCCAAGGGGACCCTTACAGTCGTGAACCTCGAACCCTTGCATGAGATCCCACCCTACCTTCGCGACCTCGTCGGCAAGCATGCCGTCGTCTACCGAGTGACCGCGGACGGGGAGGTCTTGATCGTTCGGGTCTTGCATGCGGGCATGCTGCCGAGCGAGTTCGTGTTGCATTTAGAAACGCCCTGGGGCTTTGTCACTCAGGACGAGGTTCGCTAGAGCTTCCGGAGTTTTGGAGATATTCGATGACCACTTCACCACGGTTGCTTTCTGGCCTGATTCTCGGCTCTCTTTCCCTCGTCAGCCTGGTCGGCTGCGGCAGCGATGACTCGCTCGGTCCTGGGGATGAGTGCGATCCGCATTACTACTATTGCCCAGAAGGATTCGTTTGCGCCGAGCTGGTGACCGGCGGAAACCGCTGTTTCGGCGAGCTCGCTCTGAGGGGAGAGATCACGAACACGAGCGATGGCTCGGCCGTGGAGGGCGCGCAGGTCATGGTCTTGAACGAGGAAGGGATCGCGGTAACGGACTTCGCGCGCACCGACGGGATGGGGAACTACGACTTGAAGAACGTGCCAGCCAAGCGCAACGCGGACGGCAGTCCCGCTGGCACCTACACGCTGCGGACGGGAGCTCAAGCCTATCAGGCCTTCCCGAGCGGCGTGCGCGCGGCCCCGCCGATCGCCCTGAGTGACGCGACCTCGGTCGAGGGCAAGTACACGCTCGA
>Ga0247774_1000565_pt1 | contig 18357 bp, 17 predicted proteins | sample UWRJL001104B6_FD_179933 | JGI IMG/M metagenome (GOLD analysis project Ga0247774, IMG submission 179933) | Plant litter microbial communities from Arlington Agricultural Research Station in Wisconsin, United States - UWRJ-L001-104B-6 | ecosystem: Environmental > Terrestrial > Plant litter >... | reverse complement strand
AAGAAAGACTCGTACGGCGCCACTCTGCCCGGTCCCCGAGTGGCCTACCCTGACAGCCATGTCGGGCATAGAAATCTTTGGCGTCGTCGCCGCCGCCATCGGCCTCACGACGGGCTTCTTCAAGGCCTTCGGCACCCGCAAGAATGCGCCGCGCCAAGTCGACCGTCTGCGACGCATCCTCGACGAGCTACGGGACCCGCGCCTCATCGAGGGTGCCGACGCCCCGGAGCTGGCCCGCATTGCCGATATGGTTAATCGGTGTACCGACCTACTCCAGCAGCACGGGCCGCCCGATGGCATCGGAGGTGGGGGCGGGGGAGTCGGCGGGCCAGGACAGGGGATGGGTGGCCGCCGGGGGAGCTTGTTCAACAAGCCGTGGGAGTTTCATTGGCCGGCGGATGTGGAGGAGCTGTTGAAGACGAGAAATGATGAGATGGACCAGGAGTTGACGAGGCTTACGACGAGGGTTTATCGGGCTGGGAAGTGAGTATTTTGCCGTCCTTGTGTCCTTAACATCGACGAGGCATGCCGCGGAAGGTTGGCGGGTGGTGTGATTTGTGACGAGGTGGCGCCAGAGTGAGCTACGCAGCATTAGATCTGACCATCTGTTTGGCAGGAGTGGTCCTTCATCTCCGGTCCTCACTGGCGGACATCGGAGTCCGTCCAGCCCGGTCGACTCTCGCACTCAACGGACAGCAACTAACCAGTTTCAACTACCTAGTACGTGGCTTACAAGCTACGGGTCCGCGCACCACCCGCCAAAATGCTGACACACGCTGGCTGCAGGTCCTCGACGTGGTTCGACGGGGGAATTCATAGACTTAATCGCAACATTGTGAGTCGGTCCCCGTTTCCTTTTTAAGATGGCATTACTCTTTGAAAAGGCCGGCACCTAACTGAAGGGCTGTGACGAAGACGACTGCAACAGGAAGACGGTGGGCTCATCCTGGGTCCATTGCATCTCCACCGCGTAAATATCCTCGAGCGAGACGAGGAGACGCAGACAAGAACAGTTCTATACGAAACCATCAACAGCAAAAGAGTTGCTGTCATGAGGGTAACCCACAGGAGTATGTTGCTTTCATGCTGCCTTTTATCGGGCTTCCTACCTTTCCACGCTCTTTCATTCAGCTCTCCGCCAAGCCCTCCGCTCCGTTTTCGCCAAGCCCTGCTCACTCGGTATCTAAACAGTACCCCGCGGCACCATCCGCTTCGAAGACGAAGACCTTGACGACCTGTCGGTCTCCTTTCTCGATTCTCACGACATCACGGTGCAGAATTCCGAAGGGTACAAGATATACCATTGCCACACCGTGTACGACTTCCGCAGCAAGTCCAACAAGGAAGAGTTCCTCTGCAAAATGCGCGAGCGGGACTTGCTGGGCAGCTTTTACTGCGTGCGCATCGAGCGCGACGGCGACGTCGTGGGGCAGAGCCGGGTCGTGCGGCTGTGGAACAAGCCGAGCCAGGCGCTGGTGACGTTTGCTTTTTTGGGCCGGGGGGGAAAGCAATACGAGCTGCTGCTGGCGGACTTTGATCGGAGGCCGCAGGTGGAAAGGAAGAAAGTGAAGTTAAAAAATCGCGAGAGAGGAGTGGGAATGGTTTTTGAGCTTAGGAGCCCGAGAGGTGAGTTGAACTCCGGCGGGCCGGTCTTGGATTGGCGGGGGCTTTAATTTTGTTGACGGCGTGGGAGGAAAAACAGAAGCTTCAGCGATGAACCAAGCCTTCGAGGCATCCCACCCGGAAACTTGGAATGTAACGCGACTGGCGATGCAAACACCGACGTCGTGGCTCTCAACTCCCGAACTCATGTCGATGGCTCCGTCGAGTTCCGCTCCCGCGAGTTCGGTGGCGAGTTCGGCGGCGAGTATCATGACCACTTCAGGCAGTTCGGCGTATATGACGGATGGGACGACAGTATCGAGTTACAAGCCTGACGGTCGAAAGTAGAGATAAGAACAGCTTGGTTGGCTGTTGGTGTTGAATGCTGCCTCCCAATTTCACCAGAGTCTGAAGCGATCCGGCGAATATCAGCCCTGGCTTGCACGTGCAACCGAAACGGATTAGCCTACCAGCCTGGGAGCATCGGATAGTACTTGGATAGTTGCCAGCGAAAGGTATCCTACAGTTTGTAAGTAGACTACCCGATCGTAGCCAATGTCGATTGCTCCCATGCTGACTTAAGAATAAGCAGAAGAATGATATCGTGTATGAGAAGACTTAGGAGATGGAAGCAGAGTAACACGATGGTTAGCGTTTATCTTGTATACTTTGAAGAACATTCGTGTTGAAGCTACTTTGGGGAGTGGCAAGAACAGTGCGGTGAGACTGCCTTGTATTTGTAGTCTATATGTGAGACGAGCGTTGCGACGTGTGGTACACGATACCCTAGAAGCGGTGATAGAATGATAGATTCGTTACCATTTGCAGTAAGGATTTGCAGCGTGGTCGGTCTGCATGCTTTTTAACTGGATCGCTAGGATCCCCCTATGCTGATTTGTGCGGCGTGCTGTCGGTTCCTTACATATCATCCCTTGCATCGACCGGCTCCATTATCACGTCGTCTTTAAATACTTTCATTTTATCTGCATTCTCTTCTTTCCCTTTTTGCCTCCCTGCTTGCCTCTTCCGTTTATAACCGTACCTGGATACTACGCTACGTGTTCCTTCTCGTCCACTGAGGCAGAAACTCCAGAGAGCATCCTGCCTTGGGCCTCTATAGGAAATGTAGCTGTGAAGGATTGGTTTATTAGGGTTGCGGTTAGGATGTCAGTGATCCTGACACGCCTAGCTGGCACAAGGTTTGACTGTGTGACAATATTCCGTGCTCATGAAAGGACAAATATCCACTTCAGCCCCCTATTTACCACCAATGACTGTTCCTACGACTGAAGAATAGATGTCATTCGTCGCTGTCGAAACACTGCTGAATCCTCTAAAACACCGACTTGGCGACACTACAATAGAGAGAAATGTCAGTTGCCCTCTTTTATTGGCCTAGCTGGACTTCTGGATTGATCGCCGCCATAGATATTTAGACAAACACCATCAGCAAAGACGTGGATTCATTTGCCCTTCCAATGTCGTTAGACGGACCTTGCTTACAAAATAAGTCAATAGAATCCTTCAATAACTAATACTCGCTTTAGCTAGACACTCTTATCTACGTCGCATACGTTTGCGGCAAGACAAGCTGAGAGATGGGAGCTTTGTAACGGATCCTTTCTAAGCCTTAGCTTTGTCTCAAGTCTGCAATCTTCTGGCGGATGAAGAGCTTTTGATTTGGCTTCGAGTCTACATATGCATAGATAGCAATAGCCACTATCACAAAGATAAGTCCATCACGAAGTCGAAGTTTGCATCCACATACAAAAGGTATCGAAGACATGGCTAAGGCTGATAATAAATAGTATTTTACAGTGTAGCAATATTTTACACCTCTGGAGGCGACTGACTAACTACGTCATCCTCCTGGATGCCGTGGGCTCTCTCTCACACCCTTGGGCTGAACCGACTATCCGCATTTCGGATGGTCAAAATATGGACACCCGGTGCTGAGAGCACAGAGAAGATCAAGCCAAAGGCGAAAGATCATTGACCATCGGCACTGATATTCTCAAACCTGTCGCGTCGCTATTCGTACCGATTTGCGGCAGGTCATATCAAATGCCAACACAACCCTCGGGGAAACACTCCTGCTCGAAAAGCTTTTCTTCCAACGACCTTTTTCGCCTTACCACTCCGACACCGAATCAAAACCCAGAAGATCCGTGGTTGATGTGATCTAGCCGTTCGGTACCAATACAAGCATTCCGTAGAAACCCCCTGAGCCGTCTGGCAGCATGTCAACTCCAAAATCTTCACATACTTCCACCTGCCATCCCGAGGGTCCTGTCGTCTTGCGCGAAAGGAACGCGGCCGACGATGAACGAACGAGTCGTCATGGAGCAGAATATTCACCGATACACCAAACAACACATCTATTCCTCCTCCGAGTCTTCGTCGCTGCTCTCAGCGTCCTGGTCAGCACCCTGAGCATTGATGGACTCTTCGATGCCTTCCATAGCACCGCTCGTCCTGCCCTTCATGGCCTCAAGACGTTGGTGAATGGCTGCGATGCGGTTTTCCTGCTCCTGGGCGTGCATCGGCTTCCTTTTCTTCTTGGCCTTTGGCGGCCCATCCTTGGCGGCAGCTGGCCGGGGGGATTCGGGTGCTGGGGCGGCGGCCTGAGCGGCCTGCTGCTTGAACCCAGGTATGGCCTTGCAGCAGATGTCCCAAAGTTTGCGAAGGGCTGGGGTACTGAGCTGTTCGATATCGAGCTCCAGTTCACCCGAGTCATTTTCCTGTCAGCGAGTTAGCAAAGACCACCTTGGACTGAAATGGGGACGGTATCGAGGGACCTACCGTCTGCTGGGTGTCCTTCTTGATGATGGCAATAGCTTGCTCGATCCAAGGACTGTCCAGGTTGCCAACACCATTAGCCACATCCTGCTTCTGCTGCTCTGTCAATTCGGCTGGTTCCTTCCTTGGTGCCTTCTTTGCCGCGGCGGCGCCACCACTCTTGCGGCCACCTGCTGCTGCTCCGCTCTTCTTTGCAGCCCCTCCAGCATTGGCTCCACCCTTGGTCTTGGGCTTGGAAGTCTTGGTCGGCTTGGGGGCTACTGCCTGCTTCTGGGTGTGGACGGAAATCTTCTGCTTCACTTCGAGCAAGCATTTCTGGAGAGTCGCCAAAATGGCGTTCTGCGCCGTAATGAGATTTTCGTTGGGTAGCTCGTCCGCAATATACCCGTTGAGCCGGTTGGTCTCGTCGGTGAGTTGCTGCTGAAGCTGGTCGACGGCCAGGCGCATCTGGCGCAGAGACATGTCCTCACTTGGCGGTGCGGGCTCAACGCCGACATCCGACTCGTCGTCGCTATGGGCATCAGATGCAACCGACGCAGGCTTGCTAGGTGCGTGCTTGGCCAACCACTCGTCTTTCTTGGCCCACTCTGCCTTGAATAGCGAATGCAACTGCTTCCCGAGGTTGTAGACTCCATCTTCGGGCTGGTTGAACTTGAAACAGTTGCCAAACATCAACTCCACGTCGGCTACGAACGGCTTCTCTGTCGCGTACTCCCCTTGGTTGAGCTTCGCCTCGATGGTACCGAGATCCATGGGCTTCTTAATGATCTGGAAATAGTTCGGGATTTGAAGTGCAATGGGGTCGACGGGGTTCAAGAAGGGGGCATTCAGGTAGTAGTACTTCTCCTCCTTCATAATACGGAGTACCTCGGCACAAAACTGCATCTCTGGCCGTTGATGCTTTCTTGGTCCTGACTTGCTGGAATAGTCAATCTCCTTCGGCTTGGGCGGATGAATCGTGCGCTTGGGTCGATCTCCCTCGTTCTGAGTGGAGCTCCGACGAATCTGTGGCACGCCACCAGGTGGCAAGGCAAACGCCTGCTCCGCCACTGCCTTGTCTGTGGGGCTGGGAGCAGCACTGGACATTCTACGCGCTGGCTGGCTGGCCTTGGGCTTAGGTGGGGGAGCGGGCTTCTCTGCCGGCGCAGCTTTGGCTTGTGGCGTCGGCTCAGCTTGGACTTGCGGAGCTTGCGATTGTGTCGATGCTCTCGGCTCATGGTGACGTGTCGGCTGTGTCTTGGCCTGTTTGGACTTGGGCGGCTCGTCGGCAGATATAGGCATGCACTTGGACCAGACGTTCTCGACAACGCCAAAGCTCTGCTGCGTGACATCATGGGTAGTTCCGTTGAAGTCGACAGAATTGGTATATATGAGGGCAAGGTCCTTCTTGAAGTCTCCAATGGTCTTGTACTGGTTGTCTTTTAGTCTCCGTTCTAGTTCGCCAAGATCCATTGGGTGTTCAACTCGGGCTAGGTATGCTTCTGCCAACCCCGGCCACAATTTCGCCACCGCGTCCTTGAAAGCCATTCCGGCTTTGGTTTTCTTGACAAGCCCGAGAGCGCGACGGTACTCTCTGACCCGGTAGGGTGTGATCGACTCGATTGCGAGCTCCTCATCGTTCCACTTCTCGAGCTTCTCGAGAGAGTCGGGTCCCCTGGCGTCTTCAGTGGTCGACACTTGCACTTCAGCTTCGGCGGGCTCGGTGCGCTGGCGCTTGGCTAGGGGTTCCTCGTCGTCGTCGTTGTCATCGTTGTCGTCTTCGTCTCTGGGAGTCTTCGATGGAACCAACGGGGCAGCTGCCGGGGCGTCAGTCATATCAACGTCAGCATTCGTAGTGAGAGGCGTAGATTCAATCGCGACTTCTTGTGGCGATCCTGCTGCGATTGGGGCATCCGTCATCGTCGCGAGAATGCTGTCGGCAGAGTTGCCTTTGCCGTCTGCAACCATTTCGCCGTTGGCATCAGATGCGACGGGCGGTGAAGCATTTTCGGGCTGTGGAATATAGGGAACGGCCATGTCCTTGTCTTCCACGGGCTCTGTTGCTGGAGGCGTCACCGTCTGCCTAGGTCCGGGCTCTTCCTTAACCACGCCCTCGAGGGCATCTAGCATTGGAATGTCACTCTCCCCCGCAGGCTCTGTTGGTTGAGAAGGCTCTTCGGCCATGTCCTCAAGCTGCGTCGTTCCCTCTACTGGCTGGGTGGTTACTTCTGCTGCAAGCTGCTCTTCGGTGGACGCTCTGGGACTAGCTGTTTCAGCAACTTTAGAGTCCTTTTCGCTGGTGCCGTTTGGACCGTGATCGTGGTGAGATTTGTTGCCATTTAGCGTCGGCCGTTCCTCGGATTTATCAGCTGTGGCCTTCTCGACTTTGGCCTCCTCAGATGCGGCGTCGAGAGGAGAGGTGTGGCTATAGGTACGTCTGTTAGTGCGCGAAAATTGAAGTAGCGAAGTATTTAAGCCTCTAGAAACACTCAGGCGCAGAATCTGCCACCAACCATATTGGGCAGGCAAGTTTCGGCAGTAAGTCATAGTAGCGGGGTAACGGTAGGGAGGGGGGAGAGGCTTTTACGAGGCAGCATACCCATTGACCGTTGCTTTCTCGGGTTCCTTCGTGGCGACGGCGGCAGTTACCTTGGCGGCCGAAGCGCCATCTGTAGGCTCCGGGCTCGCCATGGTTGGAGCGGAATAAATAGTCGCGCGTCGATATATGCGCGACAGAGGGATTAGCGGAGAGCTGGCGGAGAGTGTATCTATTGCGCAAGCTGTCTTCGGAGTCGATGCGTGCCGCACAAACACGCGTGTTCGTCAGCAACGAAAATTGGCGCGGGTGTAATTCGTAATCTCGATCTCGAAATCAAAATCACTGCAAGTCGAGCTTTGTCAGCACCCGGCGCAAACATTTCGGGGTTAGATATGACGATTGGCAAAGTCGCGAAAGACAAATAAAATATGAAGTATTGATGTAAGATGTAAGATGCCAGCAAAAGCAGAAAACCGCGGGTGCGCGAGCTTCGCGACTCACCTGCTGAGCTTTTGATACATACCCGGTGTAGAGCGGGCTGTGGTGTTTGCGCAAAGCTTCTGAGACCAACAAAGCCGAAAGCCGAGCGATTTCCTAATTAGAGAGAAAAAAAATGCCGACAAAATGATCGCGACCAAATAAGAACGGTCGCGATTCGGCCGGCCCTCTTTTAAATGCTCGACCTGGTGGCCAAACTAGCAGCTGCTTGTCGGGGGCGTACGGTTTATGTAGGGTGTGGCAAGAGAGCTTCCTGGGAGCTGCGATGAGAACGCGTGCACGTCAGCAAAATTTTGCCGACCGGCGCGACGTGGTATTTATCAAAAAAGCACAAACACCAGTTAAGGGCAGGTTGACCTGGCCTTATCGGGGTGCTGATGGAGGACGGGAAAAGAATTTGGTTGGTTGGGAGGGTCCAAGGTGGTCGGTGCGTTTGAGATCGGGAGACCGCGGGGCAGAGAAAGAATGAGAGAAAGAAATGTGGTGGCGCACAAGCGACGGCAGGTGCATTCGAATTTATGCATGTGCCGGGTTGTGTCAAACACCAGCCTGTGAGATTGAGACGGGCTGTGAGAGGAGGCTCCCGCAACTGACGAGGCTGGGAAAGCTATATATTGAAGGCAAGAGTGTTCTGGATGCGATGGGAGGTGATCTATGAGGGACTTCATAGGAAAAAAAAATGCGACAAATACTCACAGTAAAGGACCAAGAAGCTTGTAGTGACGTCTTTGCGCAAGAGAGCCTTTATCGTAGGTTAGTGTTGTCTTTGCCAAGAACTAATACATGCTCCCAGTGCATGGAATGTCCAAGGATTGCCATCGGAACTCGAGGATTCGGAAGATAATGTGCTTGAGAAGCGGTAGATAACAATGAATACTGTCGCACCAGAAAACCAAATCGTTCCCAATCGGAGCTTTCAAACTTGGGACATGGAGACACGAGGGACGTAAAGCCGGGCGCAGGGAAGATGCATGCACGAAAGGTACCGTTCGCCGTCCTGGCATTGCGAGCGCGACGCACTGGAAGCAAGCGTCGATGCCGAGGAGGCATGCGACGTCTCAATACTACGGACTAAGGTAGGGTAGATGACAGATGAGGGATTATTCCGCAGAAAAGGCTCAACTCGACCCCGAACATCTCGAGATTTTCTTCCTGATTTACATACCTTGAATTGCAGCGGGCGCCTCAGGGAGGAAGGAAAGACCTTGTTGTGGGGACTCTAGCCAACGGACTTTCAATTAACCGAGGGCAGATGGGAGGTCAGGTGACCGTGCACGGGAACACGTGTTGGTTGGCGGGAAAAAACCAGGACATTTCCAAGAAGGATTTCTGGACTTTCTGGAACCGGGAAGACTTCGTATTTGTAGCGGGGTTCGTTTCCCAGCATCTTGCACGTTCCGGCCTCTGCCACCGATGCATGGTTAAGGAAAGTTGGCCAATGAAAAGCTTTGGTAGCATCCACCAGACGCAAGGATCCAGCGCACCGGGCAGGCAGCCGTCCTTGGTCGCAGTGCTCCTTTAGCCAATCAGATGCGGCTATGCTCGGAAGCTTGGACCGCTAACCATTTCCGAGCCAATTAAGCAAGCCAAAAACGGGGGTGGCGGATACGACTGTGGCACTCGGGTTTGATATCTTGGGATAAGAATATTGGCGAGCGCAATTTCAAGATGCGCCGGATAAATGACGGCTATTTATGGAGTAAGAAATCCGAGATTCTCCCATTTTCTTCGGAGCCCCTGTATAGGATATGCTGTTTAGTACGATACTGCCTATATATGCAATATGTGAAGACTTGCCGCAATTGAGCAGAATGGCGGGGCAAGAAAAACCGCCATGCCAAGTGCATGTGGTGGGTGGAGTGGAGCTAACGAGTGAAAAAAGTTCAACCTCGCAGCGACATCACAAAAATTTCCTCCGCACCGCCTTTCCATGGGCTCGCAATTATTTTTGGGCGACGAGTAGAGACCCGAGCGCTTTTTCTCGGAAGTAACTGAACGGCCTAAGAGAGGCATACGACCGAGAAACTTTGGTTTCATTCACTTTTTGCATTCTCCAAAGATTATTATCTAAGGACGGTTGTCTAAGTATTTGCACTCGGCGGAGACGCTTGCCACTCCGCTCAACCCGCCGAGTCTGGCCGACGACCGAGGGGTCCAAAGCGCCAAAAATGTCGACAAGACGAAAAGCTCCGTCCCGAATAGCGCCGCCGGCTACAAGGCCCAATGCTCGGGCGCAGATCAAGACCACAATTGACGAGCGAAATGCCGCCGTCTCGTCCTCCATGAGTGCGCTAGCTGGGCGGAACGAGGCCCTGGCTATCGAGATATCGTCAGGAAGCTCGTCGGATCTATCCGAACCCGAACAAGAAGAAATCGAGATCGACGACGAACACGACCTTCAGCTACCAAACGGACAAGTATCCGATGTGCCAATAGAAAAGCAGAACAACAAGCCTCTCGATGCCCGGCCTGCTGACCGGAATCAGCTACCGTCCCCTGAAGACAGTGCAGCTCGCCCAGAGAAGGACGCCGAGGATGAGATAGAATCGGACGCGGAAGGCGGACCTACTTTTGGTGAGCTCCTGCGAGGACATGAGATGGTAGACGTCACGGCCACCGGGCTTGAAGAGGAGGCAGGAGGACAGGTGGTACTCGCAAACCAAAGCCAAGTCGTGTCTACGCCGGCAACATCGATGAGCACGGTCCTGAACCAGGCCCTCCACACTGACGACAGCGAACTCCTTGAGAAATGCCTTCGCGAGATACACTACAATAAGGTGGCCGAGACTGTACGGCGCATGGACAGCACCCTCTCCGTCGCGCTGCTCGTCAAGATCACGTCGCTGCTCAACAAAAAACCCGGACGGTCGGGTACGCTCATGGCGTGGGTTAAGATTGTTCTGGTTCTCCACGGCGGCTACATCTCGTCCCAGCCGCACCTTCAGAAGAAGCTGCGCCCCCTCCAGGAGGTCCTTCGGGCCCGCGCTCAATGCCTGACGCCGCTGCTGGAGCTCAAGGGCAAGCTGGACCTATTAGTGGAGCAGGCCGCCCAGCGGAAAACCCTGGGCTGGAACTCGACTTTGGAGCATGGAGCGAACGACGACGAGATTATTGTTAGCGAGACAGCCCTCAGGGTGTTCAAACCCGGTGCCCTCCCAGGGCGCGTGCCTCCGCCCCAGCCCACACGGAAAAAGATACATTCTCCGACCACTGTGCAACAAATTGCCGGCAGGAAGAGGCGGCGGGGTAAGAAGGTGTCGGGGCGGACAAAGGACAATGGCGAGGGTGCAAAGGACGTGGATGATATGGATGTGGACGGCGACGGGGACGAGGTTGTAGACGTGCCCCTCGCCAATGGCATTGGTGGTGATTCCGATGGCGATGAAGTAGAGGAGGATGTGGAGCACGACGAAGATGAGGTCGAGGAAGAAGAGGCTGGCAACGAAGATGACGGTGAAGTGGATCACGAAGACGTGGATGAAGAGTCTCCTGCCGATGATGACGACAGCGAGCTAGAAGATGCCCGCCCCACAAAGGTCCCACGGCGGAGATGACCAAGAATTCCTTTTCATCGTCCCTTTCAATGTTCTCTGCGTAGAGTCGCCACAACACAGGCTCTCTCGACACAGGCATCTTCGAACCTTGACGCTATGTTGTTGCCACGTTGGGAGGCGGAATAGAGATCAGAACATGGATCTGGACTCGGATCAGTCATGTCATGACTCGATAGATATTCAAACGGCGAAGTAGAGTCGAAAATAGTGGCCCATTTGGCTGGCGTAATGGACAAGGTCAGACAGCATCTGTTGGATTTCAAACTCATGTCATGCATCAATTGTCACATTTGACAGGTGGTAATCGTTCTGTAGACTGTTAAAATGCATGGATCTTCGTACCTTCACTTGCTATGACCCGTGGGAACACATAACAGTGCTCTAAATGACCTGACCAAAGCACTTCCGCAAAATGATGCCCAAACCAAAGGGGTATCCAGGGCGAACGCCTCTTCCGTGTGCTTTCTATCATCTTTCCACTCGAACCTTTTCCAAAGCCAAAAAAAGACTCCCGAAAATCTCAACCCGCGTAATCCGGATCGACGGCTGTTCCCAAGTGCCGATCCTCCAGAAACCTCCTCCCCACCAACTTCTCCGGCAAGTAATCCTGCCGCACCCTCCCGTCCCGGTAGTTTGGCGGATACTTGTACTCCCCTCCGTAGCCGAGATCCTTCATCAACCTCGTCGGCGCGTTCCGCAAGTGGAGCGGCACCGGCAGTCCGGCCACGCCCGGCTCGGCCAGGGCCGACATGGCGTTGTTGAGGGCCCGGTACGCGCGCGTGCTCTTGGGGGCCAGGCACAGCGCGACCGTGGCGTGCGCCAGCGGGATCCTGGCCTCCGGCATGCCGATTTGCTGCGTGGCCGTGAAGGCCGCCGTGGCGAGGGGGAGCATCGAATTGTCGGCCAGGCCGACGTCTTCCGACGCGATGACGACGAGGCGGCGGGCGATGAAGAGAGGGTCCTCGCCCGACTGGAGCATGCGTGCAAGGTAGTACAGCGCAGCGTCGGCGTCGGAGCCGCGGACGGACTTGTGGAAGGCGGAGATGGAGTCGTAGTGCTGGTCGCCCGCACGGTCGTACACGAGCGTCTTGGTGAGGGACGCCTTTATGCTTTCGCGCGTCATGTCTTCTTGCGTGGAGAGGGACAAGGCCAGCTCGAGGAGATTGAGGGCCGTCCGGGCGTCGCCGTCGCTAAAGGCGGCAAGGTAGTTGAGCATCTCGTCGTCTAGTAAGGGGCTTGGCGGATACGCCTCGGCTTCTTCTTGCAATGCCCTCTTCAATATCCGGAAAACGTCCTCGTCCGTCAGTTTCTGGAGGGCGAAGGTTCTGCACCTCGACAATAAGGCATTTTGCACCTTGAAAGATGGATTCTCCGTTGTGGCCCCGATGAGCGTGATGGTGCCCGACTCGACCGGCTTGAGGAATACGTCCTGCTGCGCCTTGGTGAAGCGATGAATCTCGTCGCAGAATATGATGGTGTTCCGCCCCGTAAGAGCCGATTCATTGGCCGCATCGGCAAATAACTTCTTGACCTCCGCCACACCCGTACTCGTGGCATGTATTTCGATGAAGCGGGACCCCACCACGCGCGCGATGCACCGTGCAATCGTCGTCTTGCCCGTGCCCGAACCACCCCAGAGTATCATGCTCGGCACGCGATCCGACTCGATTAGGGACCGGAGCACCCCGTTCGGGCCTACCAGATCCTGCCCAAAGACATCGTCCAGGGAGCACGGCCGCATGCGCTCTGCCAGCGGCGCCGTCCGGTGTGTCTTGCTCTTCTTGGCATTCGGACGGCCATTCGGCGAAGTTTGCCGGTCGATGCGCATGGCGTTCACCCTGCTCTCCGTCTCCGCCATCGAGGGGCTACTCTCGTTCCCCGGTCCATCGTCGAACCCTCGCTTCTGGCCCGCTACTGTTGTGGGGGCAGACCCGTTTATACCGTTGGATATCGGTGTGATCTTCGCGGGCGTGGCGGCCCTCTTCGCCGCGGGGGTTTGAAAGAACCCAGACGCCGATCGCTTCTGGTTAGCTGACGGCTGCGTGCTTCCAGGCCTGCTCCCTCCGGCAACTCCATTGCCATTGTTTGCCGAGCTCTGCGAAGATCGAAAGGTCGCGAACGGGCCGGCGCTGGCCGTCGAGGGTGGTTGCGTAGCCGGTGCAGCGGTCCCGTCGTGGATAAAGTCGCTGCAATTCGAGTCGAGGTGTTGGTTGATGTCGGTGACGAGCTTCTCACACGCCGGGCACGAGACTACCATCTTCGACTCGAGTCGGGCTCCCTCCGATTGACCAATCCAACTCGACACGCGCGTCTCGCTAGTTGTACTAAAGCCTAGATCGGATGTGTAATTCGTTTGGCACACACAGTTTATTACGCTGGTTGATTCGTGTTTTCGACTAAGGAAACTTTCGGGATTGCATCGTTTAGGTCGTGTCATGGGAGAACGCGGTGCTAAAGAATGCTTGTGGCAAAATTTTGGAGAGTCGTGACTAGGTGGCCAAGATGCCAGCAGCGCGTCGTTCAACTTGACTCCATGTTAATTGATGGCGTCAGGGGTCCGTGGAAGCGGACCCGACTGGTCGATGCGGGGGAGGTGGGGCATGGGGGAAAAAAGTCGAGCCGACAGGAAATGATGGGCTGAGTAATGGTCTCGGATGAAACATGTTTGATTTTTTGTCTCTTTAATTTCTAGACCCGAATTAAGGTGTATTTCCTGCAGTTATGGTTTTAGAGAGTCTCAACCGGCTCGCGACAGTGCAACAAGTCTTCCAGAATTGCGTCTTTGATTACCTCTAGTATTACGTTGTGTGTGCCCTAAATGATTTCGTGTCTTTCCAGGCCGTCTTGTTCCCCTGGTTGGCAGGCTCGACATCTAAGTGAACATCTACCCTGATAGCATCTAGATCAATAGCCGGTCTCTCGAGTTTCGGTATATTCTTTTCCCTGGGAAGCCAGCTCCGTAACCAGGCTGACGTTCGACTGTATCTCGGAATCTTGACCCTCACCCGGGGCTGCTTCACTTGACCAAGGACCCCGACGAGAGGCCCAAAAGGTGCTGACAGCCATGGAAGCAGCGTCCTGGTGAAGAAGGATATGTGTTCGATGCCAAGAACCACGGCGAAGGTGGAAGCTGCCAAGACGGGCATGACGATGGCCAAGGTCGACAGGCTGAAGAGCTCGTCGTTGATGCTCCACAATGACTGCGGGCGAGAAGGTTGATTAGAACTCTGACACACTGTCCTGGTCGCGAAGTGAAAACCTACAGTGCAAAATGATAAGGGTAGAAAGAAGATGCTGACAAAGGTAAGCAACTTGATATTTTCTGCCAGCTTTGTCGAGGTTCGACTCTCCATAACGGCGCTTGCGTTGAAAAGCTATGGGTTTGGTTGTTAGTCAGGCACGACACGTCATTTCGTGTTTTCCGAGAGCCATTTAAGGAGCCAAAACATACCCCGTCTCTCAGATCTATTGCCTCATTCTTGATACTTGAAAACCGTCCTCTCAAGCCTTCCAACCTCCCCAATACCCCTTCCACCCTCTTTACCCTCCCCTGATACTCTCTCCTTCCGGCCCTAACGAGCGGTGGGACCGCTCGCAGCGTTTCTAGAAATCCCCGAGTCTGCTTAACGTTATCACCGACGCCTTTCTCCGCCTCCTTCAAAAACTCAATAGCCCAAAAGTACCGCTTGGAACGCGAGAAGCTGCCGTCATCGGTCAGGAGGCTATCGTGATGCGCTGGGTCCAGTAACGCCCTCTTCTCGCATAGTAGCTCATCGAAAAACCCAGCCAGTTCCTCCCATCGTTCAATGACAGACAAGAGGGTCTTATACACCACCTCGGCCACGTCGTCCATCATCTCATGCAGGACGCCCTGTGCCAAGTCGTCGCGTCGTTCGAGGTAGTACGGGTGGGGAAATCCTTCGGGTCGAAGGAAGAGAATGGTCCAAAAGGAGGCGCGAGGAGCGGGGCCGGGGACTTCGACGCCTGGGACCGCAATGACCTATGGCGGGGATCAGCCGGGAGTTAGCTCGGCTGGAGGTCTGCATTAACTTACCGTAACAGCGCTTTCACGAAGACGTCTTCCCTGACCACCCCTATGGGGCTCGTCGCCGTGAAGATCACCACACGGCCAGAGATCAACCACATCCTCGCAGTCCCTCCGCTGCAGCATCTCGTAGAAAGTGGTGTGGAACACGACACACCCCTTCGTCTGGAACTCAGCCTGCCGCGCTTCTGTACTGCGTGAACATCCCAGATGGTATCTGACTGCCTTCCAGACAACGTCACTGACTGGATGCTGGAAGATTGTGTCTCCGGTATTTGCCAGTAATATAGGGCAGAGATCCAAGTCGCGTAGCTGGGAAAGATTCTCGGCCGTTCCAGCCCGCTTATCAACGGTCGTTAAGCCCTGAATGTTTCTAGAAAATGTCAGCCTACCTCTCCTCGGACATATCGCGCATACCATCCTGGCCACCATGCACCTACATAATCCTCCTCCAGGGCGCAACAAGCGGCGAGAGATCCGTCCCCTGTCCCTTCTCGCCCCCTCGACCAATGCTTTTTCCCGATGCCGTGGCCCCTCTCCTCTCAGGCCCATAAATCGCTGGCGCCCTCTGATCCAACCCCGCCACAACATCTTCCTCACACCCGGGGTACCAATACGCCGACAACCCCCCATCGAACCAGTCCCACACGTGGAAGGTTCTCCCCCCGGCCATGCTGCGGCTTCTCTGCCGTCCGTGCAGCCCGTGCAGCCACCTTCGCAGCCTCGCCGGCGCGTCCCCGTCCGACTCCCCCGCCGCGAACTGGAAGCACAAGCCGACGCGATTGTCGTGCGGGATCTTCCAACACTGGCCTGCGAGAGCCTCCCACTGGACGCGTCGCGCGGCCGCCTCGAGCGGCTCGATCCCGTCACCGTCGCTGGGGGAGATGGCCCCGTCGTGGCCTCCGTAGATGGTTGACCATCGTGGCACGGCGTTTGTACGGTAGCGCTGTAGAGCTTCTTTCAAAAGAGGTCCTGTCCGAAAGGCGATTTGTGAGGAGTGCGGCGGCTCTGGCGATATTGTTGCCGGGTGCTGATGTATTGATGACGCGGTCGGTGGCCGGGAATGGTGCCGCCCATCACCGTCGGCTAGGCGATCACTTAGAATCTTTAATTGGGCGACGATCTGGGTGAGAAGCATTTGAGTAGAGTCCTCGGACTCGCCTTCCAGCGAAGGAGTCGGCGCGGCCATCCTGTCGCGAGTCCATCACTTCCTTCTGTTCATTCCCGCTTCTAGAACGTCTGTTGATTCTTGCAGGTTGGTTAAGCGTTCGATTTCCCGGGCTGGAGATGCAATTTACAGAGTGTTTGCGCCGGAAACTGCAATGGAGTCCCAGAAACTATTTAACAAGCATCACCATTTGAAGCTGCGATAAAGGCCTGGAGGTGTACGGGGTATTTTCTATATTTTGGTGCTGAGAGGTTGCCTGCGCCTTATCGACCAGCCGCAGGATTCCGGAGGCTGCGTCCGTGCGGTACACCGACCGGCAGCACAAGGATGGCGCAGCAGGATACCAGGTTTGAAGAGACCACCGGCAACAGACGTGGTGAGAGCGACTAGTGTTTGTTGGGGGCCAAGGGGGCAATCGACGCGTAATGCAACGGAAGGTACACGCCAGCTTTTCTACGAGCATGGCGTAATCGTGAATCTGTTTGAATAGTATATGCTTCGAGCGGAGCAGGATTGACTACAGGTTCCAACTCAGCCAGACAATCCACATCAATGCAATATTAGAACCGCCAATCGATAGGATGAATAGGTAAACCTCCAAGTTGATTTGGAAAGCCCCCGAGTTGAAAATAGCCACATCGACTCTGGAAAAGGGTGAACCCACCCATTAATTCATACCCGACCCTCTCTACCCAGACGCCGTAGAATGCTAATCCGTACCTGTCCGCCTCTCCCTCGGTATTATACATGTATTAGGCAGCGGCCATGCAGTTTTAGGATAGCTGTGACGCCACGGATTAAGGTCTAGATTCAAGGCTTTCGTCGGCTTTGAACCAAATGCTACTGCCAACGCCACCAAGACTCAAGGCCACGTAGTGGGCCTTGATGAAGCAACTCCCAAAGCCAAGGCTGCATTGCTCGCGTGGAGAATCACCACAACAACTGTCACCCATGGGCTTATCTTCTACCTCACTCTTGGCCCAATTCTTGCGCGCCGCATCGCTCCAGACCACTCAGTCTGCGATTACCAACTGGTTGAACCACATCGGCGCCGACCCATCGCCTGCCCTTTCACCAGCCCGGTCATCCACAGCATTCTACACCATGAACGATTCACCACATCCACAAGCCTGTTCTAAACACGCTAGTCAGCAACCCGCCATTCGACGAGGCCTCCCTCTCTGAGACCATCCCCAGCCGCTGCGCCATCTCCCGGGCACCCCAACAAACGTATCCGCGTCTGCATTACACGGGAATGTGAAAGAAAAAGAAACCCACTCACTTATATTCGGATTTCGAAACACAAATCGCTTGCTCAAAACATCTTCCACCCAATGCATCTCACTTCCAATTACGCTCATCAACGCCCGGTTGTCAATCACGATCTTGACACCATCCTGCTCCACCACCTCGTCCAGCCGCTCCGGCCGATCCACGTACTGCAAGTCGTACGATAGGCCCGAGCACCCTTTCTGCTTGACCCCGACTTTGATCAGCTTCGGCTCGGGCTGGTCGAGGAGCCGGCGCAGCTGCGTGACCGCCGAGGGGGACAGGGTCATGGCCGCTCTGAGGGGGCGGAACGGGCGAAATTTCCTCTGCGTGGGCTGTTCTCCTCCTTCTGCGGCTGGTGGTGGCCTTTCAACCCTGGAAGAAGCGAAGGGGGAAGAGGAAGGAGGAGCCTTGGGTTGTGCAGGCGGTTCGCGAGGGTCCTGCGGATGTGCGCTCTCCTTTCGCGGCCGGTTGTTCGTCGCCGGCGGGGTGGATGGCATGGGCATCGACGAGGACTCGGGGAAGATGGGTTTCGGAGCATCGGCCTCGGCGCTGAAGGGTCGCCGGCCGCCTGGTATTGCCTTGGAGCATCGAACAGCGTAGAGGCGGGGACTCCGTAATGCGGCGGCGCGAGACAGCGCCTGTCGAGAAATCATTTTTCGCAAAGTTCGTTTAGCGGTGTCCAAGGATGTAATTATGCTCCGAACGCCGTCCTTGAAATACGCAGGGTCATTCCATCGAGATCTTAAAGCGGTTCAGGGTCGGTGTTTGCTTGAACGTTGGAGGTTTTCCTTCCCGGCAGCGGGAGAAATCGGTTCGCCGATTGCAAATCGAACGACATTGCCGCGGTATGATGACATAGCGCCACCTGCGGAACCCACCGCCAAAAAATCAGCACAGAGAC
>Ga0247774_1000564_pt1 | contig 18389 bp, 2 predicted proteins | sample UWRJL001104B6_FD_179933 | JGI IMG/M metagenome (GOLD analysis project Ga0247774, IMG submission 179933) | Plant litter microbial communities from Arlington Agricultural Research Station in Wisconsin, United States - UWRJ-L001-104B-6 | ecosystem: Environmental > Terrestrial > Plant litter >... | reverse complement strand
AAAAGCTGGAAGGGGGTCCAGAACCGGGGAATGCGAAGGGAGGGAGTGTGGGACTGGAGGCTAGGCAAAGAAAGAACTAGCGCTGAAGTCATCAACGAATGTAAAGGTTGGAAAAGTAAGATGCGAGTCAAAAAGGAGCGGCGAACATCACATCGCTAGCTGCAGGAACGAAAGAGTGATGAGCATCGATTGGATATCGGGGATGAGAGGTAGAACAAGGCGCTCTCGGAGTCCGCGCCAGATGGTGGCCACTTAGACTCGTGGCGTGAGTGCGGATGACGTTCTTTTTAGACAAGACCCGTCACCCTAGTCACCCTTGGCTCGGGACGACACCTCCACGACCGGGAGGAGATCCAGTAGAACTGCGCCATCGCGATGAGGACCGTGAGTTTCGAGGCAAGGAAGATCGACCCAGGGGTTGTGAACGTGAGCAAGGGGAGTGCCAGTCGCCAGGATCTCGAAAAGGAAATGCAGCCTGCAGCTTGTGATAGGCTGCAACAGAACCCCACGAAAACGCTACCCCTCTACTCGGCTGTTTCGAACTTAGGTAAAAGGCGGTACATACGATAGGTACCTCCAAGGCAAGCGGCTTATTTTTTTTATAGGACATCCCACAGGACACATGCAATAAAGATAGGTAGCAGCTGCAGCGGAGACTGCTGCACGACTGCAAAGTTGTGGTGCCGTTGTTGGGCCTTTCGGGGCTTGAATTATTCTTGGCTGGCTGCCTGCTTGTCAGGGGACCTTGAGAGTGTCAGCGCTGATCAGCCAAAAAGCCCAGTTTTACGGAACCGTGCACGGTTTGCCTCCCGTATTTGCCCTTGTCCTGTCATAGTGCCTCCCTGCAGGAGTTGTCCATTTTTTCTCTTTGGCCAGTCGACCCAAGCGCCGGCAAAGACCGTCGTCGAGAATTGGATACGATCACGAAAAATAACAATCGTCAACCACGCATGCCCCACAAGGTAGCGCTCTAAAAAGGGGGATTCTGTCTGTCGGCGTTAACCAGCCGTCTATCTTAGGGCCTCCGCCACGGGCAAGATTTTTTTGATCTTTGTGGTGTGAACGCCACTGTCAGGCGCGCATCGGGTTTGCAAGCGACCGAGACGCAGCGATGCACCTGCTGCCCAGCTGGCGAAGAATAGAAGCTTTGCTGCAGCACACCGGCATTTCGTTGCTTTTCCTGGCGTCGTCCATATTGCTGACCCCCCTCAAGTCTTCCAAATCACACCTCAACGTCTATATGGAATGGCGTCTTCTCCAATCGACATGGCTCAAAATTCGTCGCCGTTTTGATTTTGCCTCACCCCAGCAAAATCCTTTGGATGTCGAGCAGTCGCCAACGTCTCGATCTCTGGTTCTCTGTTCATCCGAACAAAAGATTCGCTGGGAAACATTCGACAAGGGCGACGCTTTTGTTTCAACCTGGGCCGCCAATCAGGAGGCCTTTCGTCCCTGGTTCTGCGTGCGGTCGCTTGCGAAGGGACCGTCGGGAGCCACTCGGAGGCCCGGATTGGTCTTGGCCCTTGCTCGGCCGATGTTGACTGGGGGCGCGAGCTGACCCTTGCGACATTGGCTAAAGTCTTTCCGCACACAAATCTGCGGGCGGGTAACTTTTTCGGATTCAAGCTGCCGGGGCCACCAGCCACAGGCCGCTCTGACAACTTGGTAGGTGGTCAAAGTTTTCGCCCCTCCTTTTACAGCCCCTCTTTTTTCTCTTTTTTCTTCGGGCTCCTTCACCAAATAGGGATGGTGGGGTACATATTCTCGGCAGGCAGCTCAGGAGTTTGGTTCAGGGGTTGCTGTATGCGGGACGGTCAGGGGGTAAAGTTGTAAATGGAAAGAGCTGGAAAAATGAAGAGAACATGGGAAAGGGGCTTACCCATGATCTCGGTCGGCTTTGGAGGGAGCTGACGACCGAACCAAGTCAGGTGTTCAGCCTTGAGGCCAGCGACGCTCAGGTGTTGACCAGCGCTGAAGCCCAGGGTCGGATCGAACGGCATCAAAGACGACCGACTTATTGGAGCGTCTGGCATGCTGCAACGACCTCCAGGTCCAGAGTCGCCTTTGCATGAAGCCGATGACTGGGCACCAGCCGCTCGCGACTAGGCACACGACGAAGCACCAGCAGCATGACTTCATGGCCCAGTCGCTAAAATGCATAGAAAAACAGTCAAACCTACAGCCGTCTGAAACTTCGGCACCTGGCATCTAGTGCCGTGCGACAAATCCACTGCTGCTGCCGGCGTCATGATATCGCGTAAGGCAACGACATGCACCTCTGTAGCGCCTGTACTATCTCTATCAGCTGGCCCTTGGTTAAGGCTAGATATGCAAGCAAGCGCAAGATAGGTCCTAGCACAAGGTGCTGCGGAGCGGTTGCGTTGCCGTCCGCATCGATGCAACATTTTACCTTGCTGCTGGCTGGCCATTAAAACGCACGCAGACGCTCCCGCCACCTCGGGAGCATCGACTCGTGAATACATCATACTCCTGCCATGACGTGCTAGTGGAAGCACATTCAAGCCATTTATGCCAATTGAGTCGCAAATTTATCGAGGAAATAAACAGTTCGCAAATGTGAGGAGCGCAAAGCTCATCGACGAGTTGCAGTGCTTTTCGCGCCTTTCACAGCGCTTCAACAACTTTGGCCCATCAATGTAGGTCCCATCAATGTAGAACGTAATTGGGTGAGAATAAACCCAAGGTCGGTTCAACACTTGCGTCCGCCTTCCTCTTGCCGCTCACCGTGCTCAAAATTTGCGGTTTCCAGATACAGCCGCCGGAGGTAGAGAGGATAGGATGGGAAATATTCTCCCCCAGCTTGCCAGTGCCAGCAGCAGTCCGTCGACTGACGAGCATTGCGGATGGTCCCAAATCGGATGTGTTTAGGGAGGTGTGCTTACCCCTGCAGCGGGTTCCAGGGTCTGGGGTGGAGAAATCCCTGCCAAGTGGCGGCTCTCCGCGAGATCTTGAAACAAGCCTAGTCAGAAGTGAAAGTGTTCGCCTCCCGTCAAAAAACCCCGACCGGGCAGGTGAGAATCTAACTGGCTCCCGCACGAGGAATATTTTGCTGCTAGTGCGACAACTTTAGCATTCCATCGAAGGGTGCGAAGCAGACCAGACTCATCCGCTTCACGGGCCGGATGGTTCGAATTCTGGTCCCTCCTACGGCATTCTCGGCATGGCAGAATCACAGTGTTGGTTCGTAGAAGAAACACGATTCGACCGCAGAGAAATTCCTAGTGGCCCTGAAACTTGCGATGACTCGTCGTCTGGCTGCTAATCCACGTGGCACTTAACCTTCCCAATCCCCGTTGAAGATTGGAGGCTGCACGGCCTCCGACCTCGACGGGCTGTTTTTTGACCTTCGCTTCCAGCAATTCGCCAGCCTTAAGCGGCCGGGTGGTCGCGGAGCGTGACTTTGCCAATAGGCGACCAGCTTTTGGGCCTTTTCAATTTGCCGGGTCAGTGAAGGGCACCAATTGATCACCTGAGACTCTAGGATGAGTGATGCAACGGGGCTGGCTCGCCCAACGAATTTTGGCACGGCCAATTGGCCCACCCATGAGAGCCGCTCGCAATGATGAGGCGCGAGGCCATAATTTTTCCTTGCGAACATCGTCAACCTTCATTTACACAGTCCGCGTTTAAGCAGTTGGGGTTGTTCTCGCTGCTAAATACGCCTCGCAAGCACCACGACCCTTTCATCTGACTTTTGTACCCGTCAATCTCTTGCGCATCCAGTTACAATGTGTGGTTGCACGACGTGCACTCTACCGATCCCGCGAGAAACAAGAACTACGGATCACCAAATCGTATTAGCGGATCTTATTCCTCGTAGAATCACCCAAAGACGTGGAAATTTCAGATTCGAGCTCTTCAAGCCTTCTACCAAGCTTCCGTTTGCATTTTGAGCTGCTTCCGTGTCTGGACTCTGTGGGGGCATGAAAGATCGGCCTCTGCGCCCCAAGTGGGATCTGCTACTGCAATGTTGTCCCGGGACGTCGATCCAGGAGTCTTCGTCGACCTCAATTTCCCATTTTCAGGCGGACAACGATTTGGACACAGCCGCGGCCCCATAATGAGGAGGTCCACAGACATATTTTGCAATATCGGTCGTCGCGTATCCCGCATGTTCTCGAGTTTGTCTTGGTCGACGGCCAGGACCAGAACGCCTTGACAACGCTTGGCCAGCAACCTCGGTTGCCGTCCGAAGTGGCTTGCTAGCTCATTAGGGTTACGCTTGTTCAGGGAGCGAGGCCCAGCGTCTCTCTCTCGCGACTTCGAAGGCTCGTAGGCTCGTAGGCGACTAGTCTCAAAAGAGTCGTCATCACCGCGACTTACGATTCCACCAACAGAGGCGGCTCCCTAAATCGACTAGTTATCTCTTCAGGTCCGACGTAATCTAAGGCAGTGAAATATGGCGGGTGTGATAGGTCACGCCATGGGAAGACCGGCGTGGAACCTTCGTTAAGTTGCTGGCCTCGGAAGCTATGCTGCGCCCGCATGATGGTGGATGTAAACCAAAGGCTGCCAGTTGTGCCTACTGTTCCAAGGTGAAACGAACCTAAATTCTATCGGCTTCAACCACTAGGAGCCTTTCAGGAATGGCCATATCTGTAGTGACGACGAGAGGCCTCTGAATAGCATTGTGCCTAGAACGACCAGCCTTCGAGGGGCCTTAGAGCAGTAGCCACTACAAGATTCCAACATTTACATCCTGTTGGCACGATACCATCGGTAAGATGGTCACGATCGGGCATTAGCCAGGACACGGTGTTTGCGAGACTTTATAATGGGAGGGTATGCTTTCATATTCTACATCCATAGTAGGCCGAGTAGGTGCACACAAGTGTCATTGACGTTTTTGGACGTCTTCTAATCAACACCAATCTGGGCTGGCCCCAACATGGCCAAATCGCATACTTGTCCGCTGTCCGCCCCAGTGACTTCGCTGGCAACTTGGAACTTCCTCTTGCATCGTCCCTCGACCCTCCTGTGGCCGATTTCGGGCCTGCCATTATTGCAAAACCGAAACCAAGAGGCCTATGAAGAGGGTTAATTGGGTCGCGACTACGCTTTGTCGGTTCAGTTCCTACATTGCCGGTGTGAGCAATCCGTCCAAGAATATCTAACAAACCAACGACCAACTCACTCGGCAAAGGAATTGTAGGACCCTCTCGACCAAAACTGCATCTTCTCCCTACGGAATTGCTCAAAGTCCCACTCTCCATGCCCCAACCGTGATGGCTCGTTGAAGACGTAAGTCTGCGCCTCGCGCTCCTCGTCTGTGCTTCCGATCTTGACCTTGACAGTAACACGGTCGTACTCGCTCCCCTCGAAGTAGTCGAGCTTCTCCATGTTGGCGTCGGTGAGGCCCGTCACAAAGGTGCCCAATACGGACCCCCCTTCCTCTGCGGTAATCGCCGGATAGTCCTCATCCTCGACGCGATGCCGGACGTAGTCCTTTAGGGTCGCCTCGGCGAATGTATGCAGGTCCTTGAATGCCCTGGGAGGATTCCGGTCGCCGTAGATCACAGTAAAGAGTACCTCCGGAGCCATCTACCTAGTTTTTAGAATGAAGATGCCGGTGAAATAGTAAATATCGCTTACCAGCGTCCCTACCGTTGTGTAAGTGTTAGCTGCCATATTCCATCTCGGCCTTGGTCGTTTATAGTCTCAGACTAACGAGACCTTTTGATGCGCTTGCCATGCGTTTAACGGGAGAGAATACTCACCGTAGAAGAATGCGGTGTATGGACCGCTCATGTTTAAAGATTTGGCGAATAAGGTATCTCGCGATTGTCAAACGAGCTCTCGTGGTTTCTGGGAGCCGAATGTTAAAGCCAACTCGCCACTGCACTAGATAGAAAGAAGCCTGGTAGAAACCAGCGAGACTGACAAGCAGGGACTGTAAATAGAGAAATTCAACAAATTAGAAGCGAAGAGCCTGGCCTCCAATATACTCGATGACTCAACGGGTGGATCGGTTAGGGCAGGAATGAGTCAAGGATGCTATTGGTATATCAACGTTTAATCCAGATCCAACACCAATGGAAGTTGTAACAAGATATTGTCTTTACTATTGAAAAGAGAGGGCCACGATTATCAAATCGGCAGCTACATTGGGAAACGCAGCAGAGTTGCTCTATCCGTCGCTAACTCGCCATCCATTGATCGTCTGCCTGAGGTTGGCTGGAGCTGCCTCCGCGCCTGCTTTATCGGTAGTCGTTCCGAGCTCGGGAGGATCCACGAATGTTTGCTTATCGATAAGATAAGATAAAAATGCGGCTCAACGCGCCGCATCAATTGTTCTGTGCGTCCTGGTTGGACGGGAAAATTGTTTTTGCGTGCCTAGCGCGAAATGATTTCGCGAACGCAGGCCCCCGACTTGACGTTCTGACTTTTTTTCGTGGGAGACTTTCTTTGGTGGCGGCGTGTGTCAACTGCGCAACACAAGCAACCAGCCTCGAGCTACACATTTTGGTGCAGGGCTTCCGAACACCTGCACCCTTTATACCTCTGCGATTCCTTACCACTCGACCTCGAGTCCCAAAATACTCATTGACGCACTACGACTCTAAAAATATATTCTCCACGCTCTTTTATGGAAGTGCAGACGCGTCTCCTGATGCGCGCAAGCTCCCGCCATGGCGCAACTTCTAGAGGACATCGTCAAACGATTGACTACGCAAGAGATTGGTAAGTCCTTCCCTCAACACTCGTCCGCTCTTGTGCTTCCATTCCAGGTTTGTCTAACCTTTGAATCCCAAAGACGCTCGGCTCAAGCTCGAGGCCGCCACATCTCTGCGCGACAACCTCGATCATTACACGACCAGCCAGTTCTACCCAGTATTTCTCAAGCGGTTGATGCCGCCATTCATCAACATATTATCAGGATCATGCATTTTCCAAAGCAATTCCCCGGAACAGGTAAGACAGCGAAAGCCTCATTCTCCATGGCGTTTGCGCCTGTGATGCTGATGGTGCTTGTGCCCGCTAGAAAATCCGGAACTGCGTCTTGGAAATATTCCATCGGCTGCCGACTGGACCGACGCCGGGTGATCCATTCGAACCGTACGCGGACGAAGTGGTGGAATTGCTGATGAAATTGGTGCGGAGCGACAACGAAGACAACGCAACACTATGCGTCAAAATCATCTCAGACCTCATGCGCCACCAGGCCAAGACACTAGCCAACAAGGCTCAGGCCTTCCTATCTCTGATCCAGGAATTATTCGAGCGGACCGAGAGCGTCGTGAGGGAACAGCTGGACAACACGTCGTTATCCACGGGCATAGCTCACGGTGCTCCCTCCACACCTGGCAGCTCACAAACCAACTTCCAATCTCCCAGGCCAGGATCTCCAGTTGCCTCAGCCGTGAGCGACCTCGGGCCGGATCCGCAGCAGCAGAACCGCATGCTCGTTAAGGGCATGAGTTCGTTCAAGGTCCTGGCCGAGTGTCCCATAATAGTGGTGTCCATCTTCCAGGTCCACCGGAGTATCGTGGTGCCGAACGTTAAGAAGTTCGTGCCTCTGATCAAGATGGTGCTGTCGCTCCAGGCCAGTGCGCAGAAGCAGGCCCACGAAGAGGCAAAAGCGAAGGGTGATATCTTCACGGGAGTCAGCCCGCTCATCAAGAACCGGGCAGCATTTGGGGATTTCATCACAGCCCAGGTCAAGACAATGAGCTTCCTAGCGTACTTGCTTCGGCAATATGCCAGTCAACTGCAAGAGTTCCTTCCTACGCTGCCCGATATTGTCGTGCGGCTTTTGAAGGATTGCCCGCGGGAGAAGTCCGGGGCTCGCAAAGAGCTTCTCGTCGCCATTCGGCATATTATCAACTACAATTTTCGGAAAATCTTCCTGCCCAAGATCGACGAGCTGCTCGACGAGCGCACGTTGACGGGCGATGGCCTGACGGTGTACGAGACCATGCGGCCGCTAGCCTACAGCATGCTGGCCGACTTGATCCACCATGTCAGGGATTCGTTGAAGCCGGATCAAATTCGAAAAACGGTGGAGGTGTACACGCGAAACCTGCAGGACAACTTCCCGGGCACCAGCTTCCAAACCATGAGCGCGAAGCTTCTGCTTAACATGGCGGAATGCATCGCAAAAATGCCAAACAAGACAGATGCGCGGCATTACCTCATCATGATCCTTAATGCCATTGGGGACAAGTTCGCCGCCATGAACCGCCAGTACCCCAACGCGGTGAAGCTCTCAAAGCTATACGCGCAGCAGAACGCCGAAGGCTACGTGGACACGCACCTTGCCGACAAGAACCACCCTCCGGACTGGGACGAGATTGACATCTTCAGTGCCGTGCCCATTCGGACTTCGAATCCTCGCGATCGAGCTGCAGACCCTGTTGTGGACAACAAGTTCTTGTTCCGCAACCTCATGAACGGGCTCAAAAACACGTTTTACCAGCTGCGGACCTGCAACGTAGGTCCGGCCATTGACCCCAAGAATGCCCCCGCCCACTGGCACGATGTTGCCTTTGGCTTCACGGCCGAGGAAGTCAAGGTCATCACCAAGCTCTTCCGAGAAGGTGCTTACGTCTTCCGGTACTACGAAATCGAAAAGCCCGTCAACGAGTCTCCGTATACATCTACGGTGGAGTACATGGCCAACTTCTACATGGTCTCCTGCAGCAAGGAGGAAAAGGAACTGCTCGAGACGTTTGCGACGGTGTTCCACTGCATCGACCCGGCAACCTTTCACGAGGTGTTCCAACAGGAGATACCGCGCCTTTACGACATGATTTTTGAGCACACAGGATTGCTGCACATTCCTCAATTCTTCCTCGCGAGCGAGGCCACGTCCCCAAGCTTCTGTGGAATGCTTCTGCGGTTCTTGATGGGTAGAATTGACGATGTCGGATCTTCAGACGTGAGGAAGTCGTCGATACTTCTCAGACTCTTCAAGCTAGCCTTCATGGCGGTCACCTTATTTGCAAATCAGAACGAGCAGGTGCTCTTGCCGCATGTTGTGGACATTGTCACCAAGTCAATCGAGCTGTCGGCCAAGGCTGAGGAACCAATGAACTACTTCCTCCTGCTGCGGTCGCTGTTTAGAAGCATCGGCGGCGGCAAGTTTGAGCATCTCTACAAGCAAATTCTCCCGCTGCTCGAGATGCTCCTCGACGTCCTAAACACGCTGTTGATGGCGGCCCGGAAACCGAGCGAGCGGGACCTCTACGTGGAGCTGTGCCTGACGGTACCCGCGAGGCTCAGCAACCTTCTGCCCCATCTAAGTTTCCTCATGCGACCACTCGTGGTTGCACTGCGATCAGGGACAGACTTGGTGGGCCAAGGGTTGAGGACGTTGGAATTATGCGTCGACAATCTGACGGCCGACTATCTCGATCCCATCATGGCGCCTGTCATTCATGACCTCATGAACGCCCTCTTCGACCACTTGCGCCCTCACCCTTACAGCCACTTCCACTCTCACACGACGATGCGCATTCTCGGGAAGTTGGGCGGCAGGAACCGCAAGTTCATGACGGAGGCACAGCAGCTAACCTTTGAGGAATTCTCGGACGACCCCGCGAGCATCCAGCTCCGGCTGGTTGGCTCCAAGCAAGATCGGCCATTCCCCGTCGAGATTGGCGTGGATCTTGCCATTCGAAAGCTGACCGAGCAGCCCAAGAACAGCACCAAGCCCAATAACAGCTCCAGCCAAGCCAACAACAACCAAGAGCGTCAAACGCAGGCGGACAGCTACTACAGGAAGCAAGCACTTCAAATGATCAAGGCTCAGGTGAAACTACGAGTTGGGTTCGACAGCCTCCCAGAGGACTTCCCACGTCTAGTGCGGCTGCAAGTTCAGGATATCATGGCGCGGAAGCTGGATTTCGATTTCTCGGCCTTTGTCAGCAGCTCTCGCGAGCTGTCAATTCACAAAAAAGCCGGCCAGGACGCGCTCATGAAGAAGCTTATCAAGGCCGTCATTTTCGCCGAATCGATGGTGGAGTTCCAAGAAGGCCAAAGTGGCTTCCTCATGAACCTTTGCCGCCACTTCACCCTGCTCGAGGTTGGTCGTTCAGTGGTGGATCTGAAGCGCATGATCAGCCCATTCGACGCACATGCTGGGGAGGGACCGCTTTGCATCGAGACGCGAGTGTTGGCCGATGCCATCGTTGAGTCTCTGGCGTCTGATCAGGCCGACGTGCGAGAGGTTGCGCAGAACTGTATCCGCGAGGTTCATAAGGCGGCTGTGGTGGTATTCGGATCAGAGATGAATGTCTGGAGATTGCCCTTCTTCAACCATCTCGCCACGGTATTCTGCAACAGCTGCCGAGAGCTGGAGTGGTTCACCAAGGCTGGAGGCACCCTCGGCATCCAATTTTTGTTGACAGAGATGGATCTCGGGGATACTTGGGTTTTGCAAAGACAAGGTGACTTCATCAAGGCGCTGCTGTTCGTCATCAAAGACATGCCGCAGGACTTGCCCGAGAAGACGCGATGCGCCGCCCAGACAACGCTCAACGTCCTTCTCAAGCGCCTCACCAAGACAATCAAGAAGGAGGATGTGCTGCCGGTGCGGCATCAGCCTGGCCAGCCGCCGGTGAAGCAGCCGCGTCTGGCCCAGATCTGCATGCAGTTTAACAGCGAGCTGTCCAACATGAACAAGCACGTGCGGGAAACGGCGAAGCAGTCGCTCCAGCTCATTGCTACGGCAGCCAATGCCCAGGTGTGGGAGCTGGTCGAGCACTACCGAGACCGCTTGCTGCAGCCAATTTTCAACAAGCCTCTTCGTGCCCTTCCGTTCCCGGTGCAGATCGGCTTTATCGACGCCGTCAACTATCACATGAACCTAAGGCGGGAATGGGTCAACTTTGATGAAGGACTGAACCGGATGCTTATGGAGTCTCTGGCGCTGGCAGACGCGACGGACGAGTCCCTAGCCAGTAAGTCGACCGAGTTCAGGACTCAGGAGAACATTGTCGCCCTCCGCGTGTCGTGCATCAAGCTGCTCAGCACGGCCATGAGCTTCCCCGAGTTTGCCAGTACTGCACCGGCAAACTCGCGGCCGCGTATCGTGCAGTTGTTCTTCAAGAGCCTGTATTCCGAGTCTGCCGCGACCATGGAGGCTGCGACGGAGGCCCTGAAGTCGATTGTTGCACCGCCCACAAAGTTGCCCAAGGAGCTTCTCCAAGGGGGACTCAAGCCGGTTCTCGCCAGTCTTGCCGATCCGAAGAAGCTCACGCCAAGCGGCCTCAACAACCTCGCTCGCATTCTGAAGCTGCTCACCAACTACTTCAAGCTGGAGATAGGATCGCGGCTCCTCGAGCACGTCAAGGCTATCGCCGACCCCAACACGCTGCAGCAAATCTCCTTCACCTTCTTCGACCAGAACCAGCACATGAAGATCATCGCCCTGATCTTCAATGTCTTCCATCTTCTCCCCGACGGCGCCGAGGGCTTCAAGGACCGCCTCATCCACCTCCTCCTGGAACTCGAGGAAACGCTCCGTCGCACGCAGACAAGTCCATTCCGACCGCCTCTGCTCAAATACATCAACCGATATCCCAAGGAAGTGTGGGAACTCCTCGTCGCCAAGGTTGGCGAGTTGAAATTTGGCCGCTTCTTGGGCCAGATCTTGGATGACGAGGGAAGCGGTCCCATTCGCGAGGTGGCTGCGGCGTCCATTCCGGCCATGATCAAGGCGTGCAACGAAATCATGTCGAAGAATGCCCCTGACAAGTTTGCCTCTGTCATCAACGCCATCCACATCTTTGACTCGCTGAGTCGGTGGCCCGGGGCCCAAGTTTGGCTGCAGAAAGTCGAGGTCATGTCCTGGTTAAAGCAGGCCGGCAGGGAACTCGAGAAGAGCCTGCGCAGCTACAAGCTACCTGCCAACCTTCGTCTTCCTGCCGAGCAAGCTGCCGAGCAGCTCATGTCGATCCTCGTTAAATCCCTGGAGCATTCGCCAAAGGAATTAGACTCGCTCCTGAGTCTTGTTGAGTCGGTTACAAGCCAGGATTTGCGGTCGACGCAGCCCCTTTTCTCATATATCTACCGCGTCATCATCTGCAGCGAGTCGGTCGACATGTGGAAAACGGTGTTCCTCAAGTGCCTCGACGTTTACGGCAATAAGACGAGCTCACAAAAGACAAAGTGGTTCCTTCTCCACTACGTTGTCAACCCCATCATTGCCATGGACATCAAGCGACACTGGAATCAAGACCAGGCCAAGACGCCGCGCCTCATGGATCGTGCCGTCCTTGATGCTGTGAATACCAGGATGTGGAAGGTACATCCCGACATGAACCCGGACGACACGATCCAACCCGGCATCGATCACACACGCTTCGAGGTGCTGCAGCTCTCAGCAATGCTGGTCAAGTACTACCATACCACACTTCAGGAGGCTCGTAAGGACATCATCAAGTTTGGTTGGACGTACATCCGCTTGGACGACGTCATCATCAAGCACGCAGCCTATGTGGTTATAGGGTACTTCATTGCCTTGTACGACACGCCGCAAAAGATTGTCACCCAAATTTACCTCTCGTTGCTCAAGGTCAACCAGAACGAAGGCAAAACCCTCGTCAGCCAAGCGTTGGAACTGGTGGCACCTGTGCTGCCGAAGCGCTGCGGAAATGACCGCAACTCACCTTGGGCCATTGCGCCCAGGCGTGTCCTTGTCGACGATGGCCAAAATGTCCAGCAGATGACAACCATATTCAATTTCCTTGTGAAGCATGCGGACCTGTTTTACGAGGCACGTGACAAGTATATCGTACTCATCATCGGGTCACTGCGGAAAGTGGCTTCGCCTCCCAACTCCAGCAATGAGAGCCGGAAGCTAGTTCTCAACATGATGTGGCTCATTTGGCAGTGGGAGCAGCGTCGCGTCCAAGGCCAAGGTCGGCCAGGCTCCGCGGCCGGCTCTTCAAGTGCCCGTGCGCTGTCGGAGTCGCCTACGTCAAAGAAACGGAGGCTAGAAACGGAGCAGCCCGGCTCGTCCCCAGCCGCACCGCGCCAGGCACTGGTACCGGTACCAGCACCGGCACCGGCACCGGCACCGGCACAAGTTGGACCGGCGGAGAAGGCCGAGTACGTCATTCCCCCAATGGCTCGACACAAGATGGTTAGGTATCTTGTCGAATTCATCGCAGGACTCAACGAACGCCTGCCGCTGCCGTCTGCCAAGCCAAAGGAAGTGGTGACCGACACGGGCCCCGCGCCGCCCTCCACGGCCGGGGACATGGTCAAGAAGGCTGTGCAGTTGCTGTACAATTTGCTTCAACCCCAGTACTGGGGCGATCTCGATCTTGAGCTCTTCCCCAATGTCACCGACGTGGTCCTCGCTTCAGACAAGACCCAAGTCATCCTAACAGCCGACCCCAATGACAAGGAAAAGTATGACGAAAAATTTATCACCAACATCATCAACACTCTGCAGGTAGTGAGGGTTATGCTTCACTTCAAGACGGACGAGTGGATCCAAAAGAACATGACAGCGGTCTTGAAAGTGGTGGACAAGTGTCTCAAATCCGAGAATGCCGAGATCCAGGATTGCCTCCACGTTGCAGACCCCGGCACCTTCGACGAAGGCCGCGACGTGAGACCCACCATCAAGAGAATTCTGGACGCCGTGCCCGAGGACGTCCCCATGGAAGATGCCGATGCCGAGGGTGAATCGGAAGGCCAGACGTCTGAGATCCTCTCGTCGCTGTCGGCAATCGCGGCTGAGGCAATGGCAAACAACAACTACGCTTCTGGCGTCAACCTCCTGTGGTCGCTTGGGAACCGGAAACCAACCATTATCGATCAGCACATCCAGGTTCTCATGAAGGCTCTGCAAACCCGACTCGCCAGGGAGCACGTTCAGCATTACGCCGCGGTAGCCAGCCATCAATCGAATGTGCAGCGGTCTCAGGAGGCTGGCGCCGTCGCGTCGGGAGAGATGTCAGCGTACGATCTTGAGGTCCAGACCAAGATGATGCTGCGGGCCATCCAGACAGTAGCGCTTCGGATGGAGGTGCTGGGTGATAACCGTAGACCCTTTCTTAGCGTGTTGGCTACGCTTGTCGAGAAGTCGCTGCACATTTCCCTTTGCGAGGATATTTTGAACATGGTGGAAGGATGGCTCTTCCGGTCCGAAGGGACATGGCCGACTCTGAAGGAGAAGACGGCTGTGTTGCACAAGATGTGCTCTTTCGAGCATCGAACCGACCCTACCATGCTAACTAAATTCCTGGAGCTCGTGATCCGCATGTACGAAACTCCCAAGATTACGCAGACGGAGTTGACGGTGAGGATGGAACACGCTTTCCTGATCGGCTGCAGAGCCCAGGATGTCGACATGCGAAACCGCTTCATGACCATCTTTGACCGGAGCTTGTCCAAGACGGCGTCTGCTCGACTGGCCTATGTCATTGACGAACAGAATTGGGACACACTGCAAGATTCATTCTGGCTGGCCCAGGCCGCCCAGCTCCTTCTGGGGGCCGTGGAATCTAATGCGGCCGCCCAGCTCGGCCGCGACGACTTCCGCACCTGGTCACTCTCGCAGTTCGCATCGCTGTACGCGAAGGATTCGCGGGAGCCGAATATGATTTCGGACGATCGGTATGAGACATTCATGGCAGAGCACCGCAAGTTCCTGGCGGAGCTGGGAGACGTCAAAGTCCGTGACATGATGGAACCTTTGGCGCAGCTGCAACACACGGACAACCAGGTTGCTTACAAGATGTGGGTTGCGCTGTTCCCAATGTTCTGGGCCACCATTGCCAAGGACGAACGGATGGAACTGCAGAAAGGAATGGTTGTGCTCCTCACCAAAGATTACCACAACCGGCAGATCGACAAGCGGCCCAACGTTGTGCAAGCCTTGTTGGAAGGCGCAGTCAGAGCCTGGCCGGATTTCAAGCTCCCGCCGCACGTAGTCAAGCACAACGCAAAGACTTACAGCGCCTGGTACACTGGTCTTGTGCATCTCGAGCAGGCCGCCATCAAACCCGAAATAGACTCAACCACTATCCGCGAGAGCAATCTCGATGCCTTGGTGGATCTCTACGCCTCTCTCGAGGAGGACGACATGTTTTACGGCACGTGGCGTCGACGCTGCCAGTTCGTCGAGACCAACGCGGCTCTGTCTTACGAACAGAACGGCATGTGGGACAAGGCGCAAAAGATGTACGAGGCGGCCCAGATCAAGGCCAGGACGGGCGTCACTCCGTTTTCGCAAGGGGAGTACATGCTTTGGGAAGACCACTGGGTACGATGCGCGCAGAAACTCCAGCACTGGGATATGCTCCAGGACTTTGCCAAGCACGAAAATCTTCAGGATTTGCTTCTGGAGTGCGCTTGGCGATGCCACGATATGTGGCTTGATGTGAACCACCGGGACGGTCTCGACGGCATCATCCGCGGCTTTACTGATGCTCCTACGCCCCGCCGCCTGTTCTTCCAGGCTTTCATGTCGCTGCTCAAGTTCCACAGCTCTCAGGAGTCTCCCGGCGACTTCACGAGATCTTGCGACGAGGCTATCCAGCTATCGATTCGAAAGTGGCACCAACTCCCCAAGCGACTTACCAGCGCCCACATACCGCTGCTGCAAAACTTCCAGCAGCTGGTGGAGCTGCACGATGCTAGCGTCATCTGCCAGAGCCTCGCCAACACGAATCAAAACAACCTCGACGTCAAATCTGGCGAGCTGAAGCTGCTACTCGGCGCCTGGCGCGACCGCCTGCCCAACGTTTGGGACGACATCCAGTCATGGCAGGATCTGGTCACCTGGAGACAGCACATCTTCGGTCTTATCAACCAGAAATATCTCCAGCTGTTGCCTCAACCTGGCGGCCAAAGCGCTGGCGGCGCCTCCTTTGCGTATCGAGGCTACCACGAAACGGCTTGGATCATCAACCGGTTTGCTCACGTAGCCCGTAAGCACAGCCTACCCGAGGTGTGCATCAATCAGCTGAGCCGCATCTACACTCTGCCGAATATCGAGATTCAGGAAGCATTCCTCAAGCTGCGGGAGCAAGCCAAGTGTCACTACGAAAACCCCGAGGAGCTCAAGAGCGGCCTAGACGTGATAAACAATACCAACCTCAATTATTTCTCAAACCAGCAGAAGGCCGAATTCTACACCCTCAAGGGTATGTTCCTGGAGCGACTCAAGGAACCCGACGAAGCAGACTCTGCCTACGGCACGGCCTTGTACTTCGACATCACGGCTGCGAAGGCTTGGGCCGAATGGGGCTACTTCAACGATCGCAAGTTCAAGGACGATGCGACCGATCTGAACGCGGCACGGCAGGCACTTACTTCCTTCCTCCAGGCCGCTGGCAGCTACAAAAACCACAAGTCGCGTAAGTTGCTGGCCCGCATCCTCTGGCTGCTCACGCTGGATAACAACGATGGGGCCATTGCTGCCGGATTTGATGACTACAAGGGAGAAACGCCCATCTGGTACTGGATCACCTTCATTCCCCAGTTGCTTTCCGGTCTCAACTACAAGGAGGCACCGAGACTTCATCAGATCCTTCTCAAGATCGCCCGCGCATACCCTCAGGCGCTGTACTTCCAGCTCAGGACCAACAGGGAGGATATGCTTGCCATTAAGAAGACGCAGGAGGCCAAGGAAAAGGCCGAGAAGGCGAAGAAGGGCCCAAGTGGCGGTGCGGCCAACGGCACGGCGAACGGCTCTCCGTCTCAAGCCAAGCAAGAGAAGCCAGAGGGTGGCTCCTCTTCCAGGCCGGGCACTGCCAACGGGGAGTCGACGCCCGTTAAGACCGAGCACCTCGACGCCATGAACCTCGACATTAAGGACGCCAAGGGCCCAGGCCAGAAGCGACCGCCATGGGAGCTCAACGATGAAATCTTAGCCACGTTGAAGACGTCTTACCCACTTCTGGCCTTGTCCATGGAAGCCGTGGTGGATCAGATCCAGAAGCACTTCAAGTGTCCACCCGACGAGGATGCATATCGCCTGATAGTGGCCCTGCTCAATGATGCGCTGGCCTATGTTAGCCGTATGCCGGCTTCGTTCGCCAAGGACGTCAAGCTGCCGCCCGCGACCGAGGGCAACATCACGCGCTTTGCCGAAACCATCCTGCCCGCTCATATCAAGAAATCCTTCGAGGCCGATTTTGTGCAGGTCAAGCCCACGATGTACGAGTACATCCACAAGCTGCGGGGGTGGAGGACAAAGTTCGAGGAGAAGCTCGACAGACAGCCACGCCAGCGCCCGCTTGACTCCTTCTCGGCCCATCTTTGCGAGTTTCGCTTCCTCAAGCTGGATGAGGTGGAGATTCCCGGCCAGTACCTCGAGCACAAAGAAAAGCACCAGGACTTTGTCCAGATCGAGCGCTTCCTGCCCGACGTGGACCTCGTTCGCACCGTGAGCGCCTCGTACCGACGGCTGAAGATGCGGGGTAAGGACGGCAGTGTTCACTCCTGGTCTGTTCAGCACCCGGCCGCGAGACATTGCCGTCGGGAGGAGAGGATACTGCAACTGTTCCGGCACCTGAACCAGCATCTGCTCAAGAAGAAGGAGAGCCGGCGCCGAGATCTTCAGTTTACCCTGCCCATCATGGTGCCCCTGGCGCCGCACATAAGATTGGCCAAGGAAGACACGACCTGGGTGACTCTGCAGGGAGTGTACGAAGACCACTGCCGCCGGAACAAGATTTCCAAAGACGAACCTATCCTTTTCAGCATGGAGAAGCTCCGCGCCATCTTGGAGCCGAAGGCAAACCATCGTCCGTCAGAGCAGCATGCGACAGCACGCCTCGAGATCCTCAACGCCATCCAGAACAAGTGGGTGCCGCCCACGGTGGCGCTCGACTACTTCCAATGCACCTTCCCAGCCTTTGACGAATTCTGGCTCTTCCGTCGCCAATTCTCGTACCAGATGGCCACGCTCACCTTCATGACATACATCCTCTACATGCATAACCGGTACCCGCAGAAGATGCACATCTCACGCCACACCGGCAACATCTGGGGGTCGGAGCTCATGTCCTTTATGGGAGCCAGCAAGCCGTACTTTATCAACCCCGAGCCAGTGCCGTTCCGCCTGACGCCCAACTTGCAAACACTCATGGGCCCCTTGGCCCTTGAGGGCGTCTTCAGCGTCGCCATCCTCGCTATCGCCCGGTCTCTGACGGAGCCCGAGTTTGAGCTCGAGCACGGCCTTACCCTATTTGTGCGTGACGAGATGCTCGTGTGGTTCGCGACGCTGAGCCACCGCAAGGAGCAGTACCAGTTCGAGGTGCCGACCGAGAACATTCGCGAGACGGTCCAGCTGAATAGCGACCAGATTGTGAAGCGGGCTGTTAGCCTTGCGCAGAGTCCGCCGGGGAATTTACCGGCTACACAGACAGTGATTGATTTGATTGCCAAGGCGGTGAATCCGTTGA
>Ga0247774_1000563_pt1 | contig 18400 bp, 8 predicted proteins | sample UWRJL001104B6_FD_179933 | JGI IMG/M metagenome (GOLD analysis project Ga0247774, IMG submission 179933) | Plant litter microbial communities from Arlington Agricultural Research Station in Wisconsin, United States - UWRJ-L001-104B-6 | ecosystem: Environmental > Terrestrial > Plant litter >... | reverse complement strand
CAGGGACCTCGATGGTTTTGCCGTCCTGTACAAATACCTGGTATATCTTGTCGGGTTCAAATCGGGTAATGACTCTGTCAGACACCATGAGAAAGCTGCACACTCCAATATACGAGTGACTCAAAAAGAGGGTGCGGCATACGTAAACTTCTTGCTTGTGTCAACCAACTTTCCCTTTCCGTAAAAGTCTGTATTTCCAAGTCGGAAGGGATTGTAGTCGCAACCATTGGCGTCGCATTTACCGGCAAAGCGGTCGTCCGAATAGGTGCCGCCGCAAGCCGTATCCTGGCAGATGTGATACTCGTTGGTCTCGCAAGCGTGCGGCGTCAAGGCAAAGGAGTGTGCGTTGGATTCCCTAAGATTGTTGCCGTTAGGATAATCTCTTTGTTTCTTTGATCTAGTAGAGGAGTACGAGACACTTACCAAACGTCAATCTCGGCACAACAGGCTCCCATTGCCCCAACTCCGGCGTTGTCGTCGCTATCTGAGGCCTCCCAGCCTTCAATGTTTGCCTACGAGAAAAGATCATCGTTAGTCAAGAGGCAGATGTTTTCTTCTCTTGAACCTTACCTTTCCCCCAATGAATTTCAGATCTCGAGCACACTGCGCATCACAATATCCCACCCCATATTTCGCGCCGGCTTCGTTCCCCTCCTCGTCGGCGAGCCCCCCGTCGGGTTTCATGGGCACGAAATACAGCGCACTATTCATCCCGCACTCCACCGTCGAGAGGTCAATGTCAAACGCAAACTCATTGTTCATCAGCTCAAACATCTGGTACTTGGTCGCGCTGGCCATCAGGTACGTCCTCGATCCGACGTTGGTCCCATATTCGTGTTCGGTCGCAAATTTGAGCGTCAAGGCATCGCCGCTCGTCGATATGCCGTACGTGGTTTGGTAGTCGGCGCCCTCGACAGCGCAGTTCTTGGCACAGTCGTCGGCCCCGCTGCACAGGTCCGTCCACGCGTTGCCGTCGTAGCAGTTCTCGTAGCCGCCAACCTCGTGGACCCAGCGCCAGTTCGCGTCGATGACGACCTCGCCGTTAACTCTCGTGCAACTGCCGCCGCCGCCGCTGCAGCGCTGCCAGGTCAGGCGTGGGTGGGTTTCGGACTGCTCCTTGCCGACTTGTTGGGCCAGCGCTGCCGAGAGCATGGCGAGGGGGCAGAGAAACTGGATATGCATGGTGAGCAGGTGGGTGAAGGTGCAGAATAATGCTACTGGCAAGCGAAGGCGTGTGAGCTGTGGCTCGGCTACTTGTATCATGAATCGGTAGTGGGATGTAGTTGAAGGGATTTGCATCAGGGAAGCTGACTACTTATAGATATCGAACACTCGAAGTTACAACATGGCCAAGAGACGCGCTCGCATGCGGAACGTGATGCCCGAATTTTTATTAACGCAATATGTCATCTTCGGTATCCAAATAGAATGTAAATGCTTGAAGTGGGGCTTCGAGATCGATGATCCTATCTTTAATACGTCATGAGCCTCCTCATCAGTGAATACCGTACTGGCTAACTCGATAGTGAAGGCAACTATATCCGGTCTTGGGGCAGCGCCAAGAGGCTTGGCCAAACTGTGCAATACCGGATGCATCGAGGGGATTGGCAGCGTCATGGAAACTTGATTAGGCATTGCACGGCTTATATTCACCCCTTGTCGACAACATCTTCCATAATATCTACATCCACCCTGTCGAACTGGCTGTTGAGAGTGGATGATGCTATCACGTGCCTTGATCCCATAATCACCTTCAAGCCACCTCATAGATGCATGGAATCTCGGCAAAACATGTTGTTCCATCACATACAATATCGTTTCGAAATCTTACTCGTGCGGGGACCAATGACATCTCCAGTCGGCAACGTGCTACATGAGCAGATGCAGCGGTCCAGCAGATCTTAATGAGCGGCCAATATCTCAGGTTGCCCGGAATGTATGTGGTTGTTTGGTCGTTTTCCCCCTTTGCTTGATTTGGTTGGTACTGGTTCGTGGAGTCTCGGTGGGTCTTCTTGGCGTTGGAGATGTCATAACGAGGTTCTCCCCGCTCAGGCAAGACACTTGTTAGTTAAACTGCTGCATTATCAGATGCGGGATCTGCCTTAGCTGGGTCAGTTCATATAAAAACCTTATCTATGTGACAGGAATGCCACGTGCGGAGGGAAATCTTAATTAAGGTGAATATTAGATCCAAGTGCCCAATATGTGACTGACGCAACGGAGCCAGGCTCAACGAGGGGATACCCAAGCTAGGTAGGCTCCGGTAAATTAGCATTGTGGCAGTGCTGCCAACATCTCCACGCCAAGAATCGGCGGAACAAAATGAATTTGAGGGGTAAGTTACCTTGTTGAACTGGGCCGTTAGCAACGGAATTTGGCCTGGAGAGAGAAAAGAATATTGCATGGTCCCAAAAAAGGGCTAACACGAACTCAGTCCCAATTAATGGTCACCACCTGCACTTGACGAATGTGAGTGATGCGTCCGACTAGCGTACTAGCTATTAAGCCGCGGTTGTGAGACGAAATATCCTTCCATAACTCTGATGCCAGAAATAAACGAGAGGCAGAAATAGGAAATATTGACCAAAATGGGAAAGGAAGGATTTGGCAGGGTTGTGTGAAACGAGTAGATCGCCACCAGCAAAAGAGACGAACCCGAAGATTGACTATCAAAACGCCAGCCTCATATTCGATATACTTTCACTAGGTTAGATCAGAATCCACATATGTTTAAGATATCCTTCCGTATTATAGTTAGGCAATGCTGCCAGCCCAGACACAAAATGGGGAAACAAGACAACAAGTTGTTACATGTGCTTAATCCAGCAGATCATCCCAAGTCATTGGGAAGAGATACTCCCTCCCGCTAGACAACAAACCGAAACGCCCCGAACTATGCTTGGATACCACCCAGCTCAAGTGCTAGGCGACATACGCCAACGCAGCGACAACACCATACGCGACAGCCAGAAGAGCCCCAGAAGCTCCAAGTCCTGTCGCAGCAGATAGGAGATCCTCGATCGTCCCATCGTTCAACTCGGCGACGTCATGAAGCCATTGCTTGGTTTCGTTTGCACAGGTCTTGGGCTCGTCCAAATCCTTCACAGCAGGACACTTTGCCTCCTTGATCTTGCCAAAAAGTTTCTTCGTCTCGTCTTTCTCGGTCCAGTGCTCAACGTCCTTCAAGAAATCAGCGACGGGGTGTACCATCAGCGATGGGAGGGCCGACGTGTATTCGCAGTCGATGCCGTCGACCGTTTTGGTGGCTGTCTTGTAGTACGAGGCGGTTCGGTTGGCAAATATTTTGGATCCTTTGGGGAAGGTGTCGTATAGACTGGAGATCATAGACGAACACTCTGCAGAGCCGCCATCTTTCTTGTCGGCAGGGTTGGGGGCGTCGGTTTGACGCGGAACAATCGCGTCGTGCCGAGCAGCAGCCGTCAGGGCGGCAAACTGGAGACCGAAGATGAATAGCTTGGAATACATTGTTGAGCACGCGAAGGACTTCAAGGGAGGATTTGATTTTGCGGAGATGATGCTTCTTTCAAGAATGACGAGCTGGTCAGGAAGAGGGTTATATGATAAATAATGTCAGGGTTCAGGGAAGGAGTCGCCTTTCTGCCCTTTATAAATTATAATTGCGCCGTTCCAGGGGGCTGGGCCTGTCTCGCGAAGAGAGTTATGCAGGAATGCGGCACCGTCGTGCGACGTGAGCGGCGAGACTCGCCCAAATGCCACGATGACTGTCCACGATTGAGCTGATGTCGACATGCCCAGCCCAAGGCGGTCAGCAGTTTATATTGAGGCAAAATGAGTTGAAGCCAATGATGGATCGCCAAGTGCTCTAAAATGGGTTCGGATGTTCATGAAGCGCCAAGATTCCTCCGGCAAAACACAAGTCGATCAAAGCCCCTCACCGCCAAGCCCCCGGGCGGCGTCGTTCGGTTGGAGACCAGTCTAGGCTGTGCTGTTGGTTTCGGTTTCGCATGCTAAGCCATCTTCTAATTGGGGCGGCGCGTTACCCGTATGTGCACGGCGGTTGGTAAAATTTGGATCTGTGCCCCACTTGTTTTGTGTTGCTGATGTTCACCAACAGCGAACACACATTTGCCAACCATACCCATTTTGAATGAGAGTTTCCAATTCATGAGCTACACGGTATGACGGACCATCCCTCCGTGCATCGGAAAACGCTGCACCCCCGAAATCCCTCCCATATCCTTCGTTCTTTTCTTCTCTTTATGGTTGCGAGGTGGTGTCCATCTTCTCTGCTTGAACGCCATGATTTCTCTTCACAAGATTAGCTTCCCCTAAGTGACACATCCTCGACATTTAAGTCTCCTCGACATCTATTTGGAGCACCCCATCATGGAATGTACTCGCGGAAGCGACGCTCGCGTAGGACGCATAGGAGCACGGCGGAATTGGAATCACCGCCCGGTTCTGTGGCTATTGTTACGGCACAGCAGACCAGGAAAATGCAGCCAAGGCAGCACTGGAGACTTGGGCCACATTTTTGCGGACAGTGAGCCAGCTTTGGGGGAATGGAAATAAGCTCGCACCTCGTGAGATTGGGCATGGTGAAATAGGTAGGGTTAAGGTATCATTGGTTAGCAGATGCAGTAACCCACTAGGCGGCACTATATCTTAGAAATAACACTACCGCAACACTACATCCGACCTTATAGGAAGAGAAACCTAACTCAGGAATTATTTACTTCGTTTTCTGGCCTCGCCGTAAGTAGACGCTAGTCCTTAGCGTCCGCAGCCAAAATTAACCTTGAAATTTAGCAACCGGGCTGGTCATGGAAGGCGGAATGGGCAAGGTCGTTCATCAAGACTCGATGCGATAAATACGGTACAACGCCGTTCAGGTTCAGCGTCTCAATTCTGTGAATAGGGAAACTTTATTTCGAGATAGTGGGACTAGTGCGTCAAGGCACATTTACATTTCGAGTACTTAACAGCAGCGGGGTCAAATTATTACTCACTCTCAGATTCCCCGAATTCCGAAACCTATGGTATCGATGGGCATCTTGAATGATGTTACATTAGCAGATAGTTCACTCAGGCTATAGGTCAAAATGGCGAGCAAAGTGTTACTATCAAGGGTCGCAAACGAGGCGGGTTGGTAGAGCCGGAGCTCCGGGACGCCTACGTACGAGTTCAGGATAGTTTAGGCTACATTGACAGTTAAGAGTGGCAATCAATGCTGTGGATTCAAAGTCATAAGCGCTCTGGCTTTCATTTGCTTAATATATATGCGATAACATGGGCTGGCCAGAGAAACAAAATACAGAAACTAAGCTATGGATAACATGATCCCAGCCAGATAAAAACAAACTACAGAAACTAAGCCAAGGATAACGAGACCAAAAAAAACTACAGAAACTAAGCCAAGGATAACGTGATCACAACAAATTTAATTCCATGCCCAACAATCTTTTCTTAGCATCACACTTCACAGATGCTTGCTTGGATACACATATGGCGTCCTGCTCACTGGATGAGAACAGCCAGACTGATAGTAATAGCAGTAACCCCTGCAAGGGTTCGAAGCTTGAGCCCGACGGCCTGTAGCCTGTCGCGAGCCATCCTGTGCGCCATCGCGCCAATGACCTTGTCGAGGTCATTGGGCGTGAGGGCACCAGCAACATTGCCCGACGCTGTTGTGTCAAGTACACCCCAGAGGTTGTATCGTCCGTGGCGGGCAGTGGCCGTAAGACCAGAAGCTGGCCCATTGGCCTGCAGCGCTCCAGCTAGATTTGGGACCAGTTCGGTGAAGAACGCGCCGACTAGTGGGCAAAGACCTCCGGTGGGTTCGTGATCCGTAATATCGGCGACAACCATTTGGACACCAGCAGCTGTGGTAATCATGTCGAAGTACTCGGCAGCGACAGAAGGGTCAAGATCAACCCTCTTTCTAAGATGATTCGGTGATGTCTTCTTCACCGCGCCGAGTCTAGCGAAGTCGAAGTCTGTTGGTTCGGTGACATCGCGCTTCGCAGGGGCATCGGGATTAGGACACGTCGAGACATCCGTGGGGGTGTCCTGATGGGTCGTAGCTCCGCATACTCCTGGTGGACAAGGGTTATCCGTGTCCGAGACATAGTTGACTGTCAACATTCCCATCTTGCTGAGTTCGTTGACCCCACCGTATTCCAGCAGCAGGCTAACAGGGACACTGCCGCATTCCTTAACGTCCGATTTGTTGTTGAGCATTTTGATGAGGGCCTTGGCTTGACGTCCAGAAACAGACTGAGATGTTCCCTGAAGGAAGGCACAATGTATTTATTGCCCTTAGGAAGACCGATGGGCCGAGCACTGCCCAGTATTTTCTGACGTCTAGACCCCCCAAAAAATGGCCCCCCAGAAACCGGCCCCTCAGAAACCGGCCCCTCCTTAGAAACAGTCTCTACAAATACCTGGTCCATCCAAAACTGCATTAAGCTAATATACTAGAACCGTAATCGAAACTCATAGCACATTGAGTTCGAAGGATCACCCTGTGTGGTTTCTATGTCAATTCGAATCGAACTCGACATAGTTGCAAGGTTCAGAACGCCTCCTTCCTTAAATGCGTTGTCCTGATGTCTTCGATCCTCACAAACCTACTGTTAGGCTCCTATTGATTCTTTTTTGGCGTTTTGAGGGCCTTGACTACTCAATTTCTTCCTGTAATTTCTGGGTTTCAAGCTGTTGAGCTACCAAATGAAGGTTCTCTCGATCAAGACCCCTGCTCACTTTGTAAAGAGCTGTCGGATGACTCTGTCAGATCGATGCTGCAGCCCCATGCGCCTAAACAACTGCTGTATATCCCTCCCACCTGTTGGCGTAGTAGAGCTGATACATACGTGACTTGGAGAGCCGAAGGGGCCTGAGATCGACATAATCGAGGGGTACTTGGCCTCTGAGGCTCAGAGGGCATAGCTCTTAGGTTACTCCGTGCCTTGAGCTCATTAAAAGGCGACAGACCTATCCCAGCCCACCTTGACTTAACGTACTTTCAGTTAATGCCTTCCTTCGGGCCTCTGCGTGGTCTTGAAGAAGCGGATCCTCGCAGCAAGCGTTGTAGTACTGAAACCACCGAGTATCGCGAGATCCTGCATCCCACGCCAGTAGTGGCCCTTCAGCAAGGAAAACCTCGAGATATCGAGCGACTGTAGGATACCTAAAGTGTGTGCGGGTAAATATAGCAGTTGTACGTTATTTCCGTAGCACTCGAAGATTAAATCACCTGTTGTGTGGCTTCCGCGACCGTCTAGGATGAGGATGCGCCTCTCACGGCGGCAGGGCCTATATCAAGGAAAAAAATACCTTCTTCAGCCAGGCTAGATCTATCGAATTAGTTTTCAGGCTTGTGCTGCCCTAAAGGGGTCTTTATTGGAGTGAGAGGAGACAAAGCAGCCCAGTCGTAGCATTATCGTATTGAAGATTGGTAAGTCCTACTTCGAAACACTTTAAACTCTGGTCTCTCCCCAATCATTCCGTCCGTCCTCCTTCCCTTTTATCATTCTCCCCACGTTCCCCTTCCATCTACGCAAAGGAGGAGCCACCATCTTGCTGCATTGGTGCCCAACCATTTAACTCTAATCCGAGTTTTCTTCGTTGGCTGCCACGCTCTCTTCGCGGAGCTGGTGCGTTGCTGCGCTTAACTCTAGCTCTTATATCCTCGACCGTGAATGCCCACTGGGTATACACTCCTCAAACATAGCTAGGAGGAACGCGCTCGTAAATTAGAGGAGGAAAATAAGTAAAGAAGGGAATAAAAAAGGCATAAGGAAGAAAGTCAGTTATAGTTTAACGGGAATAAATAAGGAATAAAGATTAGGGATACTGCTAACAAAGTTGGGCCGCTCGGTCTACTCAAATGCTACTAAGATGATCAAAGTGGAGGCCGGAATCCAGGGTTTTCAGTTTCTATCATGACTTCCATGGGCTGATAAGGTCAGAACACTACCAAAAGCTATTTCTGCGTGGTTTCCTGGGCTAGGCAATGCTGCATGTGCATAGTGGGTACACTCGCTGTAGCGCCCCTCAGCTAGTGTGCGAGGGCGGGCGGCTGCACAGCGACTGGACATACAGTGGGGAACAGTTGGTGTATCACAACAATAGATTAACCCCCGCCTCGGGGCGCCATTGCCGCGACTCTTCTGCCCCAATTTGATATTACGGAGCAGAACTGACGCAATTGCTCGATCCCGCCCGTCACGAAAAATGCGCCGCAACATGCCCTGACCGAACCTGGCAAATTCCGGATCCCAAGCCTCACAAGACACGAAGCAAGACCGCCATGGCTGCAGCAGTTCCGCTCAAGATTGGCTACGTGCCGGAGCATTTCTCGACGCCGCTCCACTTTGCCAAGAAGCATTTTGACCTGGACGCGGAGCTGATTCCCTTCCCCTCGGGAACCGGCCACATGATCACGGCAATTCGCGCCGGCGAGATTGACGTTGGCATTGGCCTCACGGAGGGATGGATCGCGGGCCTCGGCAAAGAAGACACGCCTGGCGACGGGGGGTACCGTCTCGTCGGGACTTACGTACAGACTCCTCTGTGTCAGTTATTTATTTATTTCTCTCCTTTTGCCAGGCCCCGAAATAGGTTGGCGGACCTGCCTAACAACTGGTATCTAACTCGACTCCGCATTTAGGCTGGGCAATCTCCACAGGCGCCGCCCGCCCCGAAATTTCAACGGTCGGGGCCTTGCGTGGGAAAAAGATTGGCGTCTCGCGGATCGGCTCCGGGAGCTACGTCATGGGCTTCGTCCTTGCCGACCAGCAAGGCTGGTTGCCGTCTAGCGGCGGCCAGCAGCAGCCAGCGGCGCCGTTTTCGGACACGGTGGTCCTCCACACGTTCCAGAAGCTGCGCGCGGCCGTCAACTCGGGCGAGGCCGACTTCTTCATGTGGGAGCACTTTACGTCGAAACGGTACTACGACGCAGGCGAGATTCGCCGCGTGGGTGAAATCTACACGCCGTGGAGCAGCTGGAAGATTGTCGCCGCAACGAGCCTGACCCGGGATGGGCTAGATGGCCGGGTCGCCGACATGTTGGGAAGGCTCGACAGCGGGGTTGCGCACTTCAAGGCGAACCAGGACGAGGCGGTACGGTACATTAGCACGGAGCTGGACTACTCGGAGGAGGATGCACGGGAGTGGCTCAAGACGGTCAGGTTTGCCGACCGGACCGAGGGGGTCGACGGGGAGGTGGTGGATGGCTGTGTCCGGGTGTTGAGGAAGGCGGGAGTGCTGATGGAGGGGAAAGGGATGGAGCCCGCGGCGATGGTGGTCTCGCGCCACTGAGCATTGCTACGTAACGAGAGATGCTAGAGTCTGAAATTTTTGACTTTGGGGTTTTATTCCCATTTTCAAATAGTCTCGTCACTTATTCGCCGTCCCCACTATACACTTGTCAGATGAACTCGCTGTTGAAGTAGATATTCGACGCTGGACGCACGTTACAGCAAGCGCCGTTAATTTGGCAATTTGCGGAAGTTTGTCAGAAACGCTGCCGTAGGCAGCTGCCCGCGGTTGTTCGCTGAGAGTAGCCATGATCGCTGGCGATAATCGGCGACCACGCTAGACTTTTCAGAACTTTCACAAGGCATCATCGGCATAAATCAGAGACACGGAATACAGGCAAAATCAGCCCTATTTTTGGTCGTAGACCGTCAATTGCATGCAGCTGCGTTATCGGCGTTATTGTCAGAAACGCTGCCTCGGACAGCTGCCAGCGGCTGTCCGCTGAGAGTAGCGATGATCACCAGCGATCATCGGCGACCACACTGGACTTTGCAGAATTTTGAGAGGGCATCATCAGCATAATCAGAGACACGAAATACAGGCAAAATCAGCCCTATTTTGGTCGTAGACCGTCAATTGCATACAGCTGCGTGATCGGCATTATTCTCTCGTGTTTCTGACAGTTATTCTCTCGTGTTTCTTAATCGGGTTAGGGTTAACCAGGCGGCCGGTCGGTCGGTGCTAAAACTGCAGTGAAGAAATATAGTGCATATGTGGCACTGCCCAAATCAACATTCCGGCTGTGGATTGCCTTCTGTGCGGCAGTCCAAGGTGCGGAGAATGCCAATGAATCTGGATACTCACGAATCCCTTATTTCCCTTGCATAGACTTGATGGACAGAGCCTTTAGGATTGGGCAATCCAGCGGACCAGCTACAACTAGACTAACTCACAGGCTTGGCCATCTATCAGGGAATTGTTAAGGAATACAGAAGAGATGTCTCTTCCTAAATGATATCTAGGTCCGCGCACCGAATTCCTCTGTTTTTCTCCAATCAAGCTGGCCCGCGTCCCTGCCAGCAGCATGCCACAGCCGACGACTGTCTATCTGCCTACCAGGCTACGACGCCTGCCTGAGTACCTGTAGTCTTGTCATGACTATAACGATCGTGATTGCTACGAATTCGGTACATGAATCTTGGTGACTTAAGCTCTCATTGCTGCCTTACTGTGTGACCTCGGCATCGGGAATTCTTGATGCGGCAAAGAGGGATGTTCGGCGGAGATCCACCGATCGACGCTAAAATTAGCCATACCCTGCATTCCGGTTGATCGGTCAGCTCAGCCAGTGAGCAGCGCAGCCGCATGCAAATCAGTGGATCACCACTGCCATCGACACACCATGTCTTTTGCTCAATACCTACGCTCAAGTCACAGTTGCGGCTCGGAAACGAAGCGTGCTCATAAAATTGCTCATTTCAAAATTTGTGATTTGAAAGTAAAAAGTATCTATGCTAAGAAGCATCTAGATAGAAAGAATAGAAAGAGAAATCGCTGTGCGCTCCTGCTAATCAATTGCCGAAAGAACTCGGAATCCTCAAACAAGAAACCGCTCGCGAAAAAATTTCCAACGCCAGCTTGAAGTTTTGATTTTGGGTTTTAAGCCTCGCCAATGAAAGCGCTAAAAGAGAAACAGGCCGGGAAAACACGACGACCGGTTCGGCGGGGACAACGGATGCGGCCTGGGGCTTAGAGGACCGAAGCATCAAAGCCGGCTCGCTGACACCAGAGGAGAATCTGGTTGGCCTGGCTGAGGGACCCGATGCTGTTGGCGTTGATCGGGTTGCCAGCGCTGAAGGCTGCCTTGGACATGAGCTGGGCAGGGGACGAGCCGGTGGCGGGCTTGATGGGCATGCAGTTACCCTTATCGGTCGACAAGGACGTGATGGGACCGTTGGCGTTCATGGTGGTGAGCTGGCCCATCGGGACGGGGGTGGACTGGCCGCCGTTGATTTGGATGTTGGCAGTTTCGGTCTCGGTGTTCTGAGGGAGAGCGGGGTTGTTGTTGGCGTCGAACTGGTTGCCCTGAAAGTTCGCCGGGGGCTGCTGAAAGTTCGCCGGGGGCTGCTGAAAGTTCGCCGGGGGCTGCTGAAAGTTCGCCGGGGGCTGCTGAAACTGGTGGCTGTTCCCCTGAGGTTTTCCGGTGTTCCCCTGAGGTTTTCCGGTGTTCCCCTGAGGGAATCCAGCGTTCCCATGAGGGGCTCCATTGCCGTGCTGGTTCGCCGGCCAGTTCCAGTTACCCCGAGCTTCGACGTCCCGCTTGTGTCCGCGGAGACTACCACTACCACTCTGCGGGACACGCACGCGCGCCTCGAGGACGTCGCGCTTGTGTCCGCGGAGACTACCACTGCCACTCTGCGGGACACGCACGCGCGCCTCGAGGACGTCGCGCTTGTGTCCGCGGGGACTACCACTACCACTCTGCGGGACATGTACGCGTGCCTCGAGGACAGTCGGGCTGTCGGGACTGGGCGGTTGCGACAGTGGGCTGCCAGGGAAGTTGTTGTTGTCGCCGCTATGCGTGACGTGGCGCTCCTCAACGGTGGTCTCGGAACCCCTCTTAATGATGTGGACCGGAGAGCGGAGGTCGGCGACGTGGGTGGTGTGGCCTTGGAAGGCGGGGGCCGCGGCACCGAGGGCGATGAGAGAGGAGGTGATGATGGAGAGCCTCATTTTCAATGGCTTGCAATTAAGAAACTTCTGCTGAAAGGAACTGGGAATTAACGGAGAGGTGAATTATGAAAGTTCGAGCTCCAAGGAAAATTGACCGAAGAAGGCTGCCGTAAGAGACTGACTGAAGGTATCGAAAGAAAGAAGTCAGACACGACAAAGGAAACAAGGAAATAAGAGACGAAAAGGAAAAAAAGAAAGAAATCGCACAATGTTTGGACTGTCTTTCTTGTTGATCTTGGTGATGAGGAACAAAAGAAAACCCTTCGATGGACGAGCGGTATCGCCGGCATTATATACAAGACTGTCCATGATGGTTGATTTCACGACCCATGCTAGATCTCGCATCGCGCATGGTGACATCGCCCTGTTCTCCCAGCCCTACATTGTTTTGTTTACCCACCGGCCCGCTGGAGAGCTCTAAAATAAGGGCTACCCGTGGGGCAGTGCCAGACTCGCGGGGAACGAAGAACAAATGTGCCCCACCTGCTTTCCAAGGTCGCTCGTTGATCATCTGCAAGGTGTTCCCACCCGACTTTCCGACCTGATCCAAAAACAAATAGCCCCCCACAGGGGTATTGTGCGATGTGGCCACTTCATTGGCTCGCTTGGCTGCTATGCTGCTGGCGTCAAGCAACCATGCTGCTGCTGTGGATCTGGTGGAGATCCGTCTGCCCATTAACCGGCTCATCCGGACTCGCTTATTGGGGGCACAGCGACCTAAAAATGCCACGCTGCACGATGTGTGCCTGGATTTCCCTCTCGATTATTGAGCCAGATGAAAACACCTGATGCGGTTGCCCGGCGAGTTGGATTCTGGCCCTCCATGCTCGCGTAGGGGGTAAACACTGACCGAGATTGTGGCCTGCTTTCGCGAAGCATATTCTCCATGCTATTTTTCCCTCTTCAATCTTGCAGGTGCCAAATCTGGCCCGTGTTGTTTCCATGGCATAAGAGCTTGCAAAGCCGCGGAGAATTCTCCGAATGGTTGGAGAAATGGGCAGCAAGCTGCACGAATTCAAAATTGGAGCCACTCTTATTGTTTACAATGCCAGTCTGCCGGCCGGCGTGAGATGTCTGGTTTGCCGCGGCGAGATCGGGAGCTTGGAATAGCTCCTCCACGGCACGCTCTGCCGCGCTGACAAGCGCGACACGATGACGACGCTCGACTTCGCGCCCTTCAACCGCGCTCGCAGCCGTACGAGATGCAGCAAAGAAGCGACGTGCGTTACTCATCTCGATAGACGTTCAAGAATAGCAGCTACCCAATATGCGTTATCTCTGTTAGACCAACTTCATCTTCAACAATCCAGCCTCACCTAGAATTTTGCTTCTCATGGACATTTTATCCTCTACCGCGTCCTATTTTCAGAGCGAAATGCGAATGCCTATTTGTTGTGCTCCTAAAAGGACCAAAATACTCGAACCGGCAGAAATGACGAAGATGAGCTGGCGCTCACTAATCGTTGATCAACTTCCAACGATCACGTCAAAGTCTGAATGTTGAATTTGGAACTTGATTCGAACACTTGTCTTGCTGGCCTAGGTTGTAATAGGTCTCATGTAACAGGCATGCTCTAAGGTACCCGTCTGGCTGGCCAAGGAATGTTTGAGCCGTAGGAAGGCAGGATGATGCATCACTGGGCAAGGGAGCGAGCCAATAGCAGCACGCGATATAATTAGAACCTATCCTACCGACACTTGGCCTACGGTGGAAAGAAAGGCAGCACAATCTAGTAGGTAGGACTGGCTCGAAATTACCTACCCTTTCAACCACCCAAATTTGCCCGATTGCGACCCAATAATTCTGGTCAAAAATTGGATCTTCGGCCCTTTATTGTCCTTAGCAGGGTAGAAGTTGCCTCTGCACCGTTCGAATGAATTGGTGGCGGAGACCACTGTCCTGCTTCCAACTATAGCAAAGGGAAAGGGAAAGGGTTAAGACCAGGCTGATTAAGCGTGTTCCGATCCTAAACTGCCGCACTATTTTTGGGCCAGGCTCTAAACCCAAACTCTCTTCCTCTCAACCACCGCTCACCACCAGTTCACCTACTTAAAGTAATACTTTTTTTATAGCATAATACCAAGCTCCCTGGAATTCTGGTGGGAATTCAATTCCGGCTATTGCTCTCCCATGGCCTAACTTTCAATGCTTTCGAATCCTCGCCGATCTAGATTACTCAGGCCAACTCGGGCTCGAGCTAAGGTCTACCCAACCAAGCCCACCGCCTAGTTGGGTGTAATATATCAACTGGCCTCCGAAAAATCCGTCGGCTGATTTTTAATGAATGGCCCGGCTAAGATCTGTATTGACCTTCGGAAACGCAATTCGTAAGCACAAGTTTGCGAGTTGGTTTGATTTACGAACTTGGGTAGGGAATCCATTTGACTCCTCCATGAATTAAGAAGCCAGCTGGAGTGTGTCTGTCCTCGACTCGTCAAAGAGTGTCCGGCTCTCTGTCCCCGTCGGCCCACTGGCTTATACCAACAAAGCGTTTTGCTCCTCGATATCATCCGACCCCAACGCCTCACCATCCATGTACCCGTAGAAATATGCCTGCCCTACCAGCCGATAACTATCTCTCGCTGGCGCGTTTTTCAGCACCATCGGGACCGGCACGCCCTTGAGCACAGCGACAAGGTCCCCCTCTTCGGCTCCGTGGGGTACAGCTCCAATGAGCCCACTGTCCAGCAGCGAAGCCCGCAAGACGACCGAGAAACGCACCGCCGCCCGCCTGAAGAGCCCAGCCCTGTTGCGTATCGTCTCGATCCGGCTTATAACCCTCAACGGTAAGTCAGACTCGGCCCAGTTCATCGAATCCTCCCGCAGGACGCGGCGCATGAGATCCCGCGCCGCCTGCGGGTCCCTCTCCAGCAGTTCCGGCAAAGGCTCGAAGCCGGTCAGCTGCCCGAGCCGTGTGATGCGGGCCAGCTGCGTCAGGATCTTCTCCTTCATGCTGGGGAAGTACTCGAAGCGCGTGTTCTCCAGGTAGCTTTGCAGGTAGGCGCCGTAGATGTCCGGCGCCTTCTCCTTGCAAACTAGCTTCCGGTCGCACGTGACCGTCTTCCAGAGGACTTCGGTAAGGTTTCGCGCGTATGTGGATGTTGCCATCATCATGGCCTGCAGTTCGCCGATGTAGGCGACGAGCGGAGGAAAGTCCGCCATCATGGCGTGGTTGTCGCCATCTAGGACCATCACGTCCTGGGGCCCGAGCCCGAAGAACATGAGGAGCTCTGGCACGTCAAGTTCGGCGGTGGATCCAGCGGTTCCCTTTTCGTTGGCGAACCGGCTACGCACGATGTCGTATCTATCGACCGTGGTCTCCGGATCAGGGTCCTGCGAGTAGTTGTGGATCCTACCGAGCCTTGAGATTCGACCTAGAACAAACGCCTTGACTCTGAGTGCCTGCGGACTATCCACCACAAGGTCGCCGTCCGCGTAGCTCCCCCCAGCCGCGGGACCACCGCTGTTGGACCTTGCAGTGGCGTGCGGTGCAATCGTCTCAAAAGGGACGCCGTCGAGTGACCAGTCGGGCACCCACGACGGAAGGCCAAGGGTGGAACGAGAAATCCCGGCGTTGCAGATGAGCTGCGGCCCCTGGCCGTTGTTGATGAAGAACTTTGCTGTGTCCAAGTATATACTGCTGATGGAGGCTCCGTAATCGGGCTGTAGTTCTTTACTGCCTCGCTCCCTCGCAAGATTCGCGAAGGCGTAGATGCGGTCCCTCGGATTCGACGACTGGGCATGGCGAGATCGCTCAAGAATATCCAGAAGACTTGGCCTCCATTCCCGGTGCATTCGTAGGTCGTCGACGAAGTCCTGGCCAAACAGGACCATGGCAGTCGTTGTGTTCCGGAACTGGGCCGTGTTGAAGTGGATGCCCAGTGACTCGTCCGCAAGGACGCCAAGTTCCCGCATGAGCAAGATCTGCCTCATGCTTAGGCCGGTGGGGTTATCCCATGGCCACCGGTAGTCGGAATTGTGTACGTCATTTACATGCAGAGGGAAATTGTACATGTAACCCATCTGGACGACGTGGAAGAAGGTTGCACTGTTGATGGTCCAGCCGCCGCACATCATATAGAGCCTCCTTGCACAGACAGCTTCTTGGATGATCCACACCCTCCGGAACCAGGGTCGCTGGAGGAACTTGCGGAACGCCTCCCACCTATCGTCGTCGTGTGGCGGCAGTTCCTCTGGCGTTAGAGGAGTGCTGGGGTCGTCGAATCGTCCCTGCAACCTTCGGTTCAGCTGCGCCATGAGGATCAAGTTCAGAAAAGCCGGCAAGCCGTCGCTGCCGTCGGATTCCTTTCCAAGGTATGCGACCACCTTCTCCGCGCGCTGGTAGATGTCCCGCATAATCTGGACCTGCGCTGCCTTCTCGATATCATCTTCCTGGTTGATGCAGATGAAGTCTACCCACACCAGCTGGAAATTGTCCGCTTCTTGGAGGCATCGCAGGGCATGCCTGAGGTTCTCGCTTACGGGGAACCGGTGTTGGTCGAGCCAAATGTGCCGATCTCGATCAGGCGGCCCCCAGACGTACGAGAGACACTGATAAGTCGGCGCCTCTGCCAATTCGAACTCGAGCAGGGAGCCGCAGATGTCTTCAACGCGAAAGCTTGCTAGGAGAAATGGATTGAGCCGTAGCAGTCGGATCCTTCCCTGGGTATGTATCGGTGAATAGGGGTATGCCGAGTCGGCTATAGTGCATGGAAGGAATGGATATCCATCTGTGAGGGTGGCTATAATATCACGTGGGGGCGTCGGCTCCAAGTCCCTCTGGGAGACTATGAGGACCTCAGGGCCTGCAGATATAGCATCGCGTTCGCGCGCTGACGACGCCATGCAGCTCATACAACCCTCCTAGGTTGCTTTGATATCCGAGATTCTTAATCCAAGTTGGCTAATCTCGAGAGTAACACCTGACCGAATATTGATTATGGTAGTAACTGTGTGAGAAATAAACACTCCAGAAACGTCCCGAATGCGTCCCAAGCGTCGGGCTCTTCATATTGCGATAACTTATATCTGACAGTCCGCACGCGTTTGAGACTCCGGTCGAATGACCCCCAAAATACCAGCAGCTGAAACCCCATCATGCTGCTATTTTTCCACTACTGCACCGGACGATCGTCATGCATACGTGTCACACTTAGACTGGCAGAAATAGGTGCTTCAAGTTGGAAGTCTGTTGCGCGACCAATGAACCCCGGTGGGGCTGCGAATCTGATGCGTTAGGTGAGCGTGGGTGAGCTCGGGTGAACGCGGGTAAGCGCGGGGGTAGGGGGATTTGCGTAACCGTAAACGAGGATGGTAATGTGATGATGATGATGATGGTGATATGAGCGAGTGGACCGAGCAAGAAGTCGAATCGATGAGTTTAGAGTTCGATCGGGTATATGGAAACCATGAGAATTTAGATTGCTTAAATAGTGGTTAAACCCGTGGCCTATATAGTTTTGAGGCACCAATCGGGCCAGGACCATCTTAGCGCTAGACACACCTTAGGGCGCTGCCAAGCGTTCCCATCCAGCTTGCTGGTATAATTGGTCTCGCCGCGGCCGTGCAATAGCGTTATTTCGTTCGTTTATCCGACGCAATCGTCAATCTTACCATTACTATTCGACCTCCAGCAAGAGCTCGTATCGGAATATTCTGAGCAGAGAGGGTAGTCGGTTGTTAGATTGATAAGTTGTAACATATGACAGAAGTCGTCTCAAAGGCTATGCCACAAAGTTAAAATCGGAGTAACGACTGCACCCGAGTAAAATAGTTCCCGCGCTTTTTCCTACTAGACTTAAGTATTGGATTTGGGGACGAGCTTAGGAATGGGAACATATTAGGACAAGACATATGATGCGGGACGGATTTGGATGTGGGACAAACTCACAAGCGTCAGGCGGCGACGCCTGCCATGAGCCGGTCTCTTTATGGCACCGCGGCAGCAGACCGGGGCGCACCCAGGTCACGGGTCAGCGCAAAGAGACACTGAATCTCGTCTTGAACTGTCTTCAGACACAGTGAAATGCAAAAATGGGTGTCGGGGTTTTTTTAGGTTAACGTTTTTAATAGGGTGGGTAAGGCTGTTTCATGGATCCCGGTGCTGGGTCACCTTGTACCGAGGAAGTACAAAGTCGAGGCGTAGTCCAGCGATGTTGTTGGAAACGCTAGAGATGTAGACGGCTGCAGGCGGCCGTCAGGAAAGAGGCACTGGCGGTCTCCACTATAGTGGAGACGGGTAGGCTTCAAAAAGGCGGAAAATCTTCAGCCTCAAGAAAACAAGAAGAAGCACAACGAAATCAGAGACGTCAAATACACACGTTTGCCCTGCCGGCTGCATCAATTGCCTTCATCTTCTGCTGCATCGTTACCTGCTGATATCTAAAGACTGCTGCGACGTACAGAATTGTCCAGGCGTTTCTG
>Ga0247774_1000562_pt1 | contig 18402 bp, 20 predicted proteins | sample UWRJL001104B6_FD_179933 | JGI IMG/M metagenome (GOLD analysis project Ga0247774, IMG submission 179933) | Plant litter microbial communities from Arlington Agricultural Research Station in Wisconsin, United States - UWRJ-L001-104B-6 | ecosystem: Environmental > Terrestrial > Plant litter >... | reverse complement strand
ACGGGGGTGAGGAAGATACATCTGGTTTTTTTTTTTTTTTTTCGTTTTGCTGTTAGTCCCTCACGGAAACCTTGAGGTCATCGTATGGCAATGTCGGGAGGACCGTTTCAGCGCCAAGTTCCAAACCCTAACCCGAAAAGAACACATTTGGCAGCTCAGCTTGTGAGTCCGTTGGGAGCACCAAAACAGCGATTTACTGAGAACGGGCTAGGGATGCATATAGACAGTTGGAGTAGGTGGGCATCATTGCATTTTTTGGGGTCCGGCCTATTTCCTCGGTTGGGAATCACCTAACTATGAGTCATCGTAAGCCCATGAGTTGGAAGATATCGGGACTTGACTTGGAATGCAGGCTCTGCGGGCCTGGAAAGACTAAAGCCTCGCAACATGATACAGTGACAGTTGCAGCACAGAGACAAATGCTATTGTTTATTGTGAGATCCGCTCGGAATCACCGAGGTTTACCCGTCATCGCCTAGCTCCAACTGAGCTTTCTCCACTATTTTGGTACAAGGCATTTGTACCCATCGCGTTCTGTGTCCCCGCGTTGAACACGCCATTTGAACCTCAACAACACTTGAAAGGTGCCAATTCTTTGTGCAGCAATGAATCCACGCTCAATTCGGCTGAAACATTTTACCAGACGCCAGAAATCACATATCACACACGCCTAGCTGAAGGAAAGGGAAACTGGGGGAAGACGGGGGTTCTGCAGGGCAGCAGTCGCGTGTAGCTGCTTTGCTTGCTGATGACCTCGACAACCTTCACATCTGTCTCGACAGTTTTGGAAGGCACATCTTACGTCCCTTTATACTCTTTTACGCCGACTATAGTGTATTACACACCTATAACACACGAGTCGCATCGAGCACCAGCGCCCAGATTTTGTGCCACCATATTACCACGAAATTAGATTTTGTAGGTCAACAACCTTCGATCGGAACGAATGCGCGCCCATACCATTTCGTGTCTCCCCTCTCTTCCTCAACCCTCCCTCGGCTGCAGGGCCTAGCGGACGAAACGGCGTGATAAGATGCCGACACAACACGTGGGGCCAGATGATGCAGAAGCATTGCAAGAGATTGCGCACGCGTTAGTCAAGGCACGCAAGGTGGTGATGATAACGGGGGCCGGTATCAGCACCAACTCTGGCATTCCGGTGAGGACTCTCTGACTTGAAAACATGCACGCATTTTGGCTGACACATGCAGGATTTTCGATCTGAAAATGGCCTTTACGCCTTGATCCAGGCTCAATACGAAGCGGCCGCCAAAGAAGCAGCTGCGCGAGAGTCCACTTCGTCTCAGACCTCCGGCAAGACCTCGAGCCAAGAACCAGAAGCCCAGCCCAGCCAATCCAGCGCTACGTCGGTTTCTGACGAGTTTCCCGAAGAGCGGCCGCGGAAACGCCAACGAAGCTCATCGCCAAAGCAGCAGGACGCGTCCGAGTTGGTGGAAGATACAATACAAGTGCAACACGAGCCAGACAATGACGCGACACGAAACGAAACTACGGAGGATGCCAGCAGCCTCAAGACAGAGGTCACGCCCATACACCAGTCAATCGAGGTCGCGGTGTCGGAACCACGGAGCGATAGCAGCGGACCGAAGGAGACTATCTACGTCAAAGATCCAGACACAATATTTGTGCGGTCCAAGACGCTGAGCCCCAAGACGGACGACAGCCCCGACAGCATCCATGGTGCCCGTGCAAACTCTCTACCCTTGGAACTGGGATCTCCATCAGCCGCAACGCTCTCGAACAGGAGCAGCTCGCCACTGGCGCGACCCAGCCTCCAACACTCGTCACCAATATCATATCTGCGAAAACGATTATCCGGGGCTGAGCACTACCAAGCTTCAGATTCTAGCACCTCTGTCCGATCAGAAATCAAAGTGCATGCAGGCTCGGACGATCTCCCATCCTCGCCACCTAGCCGACCTCTTTCAACGATATTAGCCCGGCTAGACTCCCCATTCGTCTTGAAAACCGCCGATGGCAAAGGTCCCTTGCGGACTCCGCTGACCAAGCCTCATCTTGCAAGTCAATTTAGCTCGTCGCCTCTCTCGGACCCTCCTTTGCTTTCGAGCTCTTCGCCGCTGTCGTCACCACCACCAAACCTCTTTGATCCGTACCAAGAAGCCGAGCCCCATCACCCTTCGAACCTGGGAAGCAGCACCACGCCGTCCGAGCTAGATGAAGTAGCCCCCTCATCTTACCATCCGTTCGCGAGTTCCCAGGGGAAAGCGCTCACAACCATGAAGGGCAAGAACTTGTTCGAAAGTAGTATTTGGAGTTGTCCTGACCAAACCTCTGTGTTCTACACATTTGCAACCTCCTTGCGTCGAAAAGTCCGAGAAGCCGAGCCGACGTCAACGCATCACTTCATCAGCCATCTTCGAGACCGGGGCAAGCTTGTTCGCTGCTACACGCAAAACATCGACTTGATGGAAGAAAAGGTGGGGCTGTCGACGACACTGGAAAAAGGCCCTGGTAACCGAAATCGATTCTCACGGAAGTCTCTTGGTCTTTCAAAAAGTAACTCGACACTGAGCCAGAGCGATGCCAAACCTGACCACCCAAAATCACCTGTCTCCAGAAACACCAAAACCGAAGTCCAACCAGCTGATGAGGCGAGACGATTTGACTCCTTCCAAGGCGAAGACGAAGGATGCAGCCAACCGGAGAAGTTGATTGCAGAAAAGGAAGGACCTCCTGTACCTGGCGCTCAGCTTCGATCCCGCCATTCGTCCCCATCCGGGGGTGTCGAATGTGTCTTCTTGCACGGCTCGCTCCACTCGTTGCGATGCTTCCAGTGTGGTCTCATTGCTGATTGGGACAGTGACGGCCGTGAGGGTGAAACCCTTGCCGGCCAACAACCCGACTGCCCACACTGTCTCCGTGCAACTGCTGCCCGCGAGGAGAAAGGCAAGAGGGCTCTTGGTGTCGGTAAACTGCGACCGGACATTGTTCTTTACGGAGAGGAGCACCCCAAGGACCACCTTATCTCCAACACTGTCAATCATGACTTGGCGCTTGGCCCAGACATGCTCTTGATTCTTGGCACGTCACTCAAAGTGCACGGGCTCAAGAACCTGGTGCGACAGTTCTCCAACGCCGTCCACAGCAAAGGTGGCAAGATTGTGTTTGTCAACTTTACGAAGCCGGCCGAAAGCATTTGGGGTGATTTTATCGACTGCTGGGTGGAGTGGGATTGCGATGCTTGGGTTGGAGACCTGAAGGACCGCATTCCCTTACTTTGGGCGCCCCCCGGTATTATCCTCGAACTCCCAAAGAAAAGGAAGCGGGACAGCACGGGCGATAGGGAGAACGGTGAGAAGGAGAAGAAGAAAGGGAGGAAGCTGACCTCCAAGAAACCGACAAAGGCGGAGACGGATGGTCTTGATGAAAGCTTCCTGCCGGGTCAAAATGTCCCCATGGCTCATGAGCCGGAATCGATTGAGCAGGCTCTCCATGTCCCTCAAGGGGATAAGCCAGACACGGACGTCATTACTACTGACCCTTCAGCTAGTCTAATGCATGATGCAGAGACTTCTAATGCGCGAAAGAAGCCCAAGAAGGCGCCAAGGACAAAGGGTCCGAAGACTACTTCTGACGCGCGCAAGCTAGTCCCAGAAGACATCGCCACTACCACTCTGGCAAATCCAGCTATTCCGGGGTCTAATTCGCCCACTTCCAAGGCACCAAGGACCAGCACTCAACAGAAAATGAAGTCATCTCACGCAAGAAGGGCCAGAGAGCCCAAGGTCGCTCCTAGGTTAGCACCTGAAGCGAACCAGCCCGGGACAAGACAATGGGCGAAACTGGTGGAGCCAGAGAATGATGTCACGATGAGCACACCTTCTGACCTGCCGTTACAATCGTTGGACAAGCCATATCGCTGGCGTGGCTTGCGCGAAGAGAAGGAGTGTGGTGCATACCTTCAGAGGAACATATTGGAAAACCTCGCCCGCATCACGGGATGTTCGCTGCCCCCTGTCAACGTGTTTCCATCCATGGCTGCCTGCCAAAGTGCAGCCAAGGCGTTTGCCCGCAAAAAGCGACGGTCTGCTCCGGCTTCCTTGCAGCGACCGAGTCCGCCGACGGAAACACCGCAACAGCTGCCCCTCCCCCGGCTTCTGCACGCCGACATGGCACCGAGCAGTCCGGGTGTGGCAGTCTTGCATCCATCATCAGAATCAGGGTACTCGATTCTCGACGCCATCAAGTCGAATCCCCGCCATAGGAAACGGAAGAGGATCGATGGCGAGGAGGTGGTGATGCCGACGGTTCGATCGCGACCCGTCAAAGAACTCGCAATGGCACGGCCATTTCTGCCGCTTCCGGACAAGGAGAACAGGGAACCTTGCCTTCCCGTGAAGTATCCGCGCCGTGCCGACGGCTCGTTCGCGGTGGATATTGCCGACATACGAGGGTGGCGATCAGTCTCGTCACCTTTTCCGAAGCTTGAGCCTTTGCATTCTTCGTCGCCGATCGGTCCCCTGACGACTCTATCCCCTAACATGCAGCATCGGAGATTGGGAGACAGGAGCCCCTACTTTCTTCAGCCACTCAACAACTGGCCGGCCATGCCAGTGGAGAAGCAATGGGGTGTCGAGGATCAATTGAGATCGGATTCCATCGAGGACCAGCGCAGAGCAGATGCTGCCATGGCCTTGTCGACAATGGGAAGGGGATAGCATCTACGAAACTGAGTTGACATTACGTTTGGAATTGGCGTTGGATCTCGTCCTTGGTTGGGGCTTGCTGGGACGGCGATTGAGGTATTACGACAGAATATATTATGCAATTGGGAGCGACGATAGCTTACATGAAGACTCTGGTTAGCGCATTGGGCTGTCCGATGGCGCAGGAGGTAGCGATGCTCGCAGAGCGACACGGGGGTGGAACGATGGAGACGTGGCATTTGCTCTATATATTATACAAGTCACCGCCAATGAAGACCACCACTCGGAGAGGAGCTGCATCTCTTTCGTGCTTAGGCTTCTCCCGCGGAGTGTGGGGTCTACCCACGTAGTATTGCTATTCTTGAATCGTCACTTGTGCCGCCATCCCTCGAGCATACTCCCCCCTCAACCCTCCCTTCCGTAGCGCTCCAGTTCCCGATGGCTCGACATGTGCAATCCCACCCACTGGCGGCCGGATATATTCTGCAATTCTCTGCGTGATGCTCGCTTGCCGTCTAATTCTATTGTGGGGTGCTTCTGGTTTCGCGCTCTCCTTTGCGTCCCTTTCTGGGGAGCTGGCCTTGTTGGCTTTGTCCTGCGTGGTATTGGTGGTGTGGGTGCCGACGGATGATGCAACGCGTTGCGGAGGTTGTTTGCTAGTGTCATGTCTTCCCGGTGCATCTAGAATCGGGTTTACAGGTGTTGCCTGGGACGTCGTGGCCGCGAGAGAATTCCAGAGACGTGCACGGTGCTCGCGGTCCTCATTCCGGGCTTGGGCCATGAAGTTTTGAAAGTCGGAACCACCAGGGAGCTTTGTATCCCGTGATGGTTGGTTTGGCTTTACGGTTGGTCCCAGCTGTTGGCTTGCTGCTAATTTGCTAGAGTTTTGCGTTTGCGAAGCACCGTTCGATTGTGCCCTCTCGCGAGCCTTTGCGGCGATGGTGTATGAATGTCGCTGGACCTGTCGTCTCGGTTTGTCCCCATCCGCCGACCCGACTGCTTTCCCCTTTCCTTTGCCCCCAACACCCGTGCGACCCAGGGCCTCGACGAGAAAGTCCACGCCCTCCTCCTCCCCCTCCGCGGCGATGGGCGACAATGGCCTTATCCTCCCGCCGCTCCTTTCTCCTCCCTTCTCTTGAATGGAACCCAGGGGGAAAGTTAGCCGCGAGAAATCCGACGCTGCGTGCGTAGGCACCCACACGGTTCTGCTGCCTCCCGTACCACCGCCGGCAACCCACTGAGTCTTGGCGCCGTTGGGAAGCGCATCGTCGTCATCGAATACGTTGGCCGCGGGCTTCGTCCAGAAGCGTTCTCGAAAACTGGCTCGATGTCGAAGCTGTTGGGGGCCTTGACGGGAACTCGACCGCGCGGGAATTGCGGGTGTGAAGTTGTCTTCCGGGATGGCGTGGAGGTTGTCAATGATGGTTGAGGGGCGGCGGCGGAGGGATGTGAGGGAGCGGCGGGAGAGTTTGTGACGGAGGGAGCGAAGGAGGGTTGGTGGTGGTACTGGTATTTCGGTGGTCTCTTCATCGGGTGGTTGTTGAGGATTGGTTGATGAGGTCGAATTCCAGGTCGAGATGGAGAAAGCTTGGGATCGGGACGACCTTTCCATTGTGGATTTTTGCGGCCGCGTCCAGTAGCCGGGGTAGATTGAGGCAACGCGGGTTTGCGATACTTGTCGTGTTGGAAAAGCTATATTGGCGCAGCCTTCATGGCACCGCAATATTCCAGACCTTCATTCTGAGCAACATTATTAACCTGACGAGTAAGTCGAAGTTCGATGAACTCCAGAAACGAGAGGAGGAGCTTGGATGAATGGACCAAAACTGGAGAGCAAGGGATGAGGAACATGGAGTTGATAGTTGAGGAGAACTGATCGGCTTTGAGGAGCTAGGGACCCTGCCCGGAGCCTCAACAGGAAGCCGACCCAGTTTTATCAGCTCTTCGGGTTTCTTCCGTTCGCTTTGCAGGGGGCATGATATCTAAGTCGAAACTAGTCCGATCTTCCTACGTGGGTTACAGGGAGCGAAATAACCGCAGATACCCAGCAAGAGAGATCGGCGAACCGCGTGGTGATCACCGTTTCGACAGCCAGGGTGATTCATGGGTTGTCTTCCAGCAACCCACGGAAAAAATCGGATACGTTGCTGTGAGGATTGAAATGGATCTTTAAATTTAGTGATTTCAATCGTTGGCGGGGAGCAGAACAACCATAGTGTCTAGGAATGCTTGAGATGCGACTTTCCAGAATTGGGGCCTTGATGGTTGACAAAAGGGGAAATTAGAGACTAACATGCGAATTGAAACACCTGCCTTCGTTCTCTTCTGGGCCACCGTCGCGGTAAAGATCCTTTATTAGGCTCGGCAGTGGCATGCTGGTTTTCGGCGGGTGCTTCTCCATGTAACCTCGACTAAAATCGGAGGATTGTGATTGCCGACGGCCTCCGCGATCGAACAAAATACGCTGTCGGTAACCCGAGTTGGGAAACCACATAACGATCTTCAAAAAACTCCCTCTAAGATCTCCAACAGGCCTTCTTTCTCGTCACAAAGCATACTATCGAGCATGCTCAGCATATCGCAAGAAAACACCCTGGCTGATCTCCGGATTCATGAGTGGGAATACGCCGTCCTCTAATCTATTTTTGTATAAGCTCTACAGCATACATTAATGTACAGGGCATTTTGTACAGATGGAAAAGCGCAACCAGGTCATTATGCAGCTTTTGCTGGCGCACTCTTGCCAGCCGTCACTTTTGCTTCCTCAACAACCCCCTTATCGACTGGTTTCTCCTCAGCCACGGCCGTAGGCTTGCTCGCGTTGCCCTCTTCGGGGGCGCTTGGGCTCCCGCTGGTGTCTTCTGCGGTCTGAGCAGCGGCCGGAACGGGTGTCTCGTCACCGTGAGCACCTTCGGGGACTTCCTCTCCCTCAAGCTCGTCGCCGTAAACATCGGGATGTGCTCGGAAGCAGTCCTGCATAGCTCTGTACAAATCGTTAGTCCCAGGCCACGATAAATAGTCCATGATCCACTTACTGGAACTTATCAATGCAGTCCATCCCCTTCGGCTCCTCCTTAGAGTACACAAAGCAGCTAAATGCAGCCCTAAACTCCTCCCCACAAGGACCACTAGCCATACCGCCAAGACATGGGCAGTCCCAGTTAATCTCGCCCGTCTCGGGGTTGAAGGCGCCTTGCTGGTCGGCCTCGTCTTCTAGGGCGGCAGGGTTTGCGACGCCTTCTCCTTCTGTCTTTGTGTTTGAATCCTCTAGCTGCTTCTCGGGTCGCTTATCGTCCTTCGCCGCGACGTCCGAAGTCCTCTCTGCTTTCCTCCTCGCTGCCTCGCTTTCCTTGAGACGCTGTTGCGCCCGGGCCTCAATTTCTTTCCGTTTCTCTTCGATCACCGCGTCGACTGTTTTTTCATCTTCCGGGAAGGCGGATGGGGCTGGGCTCGTGAGCGCTGCAGCTCAAAGTTAGCTGTTCTGTTCCCCGGAAACGATTGCGGGAAGGTTGGGAAACACCTACGAGGCGCGTCATCGGCAAACATGGGGCTCGTGTTGTACCAATACACAGCTCCTCCAGCAAGACCCCATCGCAAGGCAGTCCCTCTCCAGGTCCCCTTCTTTTCCGTCTTCGTGAACAAGGTTCGCCGAGTCGAGACCTGGAGTTGCTGTTTTGCGACGGAGCTTGGAGCAGCTGGCCGGAGTCGGCGCAACGGCACGCGGAACATGGTGGAAGGTGTTTTAGGGAAGTTCGGCCAAAGAGAGAGACATAGAGGAAATGAGGAATAGGGATTGAGGTTAGGCGACGGCTCGGGGATGCATTTCCATGCCTTTTCTGCTTCCACTAGACCTTCTAGACGGATTTGAAATCCGGCCGTGCAACCAGCATAATTTTTTTCGACCAAGGTTACTTTGGTCGGAGTGGGGGCCGAGGTTTAGCCGTCGCTGCAACGGAAGCTCAGCTGAAGTGTCTTGGCAACGCCGACACCTACGCGCAGACGGAAGTGTGTTCAAAAAGTGGTAGGCACTTGCGAGGAACATACTCCTTACTGCGCCCCAGATGTACTATAGACGGTGCCAGGTTTGCAGATAGTTTTCTCTTAGGAAGAAGAAAATCCAATTTGCCCTGGATCTCAGAGAGCACAGCCGAGGACGCCTTCTCCTTACTCATCCTGCTATCGACCTTTTTGAATACTTACGTCACGTTGGAACTTTAAGCTGTGAAATTAAGGTATCAATTCGACAACTATATCCGACTCCGAACATAATACATCCCAAGAATCTCAGGATCTATACACGCCATTCCTTGGCCTCATTATTCTTCCAAGCTCCGGGGGGAGAAAGGTTCCCGTCATCCTCATAATGTCAAACGTTTTCGAGTGGACTCTCGGGGATATCCTCAGGAAGCCTGACAGTAAAACCCGCAAGGCGTTGATAGTGCTCAACCAGCCCCTTCAAAATCTGTCCGTCTTCCTTCAGATATGGCAAAGTTGTATGTAGCACCGCCCTATCTCCAAGTTCCAAACTGACATGGATAGCTAGTGTTAGGCTGGCGGCCGATGGAGGTGCAAATAGATTGCACGACTTGACAACCGCGGCGGACGCGGCAGCAGGCTGCAATTTCGTGAGTAGACTGGGGATTCCGCCGACAAGGTGTTAGGCTAAGTCCCTCAGGACGATCTCGACATAATCATTGGCGATCTGGATTCTCTCCGCGATGACGTTCGTGAGTATTACTCAGCTTCGCCAAGACATGCCGACATACTCCACGATGCAGACCAGGAAAGCACCGATTTCGGCAAGGCCATAACATATGTTCGGCGCAATAATCTCGGCATGGACATCGTGGCGGTGGGTAGTATCAGCGGCAGAGTCGACCAAGGAATCAGCCAGCTTCACCATCTGTTCCTGTTTCAAGCAGCGGACGCGTATGTCGACGGGAGGATATGGTTTGTATCCGACGAGAGCCTGACCATTCTTCTCAAACCGGGAACGCATCGGCTTGACGTTCGAGAGGGCAGCGGCGGAGTTTTCGACAAGTATGTGGGTATTCTGCCGCTCAAGGAGCCAAGCATCATCACCACAAGGGGCCTTGAGTGGGACGTTCAGGACTGGGGGACGTCGATGGGCGGGCGGGTCAGTACGAGTAACCATGTGCTCCCAGACACCAAAGTAGTGCTGGTGGAGACGACCAAAGAAGTGCTGTTCACGATATCGATTTGCCAGACGTAAGAAGGCAACAGCGGGGGACGTGTGGTATTGGGTAGGTGTACAGACTCAAATTGTCGAAATAAGTGTTCCAACTCCAAACTCCAGATTGCTCCTTTCCTTGATGAAACCCGACCAGAATTAAGCCAGAGATGCACCAATCCTTAGCGCAAGTAGTGTAGGCAAAGCCAGCAGAAGAGAATGAAGATGACGACGCCAGCCCAAAAGATCCACTTGTCTTCCCTGGCCCGCCGCTCCACCATACGGATGGTGTCGCCCGATATGCCCAGCGTGTTGCCAATCGAGTAAAGCTTCCTCTGAGTATTCTTCAGCACGTCCCTCTGATTTCCCAAGTCTCCGAGAACCGCCTGTCCCCGCGCAATGTACTCGTCGAGCACAACATTCGTGCTGGTAAAGAAGGTCTGTTCCCGCAGCGCATGACCTTCCCGAGCGTCGTCTCCGCTCCCCATGGTCAGGTTCTGCTGCATCCCGCCCGAAGCCGACGGCCCCCGCGCGTGCATGGAAGACGAAGCCCCCACATTTGCGTAGGGATTTTCCGGCGTGGCCGACACGTACGGCCGTCGACCTAGCAATTCGGTTCGGTTGCTCTGGTGCGTCACCTCCTCGCGCTGCTGCTTCAGCTCGTTAATACGAGACCGAAAACCGGCGAGGTCATCGCGGAAGCGCTTCACACGCTTGAAGGCTTCTTCCTTCTTCTTTTCGATGAGTTCCTGCTTGGCAAGGTTGTTGTACTCGTCGATCGACTTGGAGAAGGACGCGAGCGAGGCGGAAACGTTGCCGATTTCTGAAGGCGTTATGGACCCGGGGGGGGAGGTGCTGAGTTTTTCGAGGTCGGAGTGGATGGCTTTGCTCTGCCGCAGAGCAGAGTTGTAGGCGACGTTCATGGTCGACGTAGTTTGCTGGGTTAAAAGTTGAGGACACGATGACGCTGTGACACTTTTTCCGAGAAATGATAGCTTGGAGCCTTTTTTTTTACACGTGGAAGGATGGCAGAAATTACTGCTTCTACACCGCTTACCTATTTAGGGCTAGTGGCGCTGTGGATCTCTCTAAGAACTATCTACCTACGAACAGCTTCAACCCGAATATGTAGTTCCCGACTCTGAAGTTTTTGACCCATTAAAATTTCCCGTTGAGATACCACGGATATTAGGGTTAACCTACCCAGTAGATTTCCGTATCATCAGACGGTTAGTGGCAGAAAATATGACTAGGAGCCGCGACAATTCGATCTATTCTTACGATTGTGAGCATTAAGCAGATCTCCCTGTGTTAATGCCAGGTCAAGGATTGACCTTCATTGTCTGCAAAAACGAGTTCTTCTCACTTCTATTCCTTCTGACCTCGCTCCTAAGAGCTAAATATAGATAGATAGACGCAGCCCGCATATCGAGGGTGCCTGGCTACTCGCAAAGCATATGCGACCTCGAAGCGAAGCATCTACACGTAGTTGAGCCCAATATACCGATTCCTCTATGACAGCCATGGTGTTCTTTGCAGTGCGAGCTGCGGAGGAGACGCCCAGGGGCGATGCCGACAACGGATTCCTCTCATACCATGAACCCGATAGCAAGTTTCTTCCTAGTCTTTTTTGATTTTGCTGCACATGTCGCAATTTGATGAAGATTGGCGGCTAACCACCAATAGTCATTTCTCTCTTCATTCTTATTTCCTTCTTCTTTTTTCTCTCCCTCGCGGAATGGTTCTCTGATAAGGTTTTCAAGGCCGGGCTCATCGGCCAGATCATTGTCGGTCTCATCTATGGCATTCCTATCGGAAATATCATGCCCATTGAGTGGCAGAATACGTTCGTGAAGCTTGGCTACATTGGCCTTATTCTTATCATCTTCGAAGGTCAATCCCGGGCCTCGAGCCACTCATTTCTCCCAGGCCCTTCAAGCAGCTGACTAGCCCCAGGTGGAATAAAGGCGCGGCTTGACCTGCTGGAGAAGAACTTTTTATTAAGTGTATTCGCTACCGCCGTCGGGATTGTCACTCCAATTTCTCTTTGCTATCTCCTCCTGTATTCCGGATTCGGATATAGTGAGTGTGCCGGAATACGTCATGCGCCTGACCGCTTGATAGCAGCTGACGGGGAATCCTGTGTCGTCTGACAAATAACGCTAGGTGCAACCGAGACTTTTATCGTTGGCGCAGCCCTCTCCACCACGTCTCTCGGCACCACGTTCGTCGTCATCGGCAGCGCTGCCAAAGGAGTCGATCTCGCCCAGACTAAAGTGGGCATCGTCTTGATCAGCGCTGCCGTCTTTGACGATGTGTCGGCCTTAATTATGGCTAGGTAAGAAAGGTTTAATAGAGTCCTCCCTCACCTTTGTCCACAGACACTTACCTACTCCCTCATCTCTCCAGCGTCATCCACAATCTCGGACCTGTTGCCATGGAGAGCTCTATTAACATTGGGTGGCTCATCGGCCGCCCGATTGTTGCGAGCGTGGGGATGGGGATCTGCTCGCCGCTTTTCACAAAGTATCTGTTCAGTCCAGTGTTCCGCTGGTATGTAGAGCATCATTTTGTCAAGTTCAAGCACGTGTCCAACATCGTCTTGATGGTCCTGGTTCTTAGTGCATACATCGCCATCGCCAGCTATGCCGGGGCTTCGGTCTTGTATGGCTCCTTCCTGGCTGGGATCTTCCTGAGCAGCCTACCGTGCAACCACCCTGACGCCCCGTTCATGGTGCGCAGTCGCGAGCATGGTGAAACTGATCCCGATAAGACGCCCACGTTCATCCACACTTTCGAAAAGTACTTCCTTGGCATCAAGACCTATGTCCTGCAGCCCATGTTCTTTGCGAGTATTGGGTTTGCTATCCCGTTTAAAAAGCTTTGGAGTAGGTCGGCTATCTGGAAGGGGATTGTGACAAGCGTCCTGATGACCCTCGGCAAGGTGGGTAGCTTGATCCGCCCCTGTCAACTGGGCCTGTACCGCCCAAGGGGAGGGGTGCTAATGTCCAAATTGTCTTAGGCTGCTGTTGGGCTCTGCGTCCCATTTTGGGACCTACTTACCGACCAAAGAAGGCGCGGAGAGGGAAACTTGTTTACCCAGACCTGGAAGCCGGCCACCTTCCTCGGCATGGCTATGGTGGCTCGCGGCGAGATTGGTCTCTTGATAATCCAGATTGGTCTCAACGACACCCCATTTCTCACCGAGGAAGCATTCACCACAGCGACATGGGCCATTGTTCTCAACACCATTATCGGACCTGTGGCTGTGGGCCTTCTTCTTAAAAACCAGGGACGGACCATCTACAACCACTTCCGATGGGGGGTGCAAGAATCAGAGGATACGAGCCCCTGGAGAATTGATGCAACCGAAGATCGTCGTGGAAGCCGATGGACGAGCCGCCTGCATTCGGGAGCTGTCTCGATTGCGGCAAGCGACAGATTCCGGGGTAGACGAAGGGGTGTACTAAGTTCTCGACCCCCAACCCATCAACAGAACAGTGGTGATCAGGATCGCATCGAGACAGCCCTGCCAACCTCTCCAGGACAAGGCATGTCAACGACGAGACGGAGCTCGGATAACACTCGGCCACCATCACCATCTCAGATAGCTAAAACAAAAGCACTCTCCGGCACTATGGATGGAGCGACGACCCTAAGAAGAACAAACATCTCAGAGGAGCCTAGGCGATCGGCAGCGTAAAGGCTTCAAGAACGTGCTAGCAGGGCAGTGGCACGCCTGCAGGAGAAGACATATTTTGGTCCAGATACGACGGCGTCTGCGGTTCTGGAACGTTGTAACACATAGCAAAGAGGAAATCTAAAATTAGAAATGCCCAGAGCTCAAAGGTTAAGAAAACGGAAATGAAGCCGAGCAATTTAGGGTGTTTGTTCGTTACACATCACGAGCGGAGACTTCGATGATTCAAAGTTGCAAGAAGCAAGGGTTAGGGTCTATTTTCTGATAAGCAAGGGACTACCACACCCACGTGATTTCGTGTCGACCGGGACCCTTGGTCACACGCTCGCGATCGCGCAGCTCATCCCCGCTCCACCACTCAATGGACGGCCAACAAGGTGGTGGCTGCAGTTCTGCAACCTGCTGCAAACCAGCCCGAGGTAGCTCCAATCAGCAGGAAGACAGAAAAATTCGCGTGGTGGGGTGGCGAGAGTCTGATTTTTTCTCGTCACGTCAAGTGATAACAGCTTTCTCAGTCGGCGCTCCGGCGTCAATTGACGCAAGATGCAAGTGACCGCATCTCCAAATTAACCTGAATATCTTGGAATGCCCCGCCATCAGCCTTCAAGTGCTGCGACAAAAATGTGCCAATGCCACGACGAGTGCTCGATGTATACCCATCAATCATTAATGGTTTCTTAAGGGGGCCTTGTCAGCATCTTAACTTACCTTCGTACGGTAGCTCATCAAACACTGCTGAATATTGGGCCGTCTCGGATACCACTTTTTCTGTACGCCCGGACCCCGGACCCTTGAAGGGCGCCGTCGCTTTGCAGATCGACCGTTGGGGACAGCGCGCCTGAGCTACGAAGCGCAGACAATCAAGCTGCCGCCGTCGCCTCTAGCGACGAAAATTCGACCCAAAGGTCAGGAGTGAAGCTGGGACTTCCCGCAAAGGAGCGGCACGAAGATTGGGTCTGAATCCTGCATTATCTAGTCTAGGTCTTAGTTCTCAGGCCTTTGCACACCGACAAGACCACCCCACGAACCTATGGTCACGGTTCTTGTCAGAGTAGTAATTCGCAAGCCTTGGGCTGATTTATTCCTCATATCTTCCCCCTTTTCTTCTGCCCTCAGCCGAGGTCGCCATCAGCTTCCTGCTCCGAAGACTCTTGGTCCTTCAGACTCTGATGATCTGACCGGAAACCCAAACAGGTGGCGAACGAGGGTCTCCGGAAGGCCTAATTAGGCACCCACTGTAGGCGCCCCCGCCCCACATGATCCACCTGGGGCACCTAACCACCGTTGGGGCGGATTCGATTCAGGCGGTCACTTTGTAGCATGCACTACATTTCACAAGTGTAGTGGCTGCCGTGGATCATACGCGAAACCTGGAAGCTTCTGACGCAATCGAAGCGGCGCTCAAATCCTCGGACTCAACAAACTCTTCAAAGGAAATGGGGTTAAATGGTGTCAGGGCAAGGTACAGAGAGGGTCACTTCGTGGGAGGTCACACAACAAATATCAAATGGCATCGTCCGGCTAGGCCTATGCTAGGTTGCGCGTTGATGCGTGTTGCATTTTAGAGCGCCACTTGTCTGTTCGGCTCGTGCCTTTCCAACTGTCCCCAATTGATCTGAGCTCACCGCTGATCGGTTCTGTACGTCGCGACAAGACCGCGTAATTCCCTCCAACATTTGCAAGTGTGCGAGCCGTTGCCTTTCCTCCAGCTCTATCTGCCTTCCAGGCTTCAGCAATCCTTTCCACTCCTCTTCCTGTCACGAGACTTGCAGAACAAGCTCTTGGTTGATGGCCTCGCCGGGCTAAAATTTCCCTTCTTTTTTTCCATTTTCCATCCGCTCCCCTCGTTACCAATTCCGAGGCCGAGGACCGAGAATGATGGAATCCGAGTCCTTTCCAGCGCGTCTAGGCGCAGGCGCGAATAATAATGCCCTTGCTCATCTCCTGCATTCGCACCCGACCGATGTCCACAATGGCGATGGGAAATTGCGGCCGGTTAAAATGAGTCGAGACGAGGACACCAGAGCACCTTCTGCAGCATCAGCAGCAAACTCTTCAACGCCAGCAGGCTTTGTAACAGGAATGCACCAAAATCACATCCCAGCCACCCGACCAGACGCGAGAACAGCGCCCATCTCGCGGTCTTTTCCGACATCTCGTGAAAGCGCAAGTCGTAACTTTGCATCGAGTGCATTACTACAGCTTTGCGACGCGACCGAGGTTCACGGCCGCGTCAATCTGGAGAGAGACGCTAGCAATAACGCAGCAGTATCCACCGAGTTGTCTTCCACGTCACACGCTTCGCCAAACCCACCAAAAGCAGCGCAGGCAGGCCCGCAACCCGCGTCTGCCGCTGCGGCAGACTCGTCCAACCTTGCCGCTTCAACAAAACCCGAACTTGATCCATATCAACAACAAAGCTACCAGCCATACTTCTCTTCTGTCACGTCCATGTCGTCGGCTACAGCGGCCTCCAAAAGTGTGCAGTATTCCCTCCAGCCGCCCGTAGTAGCGCCCCCTGCAGTTGATCACCAAGGCTGGCCTCGAGTGCATTCTCAAGATTCCAATTCGTCTGCGGCCACGGATCGTGTTTTTACCCCGCCCGCCAGCGACGGTGACATGAGCATCGGGTATGACAACACCCAAGGATCTAGCCAGGATTCTCAGCTCTTCCAGCTTTCGCAGATTGCTTCACTCCAGGACAAGATGGACGACGCGCCCTCGCCCGTGTCGAGGAAACGGACGGCCGATGGCCAGGTAAAGACGGCCGAGCTGTCAAGTACGTCGCCAGTTCGCAAGGGCCACTCAAGGAATACGAGCACCGTGAGCATGGCGTCGACGTCGGGTAGTCGGTTTGGAGACGTAAGGGCCTTTTTCCCGCTTCCAATCTTAGGTCGGGATACGGGTGGGGAAATAGAGATCTAACGTGGTGCAGGTGTCCTCGGACCTCAAGACGCGTCTGTCGTATGCAATGCTCAAGGTGAATCACGGCTGGGAGGCAAACTCGATCGAAGAGGTGGAGTCCATGGCTTCCCAAGCGTCGCCCACGTCGAGCTCGTCGACAATACCGCGCCGCCTCGAGTCTTCTGCGAGCCCCGCGCTGTCGCAGAGCGTTCCGAAACCGAATAACGCGACACCACCAGCCAGCCAGTTGCAGTCACCCCATGACGCGGTCTGGGGTGACGGCCGACGTCACGATGCTCCGACCGACGCGCTGGCCACGAGTGCTCATGCTGCGTTGGGCCCTCCTGCTCCGATCCAGCCGTCGTCGACACTGCTGCAAGCCAATGGCCGAAATGCAAGGACAAACTACACGCCGACTCTGCTATCACAAGCCCGTTCAGCATCGCCACGCACTCCGGGGCAGTCGTACCCACCCCAGAGCAGCCGAGATCAAGATGCCATTGAAGCCCTCATGTTCATGAGCAGTCCGGGCAACTCGGCTAACCTGAAGCATGCCTTCTCCCCTGCTGCCTCTCCGCAATCGTCGTCTCTAAAACCATCTGGGGCGCGCCATGCTTTACCCACGTCGCAGCCCAGGAAGAGTCTCCCAACCGGGCGGCCGGTACCAAAACGGGTTGGGTTTGAGAAGTCCCCTGCTAGCGGTTTTCGTGGAGACGAGATGGATTTGGACTCGCCTCACGTAGGGTCGCCGCATGCCAAAGGGACGCCGCGCCGGAGACCGAATGGCACCGGCCACGGTCCTGCCGGTTCACTTGGTGGTCAGACATCCAGCTTCCTCAACCAGATGAGCTGGCCAACAGCACCGGCACCGTCGCAGCCTCGTTTGCGGCTCTCCGATGAAGATATTGACCGGATGCTTAAGAAGGCGGCACAAGATGACAGCTCGGACGACGAGGGCGAGATTCAACTGCCTTTGAAGGTCGGACACGGACAGTCTTCCAAATAGGCCGAGGCCAGGCATGCCCCTTTCTCTGGCGCTCGGGGTACTGAATGTAGTTAGTGAGCAGGGATATAACCGCCTTCCATGGAGTATCTACCTATAAAGCATCGAATCGGCGCGGGATTGGGGTTTCTTTTGGCCGAAGTTGCTAGGACTGACGAACGGGCGTCTTTTCAATTGTACATACGGCATCGGTATCCAGGGCGGGTTTGCATGCTAGGATTGAGGGGATGGGATCTGCTGGGAATTGAGCTCACGGGAACGACGATGGTTCAAACACACCCGATTCACGAAGTCGAAAGGATGTGTAAGATTTGAAGGTCAACCAAACCGGTCAATAGATGACTATCATGAGAAGCATATACAGTCAAAGATGTTTCAAGTTATGTACATGGGCCTTGAGATTCAAGCCACGTTAAGTATCCACTTATGTTCACAGACTCTTCCCCTTCTTTTCCGACCATCGCTCTTATGCAACGGTAATCTTGCCCCTCAACCTAATATCCCTGCTCGACGCGCCAACCATGACCCCGAACTCCCCCTTCGGCACCACCCAATTCTGCGACTTCACATCCCAGTAGCTCAAATCCTTACGCCTCAAGTTGAACGTCGCGGTGCCGTCGGCCCCGGCCGCGAGCTTGAGCTTGTCGAACCCGCGGAGCTGCTTGGGCGGCGCGTCGGGGCTTCCGGCGGGGAGGGAAATGTACAGCTGGGCCACCTCGGCGCCGTTCACGCCGCCCGCGTTCGTGATCTTGGCCGTCACGGTCGCGACTTGGTCGAAGAGGTCGGCGCGGCCGCCCGGGACGGTTTTGCCGGTTGCAGGGCCCGAGGTGGCGGTTGAATCGACGGTGATGTCGGAGTAGGTGAAGTTTGTGTACGCTGAGAATTTTTAAAAAAAAAATTTGGTTAGTTTGTTGCC
>Ga0247774_1000560_pt1 | contig 18440 bp, 9 predicted proteins | sample UWRJL001104B6_FD_179933 | JGI IMG/M metagenome (GOLD analysis project Ga0247774, IMG submission 179933) | Plant litter microbial communities from Arlington Agricultural Research Station in Wisconsin, United States - UWRJ-L001-104B-6 | ecosystem: Environmental > Terrestrial > Plant litter >... | reverse complement strand
AATTAAGATAAAATAATACGGCAAGGGAAGATAGGGAAAATTTAACATGGAAAGTGTTGCTTACATTTTGATTCTGGCTTTAGCCATAGGCGTACTATTTTTTGCGATCGCCTTTCGGGAACCTCCCCGGATTGGCAAATAATTAGCTATACGCCTGCAGCAAGTCCAAAATATCCTGAACCGGACTGCGGTCAGCCCGCATCATAGCGATCCTCTTCGAGGGCTGCGCTAACGAACTTGGTGCGGGACTATTTCAGGGCTGTTTGCTTTCGTCATTTTTCTAGTCCAGCCATTCATCAGACCCCAGGCGGTGAGATGAATGGCAATTTGCTGGCAATGCCTGTTAAAATCAGCAATCATGCGCTGTTCCTCCTGCCAACACACAAATAGCCGCGTTCTCGAATCGCGCTCAGCCGAATCAGGTCAAAGCATCCGTCGGCGGCGCGAGTGTTTGAGCTGCCAGCACCGCTTCACAACTTACGAACGCATAGAATTTGTGCCGATTACCGTGATCAAGCGGGACGGCAAGCGCGAATCTTTTGACAGGTCAAAATTAGTCAGGGGATTGATTCGCGCCTGCGAAAAAACTGGTTTGTCTTCCGGCCATCTCGAAACCCTGGCAGAAGAAATCGAGGCGCAACTCCAAGGTCGATCGCTCCGAGAAATCGCCAGTTCGGAAATTGGGGAACTCGTGCTGTTGCACCTGCGGCCGCTCAGCGAAGTTGCTTATGTCCGTTTCGCTTCCGTATACCGCCAATTTCGAGGCATCCGAGACTTTGTAGATACCCTAAATCACCTTCAGAATCCGCTCGAGGAAGCTGAAAATCCAGAAACAAAGCCAGATTTTGACGCAGATTCGCCACAGCCGGATGCAGTCGATCGAGAAAGCCCCGCATCCTGCGCTACTCCCAGCTAAACTCGCTTAAATTAATTTAAAAGCACGAGGCGGGTGAGTCGATTTTAGATTTTAGATTTTAGATTTACTCCACAGATGCAATCTATAAGCTTGAACAAGAGTCGAAAATTTCGATCGATCCACCACAGTAGTCCGGGGCTGGTATCCGTTTTTGGGCGGGGTAAGTTATAGAAATATTCTCTTGAGATTGAAAACCCTGTCCGTTTAGGCCCTAGATTCCAAGCGACGGCGGGAGCGGCTTGCCGAACTCTGAGCGCTTCGCCGAACCTCTCTTGGGGCGAAGAGTCCCCGTGTTCTTTTTTCTGGGTCTTTGTGCTAGGTGTGTTATGATCGTCATCGGTCTAAAATTGAGTATAACTAAACAACGTAAAAGCTTAACTCGATTGGTTAAGTGCTCCGTCACACCTCACGGTGTTGCAGTTTAGGAAAGCTAAATTTGAACTAAACCTAACTACAGGTGAAGAACTAATTAAATACGGTAAGGCATACCGGAATTTACGCTTCTGGAAAAACCGACCTCTACTTAAACTGGAGTAATCCTGTCGCAAGCGGCGTCGGCTGGTTCAATGAAGAATATCAGTTTCTTTATACCTGATAGTGTCTATGGACTCTGAATGTTAAGATTAAACCTTTTAACGCAGAGTGCAGAGTTTCGATTAATAGCAGTGGCAAGCCCCCAGGTGCAATTGCACAGGGAAAAAGTTAGCAAAAACTGACTTTAATAAAAGATTTTGAAAGAAGTTAACCGCTTTTTCACCAAAATCTCCAATATCTGCCTGCACAAACGAAAAACATGAAGGAGAGAAATCCTAGGAAACTATTCGCATGGTCAATCTCAAAACCACAGTCAAAGACATCGGCTTTACTCACGAAGATTTTGCAGCCCTACTTGATAAATATGACTATCACTTTAGCCCGGGCGATGTAGTAGCGGGTACAGTTTTTAGTATAGAACCGAGGGGTGCTCTGATTGATATCGGTGCTAAAACAGCAGCGTACATTCCCATTCAGGAAATGTCCATCAATCGAGTCGAAAGCCCTGAAGAGGTATTGCAATCAAACGAAACCAGAGAATTTTTCATTCTAACCGATGAAAATGAAGACGGACAATTAACCCTGTCCATCCGGCGCATCGAGTATATGCGGGCCTGGGAAAGAGTGCGACAACTGCAAGCAGAAGATGCCACAGTACGATCGCAAGTATTTGCCACCAACCGCGGCGGCGCACTCGTGAGAATAGAAGGCTTGCGAGGCTTTATTCCCGGTTCTCACATCAGCACCCGCAAACCGAAGGAAGAATTAGTCGCCGAAGAATTACCATTAAAATTCTTAGAGGTAGACGAAGACCGCAACCGCTTAGTCCTCAGCCACCGCCGCGCTTTAGTAGAAAAGAAGATGAACCGTCTCGAAGTCGGGGAAGTCGTAACCGGTACAGTGCGCGGCATCAAGCCTTACGGTGCTTTCATCGATATTGGCGGTGTCAGCGGCTTGCTGCACATCTCGGAAATTTCGCACGATCACATCGATACGCCTCACAGCGTGTTCAATGTCAACGACGAAGTGAAAGTCATGATTATTGACTTGGATGCCGATAGGGGTCGGATTTCTCTCTCTACCAAGCAGTTGGAACCGGAACCGGGCGCGATGGTCAAAAATCGCGAATTGGTGTACGAAAAAGCTGAGGAAATGGCAGCTAAGTTCCGCGAGAAAATGCTCGCTCAAAAGCAAGCTAAAGCAGGCATTGACGTTCCTGTGGACTCGATCGATCCTGATGATGACATCTCCGACGAAATACTCGAGGACGTGCCCTCAGCAATGGAAGATCTGCCAGAAGATGTAGCACCGGAAGCAGCACCGGAAGCAGCACCGGAAGCAGTATTAGATGTAGAGGAAGAAATCCCTCCTGCGACCGTAGAATAACATCGCAAGTCATCGCAACTCACTGTGATTAAAAGAGGGTATTTTCCCTCTTTTTTTTGCCTTGAATGCCCCAATTAGCAATTAGCAATTACCAATTATATCGATTCCGGTTGCACCGTCGCTGCTTGTTGACTGTTGACTGTTGACTGTTGACTGTTGACTGATGACTGTTGACTGTTGACTGTTGACTGATGACTGTTGACTGTTGACTGTTGACTGTTGACTGATGACTGATGACTGATGACTGATGACTGATGACTAATGACTGATGACTAATGACTGATGACTAATGACTGATGACTGATGACTAATGACTAATGACTAATGACTAATGACTGATGACTGATGACTAATGACTGATGACTCATGACTATAGTATCTTACTACAGACAGATGCAGCGCTCCCTCTTGGGATTAATAAAAGTAGCCGATAGCTCTGCCTAAATAGACATGACCTTCATGCTGCTAATTGGTTAAGATTTATAAACATCAGGGACATCCGCACAGGTGCAAACTCATCAGAATTCTCAGGCAAGAACAAGCCAGACGAGGCGATCGCACAACATAATCTTTAGAAATTTCTTGCCCTGACGCTCAAAAGCAAGTGGATAATGAACATCGAACTATTAAAAGAAAAATTAGAACAGCTCAAAAAACGTCCAAATTCGAGCAAAGGAACGATCGACCAAATCGAAAAATGGTTGCTGGGTTCCCACGTTTTGCAGAGATTGCGGATTAACCCTTACTACGTAGCAGGCGATACAGTCAAGAATATTAAAAGAATTACTTCGGAATTTCTGCACGGAGTGAAAGCCGGTGCCTTCGACTTGCACTGGGATATTCACTGCCCGCACTGCAACATGATTACAGACGAATTCAAGGATTTGGCAGACACATCAGAAATGTCTTTTTGCCCGATGTGCGAGCGCGACTTTAAAATTGATTTGCTCGATCGCGTCGAAGTTACTTTTTCCCTCAACAAAGAAATCGAAGACCCGAAATTGCGGCCCGTCTGTGCTCCCCCTCCCGTACTCCAAAACAAACTGCAACTTGTAACGCCTTTATACTGCACCGAATCCGAGACTGTCACCTTAGAACAAGGTAGATACCGCTACTGCTGTCCCCTGACTTTAGCTAAAGGGGTTTTAAAGGTTGAAGGTCCAGAAACAGAAGAGATACAAGAAATTAAACTCAAGCAGTTGGCCGGCAGCGATTTTGACAAAAAAGAGCTGACCGTGCGTCCGGGAAAAGTTAAGGTAGAATTAACTAATACCGATCACAATTTGTCGGGGCTGATTTTGCATACAGAAGAATTGCCCCAGGAATTGCAATTAGAACAACTGCCCCTGCGGCTGTCAGGAATCCAATTGATTCATCACCCGGATTATAAGCGTTTGTTCGGCGAGCAAGTAATATCGGACAGAGAGCGAGTCAAGATTCGGGCGATTACTATTATGTTTACCGATATTACCGGCTCTACTAGAATGTACGAAACGCTGGGAGATACCAAAGCTTACAATATTGTCCGCGATCATTTTGAAATTTTCTTTGAGTCGATCGAGAAATATGGCGGTAAAGTCATTAAAACGATCGGCGATGCCGTCATGGCTTCCTTTATCAGCAACGAACAAGCAATTATGGCGGCAGTCGCTGCTGTGACCAGTTTCAGAGAGTACAATTTAACTCGCCCACAATCCGAGTGGATTCAAGTCAGAATAGGCCTGCACCGAGGTACGGCTTTGCTCGTAAATCTTAATAATTCGATCGACTATTTTGGTTCCACAGTCAACAAAGCCGCACGCCTTCAAAATCTTTCTAAAAGTGACGAAGTTTCGTTTTCCGAAGATGTTTACAGCGACCAAGGATTTTTAACAGCATTACAAGCTGCTGGAGTGTCCGAAATTCACAAACGTGTTGAAGATTTAAAGGGGATACAAGGCGCCCAAATCGCTTATACTGCTAGAATTAATACGGAATCTGTAATCGCACTTTCTGGTACACTGGTCGCTCAAAGAAACTAATTAAGCAAATATACCTAGTGATTGCCACCCTATTGTTGCGATCGCCCCAACCGCAGAAAGAGTTCTTCGATCGCGCTCAGCTCATGGCTCCAAGAGTGTAGCTCATCCTTAAGGGAGTTGCGTTATGATGGCAACTTAACCGACGCTCAAAATAGTCGGAAGTAATCAGTCGCACACTTGCCAGATAGCTATGCTGCTAAATAACTGAAGTCCAGGACTTCGCACCATGACTTCTCATAAATTATCTCCAGACAATACACCAGAATCGATCGCCCCAGCCACCCTCGACATCGAACAATCAGCAAAAACCGAGGCCCCCTTTCCCATAGTTGGGATTGCCGCCTCCGCAGGAGGGTTGGAAGCATTCACGGGGTTACTGACCCATTTACCGATAGATACGGGTATGGCGTTTGTCCTGATTCAGCATTTAGCCCCGGATCACAAAAGTTTGCTGAGCGAGATTCTCAGCAGAAGCACGCAAATGCCTGTTAATGAGGTACAAGACGGCATGGCTGTAGAGCCGAATCAAGTCTACGTCATTCCGCCCAACACCAAGATGGTGCTATCTAAAGGCGTGCTGCAACTATCACCCCGCGAGAAGCTTTATGGCAAATATATGCCGGGAGATGCGTTTTTTACCTCATTGGCGATCGATCGCGGACACAAAGCAATTGCCGTAGTATTATCCGGGGGAGACGGAGACGGTTCACTGGGGCTCAAGGCAATCAAAGCAGCCGGAGGCATGACTTTTGCTCAATGTCAAGACACGGCAAAATTCGATAGTATGCCGAATACCGCTGTGGCGACAGGCAATGTCGATTTTGTTATGCCACCGCAAAAAATTGCCGAGGAACTGGCAAACTACAGTCGCAGTCAGTTTTTCACTGGCCGGCTTCCCCTGACAAAAGCTGAGGAATCGCCCGGAGAGCGAGATTCCCTGGCAACTATTTTGGCGCTGCTAAAATCGACCGCAGGCGTTGACTTCAGCCAGTACAAACCGCCTACCGTGAAGCGACGCATCCAGCGACGGATGGTATTGTACAAGGTAGAACACTTGAATGATTATGCCGAACACCTTCAACACAATTCGGCGGAAGTCAAAGCTTTGTATGAAGAAATGTTGATCCACGTCACCAGTTTTTTCCGTGACAGCGAAGCCTTTCAAAAGTTAAAAGAGCTGGTTTTCCCCGCGATTACCCAAAATAAATCAGCAAATGCTCCGATTCGGATTTGGGTGGCTGGATGTTCGACTGGTGAAGAAGTTTATTCGATCGCCATGTGCTTGTTAGAGTTTTTGGGCAATCGAGTTATCCCGCCGATCCAGATTTTTGCCACGGACATTGGCGAGGCGACGATCGGCAAAGCTCGGTCAGGCGTCTACCTAGAAAACCAGATGGTAGACGTTTCACCAGAGCGACGCAATCGCTTCTTTATTCTCCAAGAAGGAGGTAGTTATAAAATTTGCAAGGCCGTCCGCGAACTGTGCGTATTTGCCCGACAAGACTTAGGTAGTGACCCGCCTTTTTCCAATCTCGATTTAGTTAGCTGTCGCAATGTGCTGATTTACTTGGGAGAGTCATTGCAAAAGAAAGTGATGCCGATTTTTCATTACAGCCTTAACCCAACAGGCTTTCTGATGTTAGGTACTTCTGAGAGTACCGGAAAATTTTCATACTTGTTTAAGTCAGTGGATAAAAAGTCTAAAATTTATGCAAAAAAGTTGACTGCGACTCGTCCCATTTTTTCCTTTACGCCGAGCTCCTATCCCGTCGCTAAAACTGTTCAAAAACAGGAAATGAATGAAGAAAATTTAATAAATAGCTTGGACTTACAGCGAGAAACTGAGCAACGGATTTTGAATCGTTATGCCCCAGCCAGCGTGCTTGTCAACGAGGATATGAAAATCTTGCAAGTGCGGGGAGACATCGATCCTTACTTTAGAGTGGCAGCCGGAACGCCGGACTTAAACTTGCTGACAATGGCAAGGCCAGGCTTGCTTGTTGAGCTTCGCACCGCAATTTATCAGGCACAAACGCAGAACCTGACAGTTAGGAAAGAAAGGGTAGTGGTTGAATCGGGCGGACGATCGACTATCGTCAATATTGAGGTGATGCCGTTTCAGCCGCAAACGTTCACAGCACGCTATTTTTTGCTGCTACTTGAAGAGGTTTTACCCCACGCGCTCGACTTGGGCACCGTCACTTCTGAAAGCTGCGAGCCAGGTGATTTAGCTTCGGAAAATCAGTGCCTGAGGCAGGCACTTGCCACCGCTAACCAAGAAAAAACTGCGGCTAAAGTGCACCTGCAATCACTGATCCAGGAGCAGGAAAATCTCAACCAAGACCTCAAAATTGCCAACGAAGAAATCCTATCGAGCAACGAAGAGTTGCAAAGCACCAACGAGGAACTAGAAACTGCCAAAGAAGAGATTCAAGCCACTAACGAGGAACTCACCACCACTAACGAGGAACTTCGCAGTAGAAATATTGAACAAAGCCTGGTCAATAACGATCTGACAAATTTGCTTGCCAGTATCAATATCCCTATCTTAATGCTGACAAACGATTTACAGATTCGACGGTTTACGCCTACGGCACAGCAACTTTTTAGTCTGATTCCCACAGATGTGGGACGACCTTTTAGGGACATCCGATCGGATCTAGATGTTTCTGATTTGGAACAAGTGATCTTGGAGGTGATTGATACTCTCAACTCGAAAGAAAAAGCAGTTCAAACTTTATCGGGATATTGGTATAACCTCCGCATTCATCCTTACCGCACAACGGAAAACGTGATTGATGGTGTGGTAATAATTTTGCTCGATATTGATGCTCTTAAACGCAGTGCTAGAACCTTGGAGGAAGCCCGAAATTATGCTGAGGCGATCGTAGAAGCTGTGCCAACGCCTTTAGTGGCGCTAAATGTGGATTGGCAAGTGAAAAAAGCAAATCGAGCGTTCTATGAAACGTTTCAGGTTTCATCCTTAAAAACAGCTAATATTTCGCTGTTTGACCTAGAGAACGGGCAGTGGAATATCCCCATATTGCGACGGCATTTGGAAGATGTTCAGGTTAGTCATGTTCAGCTTATAAACTTTGAGTTGGATCACTTGTTTGACCACATAGGGCAGAAAACTATGCTGCTGAATGCTTGTAAAGTTGAACGAGAAAACCAGGTTCCAATGATTCTGTTGTCCCTCGAGGATATCACCGATCGCAAGCGGTTGGAGACAGAGCGATCGCAGCTATTGGAGCAGGAACAGTTAGCCCGCCAACAAGCAGAAAAAGCTAACCGAGTTAAAGATGAATTTCTGGCGAATCTCTCCCACGAATTGCGAAATCCCCTGACTCCGATTCTGGCGTGGTCACAAATGCTGCGATCGAGGAAAATGAAGGAAGCAGAAACTCACCGCGCTCTAGAGGTAATCGAGCGCAGCGCGAGGGCGCAATCTCAGTTAATCGAAGATCTTCTCGATATTTCTCGGATTACCAACGGCAAGCTTCAACTGACTACCCGTTCGATCGATCTGCAGGTAGTGGTGCAAGCTGCGCTGGAGGGGGTTCAATTATCAGCCCAAGCAAAAAACATTCAAATTGTTTCGCATTTGAATTCTGCAACTGTCTTAGGCGATATGGGCCGCTTGCAGCAAGTTGTGTGGAATATTCTATCTAATGCGATTAAGTTTACTCCGGCGGGGGGACGAGTGGAAGTCGTGATGCAGGATCTCGAGAATTATGCTGAAGTTCGAGTCACCGACACCGGAAAAGGGATTGCGCCTGAGTTGTTACCGTATATTTTCGATCGCTTCCGCCAAGGAGATTCCAGCACCACTAAGAAGGATCAAGGGCTGGGATTGGGCTTGTCGATCGTGTACCATCTTGTCGAACTGCACGGGGGAACGGTGCGAGCCGAAAGTCCGGGTGAGGGACAAGGAGCTACAATAACTGTGAGATTGCCGTTGCTACCATCGCCCCAAGAGTAGCCAGCGACGATTCATTGAAAGCCAACAGTTTGGCCGCGCCTTCCGGAATGATGGGGAGTCGGGAGTCGGGAGTCGGGAGTCGGGGAATGTGGAATTACTCACATCTTGCACCATTCTCAAGAACAGGCAAGATGCCTGTGAAGCGAAGAGTGAATTTTATTGTGGAACAGGCCGGAAAGCCTGTTCATAAAAAGCTTATTGAGTATGGTGCAACATCTCAGATTATTGACCTTGACTCGATCGTGCCGATACAACCGGAAACGATAGGACTGCTTGTGCGAGCGATCGAGAACAAGAAAGGGCGATCGAAGCTGGTTTTTAAACTCATATTGCTAAGCCTATCAAGCCGATTTAACTCAAATTAATTATCAAAAAAAAATGGTTTTAAACCCTATCTTTCTAGGACGGTTTTTTGTGGAAAAAGTATAAATTATTGAGCTATCCTAATAAATATATGTAACAAATGTAGTTAAACAAGTAATTCCATTGTACATTAAGAATAGCTGGAAAAAGGAGAGTCATACTTGTTAACCAACCATGTGTACAAGTTGCGCCCAAATCAAACGCAAGACTTGAAAATGTCCAATTGGGTAGATATGTTGCGGAGTCACTACAACTGGTGTCTGAATGACAGAATCACTCAATACAGCCAACAGTTCATACAAGGAAACTATTGCGAAATTAGGACAAAAAGTGAAGCTTGCCCGTTAACCAGTTGCGTTAGTAGAAACGGTGCAACTGGATCGCCGTGGAAGATCGGAAAAATAGATAAAGACGGCCAAATCAAAAACCCTCGACGCAACCCAGGTGATATTCAAGTCACCGCATTACCAGAGTTAAAAGCGGCTAGACCTTGGTTTGCTGGAATAGACTCAACGGTTTTACAGCAAAATGTTAAACGGTTAGACACTGCTTACAAAAACTTTTTTGAAGGTCGGCGTTTTCCCAACTTCAAGAACCGCAGCAACTTTACATCTTTCACTTTTGTGATGGGGGTGAAAATACAAGGTAACAAAATTTATTTACCTAAGTTGGGCTGGATGCATTTTCATAACTCACGTCTGATTCCCATCGGTTTTACCATTAAAGCCTGTACCGTGAGAAAACGGCAAAATGGCTGGTACGTATCCATTCGTATTGAGGACAAATCTGTTCCCCATTACATTACAAAACCTCTCAAAGATGTCGTCAAAGTAGTTGGATGCGACATGGGAATTACTAAATTAGTCCATCTGTCAGATGGATCTCAAATCGAAAATCCCAAGTTCTCAACTACTAAGAAATCTAAACGCACCCTCAGAATCAGGCAGAGACGAGTCAGTCGAAAAGCTAAAGGTAGCAAGAACCGCAAAAAAGCAGCTCAGAAAGTGGGGCTTTTCCACCAAAAGATTAGCGATAAACGCCAAGCTTACCACTGGAAAGTTGCTAATAAAATAGTGTGTAGCAAAATTGACGGCATCGCTTTAGAAGATTTAAATATATCGGTAATGATGCGCCGATGTAGAGCAAAAGTTGACAAAACAACTGGGAGATTCCTTAAGAACGGACAATCTAGAAAGAAAGGGTTGAATCGCTCTATATCTGATGCGGGTTGGGGTGAATTGATTATAAAAATTAACTACTTAGCTGCAAAGCAAGGAAAAATTGTAATCAAAGTCAACCCTAAACATTCCAGCCAAGAATGCAGGAATTGCGGCAATATCGATAGGTATAATCGAGATAGCGAAAAGTTCATCTGTACTGAATGTGGGTATCACGAACACGCCGACATTGGCGCTGCAAAAACGATTAGAGATAGAGCTTTGGAATTGGTACGCGGGGACTCCGTGAAACGGGAGTGTTTTACACCTAAACGCCCAAAAGATATCACCACGCTCAAAGAGCTTTCGTGGTGAGTTTGGGAACCCTAGTAATAGGGATATTAAGGCAGAAATGTCTTAAGAATCCTCGTGCCTTCAGGCGCCCGGAGTGTCAAAATACTGTACTTAATCCCTAAGGCAGTTGCGTAAGAGGAGCAAATCAAGCTCCTATGAAAGGTAAATAGTCCGTATTAGTTACTCGCCAGTTGCCGAGATTAGCTAGCTGCTAATCTGCATTACTTAAGAAAGTGGGTGTTTATGAACTTATCTCAAGAAAATACATTACCGCCGATCGACCAGGGCGCGATCGACCTAGATCCGGAAGCCAAAACCGATGCCCCGTTTCCCGTCGTCGGAATTGCAGCTTCTGCCGGAGGCTTGGAAGCATTCATCGAGTTGCTAAGAAACTTACCCGCAGATACCGGCATGGCATTTGTGCTGATCCAGCACTTAGCGCCCGATCGCAAAAGCTTGCTGAGCGAGATTCTCATCAGAAACACGCAAATGCCCGTGCATGAGGCGCAAGACGGCATGGCTGTAGAGCCGAACCATGTCTACATCATTGCGCCGAATACCAAGCTGCTGCTGGTAGAGGGGCTGCTGAGACCGCTGCCGCGCGAGAAGATTAATGGCAAATATATGCCCGCAGATGCGTTTTTCGAGTCCTTAGCAGTCGATCGCTGCAACAAAGCCATCGGCGTAGTTTTATCGGGAGCCGATGGAGACGGCGCTTTGGGGCTGATGACAATCAAAGCAGCCGGAGGCGTGACTTTTGCTCAAAGCGAACAAACAGCAAAATTCGAGGGTATGCCGACTAGCGCCGTGGCTACAGGTAATGTAGACTTCATTCTGCCGCCTGAGGAAATTGCGCGGGAACTGGCAAATCTCAGCCACCATTCCTTTCTGGCTGGGTCGATTCCCGTCACAATTGTGGAAGCAGCGCCAGAACCGGGATCGGCCTTGGAAACTATTTTTGGGCTGCTGAAATCGAGCGCAGGCGTTGACTTCAGCCAGTACAAAGCGGCCACCCTCAACCGGCGAATGCAGCGGCGGATGGTGCTTTACAAAATGGAACGATTGGAAGATTACGCTCAATATCTCCTCGACCATCCGGCGGAGGTCAAAGCTTTGTATGAAGAAATTCTGATCCACGTCACGAGTTTTTTCCGTGACTTAGAAGCTTTTGAACGCTTAAAAGAGTACGTTTTCCCTACGATTACCCACAATAAATCCGCACAAGTTCCGATTCGGATTTGGGTGGCAGGATGTTCGACTGGTGAAGAAGTTTACTCGATCGCCATTTGCTTGTTAGAGTTTTTGGGCGATCGAGTTATCCCGCCGCAGATTCAGATTTTTGCCACGGATATCAGCGAGGCGGCGATCGGCAAAGCGAGGTATGGTTTCTACTTGGAAAACCAGATGTTAGGCGTTTCCGAAGAACGACGGCGCCGCTTCTTTATGTCCGTAGAAGGAAGCGGATATCGCATCTGCAAAGTAGTCCGCGAACTGTGCGTATTCGCCAGACAAAACTTAGGCATCGACCCGCCTTTTTCTAATCTCGATTTAGTTACCTGCCGCAATGTGATGATTTACTTGGAAGAACGTTTGCAAAAACGAGTTCTGTCAATTTTTCATTACAGTCTCAACCCAACAGGCTTCCTGATGCTCGGCAGTTCCGAAAGTACGGGCAAATCTTCGGAATTATTTACTTTAGTGGATGGGTCCTCTAAAATTTATGCCAAGAAGTTAACTCAGAATGCTCCCCGGCTTCCCTTTGGGACAAGTTTCTTTCCCCTAACCCGACCAGATAATCCCCAACCCATGAATGCAAATTTTGCTAATAACTTTGACTTGCAGCGCGAAACAGACCAATTGATTTTAAAGCGCTATAATCCTGTGGGTGCGGTAGTCAACGAGCAGATGGAGATTGTGCAACTCCGGGGAGACACCAATCGGTACTTAAGACTCACACCTGGAACGCCGAGTTTAAACTTGTTCGCAATGGCGGTTCCAGGATTGTCTGTTGACCTTCGCACCGCAATTTATCAAGCGCAAACTCAGAAGGTGACGGTGAAAAAAGAAGGGGTGATGGTGCAACAGGGAGAGGAGACGCATCTCGTCAATTTTGAGGTAATTCCGTTCCAGCCGGCTAGCGCGGAAACACGCTACTTTTTGGTGTTGTTTGAAGAAAGTTTACCCCCAGCGATCGACCTGACAATCGACAATTTGGATAGGTTAGAACCAAGCGATTTAGAGCGGGAAGTAGTGCGGCTGAGGCAGGAACTTGCTATTGCCAAACAAGAGAAAAACATAGCTCAAGCACACCTGCAAGCGGTGGTAGAGGAGCAAGAAAATCTCACGCAAGACCTCAGAGTTGCCAACGAAGAAATTATATCGAGCAACGAGGAGCTACAAAGCATCAACGAGGAACTAGAAACAGCTAAGGAAGAAATTCAAGCTACTAACGAAGAACTGATTACCACTGTGGAGGAACTTCGCACTCGAAATCTCGATTTGCAGCAGGTTAATAACGACGTGACTAATTTGCTGGCTAGTATCAATATTCCAATTTTAATGTTGGACAACGATTTGCGGATTCGCAGCTTTACCCCAATGGCAGAGCGGCTGTTCAATCTGATTTCTACCGATGTCGGGCGTCCCTTGAGCGACATCCGAGTCAATCTGGAGATTCCCAACTTGGAAGAGATGATTTTGGAGGTGCTCGATACTCTCAACACCAAAGAACAAGAAGTGCAAACTCAATCGGGATATTGGTACGCCCTCCGCATTCGCCCTTACCGCACCGCGGAAAACCAGATTGAGGGTGTGGTAATGGTTTTGATCGATATTGACGCTCTCAAACGCAGTGCTGCCAGCATAGAAACAGCCCGCAACTATGCGGAAACAATTGTGGAAAGCGTGCCAACGCCTTTAATGGTACTGGATGCTGATTTGCAAGTGAACACCGCCAATCGAGCGTTATACGAAACGTTTCAAGTTTCTTCTTCAGAAACCGTTCAAGATTCCTGGTTTGAATTTGCTATCGGGCCGTGGAATTCCCCGGAACTGCGAGAGCTTTTGGAAGATATTCTGGTTAATAATGTTGAGATTAACAACTTTGAGCTGGAGCAGGCTTTTGGGCGACTCGGGCAGAAAACTTTGCTGCTAAATGCTTGTAAGGTTGAACCAGAAGACAGGGTTTCCATGATTCTGTTGTCGATCGAGGATATCACCGATCGCAAGCAGTTGGAGACAGAGCGATCGCAGCTATTGGAGCAGGAACAGTCAGCCCGCCAACAAGCAGAAAAAGCTAACCGAGCTAAAGATGAATTTCTGGCAAATCTCTCCCACGAATTGCGCAATCCCCTGACTCCGATTCTGGCGTGGTCACAAATGCTGCGATCCGGGAAACTGAAGGAAGCAGAAACTTATCGCGCTCTAGAGGTAATCGAGCGCAGCGCGAGGGCGCAAGCTCAGTTAATCGAAGATCTTCTCGATATTTCTCGGATTACCAACGGCAAGCTTAAACTGACTACCCGTTCGATCGATCTGCGGTTAGTGGTGCAAGCTGCCCTGGAGGGGGTTCAATTCTCAGCCGTCGCCAAAAACATTGAAATTCTTCCGAATTTGATTTCTGTAAAGGTCTTAGGCGATATCGATCGCTTGCAGCAAGTTTTATGGAATATCCTGTCTAATTCGATTAAGTTTACTCCGGCGGGGGGACGAGTGGAAGTCGTGATGCAGGCGCTCGAGGAGTATGCTGAAATTCGAGTCACCGACACCGGAAAAGGGATTGCGCCTGAGTTGTTACCGCATATTTTCGATCGCTTCCGCCAAGGAGATTCCAGCACGACTAAGGCGAATCAAGGGCTGGGATTGGGCTTGTCGATCGTGTACCATCTTGTTCAACTGCACGGGGGAATGGTGGAAGCCGCAAGTCCGGGTGAGGGACAAGGAACTACAATAACTCTGAGATTGCCGTTGAGAGCCTCGCCCCAAGAGTTGACACCGCCAAGCCCACCAGAGCCGGCTGCATTGGCAGAGCCCGCCACAGACGCGAGCACAGAGGCGATCGATTGTCGCATCCCCTCTTTGGATGGTTTGCAACTTTTAGTTGTAGATGATGAGGCTGATACCCGGGATCTCTTAAAATTTATGCTGGAAAAGTACGGCGCTGAGGTTTTGACAGTAGAATCTGCAAGAGCAGCACTGGCAGCTTTGACGGAAAATCCCGGCAGATATGACGTGCTGATCTCGGATATCGGAATGCCTGAGGAAAACGGGTATTTATTAATTCGGCAAGTGCGAGCTCTTGCTGCGGAAGCTGGAGGAAAAATCCCGGCCGCCGCGCTGACTGCGTATGCGAGCGATCGAGAAGAAGAAAAGGCGATCGAAGCTGGTTTTCAAACTCATATTGCTAAGCCGATCAAGCCGATTCAACTAGGATTAATTATTGCCAATCTAGCAGGGAGGTTTTGATTTTCTTTTTTTCTTTTTTTTTTCAAATAATAATCGGAGGTTGAAACCGCTTTTTGTCACCCGCAGCAGAGTACCGCGCCCAACTTAGGCAATGCCATTTCTCTGTTGACTGTTAACTGTTGACTGTTGACTGTTAACTGTTGACTAATGACTAATGACTAATGACTAATGACTGTGGAATAGAATCTGATTTTGTAGGGGCACAACATTGTTCATTGGTGCCAACAATCGCCTAAAACCCTCGTTTATTTCATTTGTATCGAAGACTCGCTCCCCCCTTGCCCCCCTGATAGTCGGGGGAAGAAGCGCTCTTTAGTCCCCCTTTTTAAGGGGATTTAGGGGGATCTAGAATCGACTGCAAGCGAGATTTATTATGGGTTTGAATCTTAAGTTGACACCAATGAGCCGGGCGCTGTTCCTACAGATGCTCGCATACAATCTGATTTTGTAGAGACACAAAATTGTTGTATCCTTATCTTATATAGCAATCCTCAATCATTTGTAAATTTCTTACTCCCTCCCCGATGCCTTGGGGAGGGTTGGGGTGGGGTTAAAAATTTACGACTCCTGCAAGGATTGCTAGAGAAAGACAACATTATTGCTAGCAATTAACAACTCCTAAAAAGAATTGCTAAAAAAAACCCAACGTGAGAAAATAGAAAAAAATATAGAAATTCGGGAGTTATGATTCTTGGTAACTATTAAATGTCGGGGCGTTATCTTCTCAAATATCGAAGCCGTAATCTTTGACAAAGACGGCACTCTAGAGGATTCTCAGGAGTTTTTGAGACTGTTGGGGATGAAGCGAGCGCGCCTGGCAGACGCTCAAATTCCGGGCGTTGGAGAGCCTTTACAAATGGCTTTCGGTATCGAAAGCGGCAGCATTGACCCCACGGGTTTGCTAGCAGTCGGTAGTCGCAGGGAAAATGAGATTGTTGCGGCGGGATACATCGCCGAAACCGGCAGGGGATGGCTGGAATCTTTAACTATTGCGCGCCGCGCTTTTGACGAAGCTGACGAAATGTTTAAAAATAGTGCTGTTTCTCCTTTATTTGTCGGTAGTTTGGAAGTGCTGAAATATCTTTCAGAAGCGGGTTTGAAGCTGGGAATTCTTTCGGCTGCTACGACTGGGGCTGTGCAGAAATTTGTGAAACACCACGCATTAGGCGACTGGATTCAGTTAGAAATGGGAGTTGATTCAACGGTTCATAAACCAGACCCGAAATTGTTTTTGCAAGCTTGTGAGAAACTCGGAGTAAATCCCGCAGCAACTTTGATGGTGGGAGATTCGGCGGGCGATATTCAGATGGGGAAAAATGCTAATGCGGCGGGCTGTATTGGCATTTGTTGGGGGAATGCCCAGGTTAGTCATTTGGAAAAAGCTGATGTGGCGATCGCATCTTTGGATGAAATTACAATTTTAGCAGATTGAGCAAACATCAGATCAATTCCGCTTGTACCGGAATGACTGTTGACTGTTGACTGTTGACTGTTGACTGTTGACTGATGACTGTTGACTGTTGACTGTTGACTGTTGACTGTTGACTGTTGACTCGATTTGATTATTCCGATGCAACTGGAGATGATATGAGAGGTTGCAGGATTGTCAATAATCCTTTGATGAACAGGCAAGATGCCTGTTCCACAAGAGATGAATTTTATTGTGGAACAGGTATCTTGCCTGTTAAGCGAGAATGGTGCAATATCTCAGTTCCTACAGACAACGCAAACCCAGAATTACGACATCTCTTTCAACGCCGTCAAGTTCGGCAACTTGCGGCAGATATCCCCACCGCTGAAAGCCAAATTTCTCAAACAATCTTAAACTCGGCTGATTGTGAGCGAAAATTATCGCCATCAGTGTTTTAAGCTTCAATTCTGGACTCCGCACAATTGCCGATTGCAATAATTTGTGTCCGATTCCGCAGCGTTGGCGATCGGGCGCGACGTAGATGCTAACTTCTGCTGTATGCTGATAAGCGGCGCGGCCGTAGAAAAGCTGAAAACTCAGCCAGCCAACAATATTTTGTTCTGATTCGATTACCCAAATCGGCAAGGAATGGGGGGAGTGTTCTCTGTACCACAAAAGGCGGCTTTCGACAGAGACTGGTTTTAAATCGGCTGTGGCTATTCTGCTTGGTATTGCTGCGTTGTATATTTCGACAATTGCGAGCAAATCGCTTTCTACTGCGTCGCGGATTTTCATAGTTTGGTTGACTGTTAACTGTTGACTGTTAACTGTTGACTGTTGACTGTTAACTGTTAACTGTTGACTGTTGACTGTTGACTGTTGACTGCTGACTGTTGAGTATTAAGTGTCTTCTCGTTACCAAGCAGAGTCTGGTTACCAGAAGACCAACTTGTTTTTACTGAAAATTGTACAGTTCCATAATATCGCTGACAGCCATTCTTGAATTTGCTCCCAAAGTCAGCGGCGATGTGTGTCCTCGCTGCAAGTGTTCTGCCGCCGCACAGCCGATCATTGCTGCGTTGTCTGTACAATATTTTAATGGGGGAAACAATACTCGCAAGTTGTGTTTTACTGCTGCTGCTTGTAAGTGTTTCCGCAGTCCGCTGTTTGCTGCCACTCCGCCGCCGACTACAATAGTGGTAAGCCCGAAATTTAGCGCGCAGTCGATCGCTCTTTTGGTTAAACTCTTAGCTACTGTTTCTTGAAAGCTGGCAGCAATATCATTAATTGTAGACGCAGGCAAGAAGCCTTCGGCACCCAGATAGTTATTTTGTTTTTTGAGTTTCTGCACTAATTGCAAAACTGCTGTTTTCAACCCGCTAAAACTGCTGTCGTAGGGATGGTAGCCGCCACCTGGCAGCGAAATTCTACCTTCTGGCAGGGGGTATGCTTGGGGATTGCCAAGGGCGGCCAATTTGTCAATCAGTGGCCCGCCTGGATATCCTAGCTGCAACAGTCTCGCGACTTTATCAAAAGCTTCTCCGGCTGCGTCGTCTCGTGTTTGTCCTACAGTTTCGTAAACGCCGCAATCTTTGACGTAAATTAAGCTGGTGTGTCCCCCGGAAACTAACAAACACAAAAACGGTGGCTGCAAGTCGGGTTCGGTAAGGTAAGAAGCGTAGATGTGCCCTTCGAGGTGGTGGACGCCTAAAAAAGGTTTTTGACGGACTATTGCCAAGCTTTTCGCCGCTGTCAGCCCGACTAATAATGCACCTACTAAACCCGGGGCACAAGTCGCTGCAATGCCGTCAATTTCTGACCAACTCAGGTTTGCTTCCGAGAGACACTGGGC
>Ga0247774_1000559_pt1 | contig 18451 bp, 32 predicted proteins | sample UWRJL001104B6_FD_179933 | JGI IMG/M metagenome (GOLD analysis project Ga0247774, IMG submission 179933) | Plant litter microbial communities from Arlington Agricultural Research Station in Wisconsin, United States - UWRJ-L001-104B-6 | ecosystem: Environmental > Terrestrial > Plant litter >... | reverse complement strand
GGTCTGACGCAGGTCGGGACGCGAGATGGGATCGAGCGTGCCCGATGAAACGGCCAGCGCGCGGTAGACCGAGTACGCGCCGCCATGGGCACCGATGACGTTGCGGTCCGAACCGGACGCGAACGATGCCAGCACGGGCCCGCGCTCCTTCGCCGTCGGCGCGCCCCACTTGATCGGAAACCGGCTCGGCTTGCCGCCGCTCGAATGCGACGTGAGCCTAATGTGACCACCAGCGCTCTTGCTCATGGACCTGTTTTGCGCGGACAGGCAAAGGCTTGTCAAGCGGCGCGCGCCGCTAATGCCGAATGAGTCCGATCTCTCGCGAGCGTTGCTCCAGGAAAGCGCCTGCAGTCGTCTCGGGATAGTGCGCCCTCGGGCCTCGCGAAGAGCTCGACGCTCAGCTCATATGCCGCATCCGGCAACCCGCGGGTAGGTGGCGAGACTCAGCACAGGAACACCTTCAGTTTCCATCTAGAGAGAAAACGCGCCAGGCAGAAGATCGCCGGCGGTCGTCTGCACGATCTGATCGTGCAGGTTCGCTCGAATCACGACGAGCTGCGCGCCGCCGAGCTCGATCATCACTTGCCTGCACGCGCCGCAGGGAGACACCGGCTCCGCGCAATCTGCAATCACAGCGATGTGCGTCAGCTCTCCACGTCTGGCACCTGCAGCGACCGCCGAGAACATCGCAGTGCGCTCGGCGCAATTGCAGAGGCCATATGAGGCATTCTCGATATTGCAGCCGGTGAATACGCGCCCGTCGCGCGTAAGCACCGCTGCGCCAACCTGGAAATTCGAATACGGCGCGTACGCGCGATTGCGAACTTCGCGTGCGGCACGCAGCAGCGCGGCGATGTCGGTCATAGGCTGAGGAAGGCTCCAGCGATGGTCGCGCTCGCGAGATTCGAAAGCGTGCTCGCGGCGACGACACTCAGGCCATGGCGTGCGACTTCGGATCGAAGCGCAGGTGCGACGGCCGCGAATCCACCGGCGAGAATCGCGATGGACGACAGGTTCGCGAATCCGCACAGCGCGAACGAGACGATGACCAGCGTTTTTGCGTCGAGCACGGTGAGCCCAGCGGCTGCGACGGCTGCGGGATCCTTCAGGTATGGCGCGAGCGAGGCGTAACCGACGAACTCGTTCAGGATCAGCTTCTGGCCGATCATGTTCCCGGCGATGCCGGCGTGCTCCCACGGCACGCCGATGAGCCAGGCGACCGGCGCGAACACATATCCCATGATCGTTTCGAGATTGAGCGCTTCGTAGCCGAACCAGCCCATCACGCCGCTGACCATGCCGTTGAGAAGCGCGATGAGGCCGATGAACGCGATCAGCATCGCACCCACATTGATCGCGACGCGCAGCCCGACCGCGGCACCCGACGCTGCGGCTTCGATGACGTTGGTCGAAGGATGCTCCTCGAAGTGCACGGGACCTTCGGTGACCGCGCCGGGCTCAGTACTCGGGCAGACGATTTTCGCGAACAGCAGTCCGCCGGGAATCGCCATGAACGACGCGGCGAGCAGGTATTCCATCTTCACGCCGAGTCCTGCGTAACCCGCGAGCGTGGAGCCGGCCACTGCCGACATTCCGCTGGTCATGATCGCGAACAGCTCGGGGCCGCGCAGCTTCGATGCGAAGGGTCGTAGCGCGGCCGGCAATTCGCTCTGGCCGAGAAAGATCGTGGTAACTGCGGAGAACGACTCGAGCCGTGTCACGCCGACGAGGCGCTGAAGCACGATGCCGAGCCCGGCGATGATCCACCGCATGATGCCGAGGTGATAGAGCACGGCAATCAGCGCGGAAACGTAGATGATCGTCGGCAGCACACGAAAGGCGAACACGAAACCGGTGTCGCCGAACAGCTCGAACATTTTCGGCGTGACGAGTCCGCCGAACAGGAATTCCATTCCCTGGCTGCCGTAGTCGAGCACGTGATTGACGCCGGTGGCGGCGGTCGCAAGGACGATGCGACCCCAGGGAACGAACAACACGAGCGCGCCGATGATGACCTGGAGTGCCAGCGCAGCCAGCACGACGCGCGGCTGAATCGCGCGGCGATTCCGTGAGAGCGCCAAAGCGATCACGATCAGCGCGGCGAGCCCAAGCAGGCCGCGGAGCAGGTCCGTCATCGGGGCATTGTGCCCACTGCATCGGTGGGCGGCTATGGCGCGGGGGCGTTCAGTGCTTGGCGGAATGCATGAGAGTGGCTCATGCATGGTGGGACTGGGGTCGCCGGATGAGGAAGCCCTCAATCGCCGGGCGGCTGAGAAGGCGGCTGACAGTGTCTACGCACGCCTTCTTAGCCGCCCGGCGATTGAGGACCTCTTCGAAACCTCTACTTCCGAGCGAGCAGGTCCCGAATCTCCGTCAACAACTGCTCTTCTTTGGAAGGCGGCGGCGGCTCAGCCGGCGGCGCGGCGGGATGCGGGCGCTTCAGTCGGTTGATGCCCTTGATCAACATGAACAACGCGAACGCGATGATCGTGAACTCGAGCACCGTCTGGATGAACAGGCCGTACTTGAACAGCACCGGCTCACCGGCGGGGTTGGTGCCGATGCGATACGCGAGGTCCTTGAAGTCGACGTTGCCGATCGCAAGGCCGATCGGGGGCATGATCACATCGTTTACCAGCGAGCTCACGATCTTGCCGAAGGCGGCACCGATCACGACACCGACTGCCAGGTCGATGACGTTGCCCTTCATGGCGAATTCTTTGAATTCGGATGCGAGACTCATGGCGTGCTCCCCGGATTGTTGTCGGCGGGATCGAGCCTACGGGAGCGTTATGGCAGGTGCAAACCGGGTAGCAAGCGAAGAAGGCGTCCCAAAATGAAAACGGGCCCTTGCGGACCCGTTCTCGACATCGAAATCAGAAGTCGCTGCCTCAGGCAGCAGCCTTCTTTTTCTTCTTCGGAGCGGCAGCCGCCTCATCCGACGAAGCAGCGGCTTTGGCCTTCTTCTTGGCCGGAGCACGCTTCTTCTTCGCACCACCCTCGTCGGTCGATGCCTCGGCTGACTTGGCAGCCGGGCCGTCCACGAGCTGCATCAGCGACATCGGCGCCGAGTCACCCGGACGCGGAGCGAGGTGCAGGATGCGGGTGTAACCACCCGGGCGAGCCTTGAAACGGGGGCCCAGGTCTTCGAACAGCTTGGTGACGACGTCTGCGTCGCGCAGGCGTGAGAAGGCAACGCGGCGGTTCGCCTCGCTGTCGTTCTTGGCGAGCGTGATGAGCGGCTCGACGACGCGACGAAGCTCTTTCGCCTTCGGCGTGGTCGTACGGATGGTCTCGTGACGGAGCAGCGAGACGCTCATGTTCCGCAGCATCGCGTGCCGATGCGGAGCGTTGCGCGAGAGCTGGCGGCCGGAAAGTTGGTGGCGCATAAAGCAAAACCCTAGTTCACCTGGCCTCAGCCCCAGGCGCTTCAATGAGGCCGCAGCATCTCGCTGCGGGGAACGCGCGGGGGCGAAAAACTCGCCACCTGCGCGCCTCGGTCGCTTGGCGCCCGCATTGGCGGGCGCCTCGCAGTTACATCACGTCCCGTTCGTCGTCGTGCTTCAGACCGGCCGGCGGCCAGCCTTCCAGGCGCATGCCCAGCATCAGGCCGTGGCTCTGGAGCACTTCCTTGATCTCGGTGAGCGACTTCTTGCCGAGATTCGGCGTACGCAGCAGCTCGACTTCCGTCCGCTGCACGAGATCGCCGATGTAGTGAATGTTCTCGGCCTTCAGGCAGTTTGCCGAACGCACGGTGAGCTCCAGCTCGTCGACGGGGCGCAGCAGGATCGGGTCGAACTGCATTTCGGAGACCTTCTGCGAGGCTTCTTCCTCGCCCTGCAGGTCCACGAACACGCTCAGCTGATCCTTGAGGATGCTGCCGGCGCGGCGGATGGCTTCTTCCGCGTCGATCGTGCCGTTCGTCTCGATGTCGATGACCAGCTTGTCGAGGTCGGTGCGCTGCTCGACGCGCGCGGCATCCACGGAGTACGTGACGCGGCGGACGGGCGAGAACGACGCATCGAGCTGCAGGCGGCCGATCGGACGGGTCTGCTCCTCGAAGGCGGCGCGCTGCACAGCCGGGCGGTAGCCACGGCCACGCTCGACGCGCAGGGTCATGTTGAGCTCGCCGGCCTTGGTGAGGTTGGCGATGACCAGGTCCGGATTCACGACTTCGATGTCGTGGTCGGTCTGGATGTCGCCGGCCGTCACGGGGCCCGGGCCCTTCTTGTGGAGGCGCAGCTCGGCGCTGTCACGCGTGTGCATGCGGAGCGCGACGAGCTTCAGGTTGAGAAGAATGTCGACGACGTCTTCCTGCACACCCTCGATGCTGGTGTACTCGTGAAGAACCCCATCGATCTCGACTTCGGTGATGGCGCTGCCCGGCATGGAGGACAGCAGCACGCGGCGAAGGGCATTGCCGAGCGTGTGGCCAAAGCCGCGCTCGAAAGGCTCGATGACCACGCGCGCCTGGCGCGGAGCAACGGGCTGCACCTTCACCACACGGGGCTTCAAGAATTCTGCGACGGAACCCTGCATAGCACGCTCACTTGCCGACCGAACGCCGGCGTCTGGGACGAACGAGGCGAAGCGTCCGGGGACTGCCCGAACGCTTCGCCTGCTCAATCAAAACGAATTACTTCGAATACAGCTCGATGACGAGGTTCTCGTTGATGTCGGGGAGGATCTCATCCCGCGCCGGCACCTGCTTGAACACGCCCTTGAACTCTTTGTCGTTCACCTCGACCCACTCGGGGAGGCCGACCTGCTGGGCCACGGACAGCGCACCCGCGATGCGAAGCTGCTTCTTCGCCTTCTCGCGGATCTCGATGATGTCCCCGGCCTTCACCTGGTAGGACGCGATCGTCACGGCCTGGCCGTTCACCTGGATGGCCTTGTGGCTCACCAGCTGACGCGCTTCGGCACGCGTGGCGGCGAAGCCCATGCGATACACGACGTTGTCGAGACGGCACTCCAGCAGCTTCAGCAGGTTTTCACCCGTGGAGCCCTGGCGACGAGCCGCTTCGGTGTAGTAGTTGCCGAACTGGCGCTCGAGCACACCGTACATGCGGCGCAGCTTCTGCTTCTCGCGCAGCTGCGAGCCGTACTCACTCAATCGGGACTTTCGCTCACCTTTCAAGCCGCCCGGCGGCACGGTGAACTTGCACTTGTTCTCGAGGGGCTTCGCGCCGCTCTTGAGAAACAGGTCCGTGCCCTCGCGGCGAGCGAGTTTGCAGGTGGGACCGGTATAACGCGCCATTAAGAAATCTCCTGACCTTAAACGCGGCGCTTCTTGGGAGCGCGGCAGCCGTTGTGCGGGATCGGCGTGACATCCGAGATGCTCGTGATCTTCAGGCCGGCGCTGTTGAGCGCGCGGACCGCCGATTCACGACCCGGGCCGGGACCACCGACACGCACCTCGACGTTCTTCACGCCATGTTCCTGCGCGGCCTTGCCGGCCTTCTCGGCGGCAACCTGCGCGGCGAACGGCGTGGACTTGCGGGAGCCGCGGAAACCGCAGCCACCCGACGTCGCCCACGACAGGGTGTTCCCCTGCCGATCGGTGATCGTGATGATCGTGTTGTTGAACGAAGCATGAACGTGCGCGATCGCGTCGAGAACGTTCTTGCGAGCCTTCTTCGGCTTCTTCGCGCCGCCGGACTGTGCGCCCGAGCCGCCGCCCGAAGCCTGTGCTTTCTGATCAGCCATGAGTCTTATGCCTTACCCGGCGGGGCGTTGAGCTTGACCGCCTGTTTGCGCGGGCCCTTGCGGGTGCGTGCGTTGGTGCGCGTACGCTGGCCACGAACCGGCAGGCCGCGCCGATGGCGCATGCCGCGATACGAGCCCAGGTCCATGAGGCGCTTGATGTTCATGGACACCTCGCGACGCAGGTCACCCTCGACGGGAAACTTCTGAATCAGCGAGCGAATCGTGTTGACCTCCGCCTCGGTGAGATCTTTCACCTTGGTGGTGGGGTCGATTCCCGCGGCCGTGCACAGGTTGCGAGCGCGCGAGCGCCCGACACCGTAGATGTGGGTCAGGCCGACCCACAGGTGCTTGTTCATCGGGATGTTTATGCCGGCAATACGTGCCATGTCTTACGAGCCTCGCCGCGAATCAGGCGCCGAAAAGGCGCGCGATTGTACGGTAATAGTCATTGAACTGCTAAATCTCAGCCGATCGCTCAGCCGATCGTTCAACCCTGGCGCTGCTTGTGGCGCTGATCTGTACAGATCACGAACACCACACGCCGCCGGCGCACGATTTTGCAGTTCTTGCAGATTTTCTTGACTGACGGACGAACCTTCATGATTTCTCCTCAACCCCCCGCTCCACCACGACCTGCGCCGAGCAGGTTCGCCTTCTTGAGCAGGCTCGGGTACTGGTGCGACATCTGGTGCGCACGGAGCTGCGCCATGAAGTCCATCACCACGACTACGACGATCAGCAGCGACGTGCCACCGAACTGGAACGGCACCCCCTGCTTGGCGATCAGCCACTCCGGAAGCAAGCAGACCGCGGTCACGTACAGGGCGCCCCACAGAGTCAGGCGCGTGAGCACCCGGTCGATGTAGTCGGCGGTCTGCTGACCGGGGCGCAGGCCCGGGATGAAAGCATTCGACTTCTTCAGGTTGTCGGCCGTATCCCGCGCGTTGAACACGAGGGCCGTATAGAAGAAGCAGAAGAACAGGATCAGGACGGCATAGATCACCAGGTGCAGCGGCTGGCCGTAGCCGAGCGACGTTGCCAGGTTCTGCAATGCCCGGCCGAACCACGACTCGTTGTTCTGGCCGAAGAAACCCGCGATCGTCGCCGGGAAGAGCAGCAGGCTCGACGCGAAGATCGGCGGGATCACGCCCGACATATTGAGCTTGAACGGAATGTGGCTGGTCTGGCCCGCATACATGCGGCGGCCAACCTGGCGCTTCGCGTAGTTCACGGCAATTCGGCGCTGGGCGCGCTCCACGAACACCACGAATGCCGTCACGGCGACCACGATGATCAGCAGCAGCAGCGCAAACGGGCCGGACATTTCACCGCTCGACACCATGCCGGCCGTGTTGCCGACGGCGCCGGGCAGACCGGCCACGATGCCGGCCAGGATGATCATCGAGATGCCGTTGCCGATGCCCCGCTCGGTGATCTGCTCACCGAGCCACATCAGGAACAGCGTTCCGGTGGTCATCGTAATGGTGGCGGTGAAGAGCCACTGGAAGCCCGTCGTGAGCGTGAGGCCGTTGTTCTGCAAGGCCACTGCGGCCGCGAACGACTGGAAGGCACCGAGCGCGACCGTGAGGTAGCGCGTGTACTCGGTCATCTTGCGACGGCCGGACTCGCCTTCCTTCCGCATTTCCATGAACTGCGGAATGATCATCGAGCACATCTGGATGATGATCGACGCCGAGATGTAGGGCATCACGCCCATGGCGAAGATCGACAGGCGCGACAGCGCGCCGCCGGTGAACATGTTCACCACACCGAAGATGGTGTTCGACTGGTCCTGGAAGAAGCGCGCCACTTCGGCCGGGTTGATGCCCGGAACCGGAATGAACGTGCCGATGCGGTACACCACCAGCGCGCCGATCAGGAACGCCAGGCGCGTGCGAATCTCCCCGAAACGGGCCGCGTCGCCGAGACCGGCGGTCGGACTGCTTGCTGATGGAGAAGTTGCCACTGGAGCGATCTACCTTGGGCTTGCGCCCTTATTCCTCGAACTTGCCGCCGGCCGCTTCGATGGCAGCACGCGCGCCCTTCGTCGCGCCGATGCCCTTGAGCGTCACAGCCTTCGTCACTTCGCCGGACAGCACGAGCTTCGCCTGCTCCGCGAACACCGGGATCACGCCGGCCTTCTTCAGGGCATCGAGGTCGATGACAGCCGCTTCGATCCTGGCGAGCTCGGAGAGCCGCACTTCGGCACGCGAAGCCTTCATCTTCGAACGGAAGCCGACCTTCGGCAGGCGACGCTGCAGCGGCATCTGGCCGCCCTCGAAGCCGACCTTGTGATAGCCACCTTTGCGGGCGCGCTGGCCCTTGACGCCGCGGCCGCAGGTCTTGCCCTGGCCGGCGGAAGCGCCGCGACCGACACGCAGGCGCGCCTTGCGCGACCGCGGGTGCGGCTTGAGTGTGTTCAGTTGCATAGTCATGCCTTCTCCACCTTCAGCAGGTGGTTCGCGGTATAGATCATGCCGCGGTTCTCAGGGGTGTCGTTCACCGTCACCGTCTGGTTCGGCTTGCGCAGGCCGAGGCCGCGCACGGATGCCGAGATGTTCGCGAGCTGCCCCGCGAGGCTCTTGATGAGCGTGACTTTCACTTGAGCGGCCATGGCGATTAACCCGTGATCTCTTCGAGCGTCTTGCCGCGCTTCGCCGCGATGTCTTCCGGCGAACGCACGTTCGACAGGGCGGTGATCGTGGCGCGCACGACGTTGATCGGATTGCGCGAGCCATAGCTCTTCGCGAGCACGTTGCGCACGCCGGCGCATTCGAGCACCGCGCGCATGCCGCCGCCGGCGATGACGCCCGTACCGTCCGAAGCCGGCTGCATCAGCACGCGAGTGGCACCGTGCGTGCCCTTGATCGCGTAATGAAGCGTGTCGTTCTTCAGGCTGACGTTGATCATCTGCTTGCGGGCCTGGGCCATCGCCTTGCTGATGGCGACGGGCACTTCGCGCGCCTTGCCGAAGCCGTAGCCGACGCGGCCTGCGCCGTCACCGACCACCGTCAGCGCGGTGAAGCCGAACTGGCGGCCACCCTTGACGACCTTCGCCGTGCGATTGACCGCGACCAGCTTCTCGACGAACTCGTCGGCGCTCTGCGGTTTGTCTATGCGTGCCATATGTATTTACCTTAGAACTCGAGCCCGGACTCACGTGCGGCATCAGCCAGCGCCTTCACGCGACCGTGATAGCGGAACCCGGCGCGATCGAACGCCACTTTCGTGACGCCCGCGGCCTTCGCACGCTCCGCGATGGCCTTGCCGACGGCCTTGGCGGCCTCGACGTTGCCGGTGAACTTCAGGCCTTCCGCCACGGCGGTCTGCACCGTCGAAGCAGCGGCAATGACCTTCGCGCCCTGCGCGTCGGTGAGCTGCGCGTAGATGTGGCGCGGCGTCTTGTGAATGCTCAGGCGAGCGACATCCAGGTTGCGGATGTGGGCCCGGGTCTTCACTGCGCGGCGCATACGCCGCTCTTTCTTACGAATCTGCATGGCGGCTTACTTCTTCTTGCCTTCCTTCAGTTCGATCTTCTCGCCGGCGTAGCGCACGCCCTTGCCCTTGTAGGGCTCGGGGGGACGCACGTCGCGAATCTCCGCAGCCACCTGGCCGACCTTCTGCCGGTCGATGCCTTTGATGACGATTTCCGTCTGGCTGGGAGTCTCGATCGTGATGCCTTCCGGCACGTCGTAATTCACGGGATGCGAGAAGCCGAGGGTGAGGTTCAGCACCTTGCCCTGGACTGCCGCGCGAAAGCCGACGCCCTGGAGCTCGAGCTTCTTCTCGTAGCCCTTGGTGACGCCCGTGATCATGTTCGCGAGATGCGCGCGGGTAGCACCCGCCTGCGGCCGCGACTCTTCATTGGCGAAACCGATCTGCAGCGTCTTGTCTTTCTGCTCGAGCGACACGCCGGTCTTCAGCGGCAGGGTGAGTGCGCCCTTGGCGCCCTTCACCGTGACCACCTGGTTCGCGACGGTGGCCGTCACGCCCTGCGGCAGGTCGATGATTTTCTTGGCTACGCGAGACATGGTTCAGTACCTGTCGTTCAACTCGTTTAGGCGACGATGCAGAGCACTTCGCCACCCTGGCCGATGGAACGGGCCTGCTTGTCGGTCATCACGCCCTTGGGGGTCGAGACGATGACAGTGCCCATGCCACCCAGCACCTTGGGCAACTCGTCCTTGCCACGATAGATGCGCAGGCCGGGCCGGGAGACGCGCTCGAGGCGGTCGATTACCGGCCTGCCTTCGTAATACTTCAGGCCAACGGTCAGGGTCGCCTTGCCGCCTTCGTTGTCGAGGCGGAAGTCTTCCACGTAACCCTCGTCCTTCAGCACGCGAACGATGGCGGTCTTCACCTTGGAAGAAGCCATGCTCACTTCGGTCTTGCGGGCCGTCTGCGCATTACGAATGCGGGTCAGCAGGTCTGCGATGGGGTCGGTCATGCTCATGCCGTAATCCTCACCAGCTCGCCTTCGAGACGCCCGGCACTTCGCCACGGTTCACGACTTCGCGAACCTTCACACGTGAGAGCCCAAACTTGCGATACACGCCACGGGAACGGCCCGTGATCGCGCAGCGATTGCGATGGCGAGACTGACTCGCGTCGCGCGGCTGCGCCTGCAGTTTCGCCTGCGCGGCGGCCCTCTGTTCCGGGGAGCTGCGTGGGCTGCGGATGATCTCCTTCAGCTGCGCGCGCTTCACCGCGTACTTCTTCACGATCCCCGCGCGACGCTTCTCGCGCTCGACCATGCTCGTCTTCGCCATAACGGTCTCTATTTCCTCTGTACTTCCGGAGTCTTATTTCCGGAACGGGAAGTTGAAAGCTTCGAGCAGTGCTCGTCCCTGCTTGTTGTCGCTCGCCGTCGTCGTGATGGTGATGTCCATGCCCCGGATTACATCGATCTGGTCGTACTGAATCTCGGGGAAAATGATCTGCTCTTTCACACCGAGGCTGTAATTGCCGCGGCCATCGAACGAACGGGGCGACACGCCACGGAAGTCGCGGATGCGGGGCATCGCGATACTGATGAGGCGGTCCAGGAACTCGTACATGCGGTCGCCGCGGAGCGTGACCATGCAGCCCACGGCGAGACCCTGACGCAGCTTGAAAGCAGCGATGGCCTTGCGGGACTTGGTGACCATCGGCTTCTGGCCGGTGATCTTGGTGAGATCGGCCACGGCCGCGTCCATCACCTTGCGGTCCGCGACCGCTTCACCGACGCCCATGTTCACCGTGATCTTGATGATCTTCGGCACCTGCATCACGTTGTCGATGCCCAAGTCCGACTTGAGCTTCGGGACGATCGTGTTGCGGTATGTGTCTGCGAGCCTGGATGCCATAACTGTTCTCTGATAGGGCGCGTTACGCGTCCAGCATCTCGCCGTTCGACTTGAAGAAGCGGACCTTCTTCCCGTCGGCAAGCGTCTTGTAACCGATGCGGTCGGCCTTCTTGGCGCCCGCATTCCAGATCGCCACCTTGCTGGTCGCGAGCGGCATTTCTTTCTCGATGATGCCGCCAGTGACGTTGGCCTGCTGGTTCGGCTTCTGGTGCTTCTTCGACTTGTTGAGGTTCTCGACGAGCACGTGGCCGCTCGCGAGCACCTTCAACACCTGGCCCTGGCGGCCCTTGTCCTTGCCGGAGAGCACGACGACCGTGTCTCCCTTGCGAATCTTGCTCACAGGACCTCCGGGGCCAGCGAGATGATCTTCATGAACTGCACCGTACGCAGCTCACGCGTCACGGGCCCGAAGATGCGGGTGCCGATCGGCTCGAGCTTGTTGGTCAGCAGTACCGCGGCATTGCCGTCGAAGCGGATGAGCGAGCCATCCTGCCGACGAACACCGCGCTTGGTGCGAACGACGACGGCGTCATACACCTCGCCCTTCTTCACCTTGCCACGCGGGATGGCGTCCTTGACGCTCACCTTGATGACATCGCCGACCTGCGCGTAGCGGCGGCGCGTGCCACCGAGCACCTTGATGCACATCAGGGTGCGGGCGCCGCTGTTGTCGGCCGCGTTGAGCAGAGTTTGCAACTGAATCATGGCTTGGTCTTCCTAATTCAGGCGCCCGCGCGCGTGACGACTTTGGAGAGCTTCCACGACTTGCGCCGGGAAAGCGGGCGGCACGGGGTGATCTCCACCGTATCGCCTTCCTTCGACTCGCTGTTCTCGTCGTGCGCCAGCAGCTTGGTCGTGCGACGGATGAACTTCCCGTACTGCTCGTGACGGATCAGCCGCTCGATCTCGACCGCGATCGTCTTCTGCATCTTGGTGCTGACGACGCGACCCGTCAGGGTCCGCTGGCCCTTTTCTTCGGCCTTGTTGGTTTCGGCGCTCATTTACTTGCTCACTCCGGCGCTCTTGATCTGCGCCTCGCGCGCGATGGTCTTCAACCGCGCAATGTTCTTTCGCACCTTGCCGAACTGGTCGGGCTTCACGGCCTGACCGGTCGCGCGCTGCAGGCGCAGCGCGAACTGCTCCTTGCGCAGCTTCAGCAGCTCATCGCTGAGCTCCGTCGCGTTCTTGGCGCGCAGCTTCTGCGCCGCCTCGTTGGTCGTTGCCCGACCCTTCTTGCCCGCAACGGCGGCATCCGCCTTCGCGGCTTTCTTCCTGGCGGCCATCAGCGCACCTGCCTCTTCACGAACATGGTGGAGACGGAGAGCTTCGAGCCGGCGAGGCGGAACGCTTCGCGGGCCGTGACTTCGTCCACGCCTTCCATCTCGAACAACACCTTGCCGGGCTGCACCTTGGCGACCCAGTACTCGATGTTGCCCTTGCCGGAGCCCATGCGGACTTCGAGGGGCTTCTTGCTGATCGGCACGTCCGGGAATACGCGGATCCAGATCTGGCCACCGCGCTTCACGGCACGGGCCATGGCACGTCGGGCGGCCTCGATCTCGCGCGCCGTCATGCGGGCGCGGCTCGTGGCTTTCAACCCGAATTCGCCGAAAGCGACCGAGCTGCCGCGCACGGCGAGTCCGGTGTTACGGCCTTTGAACTGCTTGCGATATTTGGTGCGCTTGGGCTGCAACATGATCGGTTACTCAGACCGTGGGCTGCTCGACAGGAGCGGCGGCGGCTGCCGGCGCGCCTTCGGCGGCTTCACCCGTGGCGACCGGCTGGTCGACCGCCGGCTTCTCGAACACTTCACCCTTGAAGATCCACACCTTGACGCCGATGACGCCATAGGTGGTGCGGGCTTCGGAAAGGCCGTAGTCGATGTCCGCGCGGAACGTGTGCAGCGGAATGCGACCTTCGCGGTACCACTCCGTGCGCGCGATTTCCGAGCCGTTCAAACGGCCGGAGACGCGAACCTTCACGCCCAGGGCGCCACTGCGCATCGTGCTCATGACGGCGCGCTTCATCGCGCGGCGGAACATCACGCGCTTCTCGATCTGCTGCGCGATGCTGTCGGCAACGAGCTTCGCATCGAGCTCAGGCTTGCGGATCTCGGAGATGTTCAGCCGGACGTCGTTGACGCCCATGCCGAGCATGCGAGCCGTTTCCTGGCGGACCTTCTCGATGTCCTCGCCCTTCTTGCCGATCACGATGCCCGGACGCGCGGTCTGGATGGTGATGTTCACCTTCTTCGCGGCGCGTTCGATGTGAATGCGGCTGACCGAGGCATCCTTCAGGCGCGCGGTGAGGAACTCACGCACGCGGAAATCGGTATGCACGTTCGCCGGGAACTGCTTCTTGCTGGCATACCACTTCGACATCCAGTCACGGGTGATGCCGAGGCGAATGCCATACGGGTTAACTTTCTGACCCATGCGTCAATCCTTCTTTCCGTCGCTGACGGCGACGGTGATGTGACTGTTGCGCTTCACGATGCGCGTGCCGCGGCCTTTGGCGCGGGCGGCAAAGCGCTTCAACTGCGGCGCTTCGTCTACGAAAATCTGCGAGACCTTGAGATCGTCGACATCGAGGCCCGCGTTCTCGCGAGCGTTCTCGACGGCTGACCACAGCACCTTGTAGACGAGCTTCGCGCCCTTCTTCGGCATGTACTTCAGCGTCGACAGGGCGATGCCCGCCTTCGAGCCGCGCACGGTGTCGGCAACGAGCCGGCACTTCTGCGGCGAGATGCGCGCGTAGCGCAGTTTTGCAGTGACTTCTGCCATGGTGCGCCCCTTAAGCCGACTCGACCTTGCGGTCGCCGGAGTGGCTCTTGAACGTGCGGGTCGGCGCGAACTCGCCGAGCTTGTGCCCGACCATGTTCTCGCTGATCAGCACCGGAATGTGCTGGCGGCCGTTGTGGACAGCGATCGTCAGACCGACCATCTCCGGCACAACCATCGAGCGGCGCGACCACGTCTTGATCGGCTTGCGGTCGTTCTTGGCCGACGCGACTGCCACCTTCTTCGTCAGGTGCAGGTCGACGAACGGACCCTTCTTGAGTGAACGCGGCATGGTTAGCGAACCTTGTTCTTGCGGCGCTGGACGATCATGTTGTCCGTGCGCTTGTTGTGGCGGGTCTTCAGACCCTTCGTGTTCCAGCCCCACGGCGACACCGGGTGCGGGTTACCCTGGCCGGACTTGCCCTCGCCACCACCGTGCGGGTGATCGACCGGGTTCATCGCCAGACCACGCACAGTCGGACGCACACCGCGCCAGCGCTTCGCACCGGCCTTGCCGTAGCTGCGCAGGTTGTGCTCGTCGTTGCTCACTTCACCGATGGTGGCGCGGCAATCGATGTGCACCTTGCGGGTCTCGCCGGACTTCAAGCGGAGGTACGCGTAGATGCCTTCGCGAGCCGTGTACGACACCGAGCTGCCGGCGCTGCGGGCGAGCTGACCGCCCTTACCGGGCTTCAGCTCCACGTTGTAAACGATCGAGCCGACCGGCACGTGACGCAGCGTCATCGCGTTGCCCGACTTGATCGGCGCATCCTGACCCGAGCGGATGTCGTCGCCCGGCTTCATGCCCTTGGCGGCGATGATGTAGCGGCGCTCGCCATCGGCGTACTTGATCAGCGCGATGTGGGCCGTGCGGTTCGGGTCGTACTCCACGCGCTCGACAACGCCGGCGACGCCGTCCTTGTCGCGCTTGAAGTCGATGAAACGATATTTCTGGCGCGAGCCACCACCGACATGGCGCGTGGTGATGCGGCCGAAGCTGTTACGGGCACCAGTCTTGTTCTGGTGGCCGGTCAGCGGCGCGTACGGATCGCCCTTGTACAGGTGCGACCGGTCGACTTTGATCACCGTGCGCGTGCCCGGTGACGTGGGCTTCATTTTGATGAGGGCCATATGCGTCTCTCTGCGACAGGCTTACGCCTTCGCGCTCGCCTCGTAGTCGATGCTCTGACCCTGGGCGAGGCTCACGTAAGCCTTTTTCCAGTCCTGGGTGCGACCGACCATCTTGCCGAAACGGCGGGACTTGCCGGGCTCGTTCACCACCTGCACACCGGTGACCTTCACTTCGAACATGAGCTCGACGGCCGCCTTGATGTCGGTCTTCGTGGCGCTCTTCTGCACGCGGAAGGTGTACTGGTTGTGGTTCTGCATCGCCGTCGCCGTCTTTTCGGTGACATGCGGCGCGATGAGCACGTTCATGAGCTGTTCGCGTTTCACTGCAGGCGCTCCTCGAGCATCTTCACGGCGCCGACGGTCGCGAGCACCTTGTCGTAGCTCGCGAGGCTCAGCGGGTTCAGACGCGCAACCTCGATGACTTCCACGTACGGCAGGTTGCGCGCGGCGAGGAAGAGTTTCTCGTCGAGAGCCTCGACGACGATCAGCACGCTCGACAGCTGCCACTGGCTCAGCTGGTTCGCGAGCAGCTTGGTCTTCGGCGCCTCGAGCGGAATGTCGTTCGCGACGACCAGGCGATCGGTGCGGGCGAGCTCGGACAGCATGGAGCTGATGGCACCGCGATACATCTTGCGGTTCACCTTCTGCTCGAAGCTGCGGGGCTTGGCGGCGAATGCACGACCACCGCCGACCCAGATCGGGCTGCGGCTGGAGCCGGCGCGCGCCTGACCCGTGCCTTTCTGCGACCACGGCTTCTTGCCGCCGCCGCGCACTTCCGCACGCGTCTTCTGCGCCTTGGTGCCCGAGCGGCCGGCGTTGCGATACGCCGTGACGACCTGGTGCACGAGGGCTTCGTTGAATTTCTGGCCGAAGGCTTCGTCGGAGACCTGAAGCTCGGCACCGCCGTTCACAATCTTGAGTTTCATGGCGGCTTACTTCTTTCCAGCCTTGCCAGGGTTGACGGCCTTGCCGGCGACCTGCTGCTTGGTCGGCGCAACGTACTTGCGCTTCAACTGAGCGGCGGCCTTCACGGAAGGACGCACGACAACCTCGCCACCCTGCGCGCCCGGAACGGCGCCGCGAATGAGCAGCAGATTGCGTTCGACATCGATCTCGACGACTTTCAGGCCTTCGATGGTGCGACGAACGCTACCCATGTGGCCCGACATGCGCTTGCCGAGGAACACGCGGCCCGGCGTCTGACGCTGACCGATGGAACCCGGGGTGCGGTGAGAGACCGACACACCGTGCGTCGCGTTGTGGCCAGCGAAGTTGTGGCGCTTCATCGTGCCCGCGAAGCCCTTGCCGATGGTGGTGCCCGTGACATCCACCTTGGCGCCGACCTTGAAGTAGTCGACCTTGAATTCGGAGCCCGCCTTCAGATCCGCGCCTTCTTTTTCGCCGAGCCGAAACTCGACGAGCGCCTGGCCCGGAGCAACGCTGGACTTGGCGAAATGGCCCGCACCGGCCTTCGAGAGGAGCGACTGACGACGCTGACCGTAAGTGACCTGCACGGCGCGATAGCCGTCCTTGTCAGCGGTTTTCACCTGAGTGACGCGGTTCGGCAGAACCTCGACCACGGTAACGGGGATGGTTTCACCCGCGTCCGTGAACACTCGCGTCATGCCGCGCTTGCGGCCGACTAAGCCGATTGCCATTAGCAAATTCCTCTACTCGGCCCGCGCTACGATTGGCGCGAGGCCACGGGCTTGCGCCCGGGTTGACCATTCAAAGGGTGGGGTTCGTCCACGAGAGAAAAGCGCAACGAGGTTTCGTTACGCTTAGCTCGAGTGGTCTTGGACTTTGCTGACCAGAGGGCCCGCGTCCAACCTCGCCCGATGCCGCTTTCGCGACTCGCCTCGGCGTTTCAGCCGGGGCGAAAAAGGGCGCGCAGTGTATCCATCGCCTACCCGGGGTGCAACACCCTGGAGGGTCGAATTTGCAGGGATTTGGAAACGCTGGAGCAGAAATGACAGGAGCCCCATGCGGGGCTCCTGTGCGAGGACCAACTCAAACGAGCTTACTTCACGCTGTATCCGCGTGCTTCCAGACAGGCCGTCTGCGCACGCTGATAGTCCGCACGCTTCGTCGACGCCTGCGATTCATCCACGCCGCCCATCGGCTGCGTCGGATCGAAACCGCTCTGGTTTGCGGCCCAGCTGTGGCACTCGTAGCGGTCCTTCGACTGCTGCTCTTCGCTCTGACCCTGCTTCGGGTAGATGAACAGATCGGATTGCGCACCCGCCGGCTGGGTGGTGCTGGTCTGCGTCTCAGGCGGCGCGTCGACGACTTCGTACTCGCGGCGATCCTGGCGATACCGGTAGTAGACGTCGTCAGCGTAGTAGTACGGGACGCCCCCGTACCAGACCGTCGTATAGAAAGGCGGCAGCGCTCCGATGTAGAGCCCCACGGCTGGCCGCACGACTACGTAGCCACCCGCGCCAGGGCGATACCAGATGCCCGAGTGGTAGTAGTACGGCGTGTTGCGATACCGGTAGGTGACATAACCCCGCGGCAGCACAGTCACGTTGTAGCCACGCGGCGGGTAGTAATGGTTGTGGCCATAGCGGTTGTCGTAGACGTAACCGCGCGAGTCCCGCCGATCGTCGCGGCGGTCATCTCGCCGATCATCTCTGCGGTCGTCGCGCCGATCATCCCGACGGTCGTCGCGATGCTCCTGCCCCCGCGTTTTGTCGTAGGCAAAGTTGCCAGCCGCGTGCGCGAAGGCCGGCACGAGCACGGCGGCACACAGAGCAATCCAGACTGAATGTTTCATATGCGAGCCAATATGAGCTGAAAACATGGTCATCTCACTTCACCGTGTAACCACGGCCTTCAAGACAAGCAGTCAGAGCGCGGCGGTAATTGCCGGCCTGCTCCTCCAGTTGCGCCATACGCGCGTTCTCGCGTTGGTCGTAACGGTTCTGAACCTGCTTCACCCGCGTCTCGCGCTGGGCATCTGACGCCGCTCCAGCAGCGCCTCCAAGAATCGCTCCACCTACTGCTCCGGCAGCAGCGTCGTGACGTCCGGCTATTACAGCGCCGAGCACTGCACCGGTGATAGCACCGGCTGCTGTATCGCTGCCCGATGGCGGCATCGGCACGACTTCCACGCGTTGATGAGGAGCTAGCGAAGTCTGGCTGGGGTCAAAGCCACTCTGTTTCACGCCCCAGAGATAACACTCGTAGCGATCACGGGAGAGCTGCTCAGCGGTCTGCCCACCGGAGGGGTAGACGTAGACCTGCGTCGTCGGCGGGGGCGGCGCTGGGGTTGGCTCCGGCGGCGGAGCCGTTCGTGTGACCGGAGGCGCGCGCCGTGGCGGCGGTGCTTCGACACACCCCGTAAGGAACAGGGTCATTGCCACTGCCAGTCCCACCAAGGGCCCGGACATATGCAGGGATCGGGAGGCGGCGGAATTAGGCGTCACGGTATGCACGGCTGATTTACCTCGTTACGCATTGGAGCGTCCGGCGGCCCAGGAAGTT
>Ga0247774_1000558_pt1 | contig 18470 bp, 16 predicted proteins | sample UWRJL001104B6_FD_179933 | JGI IMG/M metagenome (GOLD analysis project Ga0247774, IMG submission 179933) | Plant litter microbial communities from Arlington Agricultural Research Station in Wisconsin, United States - UWRJ-L001-104B-6 | ecosystem: Environmental > Terrestrial > Plant litter >... | reverse complement strand
GGCGAAGAAAGACATCGATTCTAGTATCTTCCGGAAGTTTTGAAGGTCCAAGGAAGAATTCCTTCACCACTCCCATGTTTCGTCCTTTCAGCTTCTGGTGAAGCTAGGTGAAGCTGGGTGAAATCTAGACAGGATCTCAATTCGATGAAAGACTAGTCCGGACACTGAGAAAAAAGTCACATCAAGAGGAGGTTACGAGGAGCCGAGGTCCGTGATTGAGGTTCTTAGGTGGGAGATAATGGGTCTCCCTGGGTTGGCTGTGCAGGCAATCACGGTGGCGGCGGGGTGGTTCGCCCCGCCAAAAACGTGCGATATCGAGACAAGGCTGCAAAGTGCCCCACCTTAGTCGCTCATCTCCAATGAAGGTGCATGCTATCTGCAAGCCACCCTGCTCAAGAAACCCTTTCCAATGAGGGATTTCCACGACTTTATGTACACGGTACATGTAGTGGAATTGCATATCCTGAAGTGGGGAAATATGGGCAATCTCTCCAGCTGAGGAAATAGGGCCCCGAACGCAGTCAAGATTTTTACACTTTGTTCGTCGTCGGCTGTGGCGGATCGGATAGCTACAAAGTATGATGTAACAGTGCTGCGTGATATTAGCTCGCAATACCCAAGGGCTTGGTACGAAGTACCTTCATGACCACCGTACCAAGGTACTTTGATACCCCTTTCGTTCAACCCTTTTTTGATGCCAGGTCAAGCTGCTGAAAGCCCCCGAGGCCGAAGGTCGAGCTCTAATTGACCAGGAGCAGGAGCCTTGCGGTCGTACTCTTACCGGTCCATTGTGTCATCGCGGGCAGGTCAGAATTCCGCCTTGTCATTCGAATCAACATTTCTCTTTTCACACTCCCGTTAACTCTGCTTCCGAAAAATCGAGCGAGGCAATAGAGGCTACAATGTCGACCGCGAATCAGAATCCGTTTGACGAATTCGACATGGACATAGAGATTCCTAGCTATCACTCGAACGGCGAATCTGCTCGGCCACAAAGCCCTGCACCTCCGTACGAGCTGTTCCGAACCTCACCGTCAGACCCGCCGCTTGCCCTTAGAGTTCCCTCTGGACCCCCAGCGACAGCTCCAGAGCCACCGCCGAGTATGCTACCACTTACGAGGACTGCGATCCTTCCACCGCCTGCGTCCTCTGCGGGACCGCCTTGGCTTGACGGGGAACGCCCGCTACCTCGTGGATCGTCGCCTGCTCTTCCACTTAATGGCAGAACACCAGGTCTTGGGTTCGACATAAGTCTTCCGACACGGGCAGCCCTGGGAGGTGCCACCCCCCCAATGGCAGCCACGACAGCGACTCGGCTCCCAGGAAATTATTCGAATCTTGAGCTCGCCGAACCGGAAGGAGGAACACCGCTGCAAGATGAGGATGACGCCTTTGCACCTATCGTTATCAACACCAGAGATCCCATAGCAGACCTGATTCCAACCGCTGGACACATGGCCGCGTCTCCAAGATTCCGGAATGGTGTCTACCAAGCCAGTCTCCCGCCAACTGCCCATGTGGCCACCGGAGCTGCTCCAAGAGGGCGAGGTAACCCTGGGCCCCCCTCCGGGATTCAACCCCACCCACCTCTTGAACATAGCACTGACCGTAGAGCCCCTCCCCGTCAACCTGAAAGTCCCCTGGCCCGCCAGCCAAGCACTCGTAGCGCTTCCACAAGCGCTGAACCCGACACGCCAGAGTATCCCAAGCTTCTTCTTGGACTCGATTACGGGACTACATATACAGGTGATCTGATAAACTCACGTTAGATCAACATTGGCTAACACCACGTATCATAGGGCTGGCCTATATGAACATTCGCGCCAACATGTCCCCGATAACGCAAGGAACTACCCATATGATGAGAAACTGGCCAGGGAAAACAGCCGTCAAGGTGCCCTCGAAAATATCATACTCACAGAGCAATGAAAAGCGCAAGCAGTTCGGCTATGATATTGATGCTAAATCAGATACAATGCAATGGACAAAGCTTGACCTGGATCCCAAATCACCACTGGATAGTCTCAAACAATTGATGGATACAGTCAAGGGTCTCGATCTCAAAGCCAAGCTTTACCACGGGGGCCAAGCAGTCAGAGACCGGCGGATGCCGAAACATATTGCAAAGGGTTCAGCCGAGATCGTGCAAGACTACCTCACAAAGGTCATAAGAACATGGACGGAGGATGTTAGACAACATCAAGCAAATGTCTTGCAGGAGGTGCCTATTGACATTGTTGTTACTCATCCCGCAGTAGGTGCATGTCTCTGCAAACATGGCTAAAGTTGCCCTCTTTCTAATAACTGGTTCGTAGGAATGGTCTTACGCTGCGAGAAATAAGACTGTGGCTGCAGTAAAGGGAGCCTTTGGCGGGGCAGGTGTATCCAAAACGCGATACATCTATCTCTGCAGTGAGCCTGAGGCATGTGCCCTGTATACTGCCAGGCAAATCACATCTGAAGAAGATCTCCCTAAAGAGGTATGACGCAATTCCACCTTACCAAACTTATTGCTCGGAATTGACATAATTACCAGGGACATGCTTTCATTGTCTGTGATGCTGGCGGCGGCACTGTGGTAAGTAGGCTCCTCTCTCATGCTTCGTCTGCCAGCGCGGAGTTTGACTCACAACTGAGAACAGGATTTGATCACTTATATCGTGCGAGATCGCAGAAAGCTGGAGATCGAACAAGTTGGTCTTACAACGAGTGTGTTTATTCCAGAATTACAATCGCAAAACCCTGTGCAAGCACTAAGTTGTATTTAGGTCTCGAATGCGGTGCCACTTTTGTTGACCGTGAGTTTCTGGAATACCTTCGAAACATCATTGTCTTGAAGGATGAGGACATGCACGAGGTTGGCAACGGCGGACACACCATCTCTAGCTCTACAACGAGATCTCTACTCGCCCGCTTCGAGCCTATCAAGAACGGCTTCGGGGCTGACCTAGACGATCAAACCTATACTATTACTAATCAGGAGATAGCCCTGAACACCCAGTGGGCACAAAACAAGATCAGGGCTGGCGTTGTGAATGTCACTCAGTATGTGGGAAATTAGTCTGGGGTTAGACTGGCACGGTTGCTAACCACAAACTATTGCAGGGATGATCTAGAGCTAATGTTCAAGCCCTCTGTTGACTCAACTATCGATCTTCTCCAAAGACAACTGACGTCGGCAGAGTGGAGTAACAAGGACGCTCCTGTTACGGTTAGTTCAGCTGATATATGGACACATCTATTCCTCTCTCATGCGGGTTGGGATCTAATCGGATGGTAATAGCACATCTTCATGTCGGGAGGCTTTTCCGAGAACCAACACCTCTTCGACCAGGTGAATTCGTGGGCGGAACAGCGTCATATTAAAGTGTGCAGGCCTCCCAGAAAGGATGAATCGTAAGGGTTCAATTTGAAATCTGGTTTGTGGGAAACTGTCTCTCTAACAATTAGCAGCTGGAGCGCCGTGGCACAGGGCGCCGTCTTGAAAGGTGCCGGGATTGGTGCTGCCAAACCGCTTCCAATTACGATTCTCACACGGGCGTACGGATTCATCTGCTCGCAATCAGACGTGGAACCTATTCAAGGAAAAACTGTAATGGTCGGTGGCCGCGTGTCGTGGCTTCTACGACAAGGGGATCTCGTACCCGGCATGGTTCGAACTCTCAACGGTGATTTCATCGACGAGGAGGTTGAGTTCAATAGCATTGTGGACGTGGAGTGTAATCAACGAGAGCTCTCCAAAGTCCGGGCTTGCGTCAGGTTCGTCATTAGTCGGCGAAGTGACTTGCCTCAGACAGAACAAAGGCTCGATTCAACTCAAGGTAAGTTCTGCGGTAAAGATGGATATGACTGGTGTAGTTTTTAATTCTTCACAGGAGACGAGTTTGTTCCGGTGGAATTCCCATTCAACTCTATCCCTGAGTCCGAACGAACACGAATCACCGGCTTGTTGCTCCAACCTACCAAGGTGAAAGCTACCTTGAAGGTCAGCATCTTGCTCTCACGCACTAGAATCACCTTCTCAGTTTGGAGTGCGAGCAAGCGCCTAGGATGTATACACAGGGACCCTTCAGATACAACCTCAATAGGGGCTTCAGGGGTATTTAGGCGGGCGTGAAACCGAACACGCATAGCGATCGGATGACACTCTGATCTGCACAATTCACGTGGTATCTGGCGACAAAGCTGGCATGCTTCTGCAAATTATGTCTATGCCGCTCATTGAAGATACTTAATTAGGGCCCGTGCCTTTCTTTTGACGAGCTAATAAATACAATCTGTTCAACGTTGCGCTCATGTACTGAGTACACGCCTGCCCCGTTTGTGGCCGGAGCCTTACTGGATGTGGTGGCGGAGCCGAACAAGGGCACATGACGAACCCAACTGAGCCCGCCTTGGAATCGTGGAGCGGGCTACAACTGTAACTACCCTTTTATAGATTTTGACACTAGCGAAGTCGGCAGCAAGCGAAGACACTTTAGAGGCTACGAGAACAAACGGGTAATGAATTCTGGGTAGATGTGCTAACTGCTGCAATGGTTCCTCCCGCCCTGCGTCGATTCCTGTCCACTTTCATGAAGGCTTTGTCTGCCGCTCAGCTGGAGCCTGCGGGGTGAAGGAGCAAACGCTCTGCATGTTCCCGAACGCCGGCTTCAATTCAATTCAATTCCTCTCCCCCCCCCCGAAAAATTTGAAGAAACAGAGAAAGAAAAAGGGGAAAAAAGAGATAAAGAAACGCTCTAGAAGCTTTAGTTTTGGGGTCGTGTGGGGGATTGCACATTGCGGATTGGGCTGCCTAGCTGGCTGCTGTAGGACTGTCTTGATTGGGGGCTTGTTCTGTTCACAAATGCACCCCGCTACACTACCGCCTCAGTCCGTCAAGGAAGATGCAAATTGACAGCGAAGACGGGCAAACTGTGCCGAATGGTGGGGGAATGGTCGTGCAGAGGTTTTTGCACTTTTCCCCTCTTCCTTTTTCCTCGACTCGGGTAGTTGGATGTTGGGTTGCGTCCTCGTTGGTGTTTCTTGCCTCTCTCAAATTCCCGTGACCGTCTCACTGTATTGTCTTCGTCTCTGACCTCTTGGAAGCTTCCCCGTCCTAACCTCTGATATTCTTGAGCTGCTAGCTTCAGTTGGCGTTACGCTTTTCGTTGAGCCTGTCCCTAATTCCCTTCTTAACTGCGAGACATCTGATTCCAGAATCATCACTTTAGTTCTCTTTCTACCAGTTCATGAGCTGTTCTCCAATCGCCTTCGCGGCCTCATAAGTGCAGAAATATGTTTTCGTTTCGTAACAGCGCAGATCAAGAAAGCATAAGCGACAGAGGATCCCTGCGAAGCCGGCGATCTCGCTTCTCCCTCCGGATCCGTCCCACCAACTCCTCCAGCCCAAGCCTCGGATCTGTCTACGAACACCAAGTTGAAAACATCCACCATCCGATCCCACCGCCGCCCTCCGGACGACAGGGACTGCCGACACAAGAGGACCAGCAGTCCAACCGACTGACACGGCACAATCGGGGGAAGTCAGACCCCGTAGGCCCTAAGCTACGGAAGCCAGATCCAGTGCGCGACGCGGCGGCGGACCGTATCAAGCGGGATGCCCAGATGTGCGCGACCCTCCTGCGCCAGATGTACGCGCTCGACTTCTCCATATGGGGATCGAGCCATGTGGCGGCGAACCAGCAACAACACGTCTATGCCATGATGCTGGAGGCGAACAAGAAGCTGGTTGAGGTCCGGAACATCATTAACGGATGGGACGACATATCTAAAGGCAATATTGACGACGAGGAGAAGAAGTTGATGGCGGAGATCAAGAGGGCTATACAGGCGGCGGGAACAAGAAGATACGACCATGTATGATTATTTCCGAGTCATTGAATAGCTTCAATTGATGTTGCTTAAATTCTCGAGAGGAACATTATATTGATATTTTTATGCGTTTGTCGGAAACTGATGCTTCTCATCCATCCAAAAATCCGTTACATTTGGACTCTTAGCTTTGTACCTTCATAGGACGGAATAGAGGTAAAAATGAAAATGCTTGCAGGCGGATTTGCAGGCGGAAAGCGCGCTTCCGCAGCAGCGCCCTGAGCTGGCCTACTGATGGTAGGTGGTACACAGCGCTGTTGCCAGGTCAAGCAATCCATCTTTTTGAGGGCCAAGTGCCGATCAAATAGGCATTTTTTCCCCTTTCTCAACCGCAGGCAGTACTGTGGCTTGCATTGGCTGGATCCTTCCTGCTGTGTCCTGTGGCACTTGTCCAGCCTGGACGACCCGCAACTTCTCCTTGCCATGCAGTTACGTACGCATTAATACGCCAGGAGGCTCCCACGGCTGTCATCTATCCCATGACATTTTATTCACTTCACGCTCACAATTGACAACTTCACATATTTAGCTACTTATTCCTTGTGTGGTGTGTTACATGGCAAGCACTGTATCTCCCTTCAAACGAAATGCCGCCCCAGCTGCCAACAAAACATCGAGCATGGGACTTCTCGGCACAAACGCTGCGCGAGAGGGGTTTTTTCGTCAAACTAGCACCCACGAAAGGGACCGTTCTAGAAGAAGCAAGATATCTACCGAAGAGCAGCTGAACAATTTGCTCCATTCCCATGACGGCCATCGGTACCGCCTTGATCGAGACTGGCGCGGGGTCGAAGGGATCACGACGCTTCTCTACGAACTGAAAGACGAACTGAAAGAGGCGAATGAGAGCGGCTGCAGGCCGAGAAGCAGCATCGAGGCCTGGGCTACAGTATTGCAGGCCAACCGTCAACAACAGCCGCTTGAGTCTCTCCAGTCTTCCTACCCAGCCCTAGTTGCCTACCCGGCCGCCGAACGTCAGCAACATACCGTTTCAGAAGTCTCCTCGCAGCCCTCAAACTTACCAGTCCCAGATACTCGTGCGACTGCTCATGATGGACAAGGTGCCAGGAAAGACCAGCATGACGCCCAGCGAACTCCACGAGAACTGGAACTGGAAAAGAAGTACAAGCTCCTGATCCAACAATTCAAAGATGTGGGGGTGGCATTAGCCAAGTCGAGAAATGGGTTAGAACAGGCAGAGCACGAGATCAGAGTTTCGGAGGCAAAAACTGCCGAGCTAAGTGCCAGGCACCAGAAGGCGGAGAGGCGGCTTTTCGCAATACGTGGCGAACTGGAGAGTAAACTGTTGAGGATACAAGATGAGCTGAAGGGGCAGATGATCCAACTGAGCCAGCGTCACCTATCTCAAGAGGAGAAATTCACTGAAACCATTTCTCGCCTCGAGTCTCTCTTCCAGAACCAACTGAAGAGCCAACAAGAAGCAAGCGTGGCCGAAATGGATGCCCTTAGGAAAACCTCTGCCTGTCAACGGGACGAGCTGGTTCAGAAATACACTACAGCAATGGACGAATTGAAGCGGAGGTTCAGCTATCAGAGTGAAGAGTTAAAATGTTATTATGACTCGCAACTCGCAGCCAACAAACAGGAGCTCCAGAAGGCGGACGAGGGCATGCGGAGGATGATGAGCGAATTGGACGCGGAGAGACACGATTTCAAAAACGAAGTCGCCCACCTTAAGAAGAACGCAGCGAACCCCGAGGAACTTGAGGCGTTGAAGAGGGCCCATGAGGAGCTGAATAGGGGTCATGAGGAACTGAGTAGGGGTCATGAGGAGCTGAAGAGGGCTCATGGGGAAGAGGTGGCTTCAGTGAAAGAGGACTGCGAGAGAAAGATTGAACAATGCAGACAACGATTTAACACACAGGTGGAGAATAACAATCGTGAATACATGAAGCATCTCGACCGCCTGAGAGCCATGAAGAAGCAATCCGAAAGGGAGCACAAAGAAGAGCTGGCCAGGCTGGAACTAACTTTTCTTGGAAATGAGAGGCGAAATGAGAAGTGGACCGATGTGTTGCTGAGTAGCAAGTTCCGTGATCTTCAGCAGCTAATCGACAGTGCTATCTCGCCAGACCAACTGGTCATAGATGATAGACAAATTGTGGCCGCCTGTCGAGATATCGACCCTACCAACTTTATACGTCGGCGAGGAGCAAGCGCCGAGAATTTCTACGCTTTGGTTAAGAGCTCAGTCTGGAGTATATTAATCAGCGAGTTCTTCTCAGAACCGTTTGGTTTCGGCGCCATGGGTCAGAGCGATGGCAGAGCTTCCTTGATGGCAGTTTACAAACATTGGAGAGTCCTCCTCAATGGATATCATGGTTGGTATGGGCCTAGTCCTATCCTTTTCATCACATTAACCCCGTCCTAGGTGTCGATCCTCCCATCGAAGTCTTCGGAGCCAAAAGTAGTGGAGACGCCAACAACTTCCGGTCCGCCTTCTTCCAAACTGTCATGGCAGCCTTCGAGCCCGTCGACCGGGAAGTCAACACCGCCGCCGTGAACACACGGCACCTGCAGGAGTTCTCCATCAGAGAAGCTATCCGGAGCATCTTCAACCTCCTTGGAAAGGTTTCCGTTGACCTGAGCGACCTTGAGTCTAAGGGCTCAGTGCCACGCCTGGTGCGCATGTCCATGGAGCTTGCTTTGCAGTTTGGCATCCACACGAGCCAGCTGCAGCTGGAGCATCCCCGAAAGCAGACCATGCTAAAATTGGGGTCCGAATGTCGCGTAAAGGGCGATGACAGGACGGATGTATCTGTCGAAGTCGATCTTCCCCTGTCCCCGGCACTTGTGAGGATCGATGGCGAGGAGAAGGTGACAATCATTCCATGTACCGTTATTTTGGCCTTGCAGGGGGGGCAGGAGTGATTGGCTCGTATGGGGAAACCGTTTTTGAGTGATTTGTTAATTCTTTCAAGTGTTTAGGTTGTTGGTATTTATATAGCTACCATGAATTTGCCTCATTCCTAGCCAGGAAACCCTTTCAAGACTGCTTCGCTCCTTCTTGTAACAGCAGACTCCACACGGAGCATGAGATACGCCACCAACTGCTACAACACCACCCTGAGAGATGCGCATTCTTTGCATGACGCACAAGAGATCGGCGTGGTAAACCCCGAGACTTTAGAAGATGGAGCGTCGACCTGATGCAGGTGTTGTGTCTACCCGTAAAGACAAGGAGTGACAGTAGCTCTGTGACATGCAATAATAGTGAGCGATTCATGAATGAGAAGCATGGGCGGAACATAAATTAAGGCCTCGAAGTCAGAATAGGAGAAAAAGGAAACGTGATATTTCCACTGTTTATACTAGCAGCCTTTCCCCGCTCCTCCGAAATACTAGTTCTAGTACGTGCCCATACCAGACCATATGCACAGTAAAATAAACCCTCGTAAACCTCTCCCCTTGCAACCTCTTCCTTTTAGAAGAACTTCAGCAAAAGAGATGCCATCCCTCCCGGTACCACCCATCGGGGAGACATGGAAGCCGAAAACGACCAGTAAAACTCCGGTATATGCAGAAACCGAAAAGAGATTCCATTCTTCCCCACCAGTCTATCGTTCGTTACCTTTTAAAGTCATCAATCCTCATCTCTGTTCCTCATCATCTTAATGGACCTCACTCTGTTTCTACCGGTATCGTAATAGTGCCGTGCACTTATCACTCTCGAGGCCATGGTGCGGATCGCCTTTTCCGGTTTCCTCCACCTCGATGTGCGCTCTAGCCCGGACGCCGAGAGGGATCGCCTTCTCCCCTTGCTTGGGAACAGCCTCTATCTTTCCCGCTGCGGCAGAGAATTCCATTCGTACTAAAATCATTAGATTCGAAAGCCTTCTCTATGCTAGTAACATTAAAGTGCAGATAAAAACTTACCACTCTCCCGTCCTCGTCTCCCGTGTACAAACATGTTGGCATGGGCACCACACACGAGATTCCAGCCTCATTTCCCTCCTCATTGTCGAGCCGCCGCAAAAGCTCGAGCTGCCACCTGCCCGTCTTGGTCGTGATGCGACGCCAAATGTTGACACGCCCCCGCTTGTGGCCCGTGAAGACGAGATACTCCTGCACCCACTCCGAACCGGTGCCCTCATAAAAGGCGCAACTGTGCACGTAGTCATCTGCCTCGTCGCAGACCCGCTGGTCTAGCAGCATCGATCCGTTGATGGTGAAGAAGACCACGTTGGGGCCCGAGCAGAGCATGATGTCGCCCGTCACGTCGTTGATGCGGGCGCACTCGACAGGTCGGTAGAAGGGCAGTCGACGGACGAGCTCGAGCCGGTTGAGGTCCCACACGCACGTTTGGCTTTCTGACACTGATAGTAGGGTACTAAATGACTTGCTGGCTGCCAGGACTGTCACGGGGTTTTTATGCCCGTGCAGGGCGGATCGCAAGCTCAACTCAACAGACCGGCCCGGCGTGGTGTACAGATCGAAAACGGCCATGACGCAATCCTCGCCAGCCGTAATCAGCGTCTTCGAGTCCGCAAACAGTGCACAACTGATTTGACCACCGTGCAGGTTCTCGTACAGCCCGGCGGGTCGCCGATTCTCGGTGTAGAAGAAGCGGACCGAACGATCAGCGTAACCCCATTCGAGGTACTTATCATATGGCGCAAAATTAAGGCGGAACGGAGCAGCCACAAGCAGGCGGTCGAGTTTTGGCGCGTAAATGAGCGCCGATACTCGTTCATGACATTCTATGCTGGTTAGAATGACAGCATCGGCCGTTGGACCTCAGAGAAACTTACCGAAAAGCGGATAGGGGACTCTATTCATGTTGTTCACGGACGTGTCCAGCCTCCTAGCTGGACTTCGTATGTTTTCCCTGGCAGGGTGCGACTTTGCGAAGACTTGATGAGGCGTCTGTCCAAAGTTGTGGATGGTTTCAACAATGATGGTTCTGTCCTGGGGGTCGATAATGTTGTCGAGATCCTTTGCGCCACGGTATGTCAGGTGATGGAAAACATTCATTGCCTCAACGGCCTCGTCGCCTGTTTGCTTGAAGCCGAAAACCAGATCGATCCACTTGTGAAGGTGTTGGCTCACGTAAGGACACTCAAGGGCCTCGCGATGCTTCGCAATAAAAAGCTTTGGATCGCCTTTGGCCCACGGCGGGAGCACCACGTTATCTACTTGCTCCCCTGTAGACTCCTTTGCTCCAAAGCTATAGGAATTGATGTTGGTGAGGAATTCTGGCAGGCAAAAAAACTCGGGTGTCAGCTCGCGGACGTCGGTCTTGTTGGCTGCTGATGCCGACTTCCACGCGCCAGGGATAGAATGAAATAGGCGGTCGGCATGGTCAAAGTTCCCTCCTTGCAAGGCGATGTAAGAGTCAACGAAGGGCGGCAGGCGGATGAGGTAGGACGCAACGATCATGGACGAGCTGTAGTGAGTGCCGTAGTGGTACGGCGTATCCTGCATCTCCAACAAGGTTTTGTAGTTGTCGAGAAAACTGGGTACTCTGCCAGCGCTCTGTCCGCCCATGGGCCTTGAGAGGTCTCGGAAGGTGGCAGGGTCGTTGAGGTTGAGTTCTTCGCTTTCGTAGTCAGCCAGCACCCAGGGGAAGACGGGATACTGTGTAAGGTCATTGAAAGTGCGTCCAGCCATGGTGTTCACAACCATCAGGTAGTGAAAGTTTGAGATTTCTCCCTTCTGCCACTTCTTCATGATTGGGTTGAGTGGTTGGCTGTTGAACAAGCTTCCAAGCTTGGAGCCGAAGCCTTGTGGGCCTTCGTCCACCACCTTGAGCGACTCAAGTCTCCAAGCATCTCCGGGGTTGGGGAGAGCGTTGGGATTGCTCATGTGGGGGGCCTTGTTGAAGAGTCTGACAAAGAGATCGTCTCGGACGCTAGGATTGTGGGTGGTGAGCAAATAACTCCGGCCGTCGGTGAAGAATATCTCCATAGAAACGTCTCTGAATAGGTAGCGCCTTTTCGAGATGCTAATCACTTCCGACCATCTCCAAGACCGCGATTCCTGCTCCGTGCGGCCACTATTCGGCTTAGTCTCGAGGCTCTTATTCCCCATGATGATCTGAGAGAAAGGATCCCGCTCATCGGCTGGAGCTTGCCACGCGTTCACGATTTCTCCAGCCGCGCACTGAAACACATTATCCATGATGTAGAGAGCGTCCTTGCCGATGATGAGGATGCCCTCGATTGCAATAAGCCCAACAATCCTGCAAATGTTGTAGACGGCTTGGACCTTGTCGCCTTGCTGCAGACGCCTCATGACTTTCCGGTTCCGGTCTTCGAATCCGTCGTCCCCGTCTTGAGGCTCATTCGGATCCTCGATGAGCTCAAAGTCATCTTCAGGCGCAAATCCTGATTCAGTCTCACCAGTTGTTGTGGATTCCGGCTCGGTTGCGATGGGAGGCGTATCGGTGGCGCTGGGGGCCAACTCATCAGCAGACTGCGACAAGAGCATGGGCATCTTCGGAATTGGTTGTTGGAGCGGCGCCATGGCTGTGTTCACGCGGAGGACTGTGCTCGACATTTGGTCGGTTGTCCTTCTCTTCGGTTGGTATCGAAGGTGGTTGTTTGAGTAGTCTGGGAGCAACCGCAGCCGCATCCGATTTCGGCCTTCGGTGGGATCGAGTTTCCACTTCGTGCTGGCATGTGTCTCGCCGAAAATTGCCCCTGGCCGAATAAGATCTCGCTCCATCTTTGCAAACGTAGAGGCTGTATACGCCAGGTCATCTTGCTGATCTTGCATAAGCCGCTGGTGTTTGATATGCTCGGTGTTGTAGATGCTCTTCATCCACGAGCCGTTGGCCATCTGGTGCCGCAAGATTAGATTGTCATTCCTAACGATTTCGTCCATCCAAGCCTTCAGCCGCTCTTTGCGCTTGGCAGTCCGCGTCCTTGCCGAGTCGGCACTCTTCTGGTTCTCCGTCGCCACCCAGTCCTCCCAAACGCGGGACATACCCCCGAAGAACAAGACATCGAGAGACGCGCGGTGAAGATCAACCCACTTCACAAATGCCTCGTTATCCACTTCGGTGAGCTTCTCAAATTCCTTTGTCGTCTGCTGTTGCTCTAGCGTCATAAATTGTCGGAACAGTGTAGAGGCTTCGTCAGGCTTCTGGACCATCATGATTCTCAGAATCGTGGCGGCAGACAGGCGAATTTCATGGCGATCGTCGATCAGCTTGGCGTAGAGCTGATACCACATGAGTCGGAAATGTTCATCATCTCCGGTAAGACAACCAAGCAGGGCGGGCTGCCAAATGAGTATCTTTTGCATGAACTCGTGGGCTGCTTCATCGCTGGTATCGGGGTCGTCAATTGCCGAGAGCCTGAGAAGGATAATCTTGAGGAAACAGCGTCGGATCGTGGTGACAGCCTGGCTACATAGGCGGACACTCTTAAGAGAAGAGACGTCATCCCGTTGGAGGTACTCGAGCAGCATTCCCGTAAATTCCATAATCGAGTCTTCTCCACCCATGAACCACCCCTCAAAGATAGCCTCGGTGATATGGACGTTGAATCTTGCTAGGTTGGTCAACACTTTTGGCTCGCATACCATGCGGGCATCGAGCTGAACAGCGCTGCTGAGGTGGGAGATGGTGTTGCGGAGGATGTAAGACTCGAAGTAGGCTTGGTGCTCCTGGAAGCCAGGCGGCACCTTGAGGAAGAGGCCGAACGAGAAGAAGTCGCGCCGTTGGAGGACTTGATCAAGGAAGACATTGATGACCAGCTCAAGAATAGACTCCACAGCTGCGTTTCTGGTCTGGTGGGTTGAGAACGTCTTCTTTGGCGAGAGGATGGGCGTTAACCGCGCCTGACTCGGCCCGGTGGGCGACTTTGTTGGCTCAGAAGCCAGAAGAATGAAGGATGATGCCTTTCGCAGCGGGGTGCCCTTCTTGGAGGACGCCGGGGGCTGATGCCGCACGTTGATGCCGCTCGATGCCCTAACGATAGGCGCAGGAGCAGAACTACCAGCGGCTGGGCGGATGATCACCTCATTCCCCTCAAAGTTTAAGACTTGAGCGTGGAGCTCTACTTCGGGCAATACGGGGTCGGTGCTGACGATAGCCGGATATAATCCACTTAGGAGATATCTCACGAATTCTGATGAGAGCGCAAAGTCTTTGAAGTCTGGCGAAGAGCCATGTAGATCGGCAAAGAAGCGTGTGACGGTTTGCAGGACCACTACCCTCGATGCTTGTCGCTCGCTGTCGCTTTGTGGCATTGCTGTTCCCGGTAAGCGGAATACTATTGCAAATCAAGATGAAACAACTTACAAATGTCCTCGAGAGCCTCTCGCAAGTCCATTGACCGCGCTCTACTTCGGCGCTCCTTGGCCGATGGTCTAGTCCTTGGCCCACTGGGAGGTTCACTGTCGACCCGAGGCGAATCCGGATGTTCTGATTGCCTGACGACATCCTTGATACCCCGCTGGAGCATAGCGGCCATTACGGGCAGGATATCGGGATACACAATCTTGCAGCCTTTGAATATATCCAAGAGATTGAAGAAGCTAAAATTTCCGCCGAAATCGATTTCTGCGACATCGTATCCGAAGAGGATGCTGAAGCAAATCGGCCAGAGTGTCGTGATGTCCCACCAACGCTTTAGACTGTCGGCCATTATGACAAAGCCGCCAGTTTTTCCTGAAAACTTTGACGTGTAACCTTGACCATGGCTGACGAGAAGTCTAGCAAGGATCTTGCAGCCATGCGCAACAATCTCCGCGTCTTTATGCGAAAGGAGATACAACAGCCACTTTGAGCCGGGTCAGCGGGTTTTCCGAATGCTTTAGCCGTTGTGGCTTCTACATACCTTATTTGTGACAGTTCGGGCAAACTTCTTGATGTTTACAAAGCTTCCCTTCTCACAAAGAAGCCTGGCAAACATGGAAAGGATGTGCTTTCCAAGATGTTGCTTGCTCACTAGGTTCAGAAGAGTAGGGGAGTTCGTGTTGTCCATCACGTTGGGATCTACAATGGTGGGCTTTCTAATAATCCCAAGTCCCGGAGTGCTGGACCGGCTGATGGCAGACGACGGCTTCGGGGTCCTAGGCAAGGAAGCAGCTGGAGAATGGAAAATATAGGTTAGGAATAGGGCCAGAGCGCGATGAACTTCGGTACTAAAGTTGCACTTGATTAGGTGCTCGAACGCGTCCATAAAGGCAGGCAACACTTCGACTGTCACCGTCTCAGCTTTCATGGCATCCAATAGCCTCTTGATGATCCCTGTGATTTGGTTAGCATGTGTTACTCCTTTGGTATCGTCTCAAAGGCCCCTACTCATTCGCATCAACCTTCGGCTGTTGAATTCGTGGTACTTGCTTCTCACGGCAAAGGTGACAAACTGGTTATAGTACAGAGTCTGTGTTCTATGCGCCGACTTCCTCCAAATGTCAAAGTCGATAAGTAGAATGCGATAGGCGAGCGGATTGATGATGAACGACTCGACAGGCTCTCCATGCTTGTAGCCGACAAAGCCGAGAACAAGGCTAAGAAGCTGGAAGCTCAGTTTGTCTCGCTCCTCGTTGCTGATGAACAGACGAGCGGCTCCATTGTCTGGGCCGCCAGCTCCACCGTAACCAAGCTTGATTCGGAGGAGCATCCCCAGTACGTTGTACCCACCGTCGCGCTCCATCGCTTCGCTGTTTCGCCAGCTGCTCTGAACGCTCTTAAGAATCATTTCCACTGCACGGAGCGTCTCTTCGCACGTTGTAGCCCTCTGGAGTAGCTTGAGTGCTACTGGAGTGAAGCCAGCCAGCCGCCAGAAATTCTCGTCAAGGTGGGATGGCGCAGCCACAACAGGCTTACCAGTCAAGATTCCCACTCCGTGTTGTACCAAAAGTGCATCAGTTAGCGAGGGAACTGCTGTATTGATGGCTATTGTTGAGCCGTGCCGCTTCATACGGTGTACCAGGCTGTTGTGTGCTGCCCGAGGCAATGCCCTGGACACCAGCGAATCTCGGGACAGACACTCATCGTACAGGATACCCGTCGGGAGAAAGCCCAACAGAATTCTGCCCTCAGGCATCAAGGCGGATGCCTTCTCCCTGATCGCCTTGATAATATCCGAACTATCATCCTTGCCTGGATGGAGCATTTCGTTGCGAAGACCTAGAGCGGCTGACGCTGCATAAGTCTGAAACCCCCCGAGACTGTCTTGGAAGTTGCCTTGGTATCGAGGTCCAAGACGGTGATGGACAGCCAACAAGTCATCACTTAAGGCATCCTCAAAAAGATGGGCCGAGGCCAATGTCCATTTCGAAAAGACCAGGCCAGGTCCTACCAGCGTCGAGAGATCTTTTGGGGTTCCAATGAAAGCTTCAACCGGATTCGGCTTGTTAGTTGTTGATGAGGAAGCGAATGATGCGAAGCTCTCGGTGGAAGCATTAGAAAAGGGTGGCGATGCCGGGTAAGAGCAGCGAGACTGCTCTACAAACTCGCCGTTAACATACAGAGATGCTTTGCTAGTAGATATGGTTCTTGGTCGGCGATGAACCAGCGCTATATGGTACCAATGCTTTTCCTGAAAGGCAACAGTCTTGAATCTCACACTTGGTCGCTGAGCCGTCACCGAAGTTTGCAAGATGAAGTTGTGTGTGTCCCTTTCCAGATAGGCTAGCAAGAAACAGGTCTGTGTTTTGTCCCTGATGCCGAAGATAGTTGTGTGGGCCGACGGATCAAACTGGTCGACGCGAATCCAGGCAGTAAAAGTGTACCCTGCTGTTGACTGTGGCGGAAATGGGCGGCCAAGGGAAGGGAGTTCAACGGCTGAGTGGCCGTGGAGGGATAAATCGAAGTGAAAGAATGGCGGGCCGCTGTACTGGGCCGTCATCTCGCGGCAGAACTCCGATGCTTCCGGCGTCGGCGTCGAAAGCAAGAACAGGGCGTCTGCAGTCCGGTTGACACCTAGATACATGAGCATCTTGCAGATTCGACGCAAGAGTTGTCGTTCGACGTCGGTTAGGTCGGACCGTGGCTCGAAGGTAGCCCGAAGGAGATGAGAGAGAATCGCTGTGGAATGGACGGCAGAGAGGTTAAAGAGAGAAACCGGAATAGAGGTAGCCAAAGTCTGGAGTACGAGCATAGAACAGGGGTTCGGGGCCGACCGCCTCGACCGTGGGAGAGATTCCCAGAATGTAATGACAGCTCGAAGGATGCCAGGGTTGCGGAATATGCTTTTCGTTGTGATGACTTTCTTAATGTCTAGTGCCATGGACGACTCATGGTGTGATCTAGGTGGATGATTCGGCGTGTCGGCCTCACCAGGTGTTGGTGCCTGGTCCGGAGGCGAACTGGCAGAGTTCTTCTGCTCCGCTGCGATGGCACGGAAGAGTCGATCAAAGCCGGGGTCGTCGAGTGCAAATTCGAAAAGCTTGCCAAACAAGCGACAGCTAGACCAAAGGTCGGCATCGCTTCCCCCCAATCCTATGCTGGCTATGGCCTGCTCGAGAGCTTCCCACCCGCCGGCCTCAACCCTATATCTAAAAAAGCGCTTGTTTCCAGGATGGTCGCGTAGACTCGAAGACAGGCATCGCAACGTGGCACCGAGCAGCTCGAAAAGTCCGTCTTTCTCTTCGGTAGTTCTCTTTAGGGGATTATAGTAGCCCGAAAAAGCCCGAAGCACCCCAACCAGTATCCCAAATCCTTCGACGTTGCGGAAGTCGTCTTGCAGGGCAGACGGCGGCGTGACAGCAGAAACATGCTGCGTGACGAGGTGGAGAGACTCGAGCAAAGCTCTAGTTTTCGGGTATCCATCCTTCTCTGTCGCTCCAAGCTCCTGGCCCAATCGTTCCAGAAGCCCGCCCAGGATTTGTCTGGCCTTTGTGTCTATCGGCGGATTCGAGTTCGACGTCGATGATCGCGCCCGTCTTGATAAGATGAGGGTCGACATGGTGATATATCGGCCGGCCCGCTGGAATATTTCGTTCTAGCTCCTCACTCCATTGCGAACACCAGATCAGGGCTCCAGTGTGCGCTGGTCTCCCTCACCATCGATAGGCGGACGATCTTTCTCGAGGCAGTTTCGGATGGAGCTTTACGGTAACCAAGCTATGCGAAGTGCTTCGGATGCACACGGCAATGCAGAACGCCTGCAAAATAACAAGAGGCTAGGTATCTTGTTGGAAATTTCGGACTTTGGGAGCTCAAATATTCGCTTTAGAGCGGCCAGCATTCACTATTCGCAGCAGAATCTCGAGGCTTTTCGCTGCCGTCGTTGACATTGAAAATAATCAGCCTCGAACGCGGCTTCCAACAAATCAGGCAGGCACATGCTACAGTCTGATGCAACTCGTCTCGAGTGCGGTCCCTCATTGCAGGGACCCAAGCCATTGGTTAGCTGACAGTGGAGCTTGCAAGCAGGGACAGACAGTGTGCCGCGCTGCGGGGCAAGCCCAGGGCTGTCACAGGCTACCGCCGGCACTGATTGGGGTTTGAGGGCTATTACGAGTGGCTGTGCGTCGTTGGAGGCATATTCAGCTCGATGTGCCCTTGCAGTTTAAATTTAGAAGCTTTCCCACTGGAAAGGTCAAAGAAAGGGAACGCTATCATTGGAATTAGGTAACGATGATATTTCGCAGAAACCACTTCTATCACTTTATAT
>Ga0247774_1000557_pt1 | contig 18476 bp, 18 predicted proteins | sample UWRJL001104B6_FD_179933 | JGI IMG/M metagenome (GOLD analysis project Ga0247774, IMG submission 179933) | Plant litter microbial communities from Arlington Agricultural Research Station in Wisconsin, United States - UWRJ-L001-104B-6 | ecosystem: Environmental > Terrestrial > Plant litter >... | reverse complement strand
CGCTGTCCATGCGCCTGGAGGAGATGATCGAGGCGGCCGAATACCCCGACGTCGTACGCGAGGAGGGGGTCGCCGCCGCCGCGCAGGTCGAGCGGCTGGCGGCCGTCGTCGAACAGCTCCTCGCGCGGGCCAAGCACGACCCGACCGGTGACGCGATCGCCATCGGGGTGGACGAGATCGTCGCGCAGCAGGTCGAGGAGTGGGAGCCGGTCTTCCGCCGGGAGAGCCGCCGGATCGGGATGTCGGGCGTCCGCGGGCTCACCGCCGTGGTCAGTCCGGGCGGTCTCTCGCAGATCGTCGCGACCCTGCTGGACAACTCCCTGGTGCACGGCGCCGGCAGGGTCACCATCCACACCAAGGAGACCGCGACCTCGATCGTCGTGGAGGTCGGGGACGAGGGGGCCGGTGTGCCGCCCGAGCTCGAACGCCGGGTGTTCGACCGCAACGTCAGCGGCCGGCAGGGCACGGGCCTGGGGCTCTACCTCGCGCGCTCGCTCGCCACCGCCGACGGCGGAAGGCTGGAGCTGATCCGATCGCGCCCCGCCACGTTCGCGGTCTTCCTGCGCAAGCGTGAGGAGGCGTTGCTCGCCAAGGAGCGTGTGGTCAGCGGGCCCGCTTAGCGATGCCGGCGGGCACCGGCTCGGGCTCCGTCTCCGCCGCCGCCTCGTCCGGCGCCTCGGGCAGACCCGTGTGGGGGTCGACCGGCGGCGCGGTGGGGGGCAGGAACACCCACTTCTTGTACGCCCAGAAGCGGAAGAGCGTCGCGGCGGCCGTGCCGACGACCTGGGCCGCGTTGTAGGCGATCGCGCCCTGCAGGCCGAGGATGTAGTGCGTGATGCCGATGAACACCCAGGTGATCAGCAGGGCGATGCCGTTGAGGATGAAGAACAGGACGTACTCACGGCCGAGCCCGCTGGTGTCGCGGTGGCGGAACGTCCAGTAGCGGTTCGCGAAGTAGGAGAACGTCGTCGCCACGACGGTGCCGATCCCGAACGAGGTCAGCGGCCCGATGCCGAGCCCCAGGTGCAGCGTGTCCGAGATGCCGATGGTGATGACGAAGTTGAGTACGCCGATCACGCCGAACTTTGCCACCTCATGCACAAGGTGGGCGAATCGTCGGTACAGATTTACGGCGATTCTCACGAAGGAAGACCTTTCGTTCGCGGTCGCGGTTGATCGCGCAGGCCCGCAACTCTCCATACCCCCAGCACGACGAGGATAGACGGGGTTCGTGGCAGCATGTGCCTGTGGTCCTAGATTCTGGCAGCCGCCGATCGCGGCCGCCGGGGATATGACGGGATCCGGCTCATGTCTCTCCGACCGAGGTGATCATGGACTACCGGCTCGACGACGAGCACGAGACCCTGCGTAAGACCGTCCAGGAGTTCGCCCGCGACGTCGTCGCCCCACAGGCCGAACGACTGGACGCGGAGGAGGAGTTCCCGTACGACATCGTTCGCCAGATGGGCGACATGGGGCTGTTCGGACTGCCCTTTCCCGAGGAGTACGGCGGAATGGGCGGTGACTACTTCGCCCTCTGCCTGGCACTGGAGGAGCTGGCCCGGGCCGACTCGTCCGTGGCGATCACCCTCGAGGCCGCCGTGTCGCTCGGCGCGATGCCGATCTACCGGTTCGGCACCGAGGAGCAGAAGCGGACCTGGCTGCCCGAGCTCCTGGCCGGCCGCGCGCTCGGCGCCTTCGGCCTGACCGAACCGGGCGGGGGCACGGACGCGGGCGCCACCCGTACGACCGCCAAGCTCGTCGACGGCCAGTGGGTGATCAACGGCACCAAGTGCTTCATCACCAACTCCGGCACCGACATCACCCGCCTGGTCACCGTCACCGCCGTGACCGGCGGCGAGGGCGGCAAGCGCGAGATCTCCTCGATCGTCGTGCCGACGCCGCACGAGGGCCTCGCGGTCGCGCCGAAGTACTCCAAGGTCGGCTGGCACGCCTCCGACACGCGTGAGCTGTCCTTCAGCGACTGCCGCGTGCCGGAGGAGAACCTCCTGGGCGAGCGCGGCCGGGGTTACGCCGGCTTCCTGTCCATCCTCGACGAGGGGCGCATCGCGATCTCCGCGCTCGCCACCGGCCTCGCCCAGGCGTGCCTGGACGAGTCGGTCAAGTACGCCAAGGAGCGCACCGCCTTCGGCGCGCCGATCGGCAAGAACCAGGCGATCGCCTTCAAGATCGCCGACATGGAGGTGCGCACCCACACCGCACGGCTCGCGTGGTACCGCGCCGCCGAGCGGATGATGCGCGGCGAGCCGTTCAAGAAGGAGGCCGCCATCGCCAAGCTGCACTCCTCGGAGATCGCGGTCACCAACGCGCGGGAGGCGACCCAGATCCACGGCGGCTACGGCTTCATGAACGAGTACCCCGTCGCCCGTCACTGGAGAGACTCCAAGATCCTCGAGATCGGCGAGGGCACCTCAGAGGTCCAGCGCATGCTGATCGCACGAGAGCTGGGTCTCTGAGCAGGGACGGTAGGCTGCGTGGCGTGACGGACAGGCAAGGTATACCCGCCGTCGGCATGGTCGGGGGCGGGCAGCTCGCCCGCATGACCCAGCAGGCGGCGATCGGTCTCGGCGTGACGCTCCGCGTCCTCAGCGACAGCGCGCACGCGTCCGCCGCGCGGGTCATCTCCGACGTTCGCGTCGGCGACCACCGCTCGCTCGATGACCTGAGCACCTTCGCCAAGGACTGCGACGTGGTGACCTTCGACCACGAGCACGTTCCGGGCGAGCGCATCCGGGCGCTGGAGGAGGCCGGGACGGCGTGCCGTCCCGGCTCCGCCGCGCTGCTGTACGCGCAGGACAAACAGGCGATGCGCGAGCGGCTGAGCGGGCTGGGCGTGCCGGTGCCACGGTTCGCCCCGGTCGCCGCCCTGGCGGACGCCGAGGAGTTCGGCGCCTGGCCGCTCGTGCTCAAGGCCGTACGCGGCGGTTATGACGGCAAGGGCGTCTGGGTCTGCGAGTCGCCCGCCGAGGCGCGCGCCGTGATCGAGCGTGCCACCGCCGAGGGGATCGCGCTGCTCGCCGAGGAGCACGTCCCGTTCCGCCGGGAGCTGGCCGCCCTGGTCGCCCGCTCGCCGTACGGCCAGGGCGCGGCGTACCCGATCGTGGAGACGGTCCAGCGCGACGGCATCTGCCACGAGGTGATCGCGCCCGCCCCCGGTCTGGACGCCGACCGGGCCGAAGAGGCCCAGCGGCTCGCGCTGGACGTCGCCGACCGGCTCGGTGTGACCGGTCTGCTCGCGGTCGAGCTGTTCGAGACCGACCGCGGCGTGCTCGTCAACGAGCTGGCCATGCGCCCGCACAACTCCGGGCACTGGACGATCGAGGGTGCCCGCACCTCGCAGTTCGAGCAGCACCTGCGCGCCGTCCTCGACCTGCCGCTCGGCGACACCCGGCCCACCGCGCCGTACGCCGTGATGGCCAACGTCCTCGGCGGCGACGACCCCCTGATCTACCCGCGCTACGTCCACGTCATGGCGCACGATCCGGGCGTCAAGGTGCACTTCTACGGCAAGGAGATCCGTCCGGGCCGCAAGATCGGCCATGTGACGGCGCTCGGCGACGACCTGGACGACGTACGCGAGCGGGCCCGGCACGCGGCCGACTACCTCAGGAACGGACCCCGATGAGCGTTGGCGTCGTGATGGGCAGCGACTCGGACTGGCCGGTGATGAAGGCCGCCGCCGAGGCGCTCGAGGAGTTCGACGTGCCGTACGAGGCGGACGTGGTCTCCGCCCACCGGATGCCGCACGACATGATCACTTATGGGTCCGAGGCGGCCGCGCGCGGGCTCCAGGTCATCATCGCGGGCGCGGGCGGCGCCGCCCACCTGCCGGGCATGCTCGCGTCGGTGACACCGCTGCCGGTGATCGGCGTACCGGTGCCCCTGAAGTACCTCGACGGCATGGACTCCCTGCTGTCCATCGTGCAGATGCCCGCGGGAGTGCCGGTCGCGGCGGTCGCGGTCGGCAACGCGCGCAACGCCGGGCTGCTGGCCGTCCGCATCCTCGCGGCGAGCGACCCCGACCTGCGCGAGCGCATGGAGGAGTTCCAGCGCGACCTGCACGACCAGGCCAAGGCCAAGGGCGACCGGCTGCGCCGCGCCTCAGCGGGGTAGGTCGAGCCGCGCCCACTCGATCGCCGGGCAGCGGTCCATGACGACGTCGAGACCGGCGTCGGCGGCCCGCCGCGCGGCGTCCTCGTCGATCACGCCGAGGGGGAACCACAGCGCCCTGATCTCGCCGTCCCCGCGCGGTCCGTACGTGGCGAACAGCGCGATGGCCTCGTCGGCGACCTGGCCGGCGTGCTCGGCGCGCCGGTAGCAGCCGACGACGTGCACCGGAGCCGGCGCCCCGGCGAGCGCGGGGACGCCCGGTTCGCCGAGGACGGTCTCGGCGTCGGGGTGGACCGGAACGATCGTCTTCCCACGCGACTGGAGCAGCTCCGCCATGTCGTACGCGGTGCGCCTCGGGTTGTCGCGCAGACCCACGAACGCCCACGTCGTGGAGTCGAGAAGGATGCGCCGGATGACGGCTTCGTCGGCGTAACGATCGCTCATACATGGTTCAACCACGTGCCGGCACGCGGCGTTCCCGCTCAGCCGGACTGGCCGGCGTCGACGAGGATCCGGCGGATCGTGGTCCCGGACAGGTCGGACTTGCGGACGAACGCCACGCAGCCGGGCACCGGCATGTCGAGGTAGTCATCCAGCGTGTAGGTGGAGATGAGAATCAGGATCGGCGCCGTCGAGAGGGCCTCGCCCGCGATGGAGTCGACCAGATCGAAGCCGCTCTCGTCGCCGAGGTTGACGTCGATGAGCATGACGTCAGGACGCGCCGCCGTCATCAGGCGAAGCGCACACTCGCTGTTCGAGGCCACCCCGACGACGTCGATCTGCTCCCGCTCCAGCAGGTCGCGGGCGACCTCGAGGAAGCCGTCGTCGTCATCGACGATCAGGCATCGGACACCCATATCTCCAACAGTACGCGCGGTTTCTCGCGACTACGGGTAGCGGGAAACCGCAGGTAAGGCTGGCAGGGGGAGGGGAACGGTGGGTGGCCGTGCAGACGGCGGGCCGGCTCGCCTTCGATGGTGGGAGGAGGCTCCGATCCGACGACGAAGGGAGGGGATGCCGTGCGCCGGCAACGGCCCCGATGCGCCGCATCCGACCTCATCGCCGCGCGCCTGCCGGACGCACGCCCGGAGCGGGCGTATCCGCGCCATGGCTGCGCCGCCGGCGACGCCCATCCGCGCGCGCCCGGCCTCAGGGCCTGTCTCGCAGTCCCGCCGTCCTCCTGCGCGGACAGAACCTTCGGACGCCCTCGCGACGCTACGCCAGGATCACGGTGAACGTCGGACCAGGCCCTCCCGACGACACGTCGGCGTGCTTCTCTGCCGCCGAGAACGAGGCACCCCTTCCCGTGACGGTCTATCTCGCGATCTCCCTGCCCGCGGGCACGATGCCGGGCGGCCTGTGCGAGATCCAGCAAAGGCTCGCCGACGCCGCACGGAAGATCACCAGGGCAGGCAGTCCCGTGCGCTACCTGAACGGGATGTACATGCCCGCCCAGAACCGCCTGCTGTGCGTCTTCGCCGCGGACAGTGAGGCGGCCGCCGAAGCCACCGTCGAGCTGGTGCGGCTGCCGTACGAGCGGATCAACGCCGTGACCGGCCCGGCCCCCGCGGAGGGGCCGGAACCGGGCGGCTGAGCCTTGTCAGGGGCGGCCGAGGGCGCGGTAGTGCCAGCCGGCGGCCCGCCAGCGTTCGGGATCGAGCGCGTTGCGGCCGTCCACGATGTTGCGCTCCACCACGAACGCTCCGAGCTCCTCAGGATCGAGCTCCCGGAACTCGCGCCACTCGGTGAGCAGCAGCACCACGTGCGCGTCCGCGACGGCGTCCCGTGCCGAGGTGCCGTACGTCAGCTCGGGGTGGGCCCGGCGGGCGTTGTCCAGTGCCTGCGGGTCGAAGACGGTCACCTGACCGCCCTGGGCGCGGATCGAGGTCGCCACGTCGAGCGCGGGCGAGTCGCGGATGTCGTCGGAGTTGGGCTTGAACGCCGCGCCCAGCACGCCGACCGTACGGCCGATGAACGAGCCGCCGAGCAACTCGCGGGCGAGGTCGACCATGCGGATGCGGCGCCTGATGTTGATCGCGTCCACCTCGCGCAGGAAGGACAGCGCCTGGTCGACGCCGAGCTCACCGGCGCGGGCCATGAACGCCCGGATGTCCTTGGGCAGGCAGCCGCCGCCGAATCCGAGGCCGGCGCCGAGGAACTTGCCGCCGATCCGGTCGTCGTGCGAGAGCGCTTCGGAGAGTTTGGTCACATCGGCGTGCGCGGCCTCGCAGACCTCCGCCATCGCGTTGATGAAGGAGATCTTCGTGGCGAGGAAGGCGTTCGCCGAGACCTTGACCAGCTCGGAGGTCGCGTAGTCGGTGACGATCAGCGGCACGCCCTCGGAGGTCATGGGGGTGTAGACCTCGCGCAGGATCTTCTCCGCGCGGTCGGACTCCACGCCGATGACGATGCGGTCCGGGTGCAGGGTGTCCTCGACGGCGTAGCCCTCGCGCAGGAACTCCGGGTTCCAGGCGAGTTCGGCCAGGTCACCGGCTGGGGACAGCCGGGCCAGCCGGCGCGCGAGACGCTCGGCGGTGCCGACCGGGACCGTCGACTTGCCGATCACGAGGCAGGCGCGCGTCAGGCGCGGCGCGAGCGCGGTGATCGTGTCGTCGACGTAGGTCATGTCGGCGGCGTACTCGCCCGGCTTCTGCGGTGTGCCGACGCAGACGAAGTGGACGTCGCCGAACTCCGCCGCCTCGTCGTAGGAGGTGGAGAACCGCAGTCGCCCGTTGTCGAGGTTGCGGCGCAGGATCGGTTCGAGGCCGGGTTCGTAGAACGGCAACTCACCCGCGGACAGCCGGGCGATCTTGTCGGCGTCCACGTCGATGCCGAGCACCTCGAACCCCAGCTCGGCCATGCAAGCCGCGTGGGTGGTACCCAGGTAGCCAGTGCCGATCACGGTCAAGCGTTGTGCCAAGGCCCTGCCTCCCATCCATGAGAAATTGATGCCCGACCCCACTGACGTCCCCACGGGCCGCTCGCGATGCTACCGGCCCTACTGGCGAGTAGGTAGACAGCGTACGATCGGCACATGACCCCAGACTTTCCTCTGTACGAACTCTCCGACGAGCATGGGCTCTTGCGGGAGACGGTCCGGGCCCTCGCCGACGCCAAGATCGCTCCGACGGCGGCAGAGACGGACGAGAAATCGGAGTTTCCCCAGGCCGCGTACGAGGCCCTGGTCAAGGCTGACCTGCACGCCGTGCATATTCCTGAGGCCTACGAAGGGGTCGGTGCCGACGCCCTCGCGACCGTCATCGTGATCGAAGAGGTCGCACGGGCGTGCGCCTCCTCCTCATTGATACCCGCGGTGAACAAGCTCGGCACCGTACCGATCCTGCTTTCCGGGTCGGAGGACCTGAAGAAGCGGTATCTGGGTCCTGTCGCGCGCGGCGAGGCGATGTTCTCCTACGCGCTGTCCGAGCCGGAGGCCGGCAGCGACGCGGCGGCCATGAAGACGAGGGCGGTCCGCGACGGCGACCACTGGATCCTGAACGGCACCAAACGCTGGATCACCAACGCGGGCGTGTCGGAGTACTACACGGTGATGGCGGTCACCGAACCGGAGCAGGGCGCCCGGGGCATCTCGGCCTTCGTGGTGGAGAAGAACGACCCGGGGGTGAGCTTCGGCGCGCCGGAGAAGAAGCTCGGCATCAAGGGCTCGCCGACGCGCGAGGTCATCATGGACGACGTGCGGATCCCCGCCGACCGGATCATCGGGGACGAGGGGACCGGCTTCAAGACCGCGCTCGCCACCCTGGACCACACACGGGTCACCATCGCGGCCCAGGCGCTGGGCCTCGCCCAGGGCGCGCTGGACTACGCGGTCGGCTACGTGAAGGAGCGCGAGCAGTTCGGCCGGCCGATCGGCGACTTCCAGGGTGTCCAGTTCATGCTGGCGGACATGGCGATGAAGGTCGAGGCGGCCCGGCACATGACGTACGCCGCCGCGGCCAAGTCCGAACGCCGGATGCTCGGCGCCGCCGAGAAGGACCTGACGTTCGTCTCGGCCGCCGCCAAGTGCTTCGCCTCCGACGCCGCGATGGAGATCACCACGGACGCGGTGCAGCTGCTGGGCGGCTACGGCTACGTGAAGGACTACCCGGTCGAACGCATGATGCGCGACGCCAAGATCACCCAGATCTACGAGGGCACCAACCAGATCCAGCGCGTCGTGATGTCCCGCCAGCTCCTCAAGTAGGGCGTAGACGCAGAGGGTGTTCGGGCGTCGTGGCGTATCTCCGCCGGGTGCGGGCTTCCAGATCTGTTCGCTGTAGGTCCGGGACACCCGTTCCTTCACCGTGTGCCATGATCCGGATGTGTCTGAGTACTCCTGGCCGGAGGTGCCTGCTGACTGGCAAGCCCGAGTGAGGCGTGCCTGGTCGGCCACAGTCGCAGCTACACCACCGGGGACTCCGGTCAGCGGTGAGGTCATCGGGCGGCAGCCGTTCGGCGTCTTCATCCGGATCGATGGTTTGCCCGAGGCGGTGGCTCTGGCTGAGATCACTGCCATGCCAGGGAATGCCCACCTGCCTACACTCGGCACCCACGTCAGTGGCCACGTCATCTGGCACGCGGACCACAATCATCAGGTGAAGATCAAACTCACCGAATGGGACGGGGCGGCCAGGTGGGGGACGAACTGAGGGACGATGGATCCGTGCACCCCCTTCCTGTTCCGTCTTGTCCTGCCGGCTCCTGAGATAGGTCACTGCCTGAGTCATGCAGCCCACCGAAGCCCGGGAACACCTCCTACGGCTCCTCAAGGCGGAAGGCCAGGAGCCCGGCAGTCTCGACCTGCTGACGACGTGGCGAGTGTTCGGCCGATTCATGAACGTCCCGCTTGAGGACGTCGACGAAGACGGCATGAAATACGAGTACCTCACGGCGTCATTCGGCGGCCCGCGCCGCTTCATCCTGTCGTTCTGCCGTCAGATCTGTGTGCTCGAGCCGGCCGAAGACGGTGACGTGGCGGTCTACACGCAGGTCACGTGTGAGTTCGAGTACGAGCCGACACCTGAGCTCGAAGCCCTGGAGGGCGACCACGAATGGTGGTTCGAGGAAGAAGGTCACGCACCACTGTCGGACACGCTGGCGTGGATAGAAGGCCGCCCAGAGTGGCACGTGATCACTAAGTGTTCTCCCGTGGCCACGTCGGTGTACGAGATGGACCCCTGTTAGGAACAGCAGGCCCGCCCTGACGTGCCGCGTGCTCCGTCTCGGTTCCGTAGGACTACGACGGTGCCAGCCAGATCCAGGGGGCCGTCGTCTCGCGCCAGCTTCTGAAGTAGGCGACTCTCAGGGAGCCCAGGCGTCCGGGGACGACGACCAGAGTCTGGTGACAGGCCGGGCAGTCCACGTCCCGATAGGACGCCGGACGCGCACTCACCGGCCATATCGCCTCGCAGTCATAGGCGCTGTGGAGAATATGAAATACCGCGCAGTCGCCACATCTGATGACATGACCACGAGGGAGGTATCGGCCGTCCTTAAGCTGTCGGTATTCCGTCTGTACCGCACGGCCCCAGGTCAACAGCAATTCGGTCATTGAACCGTGCATGGCGAGAATTTCGGGCCAGGTGAGATGGCGTAACGTCCCGCTCGGACACCGGGTGCACGCGGCACCGCCTGGCCGTTGATGATCGTAATAGGTCCAGTGAGGCATCGCCGGCCCCCCGCTTCCTCAGTCGGCACCTTTCACCAGATAGCCAACATCCAGCGCGGGTAAAGTGGCGATCCCGAAAGTGTGGGATTGACCCCTAGGGACGGTCGTGATAATTCGCCGGACCTGAGATTATTCGGGGCGGTACATCTCCCGGGTGCCGCCCTCTTCCGGCGGGTTGAACGGCGACCGGCCGGACGCGTACGGCGACTGCGGCTGCTGGGTCGGTTCGTAGAGCGGTGCGTCGTAGGAGGTCCGGTCCTGGTAGCCGCCCCGCGAGGAGCCGTACGCCGTCGCCTGGTCGTCGCGGGCCGCATGCCGCCCGCCGATGGGGTCGGTGGCGCCGGCCGGGTCCCGGTACGGCTCTCGCGTCTCGGGCAGGCCGTACTCATAGTCGGAGGAGTCGTCGGTCTCGCCGCGCGCCCGCCAGCGGGACGGGAAGAACGAGGCGAACAGCAGCCCGACTCCGGCGAAGAGGATGAACCCTTCCTCTTCCAGCCCGGCGAGCGTGACCCGCTGCTGCTTGAAGGGGAACTGGTTGATCAGGTCGGCGGTCGTCTTCTGGGACACGAAGAAGACCACGCCGGCGGCGGTGAGGACGAGCCCGCCGATGAGCGAGGCGAGCGGGGACAGCCGGGACGCGACGAGGATGGCGAACACGACCGCGGCACCCGCGAGCAGGCCGCCGCCGATCCACTTGTCCTGCTTGTGGAACTGCGTCACGTACCCGTGCTGGAGGCGGTAGGTACCGAAGATCAACAATGCGACGAGGGCGGCGGTGAGCACCACCCCCGCGAAGAAGCCCCAGGTGTGGCGAGCGCCGTTGGACATCGCTACTCCTCCAGAGTGGCCGCGACCCGCTCGATCCGGCGTTAGATCAGCCAGGCTAGTAGCCAAAAGCCTTATTTGGGGGAAAGTGACGTATGACGATTCGGATAGTCATGATCACTTTCCGCATCGTCGCTCCGACGGGCTTCGGCCGGTGCGAGAGGTCACTTACAGAGGTTCTGCGTCGCCGTCTTCGCGTTGATCTGATGACCCGCGCCCGTCGGCGAGGCCGACGGTGTGGCGGCCACCTTGACCTGCTTCGGGTTGGACCAGGACGTCCCCACGATGACCTGCAGGCGGGAGCCGAGCGATGACACCGCCTTGAGCTTGGCGCCCGGGACGGCGGCCTTCAGCGTCTTGGCGGAGTCCTCACGGCCGGGGCCGTACTGGATCACGGTCGCCGTGGCGCCGTGCCGCGCGCCCGGGACCACGGTCGTGCCGAACCCGACCTTGTGCAGCTGACGTGCCGCCTTGGCGGCGAGGCCCACGGTGCCGACGCCGTTGACCACCCGTACGTCGATCTGGCTCGGCGGCACGGTGAGCCCGGTGGGCTTGGCGGAGGCGCTCGGCGGGGGCGCCGTCGGCTGGATGATCGGCTTGTCGTCCTCGATCTCGCGGAACAGCCGGTCGCCCGCCTTCTGGTCCCACAGCACGGTGGACTGCTGCTGACCGCCGATCGAGACCAGGTAGTTGGAGTTGGTGAGCGGCACGGTCGCGAAGGCGATGCTGTCAGTGCTCATGCCCTTCATCTGCATGGCCAGCGCGGTGAGCGTGCTCTTCGACAGGTTCTTGTCGGCGCGGATCGCGTCCAGCGTGGCGCTGAGGAACGCGGGGAACTTGGCCGGCTCGCTCAGCGCCTTGTGCACCACCGCGGACATGAACTGCTGCTGCCGGTCGATCCGGCCGAGGTCGCTGCCGCCGGTGAGCGTGTAGCGGGCGCGGGAGTAGGCGAGCGCGGTCGGGCCGTCGACCGTGCTCTTGCCGGCCGGCAGCCGCAGCCCGCTCTTCGGGTCGTTGACCGCCTGCTCGGTGCAGACCGTGACGCCGCCCAGAGCGTTGACGACCTTGAGGAAGCCGAGGAAGTTGACCTCGATGTAGTGGTCGACGTGCACTCCGGTGGCGCGCTCCACGGTCTGTACGGTCAGCGGCGCGCCGCCGTACATGTAGGCCCAGTTGAGCTTGCCCTGCCGTTCGCCGACGTCGGCGCCCTTGGCGCCCTCGGACCCGTTGGAGCGATGGCCGGGGATCGTCACGAGCGAGTCGCGCGGCAGGCTGACCACGGTGACCTTGTCGTGCTTGGACGAGATGTGCACCAGCATCATCGTGTCCGAGCGCTGGCCGCCGACCTTGCCCAGGTGGAGCTGGTTGATCTGCTGGGTGCTCAGGCCCTCGCGGCGGTCCACGCCGGCGAGCAGGATGTTCATTGAGCCCTCGGGGCCGGAGTCGGGGCGGTTCTTCAGCCCGTCGAACGCGTTCACCCGCTCCACGCTGCCGAGGACATAGTCCTGGAACACCCATCCGCCGCCGGACAGCAGCAGCACGAAGGCGGACATCGCACCCGTCGCCACGATGCCGCGGCGGTGCCGCCGGGCGCCGTGCGCGTACGTCCGGCGCGGCTGGCGTTCGACCTTGACGTGCGTCGCCTCGGCGTCGCCGAGCGCGACGCCCTCAGGCTGATCCGCCTCCTCGTCGTCACCGGGAGCGCCCGGGCGGGGGCGGAAATACCGCTCCTGCGGGTCGGACTCGGTGTCTTCGGACATGCCGGCTTCGCCTCCCCGAGGTGCGAAGTGTTGCCTACATTGCGGCGTACATCGCGTTCGTACAGTACCGTGGCGCCGTCATGAATCCCTCGCCTAACACACCCCTTGGCGGAAACCGCGCGTGGCCGGCGGTCTCCGTGATCATGCCGGTGCTCAACGAGGAGCGGCATCTCGCCGAAGCGGTCGGCGGAGTCCTCTCCCAGGAGTATGCCGGTGACCTCGAGCTGGTGCTCGCGATCGGCCCATCCCGCGACCGTACGCAGGAGATCGCGGAGAAGCTCGCCGCCGACGACCCGCGCATCGTCATCGTCGCGAACCCCACCGGACGTACGCCGCACGGACTGAACGCCTGCATCCGGGCGTCGCAGTACTCCATCGTGGTCCGGGTCGACGGGCACTCGGTGCTGCCGCCGGACTACGTGCGGGCCGCGGTGGAGACCCTGGAGGAGAGCGGGGCCGACAACGTCGGCGGCATCATGGCCGCCGAGGGCGTCACGCCGTTCGAGAAGGCCGTGGCCCGTGCGATGACCTCCAAGATCGGCATCGGCAACGCGCCGTTCCACACGGGTGGCGGCGCGGGCGAGGCCGAGACGGTCTACCTCGGGTCGTTCCGGCGCAGCGCGCTCGAACGCGTCGGCGGGTACGACGAGACCTTCGTCCGTGCGCAGGACTGGGAGATGAACCACCGCATCCGCCAGACCGGCGGCAAGGTCTGGTTCACCCCCCGCATGCGGGTGACCTACCGGCCGCGGCCCAACATCCGTGCATTGGCCAAGCAGTTCTTCCACACCGGCAAGTGGCGGCGGGTCGTGGGGCGTGAGCACCAGGGCACGCTCAACCTGCGCTACCTCGCGCCGCCCATCGCGGTCGTGGCCATCGTGGCCGGCGTCGTCGCGGGCGCGATCGGGTTCTGGCCGGGCTGGATCCTGCCGGGCGGGTACGCCCTCGCGCTCATCGCCGGCTCCGTGCCGACCGGGCGGGGCCTGCCGCTGTCGGCGTGGCTGCGGCTGCCGATCGTGTACGCGACGATGCACCTGTCGTGGGGCTTCGGCTTCCTCGTCAGTCCGCCGAGCCTGGGGCGTTCTCGCGAGTCGTGATCTGCTCGGCCACGACCAGGTCGACCGGATGGGTGATCTTGATGTTCTGCTCGCTGCCCGGGACCACCACGATGGGCACCCCGGGCAGATAGCGGTGCACCACACCGCAGTCGTCGGTCGGAGGGGTGCCGGCGAACTCCGGATCGGCCAGCGCGCGCTCGTACGCCGTCCGTATCGTGGCCAGGCGGAAACCCTGCGGGGTCTGAAAACGCCGCAGGCTGTCGCGGCGCGGCATCTCCACGACCCGGTCGTCCTCGACCACGACGACGGTGTCCGATGACGGCACGGCCACCGCGACCGCCTCGGCCGCGTCGAGCGCGGTGGCGCAGTCGGCGATGATCCGGCCGTCCACGAACGGCCGGGCGGCGTCGTGGAAGAGCACCCGCGCGTCGCCGGGGAGCCCGGGGAGCGTGGCCAGAGCCCGCAGCGCGCACAGCGTGGAGTCCGTACGGCTCCGCCCGCCTTCGATGACGTCGATGACCTTGGCGTACGGTCCGGCGGCCAGCTCGGCCGCGGCCAGGTGACCGGGGGCCATCACGACGAGGATCCCCTCGATCTCCGGGGCCGCCTCGAACGCGCCGACCGCGCGGGAGAGGATCGACCGGCCGCCCACCGTCGCCAGTTGCTTGGGCGCCTCGAGACCGAGCCGCCGGCCGGTTCCCCCGGCCAGAACCACCGCGATCGTCCTCATGCTGTCTCCCCGGACCTCCTCTGCCCGAACTCTACTGACGTCAACGCGGATCAGGGGTCGCGGGCGACGGTAACCTAGGGGGACTTCCATCCGGCCGGCGGGCGAACGGATGTTTACGGCGAAGCAGCGGCGGCGTGACGCCTCCGGTAAGGTCGGCGCTCGTATCTCGCGGCGTTCGCCGGAGGAAGACCCCCAGACCCCAAGGACTGTGACATGACGTTCGGAGGGCGCCCATGACGTTGGCACTGGTAGTCGCGACCGAGACGGTCGCGTCCGTATCCTCGCCGACGGCCGGACTGGCGCTCCGGGGCGGCAGCGTTGTCGGCCATCTGCTCGGCCAGCTCGAATCGCTCGGCGTCGCGGACCGCCGTGTGCTCGCCCGCCCAGAACACGCCACCGAGCTGAGTGAGCTCGGTTGCACGGTGATCGAATCCAAGGGCCTCGCCGAGGATCTCCGCGAGATCGCGCGGGTGGCGCGCGAGGCCAAAGAGCCCATGCTCGTCCTCCACGGGGACGTCGTGGCGCACCGTGAGGTGTTCGCGCGCCTCGTGTTCAACTCCAAGGCCCCCGCCTCCGCGGCCGCCACGCGCGTACGGCCGATCGGGGACGCGCCCCGCCGGCCGGTGATGCGGATCCGGCGTGGCCGCATCGTCTCGTCGGGCACGCGCTTCCACCAGGTGACCGACCCGAACGCCCTCTTCCGCGGCGTGGTGCGGGTCTCGGCGGAACAGACCGAGGCCCTCGCGGACGTGGCCGACCGGCTCGCCGAGCTCGTCGACATGCCGGACGGCCTCACCGAGATCAGCCCGGTCCGCATCCTCTGGCAGAGCCAGGACGAGCCCGCCGACAGCCAGGGCGAGGCCGAGAGCGAGAACACCGGCCTGGCACCCGCGATCGGCAGCACGCCGGTCACCGGCGACGATGCCCCGGCCCTGCTGGTCACCGGCCTGGTCCGCGCGGGCGTCAAGGTCACCGCCCGCGGCAGCCGCGAGCTCGTCTGCGAGCGGGTCCTCGACCAGGAGCAGGCCGACGCGGTCCAGCAGGCCGTCGACGCCGTCGACGAGGACCGCGTACGGCTCGACGCCGCGGTGAAGAACAACGACGGCTTCTTCACCACCTACGCGGTGAGCACCTACTCCCGCTACATCGCCCGGTGGTGCGCCAAGCGCCGCTGGACCCCGAACGGTGTCACCGCGATCTCGATGGGGATCTCGGTGGTGGCCGCCGCGTGGTTCGCGACCGGACACCGCTGGGGCATGGTCCTCGGCGCGGTGTGCCTCTACTTCGCGTTCGTCTTCGACTGCGTGGACGGGCAGCTGGCCCGCTACAGCCGGCAGTTCAGCACGCTGGGCGCCTGGCTCGACGCGACGTTCGACCGGGCCAAGGAGTACACCGTGTTCGCCGGCCTGGCGGTCGGCTCCACCGCGGCCGCGGTCGGCAGTTCCGTGCACGGCGGCGACGTCTGGTACCTCGCCGTCGGGGCGCTGACCCTGCAGACCTGCCGGCACATGGTCGACTTCGCGTTCGGTGCGTCCAAGCGGCGTAAGCCGCCGGAGCCGATCCCGGTGCTCCCCCTGGCGATGCCGGACGACAGCGTGCTCGACGAGCCCGAGCCGACCAAGAGCCGGCCGAAGGGCGGCGGCCTGAGCCACCTCGCGGTGTGGCTGTCCGCGCGGTCGGAGAAGATCCGGGTCTTCCACTGGTTCAAGAAGATCATCGTGCTGCCGATCGGCGAGCGGTTCGCGCTGATCGCGCTCACCGCCGCGATCTTCAACGCCCAGGTGACCTTCATCGCCCTGCTCACGTGGGGCAGCATCGCCGCGTCGTACACCATCGGCGGCCGGTTCCTCCGCTCGCTGACCCAGCCGAGGACGGCCCGCCTTGACCCCTGAGACCACAACTGAACTCCGAAGGGCGAGCGACCGATGAGCCGGAGCGACCGCGACGTAGCGAGTGGAGTGGACGGCCGAGGTACGAGGTTGGCCGCGCAGCGAGTGAGGAGTGCGAGCGACCGATGAGCCGGAGCGACCGCGACGTAGCGAGTGGAGTGGACGGCCGAGGTACGAGGTTGGCCGCGCAGCGAGTGAGGAGTGCGAGCGACCGATGAGCACCGTGCTTCCTGGGGGGATGCCGGCCGGGGGGACGGAAGAGCGGCCGGCGCCGAGTGAGGCGTTTCTCTTCCATGGCGACCGCCTGGTGGCCTACCGCGACGACGGCCCGGTCGCACAGATGCTCGGCCGGCTCAGCGGCGGTCAGCTGCCGCCCCTGCTCCCGCTGCTCGTGGCCGCCATCGTCACCGGCATCCTGCTGATCGCCGGAGTCGGCGGCCAGACCAGCCCGGCGATCTTCGCCCCCGTGCTGGCCCTGCTGCTCGCCGGGCCCGCTTCGACGCATCCGCACAGCGGGCGGCTCGACTGGCTGGTGCCGCCGATCATGCGGGCGATCGAGTACGGCTACCTCGCCACGCTCGCGTTCGCGCACGACGTCTCCAAGCCGCTGACGTACGCCTTCATCGGTGTGCTCGCCTACCACCACTACGACACCGTCTACCGCACCCGCCAGCGGCTGTGGCCCGCCAAGTGGGTCTTCCGCGCCGGGCTCGGCTGGGACGGCCGGCTGCTGATCGCGGCCGTGGCGACCCTCGCCGGAGTGCTCCCGGTCACCATCGCGGTGCTGACCGTCTACCTCGGCCTGCTGTTCGGCATCGAGAGCGTCTACACCTGGACGCGTACCGGCACCGGCAAGGGCGTGATGGTCGACCTGGAGGACGAGGGAGAAGCACCCGGGGGAACCGCGGCGGAGCAGGAAGAAGAAGCCGCGGCAGAGCAGGCCGCGGCGAAGGAAGCAACACAGGAGGCCGTCTCATGATCGGCATGGTTCTTGCCGCCGGCGCGGGGCGTCGGCTCCGCCCGTACACCGACACACTGCCCAAGGCCCTCGTGCCCGTCGACGGTGAGACGACGATCCTGGACATCGCGCTCGGCAACCTCGCCGAGGTCGAGCTCACCGACGTCGTCATCGTCGTGGGCTACTGCGCGGGCGCGGTCGAGGAGCGCAAGGCCGCGCTGGAGAGCCGGTACGGCGTCGACATCACCCTCGTGCACAACGACAAGGCCGAGGAGTGGAACAACGCCTACTCCATGTGGCTGGCCCGCGAGTACTTCAAAGAGGGCCTGCTTATGGTCAACGGCGACACCGTCCACCCGGTGAGCGTCGAGCGCACGCTGCTCGACAACCGCGGCCCGGACGTCCTGCTCGCCGTGGACGACGTGAAGAAGCTCGCCGACGAGGAGATGAAGGTCATCCTCGACGGCGACGGGCACCTCCAGCGCATCACGAAGCTGATGGACCCGGCGACCGCGAACGGCGAGTACATCGGCGCCACGCTGCTGGAGCCGGCCGCCGCCGACCCGCTCGCCGAAGCGCTGAAGGCCACCTGGGAGAGCGACCCCGACCAGTACTACGAGGACGGCTACCAGGAGCTGGTGAACCGCGGCGGCAAGATCTCCGTCGCGCCGATCGGCGCCGTCGACTGGGTCGAGGTCGACAACCACGACGACCTGGAGAAGGCCCGCCGGATCGCCAAGGGCTACTGATGCCACTGCTCTCGCGGATGCTCCCCGCTCCGCTGTCGATCGACGTACGCCGCGGCGCGATCGCCCACCTCGGTGAGCTGCTCGCCGACCGGCGCATCGCGACCGAGGGCCGGGTGGCCATCGCGGTGGGGCCGGGCCAGGGCGACCAGATCGCCGAGCACGTACGGCCCGGCCTGCAGGAGTGCGAGGTCTTCCGGGTCGACGGCGGCTCCGTCGACGCGGCCATGGCGCTGGGCTCGCGGCTGCGCGGGGGGTCGTACGAGGCGGTCGTCGGCATCGGCGGCGGCCGTACGATCGACGCCACCAAGTACGCCGCGACGCTCGCCGGCATGCCCATGGTCTCCGTCGCGACCAATCTCTCCCACGACGGCATCTGCTCTCCCACGGCCTCGCTCGAACACGAGAAGGGCAAGGCGTCGTTCGGCGTGACGATGCCGCTCGCCATGATCGTCGACCTCGACTACGTGCGCGCCGCACCGGAGCGTCTCGTACGGGCCGGCATCGGCGACGTGCTGAGCAACTTCTCCGCGGTCGAGGACTGGGTGCTGTCCAACCGCGAGCAGGGCGACCCGATCGACCGGCTCGCGCTGACGTTCGCCCGTGTCGCCGCCGAAGCGCTGATCTACCAGCCCCGCTCGATCGAGTCCGACGAGTTCCTGACCGTACTGGCGGAGGGGCTCGTGATGTCGGGGATGGCGATGTCGTTCG
>Ga0247774_1000556_pt1 | contig 18482 bp, 11 predicted proteins | sample UWRJL001104B6_FD_179933 | JGI IMG/M metagenome (GOLD analysis project Ga0247774, IMG submission 179933) | Plant litter microbial communities from Arlington Agricultural Research Station in Wisconsin, United States - UWRJ-L001-104B-6 | ecosystem: Environmental > Terrestrial > Plant litter >... | reverse complement strand
CCCCCACCAAAAAAAAAAAAAAAAAAATGGCTCAACGACCTACCTCCGCAACGGGAGGGAAGACATACTTTGAGCAGCAGCGCGAGGCCCTCATTGGGGAAATAGCAATGGTATGTAGCAACCCTCGCAGCTTCCTCTCTGCTTTTCCTGGAAGCTCCCGCAACCTAACATTTGGCGACCGCCGCAATCAAAACAACAGAGCTTCGAACAAGTCCTCGCAAACATCAACAAGCTCAACCGATCCCTCGAGGCGGTCATCACGGTGGGGAACGAGTTCTCTTCGGTGGAGGCCCTGTGGAGCCAGTTTGAGGGGGTGATGGGGAGGGAGAAAGACAAGGATGGGGAGGGTGAGGGGGAGACGAGGGAGGATACTACGGCAAAGTGAACCCCACACGACAAGAGGATACGGTTGCGGCGGTGGTGGACGGTACGTCATGATGGAACGAGTAAAGGAACATAGGGCGAGACGAGGGCTTAGACTTCTGTTTTGATAGGAAGTAACTTAGGGACTGGTACGACGACGATTCTGATATTATACGAGGCTAGGACATCACAATAGATGGAGATATGGGCATGAAACTCACAAACATGATTAAGACTGAAGTTTTCGTGTATATGGTTTCTTTTACGTTCCTGTTCCGGTACCCTGTGAAGTAAGAAAAACAAGGCGATGCTACAACAAGAAGATAAAGAAGTAGAAAGGTAAGTTACTATGTAATGTTTTCTTCGTTTCAGCCCTCGTCAGAGAATGGGCCAAGAACAACAAGACCTCCCTTGCAAATAACCCTCAACGTTGCGGAGTTACCCCCCCCCTCTAGCCACGTCGTATTTCGGGTTCGTAGTACCGGAAAGATTGTCTGCCATGAAATAAGACAAGGTAGACATCTCCCTCGTGGTTGAGCGAATGCACGATTAAAGGTAACCAGTTGCACCACATTCGTCACAGGTGAACTCCCGCGGCTCACTTCTACCGAACGATCCCCGAATAGAACCAGGTAGGACCTCTCGGTTCCTCCGTATAGCGTTGATATCGAGGGTTATAGACTCCGAATCTGCTCGAGGACGCTATTTCCGCAATCGTATGAAGGTATTAAAGTGTGCATCGAGACCTTCCACATCCGCCCAGCCCTCTTCGTAACCATGCATCCCCCTTTCGTTCAGACATCATGACAAAAAAAAATAAAAAAATAAACGCGAATACCCAGCAAGTCGTCCAGGAAAAGATCTCATGCAAGTGTGTTGGTCATCAGGCCTGTAGCCAGCGTCGTGATCCGATCCCTCTGCTTCTTCTCTGTTCGTCCCCTGCTTCTCTATATCGTTGACGCCGCGGCGGGCCTAAAGCATCTTGCAACTCCGCTTCTTCTTCCTAAAAGGTGCCATAATAGGGACCCCGCCACCTCCCACTCCGCCGTTTGCGCCGCCAAAGCTAGGATTGCCGGCGGCTGCCATCTGCATCTCGAGGTTTCGCCGGTCGTTGGCCACAACAGTAAGAATAGCTTGCTCAAAGATCTCATCAACGCCTTGCATTTCCTTGGAAGAGCACTCCATGTACTGAGCCCCCATCTTCTTGGCGACTGCTAAGCCTTGTTCCGTAGTCACAGGCGTGAGTCCCTGGGTCTTGAGCATCTCGATGCAAGTCTTCTTGTACCGGAGGTCTGACTTGAGGCCGACGAGGACAAGCGGGGTGTACGGGCAGAAATGAAGTACTTCTGGGTACCACTATTTTGGAATTGGGAGTCAGTACAGGCGGAGAAAATAAGATAAAAGATGCAAATGGGAAACCAACCTTATCCAAGACGTTGTCCAGTGAGTTCGGGCAGTCAATGGCAAAGCACACAAAGATAAGGTCCGTCTCGGGGTAGGATAGCGGGCGCAACCGATCGTACTCCTCCTGTCCGGCTGTGTCCCACAGCGCAAGCTCGACCGTCTTTCCGGTGGGAGCGTGCGTTGGGTAGGTGATGTAGTTCTCGAAGACGGTAGGCACGTATTTCTACAGACAAGGGGTTAGCAGGTAGTTGATTGGGGATGCGTTGTGGAATAGAACGCCACGTGGAAAGACCGAACACACCTCTGGGAAATATCCTTGGCTGTAACTAATCAGAAGACATGTCTTGCCACAGCCACCATCGCCGACGACAACAATCTTCTTCGAGTAAGCTGGTCCTTCCGTCATCTGCGTAGCCGACGATTCGCGCCCCGTCGTCGAGAAGCTCATGGTAGTGCTGATAGTACCCTCGCTCGAACGCGTGGTTCGCTGCTCTCGCCGGCTCGTGTTCTGTCTGCCGATGCCACTGTCGTACTTCTCGCTGATTGCGGGCTGAGGTTGCTGCTGCGGCGAATAGTAGGATTGGCGATATTGGTATGAGGATGCCATTTTGCAGTCGATAGTTTTGGTTTTCCGGCAGAACGGCAGAGGGACAACGAGGTAGTTTACCTCTTCCGAAACCCGACTTGGTTGCTCTGATGTCTTGAAGCTTCTTCCCCAAAACGACAAAAATGTACCTCTAGTTTGATATTTCTCGAGGATGATAACAAAAGGGGCTGCTCGGTGATAGGATGCAGCGAAGACTATCAAACCATGAGTTAGACCATGAATATTCTGGAGATGGCGCTCTCAGATCTGGGACGGTGCGAGAAAAGGGCTTGGAGGTGAGATGGCAACCGTTGGGGCTAGGAGCTCGTGGAATTCAAGTGGAAGCGCAGAATCATGGTAGGCCGTGTAAACAAGTCGGCGGGGCAACCAAGCCGCTGTGCTGGAAACCTGCAGCATTCAGCAACATTTTCTGCCGGGCGGTGTCATTGTAATGTGGGGCTATTGGACTTTGCTGTAGTGGAGTCATGGTGCTGGCTGGCTCGTGCACGTCCACTGCTTTCAACAGAGAAATTTATTTCAGTCCTTCACAGCCAATTCGATCACGACAGCGACGCAAATTCTGTGGAAAGGAACAGCGACCAATCCTTGAGATGATAGCCGGCTGATTAGCTCTTGGAGGGTTATTCCTTTTCTCTTCCACTCATTCATAAACCTGCCACCTTCACGGCCTCACCGAAGCCGTGAAGAACCGATAGGATGAGCAGTAGCAAGGACTACATCACGCTCATTTCCGGCGATGGATTCGAGTTCGTCGTGCTTCGGCAAGCAGCCATGAAGAGCCCCATGATTAGGAAGATGTTGGACCCAGCTAGTACGTTCTTCCTTCTTCTCGTCGGCTAGACGGAAGAAGGTGAAATTTTTGCCAACTATTCTTTCCTTGGCAGGTAACTTTCGGGAAGCTCAAGACGGCGTTTGCACGTTTGAAGATATCAGGTATGTTGAAAACAATTCGCTTCTTCCTTTTCCCAAGTCTGCCACGAGAATCCACGGGGAATACCTGCTTTCCGGGTTTCTTCCTTGGCAATATGATGAACAAAATTTATTAGGATGACTTCTGACGGGTCGATTTGACTCTGACCCGCTTGATTACATCACTACACTTGACCTGAATTGCCTATCTTATCGTCTTCTGTCTTTGCTTCGCACGTACCACGTCAAGTTTACAGAAGCTAACACTCCGGAACCTCGAACCCAGTGGGACCGTCTTGGAAAAGATCGTCGAGTACTTCTACTACTGGCATCGGTACCAAGACAGGGAGGATGTTCCCGACATGGACATCCCCGTCGAGATCTGCCTCGAGCTTCTCGTGGCCGCAGATTACCTAGGTCTTGACAGTAGGTGTTCCTTATCCCCTCGAGTTCCAGCATTCTCTCCACCTGCTGGGCTTTTATGAAACTGACGATAATGGCTTAGGCTAGAACGACGTTTCCTAGAATCCAGAATCTTAGGCAACCTATCATGCTAGAGTTGTAGTGACGACAAGCAGACGTATAACGACATAATGCCACCCCCGCACGATTAGCATGATGAATGACAGACCTACTTGGTTTGAGGCATGTCTATCAAATACAAACACATGAAAGCTGTCCTCTAAGTGCTGCCGTAAACTAGTCCTTGAACCCCATCATAGCATATACGTTCCTCCCTCGCTCTTCCATGGGTTGAACGTCTATTAATGATGGAAGAATAAAAATATTTGTCCCTCACACTCTGCTTGGCTTCTAACTAACCATGGATACCTCGCTTTTTTCGTTGGGATACATCTATTCGTGCTACACGGATCATGCCCTTGCTTAATTCGAAGTTGTCGGACTGACTATTTTGCTACATCTGTGGCTTTTGCTCCCATCGGTCGGTGCCATTGTAAAAAGTGTAGTCATTGCTCAGGTGCCATATCACCACCGCCCTCCTCTCCCTCTCCCTCTGCCCCTTCCACCACCACGACCAAAGCCTCGCCCACCACCCCTATTCCAGTTCCCCCCGCCACGGCCTCCTCCTTGCCCGCCACCAAAGCCGCCACCTCTCCTATTCCACTTCTCTGCGTCTCTCGGCCCTTGCACATACCTCTGAGTCCTGTCCTCCTCGCTCGCATCCCACAGATTCGGCACGCCAATAAGGGTGCAGTAGGCCACCGTTTGCGGATTCGTATATTCCTTGGGCTGTTCGGACACAATCTCCGGCGTACCCTCGACATAGCTGGGGGCCGTGTGAACAAAATTCTCGGGAACGTCTAGCATCTTCTGTGTAACATTCTCAGCCACCCATACGAGCTCCTCGTCAATCATAGCCGCGTATTTCTTCTCCCCTAGGTCCTTGGGTGGACGGGCAGCCTTGTCGCCATCGCCGATGGTGAGATATTTGGAAAAGACGCGGTTGATGGCGAGCCACTCGGGGTCGTATTGGAGGCGGTATCGTGGTTGGTCCCTTCCAGGTGGAAACTTCGCTGCGTCATCGAGGTCCAAGGCATGTATCTCACAGAGCTGGAGGAAGTGCCGGCCGGGGAGACACTTGTCAAGAGCGAGGAATCTAGTCTCTGTGTTTGTGATAGTGGGGGGGACGGGCTGGCCTGGTTGCGGCTTCCCCTTTTCGGTCCTTTGGAATGAAGCGGGAAGCTGTGCTCGCAGAGTCTCTACTTGCTTTGCTACCAAGTCCTCCGCTTCTTCTCCTCTTGCTTCTTCCCTCGGTGCTTTTCCCGTGGATGCGCCACCAGCCTCATCATCCCCGTCAGAATCTAAATCAATCTCGTCTGGATTTGATTGCTTAGATAGCTGAGAGACCTTCACATCCTTCGGCTCCTCCTCTTTGATACTCGAGGAACTTGGGGCTGCTTCAGGGGAGTCGTATTTCTTCAGCGCCGAGAACCTGCAATGCATGTGCGCCGAGAACCAATACCGCGGCCTCAATCGATCCATAACCCACCCCGCCGCCGGGTTTCCCAACGTCCCATCACGACTCTCCTGCTCAAAGAAGGGCTTCTTTCTGAACAGTTCCCTCTCATCGCCGTGCCGCTCCACTGCCCTCGGCCAGTCGTGGCTCATCCCGATGTCGACCTGCGTCCGCAGGAGTAGCAGTTTGCGCACGTCCAGCTCGCGCACATGATAGAAAGACCGCACGTCATCCTGTGAGAAAGGCAGTCGCTCGTGGTGATTCTTGTTATAGTCGCCGCCCTTCCAGATGCCTCCGAGGCCAGCGATTCGCAGAGGGCCTAGGCGAAGCACGTTGGCGGCTCCGAAGTAGTAAATGTTGGGGGCTACCCAACCGCCGTAGTAGAGCTCCCAGAGATGCGATGATGCCTCGTGGTTACCGGCGATGAAGAGGGTCAGGTAAGGGGCTGTCCGAGCCCCTGAATAGTAAAAGGGAAAGTCGCCGAGGTGTCGGTATTTTACGGGACAGGACATGATTGTCAGGTCTGCTGCATTGCGGACGGCCTGTGGTGAGGAGCATGTTAATGTTTGATTGATTTTTAGGGTGGATCAAAACAGGTTGTCACACCTGAAAGTCGCCGCCGATGATAAGGACATCAACACCATCCCAGCCTCGTTGCGCGCATGACTCTGCAACCGATGCGTAAATGGCGTCTAGCGTGCCATGGCCCTACGCCGTCAATCAGCAAAAGTCCTGGAATAATCGGAGAAGAAATCATCTTACACAACCTTCTACGGCTACCCGGACGCCGCTTACTTCAATTGTTTGTGTGCTCATCGTTGCCGTTCTTTTGTGAAGACTGGTGTCTGGTGTTGAAGCGAAGTAATTTTTTCGCTCTTCGTCCCCCAGTGGGTAGCACATACACTTTATTTGCTGCAGCCTAGTCGCGGCATGCAGTCACCAGCCAAGAAACGAGCAGGAGTGAGTCAACAATGAGAATGATGTGTGGCCTTTCACCAATCATTTTTGGACAGAAATGTAACAGAGAATTGGGTTTGAAGCAGAGCAATCGGTTTGGCGTGTAATAGACCAAGCACCCGAGACCTAACTAAATTCCAGACTGCCATCCTAGATTTCTGCGACCTTCAAGTCACATCCTCCAGATCGTGCACATCCTCAATTCTCTTGCGGTCCTGGAATGTCACTTCGCTCATCTTTGGTGGCTTTTTCAAAAGATTCGGGCAACTTAGACATGTTTTCACCCAAATCAGATTGATGAAGAAAACTAAATGCATTGAGTCGGGTATTAAAAACACCATCCCGGTGTCCGCGGTGCGCCGGCACGGAACAGTTTCCCTCGATATCGACAGATAAACCAGTATAATCGTACCCGCCATGTCAGAAAGACCCCTTTCCCGGTCATATTTCACTCCTGAACCCGTTCGTAAAATTCAAAAAGCTTCCTCGCGCCATCTTTCCACTGCACATCATTTTGCAAATGGTGTCCAGCACCCTCTACAAAAACACATCGAACGCCTGCCGTCGTAGCGTCCATGCTCTTCTCGCCATCAGTCTGTTTTCTAGAGCTCCTCCCCTCTATCGCCTCTCTCAACCTCGACGCAAGCTTCCTCATGACGTCGGGCGTGGTCATGATGTCCCTCTCACCGCCCATCACCAGGATCTTCAAGCCCTTAGCAGACCCTACCACGGACCCGACAATTCTCGCCGGTGTCGCAAACGGCAACAACATGCCAAACGGCCAGAGGAAGCTCTCGAACGGGGATAGCCGCCGGTGGAACGCTTCGACATATGAGTCCGACACCTTCTCGCAGAAGAAGGCCTGCTTGGTGAGCGCCGGGTGGGAGAGGGGTGAGTTGGGGTGGTAGCCCTGGAGGATCATCCTGATCATGAGAAACGGGTCTTTGCTCATCCAATTCACGTAGACTCCGGCCCTATTGGCATTAGTCAGTAAAAGGCGCGAAGAAGAGGGGTTTTTGAGCAGAGAGGCATACGATCCAAAAGCGGGAACGGCGCCTAGGAGGGCAAGCCCCTTGGCCTTGACATCCCCGTTTGAAAGAATGAGCTGGCTCAGCCCACCGCCGCTCGAGTGCCCTACGAGAATGACTTCTCGACTTTCCTTCTCCTCAGCATATCGAATGCCCGCAATAAGATCGCCTGCAAGCATTTGCTTAGTGGTGCCCCATACCATGCGTAGGAACGAAGGATGCCAGCTGTTCCCGTGGCCACGGAGGGAAATGGCGTAGCATGGGATTCCAAGGCTGCCGAAGTACTGAAGATATTCTGCCCATACGAAGGCGCTTCCCATACCACCGTGCGCGAAGAATATTGGGCTCTTATTAGTAGATCCTCCCACTGGGCCTGCTGAGAGGACCTCGAGTGACCCGTTAGGAGTCTCGATGAAGGTTCTGGTCACCCCCGCCGGGCAGGGCTCTGGTGGGGATGGGTGGTAACGCCAGAAGAGCCCGCGGTAGCTAAGGTGGAAACCAGGCATATCTCAGTTATTTCTTCACAATAATGTAGATATGTCTAGACGTGTCGGTGTCAATGAGAACCAAAATCGTGTTGTGAGTTCAATTATTTGAATAGAGTATCGTAAAAACTGAAAGCAGGAAGGCTGAGACAGAACTTTTTCATCACACTAGAAGGGGCTGCCGTTCTTTTATAGGGGGTATCCAGGCCAGCAAATTGACAACCTACGAATTGGCCCAATCCCAGAAGCAGAACAGAGCTAGGCTAACACGCGGCGGGAGACCCTTGCGCTAACAGCCGGGAAAATACAGAGAGTCCATAACTATAGGCCCCTGTAGGCAGACCTGAAATCGACTGCGGAAGCCGGAGACAAAAGCCCGAGAAATTTTCGGAGCCGGGGACCCGCAAAATCCCGAATTATTTCAGGCAGTGTCGCTGTCAAGGGTTGTCGATTTTTTGGCTGAAAGGACGATGCCCGTGCTGTTTTCTTGGCATGCCATGCACCTAGACAAGTAGGCCTAATATCTCGCACGAGTATTCGAGTTTTCAGACAGTAAGAACATGCCTAGATTTATTATACTAGGGCAGCTTGGACAAGTATCTCTTGCTGTGCAAAGAGCAAATCCGTAAGCCAGGAATCGACGGTAAATGTCACGATAATTGTGCTCATTGTGTGTCCCTGCAGTGTTATAAAGGTATCACACAAGCGAACTTGGGAATTAGGTGCGACAATACGATGGCCCTCCACCCTTATCAAAATCGATTTTTGGGCTTGGGTGCATGCTTTTGAAATTCGTCAACAAGTGTCGCTCTTTTACGTCATAACTGACCCTGGAAAAGAGCCAGTGGAAACGGTAGGGTTATTCGGCAAGTTGCTGATGCCATAGTGGGATGCATGGACAGCTTGGGGGGATTCTTTTGACGGGGAAGACAAGAGACTTGATGGTGGAATGGATAGGGGTTAGAGACGTTGTTGTGGCCTTGGCTCAATCGCTGGAAATTTTGAAGGGCGGGGAAAAGGAGGGGTTTGGCATTCTAGAGGACAAGCAGATGGTGATTGGGGAGTTGCTTTCGAGTGAAGTGCGAGCCTGGCGAGCGATGTCGCGCGAACCAGGTGGTGGATCATGAATTGTTTCCGAGCTTCAAGTTCTAGGGAGGCGCTTGCGTCTTTCCGGGACTGATCAAGGTACTGGGCCCAATTCGTCTAGGCTCATAGAGTATCCGAAACCCGAATCTATTATTTACTATAATAAAAGAGCTCGTTCTTCAACAAGGGAATAGAAATAAGAAAGCAGGAAAAACGTGTTCCCGTAAGCATCAAGGGCGTTGCGAACCTTAACCGTAAGAGATCGGAGTTGAATGCGCGCACGTGATACCGCGACGCGTGAAGCGGTCTGCGCTGCTGCAAGCGCGGTTCCGCCTCGACGGCCAAAACAGCAACCATCTGCGCTCAATTGCCTTGCCAACCTCCCGCAGCCCTTTCAAACCCGGCCGTTACTTTTGCCTTGCGCATTCTTCTCAAATTCCAGAAGCCGTCATGCGCACGGAAAGAGTCATCGCCGATTCAGACGACGAGGAGGGCTTCAGTCCACTGTCCAGCCCAAATAAGTCGAGCGATGCGACCCAGCCCGCGAGCGAAGCGACACGATCATCCAATAAAACCGGTACCGGTTCGACTGATCCGCGATTTTTCAAATCGGTTTATGACGCACAATGCAATGCGGCGGCTGTAAATGGTACAATCGAAGGAAGGGACAGTGTGGTAGATCCCGTAGAGGTGACGAGCGATCAACTTGCTGCGGAGAACTACGATGCTACTGAAGCCTCGGATTCAAACCCGTACAAGGTCGTGGAGCATGCTTCGAGCGCAGGCAATGAGAAAGGTGCAAGAAAGAGGGGTACCCCAGGAAAGACGCCTTTAGAAAAGGACCTATGGGCAATTCTTAGCAGCCCTCCCATAGATCCGCTTGTGGCGGGGAACGAACAGAGGAAAGTGTCGGTCAAAACGACCTACGCGAAGAGGAATCACCGCAGCAGTAGCGCGAGCGCTTCTTCGGTTCTTAACACTACTTCGCCAATAGCGCCAAGAAGTCCAAGGCCCTCGGCGCGCAAAGCAAAAACCCTGTTAGAGCTTGTTGGGACTGAAGAACTGTCACCCTTACCGGCTCGGAAGCGAAGGCGACTAGATCAACGGAGCGATGAAGCTATGCATGACGATGATATTCTCGCTCTCGAAATGCCTCCTCCGTCCACGCGTAGGAGGCGCCGTGGAAGGTCCAAGGTTGAAGGGCAGCCTCCCTATGGCGGCTCGACGGCCCGCAACAAAAATGGCTTGTTTGTTGAGCCTTCAAAGCTGACTTCGAGTCAGAGAGACGAATACGAGGAGGTAGAAGTCCCATCCACAGACCCAATAGATGACGATATGCCACCGACAGCTCCTATGCCGTCACCACCTAGTAAATCTAGTGGATCTGAAACTATTCTCTATCCGACTCCAACACCATTCCATCGCGATCCGCAACAGGACTCATCCCTGATATCAACGCTTCCTCCGCCATCGGTTCACTTGAGCAGTGCAAACAAAGTCAGCTCGGGTCATCAGCAGCAAGCACTTACTTCTTCACATACGCCTCCTCCTCAAGCGAACGCATCAACAACCAGATCTCGTAGGAGCTTGATCGGTTTAGTCGTCCAGGATGACGAATGGGACGATGATTGGAACGAGGAGGATTTTGGGTTCCCCAAACATGGCGAGCAGCGAGCCATTCGTCAAAGTAAACAAATCCCTAAGCAAGAGTTGAGAGTGGCGGAGGACGAACTGTTCCCTGCTGCAGGAGATAAAGAAGACCTTCAGATGAATAGGTCGGCAAAGAAAGCAAGGCGCACAGCTCGACTGGTGGGGGAATGTGCAGCTGTTTTCGAAGAGGAAAATATCAAGGTCAATGGCGATGAACCAGAAGACCCAACGGAGTGGCGGGATCATGAGGATATAAACCCCAGAATACGCATTCGGGGGAAGAAGGGAGCGGTGACAGATGCCGATGATGCCGTGGGCCAATCTCTGGACGACATGGAGGAGGCACAGGAAGACGAATATCCAGTTCCGAAATCGAAGAGAAGACGAAAGAAGGTGGAAATGCCGAACTCGGAAGATGACTTGGGCGGGGAGGAGGTCGATTGTTTAGAGGAAGAGAACACCCGACAAGATATATGCTCATCTAGGAAGCGTGGCAGACCTAAGAAGGTGAAGGTTCTCGACTTTGAAGGCGAACCCGGCCAAGAAGCTGTCGGGGAAGGCGGAGATTTCATCAACAGTAACTTCAAGGATGAGCTTGAAGACCTCCCGCAGCCAAAGAAGAGAGGGAGGAGGAAAAACGCCGTGGCAGCTAAATCTGCGGAAACGGTTCAAGACTCTGATACCGACCGGGAGGTTGCCGAGGAGGTTGCCGAGGAACCGCCAAAAAGGAAGCGAGGCCGGCCAAAGAAAATAGCTATGGTCGATAAGGGGAGCGTTAAACCGGATATCGGTCTTGAAGCTGCCAAAACCGGCGCCGCTCCGAAATGCGTTTACAGCTCGGCACAAAATTCCAACCTCTTGGCAGAGACTAGCGTGAACACGATCCAGTCGCCAGCGGCCAGGTTTTCGGCCAGGGATACTGATGTTTCAGAGCACGGCACCGATGTCGACCAAGAGAATGTCAAGAGTGTCCCAAAGGAGGGTCGTCAAGAGGTTACCTGTAAGGTAACACAAAAACAGCAGCCACCAATTGCCACGAAGCCGAGCGCTAAACCGTCGTATCGGGTTGGACTTAGCAAGCGATCCCGGATTGCGCCTTTGCTTAAAACCATACGGAAGTCCTGATGGTACGATTATTGGAAATATTAAATATTTTATATAATACCGATGTGATCTAGCCGTAGCGTTCGAGGACTTGGGATGTGTTCGGTCGACGGACAGCTGATAACGGAGATATCACGGATCCCGCCATGCGCTGTGTTGCTCTCGAACCAATGGAGGGCATGGGTATGGAAATGGTTCGCTTCGCTACTGCGATTTGCTCGTGGCGACACTATTTGCATCTTCCGTACATGACGGATGCTTCCCAATTTCAAGGCAAATGGTCTAGATGAAAGCTTGAGAGGAAGACAGGGGGCCAATAGAGAGACTATAGAAGCGGCCAAGATTTTCAACACATGCAGCCTTGCTAGATACGGTGAATGAAGCTATCAACTGCTTAACTTCCAATATCAATTTTTCATTACTCACTACTGCAAGGCACCGATGTGAGACCTCACAGTTTATGTCGCAATTGAGGCCGCCTCGCTAAGATTTGCTTGCTCTCGTTTGCTACCTTCCTCAACGCTAGGCTCTCAAATCTTCACCGTGACGAGGATCCCTATATCCCCGGGAGATTGAATGATGTGAATTTGCTCGGCTCGTCTTACTACTGCGTCTCAAGACACCACCATTCAACGGGGTCGCCCATCATCGGGAGCCGACATCAATTTGAGGCGAGGCGCACGGCAGCAGTGTGCATTATCTTGTGTTGTGTTTCACGACATCATATGCGCACCTGCTTGGTGTTTATTGTCCCTGTGGCGTTGGACGACAACACTGCCGATGATCATGACGCTCCCCATTATTTCATATCATCCAACATCAGCTCCCCTCATCACCTCTTCCAATATACTCGGCAACCCCATCCCCATAACAAGTCAGACAGAAAAATCGTGGCATCTGACGTAGGTCTTTTCCTCCCGGACAGCTCCCTCTCCCTCCACTGGTTTTGTGCCCTCCCCTGCCCCTTCCCGTCTTTATCCGTAGAACTATACATACCTTTTTCTAATTTGGACACGAGGGGAGGAGATAGCCTGCTAAAATACGTTAAAGTGACAGACCAAAGTTTAAGTACCACGGAGAGAAGGCCGTCGATAAGAACGAGCGCGCTACTCAGACACAACAAGAGGTAACGGCCCGGGGGGGCAACAACTCTAACAACAACAACCGAGGCAACGCCGACACGCAGAAGAGCTTGACATATCTAGACAAGCAGCAAAGATGGGCCCGTCTTGGCATAACTCGATCGACTTCTATGAAGAGGCTATTTGGGCCCGACCGTGTGAAGGCAGAGCTGGAATCGATGGGATTGGATTAAGATATTGCTGAGATTGAGAAAATGAAGATAAATCTATGACCAAGGTGCTGGCAGCCTTGTGATGAACATCGGCGTCAAATCTCGTGTAACCCCAAGCAGCGCCCTTACTGGTCCATATTCGGTCCCTGTCGTCCTGGCTCCCTGACGGTTTCGGCTTCCCCAGGTCACTCGACTTGTAGATTTACGTCCCCCCGCCCCGCACCGCTCTCGCGCCTTCCGCCACGGCGAGCTGTTGTCATTGTCATTTGTCGCCATCGAAGGGTTCCGACGTAGAACGATGTCGAACGGGGGGTCATGGAGACCGGATTCAAAGCCAGCCAGATATCATCCTGGCAAGGAATCGGAGCAATGTTCTCGAAGCCCTCTCCGCAAAAAGCTTTTTGCCACGAGCTAGTGGGCCAACCAAAGAAAAGGTGACAGAAATTCATTCGATGGTAAGCTTTATACCCGTAATAAGGCCAACATGCACCGACCAGGCATCTCTAGACCTAGGTGGGGACAACGTCTGCCGAAGTGTGGGTCAACGGAGTGGAGGGTTGGCCCCCCACACTAGAAGGGTCATTGGAAAGGTGCCGATCGGCCGTGGAGTTCTTGTCATTCCTGCCGGAGCTGCCTCGGTTCTGACCGCTTCCACTTACCGCAGCGATTCGGTACCATTGAGATGGGAAGTGTACTTGCATCTTCCGCAGTGCACAGGCTTTCTCCTTCTGCGCTAGAGGTTCCCCAGCGGGTTCTACGAGGATGCGCGATTTCTCTCGCATTGCTCGAGTCGTGGCTAGGCTTGCTTGATGCCAGGCTTGAACTCCTGGATTCGGTTCACCGAAGCGGTTTTCGATGTCTTAAGCCTGCCTTAGATTGTCTCCCAGCCACAAATTTGACCAGGCATTTGTCTGTGATGAGAACCAATCACTTAAACCAGGTTATGGACTCGTCCGCTGGATTATTCTAGGACGCGGGACTTGATTAGTTTCAACCGTAATTGTTCTTCAGCTGATTTCTACCGAACTTTCGCCACCGGGCATTCGGTCGCCCTCTCCGGACTTGCCAAACAACTGCCGTCCCTTAGTGACCTTGGAAGAAGGAAATGTGTACGGACCCTACGAATGTGAAAGGCAATTTCCATTACCTAGCTGGCCTTCGAGGTCTTGACAGGGCCACGCCAGGAACAAGCAAGTCCGGCGGCACGGCAGCACGCTAGAGCTTGCGGGCAGTAGCGCGTTGCTCCCAACCTCCCCCGCTCTTATCCAGCCTCTGACGTTCGAGATACGACAAATGTCGCAATGGGCAAGGAAAAAAGCCCAGTTCCAAGCTCTAAAGTACCTCGTTTAAAATAAAACAGAGCTTGCCCTGTTTCTCATATGTTCTGTTCAGTGCGCGCCGCCCAAACCTGGTAGCATCTAGTCACTCCAGACTAGGACACTTCTGGCGGCCATGCCAAATCCCCATATGCAGCCATGTTGATACTTACCGATTCTGGGTCACCGTCGGTCATTCGATAGCCGAGTTGTCTTGCTGGCCAGTGGGCCAACATTGTCCCCCCACTGTTAGAGGTGGTTTGTCTTGCGGTACTGTGGGAGGGTGACAGCAACACATCCGCAATGGTAGATGGAGCTTAATCTTCAAGCTATCGATTGCCCCGCCATCGGCTCCGTCCGCGCCCGTCAAACCAACAAAGTTTCCAGATAGCTGGGGCGCAAGATTGCAAATTATACAGTTTGCGGGTGTTAGTTCCTTGGGTCCAGATGTTCTGCGTGACCTCGAGACGAAAGCTACAATCAGGCAAAGCTGAAAAGTTCGTTGGGCTGGAGGACTGTCCCGTCTGCCCCTCGCCTTGGCATGAGCTTTATCTGCGAGCTATCGCGGGACTGCAGCTCTTGCCCCGCACGTACTTTGCGTGGGTGTGAACTTGCTCACTTTGGTCTTTTACTGTCACCCGCACCTGCAGCGACATATTCGGAGGATTGGCCACCTGTTTAGCAACGGTACAGGATGGTCTCTCAGCAGGTTATTCCTGCAGGGTGGTACCTCGAGTCACCATGAACTTCCCTTGGTATCGGTGATGGTAGCCCACCAAACCAAGTTGACATGCTGGTGGTGAGGCAAGATCCAGTCCTAGATAGGTAAGGACGAGTAGGTAGTGAGAAGCTCTTGTCTTGGGGTGGGTAGGAAGCTTGTTGCTTGTTAGCCGCTGCTTGCTTCCGTCTCGCGGCGTTCTCAGATTCCTCCCTTCTTTCCACCCCATTCCCGTGCCCGATCTCGCGCATTGTAAGAGATTATACTCTCTCTCTTACAACACCTCGTCACCGTTAATATTCAACCTGGTTGTGTGAGGTACTGTGCGCGCGGCCTCTTCAACTCTCTCGGCCACCTCTCACTTGTACCGCTCTCACACGCAATGGCCGTTTCTACCTATGTCGCGCTGCTCTCCGCCCTCGTGGCCGGCAGCGCAGCGCAGTCCTCAACTGGCCAGACAGTGTGGGCGTCTTTCGCCTACATTATGCACGGCGAGCGCACCCCGCTCATGGGCAGTGTCCGCGACATTCGGATGCTGACGCCGGCCGGCGCCCAGCAGATGTACGCCCAGGGCAATGCCTTCCGGAGCCGGTACGTGCGGGCGCCAAGCACCGAGCTGGAAAAGAACGAGACGACTATCACAACCCGGGAACACATCCGGAACCTATACATGACCGTCGACGACTACACCCAGATCGACATCATCACGACGGACGATCCATGGGTGTCGACCAGCGCCATCGCCTTCATGCAGGCGCTGTATCCGCCCACCGCGGACGAGACCAAACATCCCAAAGGCGGGTCGGACATGGCCAAAGATGCGGCGACGGGCAAATTCACTCAGTATCCCTTGGGCGGCTATGAATATCCTTTCATCAAGACGTACGGTACGCTTGAAGAAGGCTCGGTACCGTAAGTTCCGCCCCCCTCCATGCTCCTCACTTGATCCTCGTGTGCTAAGATGGCTCTAGCCTTGCTGGAACGGCTATGTGCAGCAACTGGCGCAAATCCGCCGTCAATGACCTCATCAAGGACAAGTGGGGTGATAACAAGAATGGCGGCCAAGGCACCACAGGCTTCTACCGGGAAATCTTCGCCGAACAGGCCTTCAACGGGACCTCGACGGAGCCACTGGACCCGAACGAGCTGAACATCTACAACTCGTATGTCATCCATGATTTTGTGAGGTACATGTTCGAGCACAACAAGACCGTCCACGACAACCTCAAGAGCACCGGCAACACCACCGACACCAACGACTACCTCAAGGTGTTGAAGGACTATGCCGACGAATTCACCTTTGAACAGAACGCCAACACAAAGGTTGGGATTCGACCTATTGCGGGCAAGGCTCTCGCACAAAAGGTCCTGGACCAATTTCATGCCAGCATGGGTACCCTCGGCAAGAGTCCCAAGCTGACGCTCGCTTTCGGGTCGTACGAACCTATCCGCGCATTTGCTGCCCTGGCGGGCCTCACGGGCAATACCTGGGACGACACCAGCACGGAGGCATGGAAGGAAATTCCTCAGCATGGCGCGGCTTTGGTGTTTGAACTCATCGGGAAGACGCCTGGCTCGAGCGCGTTCCCAAAGAAGGAGGATTTGAAGGTGCGCCTCTACTACCGCCGCAACACGGATCAGCTGAGCGGCTTCCGGCGATACCCTCTCTTCTCGACCGAGGTTACCACCGAGCCAGGCGTGAAGTGGGCCGACTTTGAGAGCAAGATGAACGAGTTTGCCATTAGTCCGTACGAGTGGTGCAAGACCTGCAACTCGCAGGCACCCTTCTGCCAAGCCTTCCAGTCCGGCTCCGTCTTTAACCCTAAGTCCAAATCGGCCGTGATTTCGGGTGTTATTGGCGCTGCCATCATGGTCGCCATTTTCGGCATTGCTATTGCGTCTTTGGTCGTGTGCTTCGGTATGCGAGTGCACCGCAAGGGCAAGGGGGGTCCCTTGGGGGGGTTTAAGGGCGCCGAGAAGATGGCGAGCGATGCCGATTTGACCGTTTCAGACCGAGGCGCCCACCACGAGCGGGTCGGGAGCTGGGAGCTAAGGGATGGCGGTGACCCGCCGTCCGGCGGAGCGGGTTTGGTGAAGACCGGGGTGACAGCCAATATGAGGAGGATGGATGATGATGCTATCCTGGAGATGGGACTGAAGCCTGTGCAGCCGAGGGAAAGTGTTTAGGGCGAGCCGGCGGTTTAGCGGCAGCGGTGGTGTGCTGCACGGGGAATGCATGTCGACGACGAACATTAGCGTGCGTATATAATTCATCGCATTCATTACTCATGTCTGTTTTCGAGATGGTGGTTTGTTTTCCTGTCATGACAATCGTTTGGCTTTTTCGGCTTCACTATATGTTATACCACTGGCAGCGTAGCGAAATGGGCTCACAACAACTCGCGCAAAGGGCATTGGCGTTTTGGGTGGGAATCGAGCGAAGGGAACGGAGTGTGCCGGGTAGCATTCTCTCAACGTGATGGGTTTGATAGCTTGGTCGTTTTGACGGACGAGGTGCTCGCCGAGATAGGCAACGCGAAATAGACTTGATATGACAAATGAATTGACGGCCGAGTGTGAACAACACGGCATGCTTCAACGACAGAGCAACCTTTCTAATTGTGTGAATCCTTCCCCCTTTATACAAACCATGGAAAACCCGACCGTCCCAGTTGATACAATAATGAGATCCGACAGTGGTTTGACTAGATGCCCAGAGAAAACTCGACCCCGACATCAATATCCCGGGCTTCCATGCTCGTTAGCCGCGATCTAATATATCGCTCGGAAAGAAGGAGAAGAGACAAGACTCACCCATCTTCACAACCTTGGATAGCTGCACCGCCTTCTCGGCCGCATCTTGAAGGTCGTCGATCGAGAAAATCTTCATCCCGGAGTCGTTGATGAGCTTATGCGCCGCCTCCATGTTCGTCCCCTGCAGACGGGCAATGATAGGAATCTTGAGGTTCAGCGTCTTGACCGTGTTGATCAAGCCATTGGCAATGTGGTCGCAACGCACAATCCCGCCAAAGATATTGACAAAGATGGCCGTAACCTTGGAGTCGCTGGTGATGAGCTCAAACGCCTCCTTGATAGCCTGAGGGGTGGCACCACCACCAACATCCAAGAAGTTGGCAGGCTGGCCGCCGTTGAGCTTGATGATGTCCATGGTCGCCATGGCGAGACCGGCGCCGTTGACAAGACACCCAATGTCACCATCCAGCTTGATGAAGTTCAGACCCGCCTCGGCAGCCCGCACCTCATCGGGATCTTCCTGGGTGGTGTCGCGCCACGAGAAGACCTCCTTCTGTCGATAGTCGGCATTGTCATCGAAGCCAAACTTGGCGTCCATGCACATGACCTTGTGGTCTGACGTCTCGCTCAGCGGGTTAATCTCAATCTGTGTCGCGTCCTTCTCCAAGAAGATCTTGTACAGTTTTTGGACGGTATCTTTCGCATCCTCGACACACTGCTCGCTGAAACCGAGGCTCGTGGCAATGTCCCGCGCCATGTCATCCGTGACCCCCTCGTTGATCTTGACGTATGTCGTCTTGATAGCGTCGGGGTTCTCTTTGGCGACCGT
>Ga0247774_1000555_pt1 | contig 18510 bp, 13 predicted proteins | sample UWRJL001104B6_FD_179933 | JGI IMG/M metagenome (GOLD analysis project Ga0247774, IMG submission 179933) | Plant litter microbial communities from Arlington Agricultural Research Station in Wisconsin, United States - UWRJ-L001-104B-6 | ecosystem: Environmental > Terrestrial > Plant litter >... | reverse complement strand
TTCTACTACTACAAAACCTCCATCTGGGTGTCCGATGTCTGAGAGGAAAGGTCATCGACGCCATCTTGAACTGTCGGCGCTCGCTTGAGTGAGCGTCAAGCCCATTGCATTCTCCAATAGCATGCTAAGTGGGCTGTCCCGGACAAAGGGACGAGCTGGTGGTGAATGTGGCCTACAGCGCAGACGAGCCGAAAATTACACTCACCAATATCCAGATGCCGAAATCTTGGGCTCTCATTTGCGTGGCTTCGCATCTGAAACCTCAAGAAACCACCCCAACTAGAGGCGCTGTTCCACGATCAATTTTGAACTAGGAGAACTTGCGGTCCAGGTCGGGACTCACGACCGTCTCCGTGGGCTGCCTATTCTTATTAGCTCCTTGTCTCAACGACGCTGTTGGTTGCGCTAGCGCCTTCGGGAGACTTGCCCTTTTTGCTCACATGAGGACGCCGCAGTCGACAGTTGCTTGCGGTTAAAGTTGACTTTACAATCCACCGGCCGGACTCTCCTAATAATACCTCGTAAAATCTTGTAACCATTACAAGTCTACCTCTGTACTCTTATTCCATTCCACCTTACTAGAGAGGAAGTCGTACAACGAGTTGGCAGGGAGGTCATTGCCAGCCCGAGTCAAATCAAGCAGATGCACTTCGGCGAAAGCCTGCAACCTTTCTTTTAAATATACATTTTCCTGTGTTTTGAGCCATTGAATGAGATCCTACCGGACATATTTGGGTTAGGCGCCAGCCCATGGCCTTGGCCTTGCATTCGTTACAGGGTGCTCGAGGCTCTTGTAAGGTTAATGACACATCCCACCACGCTTTGACACCCGCTGAACCTGCATGCGGCTTTCCGGCGAGCCTGCAGGTCTCGTGGCTCCAAAAAATTTCCCATGCGGCAAGTCGGAGCTTTTAAGACATCACCGTGGTCTTAGCTACTCTACGGCGGGTGCTACTGTCTCTCGATGTTTTGTTGTGATGGGCTTCTTGTGTACTTCCCCTGTTCCTTTGAGGGCCCTGCCGAGCTAGACAGTTGTCGCCTTACCGGCCCATCGTCTCAGCTGGAGCTATCCGCACTGTCTCGTCTGGCTGTATTCCCACCAGACGGGGGCTACCCGGGGTGGAGGTTCGCCGAATCGGCTGCTTACTTCTCTACCTGAAATATGACTGCCAAAATATCTCGACAAAGCGCGAGGCAAATTTGGACTCTCTCTCGCCTGATGTGAGGTCCTCTGTTGAGTCCGTTGGCGGAGTGCACGTGAATAGGTCGTGGGCTGGTATCACGTCATGCTCGAGCGACTCCCGAGTCCCTGGTCGGAGGAAGACAGTTTGAAGTCTGGCCTGAGCTGCTTAAAAGGTCTTGCCCCCAAAGGTCAAGAGTAATGAAAGCCCCATTCCGTGTATTGCATTTCTATGAGGTCGTTTTTAAGAGAGATTTCATGCTGGAATTTGCGTTGCGGCAAAGCTGTATGCGAAAATGAGTGGGTGGTAATTTGTACCGAGTACCAACTTCAATGCCCCCCGCCAGGAAGGCACAAGGCTCCGTTCCAGGTCATTTTTCAGGCCGCGACACCTCGTGACTTCGGGCGCGACCCCCCCGTCTTTCGGACCCTCCCAGGCTCCCTCGAACGTCGACTCTTCTCCGCCACAGGCAAACCAGCAACTTCCGCCTTTCAACAGCCACCATCCCCAAAGAACGACCGCAACTTTCACCATCGGGCATCTACACAAACTCAAGCCTCGCGGGGTTTCGCTTTCATAACGCAAACTTCCGCGACTCTAGTGTCGTTTTTAGAGAGCTGCCTAAGCTGTAAGTCTCGTGTGTTTCCTATTATTTCTCCTTGGGACAGGCTCGTCTATCCGTACATCACGGCCAGTGCCCCTCAACCCCTCCCAAGCCGCGTTCTTGCCCGAGTCCCCGACCGCATTTCACAATCGATGTCAGAAATTCGTTCCTGCCCTCGCAGGCTCGCTGCTGTGTCTCCTCCACCAGACGAAACTTCCGTCGCGCTCTCAGGGCGAATTGACAGACGTAACCAAATCCACTCGGCAGGCACCCGAGAAGGCTGACGAGCTCCTTGGTTCGCATTGACGTCGCTACTTGCCATCAGGATCTGGAAAGTCTTTTTGCACCAGCCCGCGCCAACTTCCACTTCGTACATCTGCCAGCCAAACCGGCTTGGTGGTACCTCTCCGGTCGCCTATGTCACCAATCTTCTCCTAGGTCCCAGAGACTCAGGGCCCGAGCTGCCGGTGCATGCTCACCTCCAACGGCCCCAACCTGCTCGTACCTAGCAATTTTGCCACGGGTATGGGAGAATCACCCGCCCTCTGCTGGTTGATCCACGCATCTTCTTGTCATTTCACCAACCAGCACCTCTCATCTTCTCATCGGAATGTCCACTGCTAGAATTGCACCACCGTACAATACACTGTGCAGGCCTACCGTTGGCACTCTCCAATATCCACCTGGCGCTGTTTAGTAGCACCTCGCAAGGTATCACCCACCCACCTTCCTATGGAAGAGACAACCAGAGGAATTGTCCTGCCCCTTGGGTCTCGGAAGAAGAAAAGGGGAGAGAAGAGAAACGGAGCCTACCCTGCCTCCAGCAACGGCGCCCAGAGTCGATGCCAACTGGTACTGCCGGCCCTTCAATCACTAGGCCTGAATCTTGGACTCCAGCCAGCGCTCAAATTTCCAGCCAGTGACTTCTCTCGGCTGGCACCTCGCAAGCTAAAAGACCCTTTCCACCCCCGCACCCCTCCGCACACGTCCCTTGCCTGCTACCTTTCAAATACGTCAAGCACTTCCCGAAGAAACCCAATTCGTGGCAACACCGATACCATACCGCCGTTCAATGTTAGACAACGGCTTACGGAGACGTGGAGAAGAAATTATCAAGATTTTCTCAATACCGATTGGGAAAGCACTATTGCTAGAAACAAGATGCTGATTTTTTAGACCGTTGGTCGACCTACCAACCATTGCACATCGCTCCACGGCCGAAGAATTACGCCCACAACACCCTAACCCACCAAGCACACACATTGACAGACGGTGCCGGCCCGACGTATCAGGAGCCTTACGACGACCAGCAGCTTAAAAGAGAGCTAACTCCCGGTGTCAACTCGCATTTGCTTCAGCCTCTAACGCGGCTTGCTGTGTGGCCGGCCTAGCGTCTAGGATTCTGGGCAGTCGATTTTTCTTTTCCGCAGAATAAGCAAGTCCACTTCGCGGTCGGTCGCTTGCGCGGACGATATCGAGCCAATCCAAAGCTCCTGTGCCAACCCCAATTCGGTTTCGCTCACCACGGCCCGCTCCAGCGTTCCGACGCCCGCCGTCTCTCCACCTCTTTTGCTCTTCAAATCCCATCGTCCTTTCGCTCGACATTGCGCAATCCTGGAGGAGTCCGAATCACCATCAACATGTCTGCAAATCGACCGGCAGCCTTCAATAATCTCCGGATGGGAGGTAAGCTCAATGGCTTGAATTGAACAGGGAACCCCACCTGCTGACCTTGGTTGTTTACAGAGGTGATCCGCGAGAAGGTACAAGACGGCCTGACAGGCGAGACCCGAGACCTTCAGTACACGCAATGCAAGATTGTCGGCAATGGATCCTTCGGGGTCGTATTCCAGACAAAGCTGCACCCAACCAACGAGGACGCAGCAATTAAGCGCGTTCTTCAGGACAAGAGATTCAAGGTATTTTGTGGCTAGGTCTCGGCGAGCGGGGACGCTTTTGATACTAACCAATTCAGAATCGCGAGTTGCAAATCATGCGCATTGTCCGACACCCAAACATCGTACAGCTAAAGGCATTCTACTACTCAAATGGAGAACGTGTAAGTATAGGAACTGCCGAGGGTGCTAGTCTCCCCACGATTCGCAATCGGTGACTAATGGCATTGCAGAAGGACGAAGTGTACCTGAATCTTGTGCAGGAATACGTCCCGGAGACAGTATATCGAGCCTCGAGGTATTTCAACAAGATGAAGACGACGATGCCAATACTCGAAGTCAAGCTCTACATCTACCAGCTCTTCCGAGCCCTCGCCTACATCCATTCACAAGGCATCTGCCACCGAGATATCAAACCTCAAAACCTCCTCCTCGACCCAGCTACGGGCATCCTCAAGCTTTGCGACTTTGGCAGCGCGAAGATACTGGTGGAGAACGAGCCGAATGTATCGTACATCTGCTCGAGATACTACCGTGCACCGGAGCTTATCTTTGGCGCCACCAACTATACCACAAAGATTGGTGAGTCTTGGGAAATGTGGCCTGGCAGAAGCGTACGGGCCGGTGTTTAGAGGTACGAGAGAGCTGACCGCAATGTCCCTCCATAGATGTGTGGTCCACAGGGTGCGTTATGGCAGAGTTGATGCTTGGCCAGCCTCTGTTCCCGGGAGAATCAGGCATCGACCAGCTGGTAGAAATCATCAAGGTCCTCGGCACACCGACTAGAGAACAGATCCGCACCATGAATCCGAACTATATGGAGCACAAATTCCCGCAGATAAAGCCACACCCATTCAGCAAGGTGTTCAGGAAAGCGGACAACCATGCTATTGACCTGATTGCGAAGCTTCTTGAGTACACGCCGACGGAGCGCCAGGCGGCCATTCAGGCCATGGTGCATCCGTTTTTCGACGAACTCCGGGATCCCAATACGAAGTTGCCAGACTCGAGGCACCCGAACAATCCGCCTCGCGAGCCACCAACCCTCTTCGACTTTTCGCGCCACGGTATGTTTCCTCGCCAAAGCCCCAGCAGAGCATTTTTGAGCCGAACTAATTTTGTAGAACTCTCAATCGAGCCTAGGTTGAACCATCAATTGGTCCCTGCTCATATGCGCTCGGTCCTGGCATCCAGGGGCCTCGACATCGACAACTTCACACCGTTAACGAAGCAAGAGATGATGGCCAGGCTAGACTAGCACAAACAAGGGGCCGTCAAGCCAAGTCCCGTTCCGAACGGTCCGAGAGGATGATAGCTCTGTCCCTTGGGACGGCGGGATGGGCGGATATACGTGTCGGAATCGTCTTTACAAGAATAGACGGCGTCCATACATTCGGGTCATACAGTTCCCCTCGATTATGTGCCGATCACTTCACGTCTCCGCTACACCCTTGGATGCCGGCTCGAGGGAAAATTTGACAGCTGCACGACGGCAGGGAAGACGAAGGGTTTCATATCGCCCGCTTTGGAAATCTTCAATCGAGGGTGGGGGTCTGGAAGACGGTGGGCTAGCAACGGCAAGCGTATGGACGAGGGCAAGGCCAACGACAAGGTGTCTGCTGGAAGCGGGAGGCTGCATTGCTGCATATCACGAGGATGTCATGACGCTTTAGACAGGTTTTGATGCATGACCGAGACGGCACTTGACGTTTCTTTTATTTCCCCTACCCCTGCAAGAAAGCACTTGCCATGGCGACCCAGACTTCTCAGGCGGCAAGGCATGTTCTCTTATTTTGCATTTCCTACTTCTTCACTTTGACATGGTTCCTGTTCCCCGGCCCTGGGTGCTGTTTCCGAGTTGAAAATTCCCCGTCCCTCTGGCAGGTTTTCAAGAGGCAGGCATAACGAGTAAATGATATACGGGGGCGGAGATGGCAAAGGTGTTTTCTTAATGGCAAGTGCTGAACCTGGGCATAAGACATTCGGAAGGCAGCGGCCGTCACATGCATTCGAGATCTTGAGGGGCGGCGGGTCTAAACGTCGCAAACAAAGGCGGAACTCGAAAGCAGGGGTTGCGACGGACAACCCACCGCTAGCGCAACCGGCCGCGCAGCTTCACCTCGAGATATCAAAGCATGGTTGGGTTTGGGAGACAGCGGCATGTTCTGCGGACGGAAGTCATCGCAGGGCAAGGCGAGGCAAAAGATAGCGGCGCTATGGTCAGGGGCTTGACAAGGCTCACGGATTGAGAACTTTAAAGAATAGCAAAATCATGACACGTTGTATTCTCCTCTCGAATATCCACGATATTTAGGCTCTTTTAATGTCCTCGAGGTGTTCCTTAGTACGAAATGCGCGAATGTAAAGCTGATCCTAGGTCGAGGAACAAACTATAGTCAATACCTGGCATTGATTCCCCGATCGCTATTCATTCAATATGACGTTATTCACTAAGTTTCCACTTCTAGCTTGAGTTTACACTTTGATTCTGTAATAAGCATGTCCGTCATCGTCTTGCTGTTGCTGCAACTTTAGGTGTAGCAGGCTTGCTTGTCGAGGCGTGAAGAAAATTGCTGCCTGAGGCTTTAAAAAGCTCGGACCACATGCGCCAAGTCCATCGTTTGGTGTCGACACGATCCAGTTTCCAGAAGCTTTTCCTGTTGGACGCGTGCGAGCTGCATCCCAAATTTCGTCCACCACTTACATTTTCAGCCTTGCTCTTGATGAGGAGTTTCCACAGCACCTGTTCAACATATACGGCCTTGCACCCTCACACCATCGCATGCGATCCCGCTGTGGCTCGCAATGGCCGGTGATTACGACCGAAGACAATCTGGCGGAGGTGGATACAACAACAGGAAGAGGCGCTTTAGAGGTATGATTTCTCGTTCCGCCCTGCATTTCTGGGGTCGTGGCAGTTGCTAATCAGTTGCGTATCTTAGATGACGATGACAACGACAGACGTGGACCCGATAACGACCGACGTGGCCCTCGCCGGCGGATTGATAATGCACCGCTGCCAGTCCGGATCCGCAGACAGCTTCTAGGACTAGCCGAATCTCCTCTTCGCAGATGGCACGAGGAGGTGCAAGGCATCGCCCACTTGGTCGCCAACAATTACGATACCCCCGAGGTCCGAAACAGCTTCGTCGAACTGGTTCTGCAAATGTCGGTCGAACAGCCGCTCAAGACGCCATTCGTCGCTGCCGTCATCCTCGTCGTGAACGGATTGAAACCCGAGCTAGTTGATGACATTCTCGCAAAAGCTGCTGCCGCGACGGAGTTGAAGGTCAAGCTCGGCGAATGGAGAGATGTGAAGCTTTATCTGAAGCTTCTGGCTTGTCTGCAGGGCTGTTTGTCCGACGACGGCGTCTTTCCGTTGCTAGAGGAGCTCTTCGCTCGGGCAGTAGACCTGCAGACGGCAAGCTCAGACGATGTTCGTCTTCCCCAACAGCTCGCTCGCGGTGTTTTTAATGGCAAAGCAACCATGCTAACTCGACCACCAACAGACTATCGGTACCGAATTGGTGAAGATCATCCTCCTGACGATCCCGTACATTCTTGCAGCGTCACCCTCAGGGTCGCAGCAGCAGGCAGCGGCCCTGATGGATAAAACCGAAGTCATTGCCGGCGAGCCCCACGTAATGCAAGCCCTAATCGACCCGTACGTCTTGGGTGAAAACGAAGACGCGCCATCCTCGTCCACGAGCATCATTGGTCTTCTGCAGAAGCAGCTCCAGGCCGAAGCGGCTAGTGGTTGGAAACTGGCTTGCCTCCCAAGGCCTTGGAAGATGCCAATGGAGGAAGTAGAGGCAACGGAACGTCTTGAGAATGCCCCCAAGCATTCGCTTCCGCCCATCAACGTTCCTGAGACGGTCACCGCCGGTCCCCGCCCTCTGTTCCCAGAAGTGTTCTTTTCCGTCTTCACGGGGCAGGAGTTCGAGTCGACGCCACCAGACACGGACATTGCGGTATCCCTTATTCGAGACGGGCTCTTGGACTCTATCAACATCCTAGACTTCAACAGGAATGTCACCGCCAAGTTTTTGATCGACATAGATTGCTTCTTCGCCGAGGGTACGTTCGTGAAGCGAGCCACGCCCTTCGATCGGCTCAAGGATGTGGAACCGGGGAAGTCAACTTGGAAACCCGAAGATGTTGCCGTAGACACTGTATTTTCCCAAATATTCCAGCTCCCGGCTCCCGAACACAAGGTGGTCTACTATCACTCTGTCCTGACCGAGGCATGCAAGCTCGCCCCGGCCGCCATCGCACCGAGCCTGGGGAGGGCGATCCGCTACCTCTACAGGGCCACGTCCCGTATGGACCTCGAGCTGAGCCATCGTTTCATAGATTGGTTTTCCCACCATCTCAGCAACTTTGGCTTCACGTGGAAGTGGACAGAATGGGAAGAGGACGTATACCTCTCCAGCATCCATCCTCGGAAAGCTTTTATCCTCGCCGCCATTGACAAGGAGATCCGCTTGAGTTTCTCTCGACGCATCAAGGGCACGCTCCCCCCGGCGTATCAAGACCTTATCGGTCCCGACATGGAGAAAGACGTGCCCGATTTCAAATTCAACGACCCGAACATGCCTTTCGCCGCCGAGGGCAAAGAGATCGAGAGCCTGTTGCGAAGAAAAGCTCCGGACGAAGACTTTCAGCCCATCATCGAGAAGATCCATACCGCGGCATTGGACGCAGCCCTGGACCCTCTCGTCGCCAGCACCGACGTCTTCATGACAACCGTCTGCGCCGTAGGCTCCAAGTCCCTCTCCCACATCCTCACCTACATCGACCGCACCAAAGGCCGCCTCATCGACGTCGGCGGCGCCTCGGAAGCGGCGCGCGCCCAGATTATTTCTTCCGTCATGGCGTACTGGCTGAACCACCCAGGCGTGGCCATCAGCATCATTGAGAAGCTGCTCAACTACAGCATCCTCACCCCGCTTTCGGTCGTTGAGTGGGTTCTCCTTGCGGGCAGTAGCAACCACCATCCATCGGAACGCGAGGGCCGTCGCCCCGGCGAGTCGCTTGCTCAGGCGCACATGTTTGAGATGGTGCTCCATACGATCGGCAAGGTGACGGGGAGGATGCGCCAGGTGGCGCTCGCGAGCATGGACAAGTCGGGCTATGCTCAGGAGGCCAAGGCCATGCGAGACTTGTTCAGAGTCATGGATGATGCGCTGGTCAGCTGGGCTGATGGTACCAAAGATGAGATGATGGAGAGCGCAGATATTGATTCTGAGAGAGCGCCAATAGTGAGAAGGTGGGGGGAGCGGTGGATGCGGGTGTTCCGGAGGAAAGCCGCTATTGAGGAGGCTTTCCTTATTGAGGCCGGCAAGAATATGAGCCTGTGAGGGTCGTGTTTTCAGGGATCTGGCCGTTGCTGGGTTGGGGGGGGGAGCTGCTTTCACAGTGTGTTCTGTATCATTATTGTCGTTGTTACCAGGCATCCCAAGGAGACGCCTCAAAAAAGTGGATTTAGAGGTTAAAATGGATTTCAAATATATTGACATTATCATGGCCATCGTATGAGACGAAGAGCCAGCGAGGTTGCCTGTCCCATGTCTCGGCCCCCTTTCGCTTTCTCTCACACCCCTTCAAAGCGGTAGATCCTCAGCGAGCTGTCATCTCCCGCAATGGCAAGGTCAACGCCTCCTTCACCAGACTCCTCTCTATGCTCTGCACCGACAGGCCGCCATGCCAGTTGAAGTACCGCCTTGGAAAGACAGTATCTAGAAACATAGGTGTTAGCCAAGCAGCGGCAGAAATACGGCGGGGTTCGTGGAATGGATAGTCTACTTACTCGTCGTCGAGCCTCGTCGTTGTCACGACCTTCAAATCCCGAGCGTCGAGGCGATAAAGGAAGATGCTCCCCCCTTCATTCCCAACTGCCAAGACAAATTGCCCGTCTCCGCTCCTCACCGGCAGGAAATCCACCGCCGTCGCGGGAAGATCCCCCGAAATCGTCGTGGCCAATCCAAAACTCGTCACCTTCCCCTCGGCATCCTGCTCCCCGCCCCACACCTTCACCTGCTTATCCCTCCCCGCCGTCGCGAAAACCCTCTTCTTCTTCCTCCCGTCGCCGTCGCAAGGGGCCCACGCCGCATCGAGAATCATCCTGGAGTGCCCCTTCGGATTCGCCTGCAGCGCCTTGTACCCCTCGCCGTCGCGCTCGAAAACGGCCCACTGGCGGTCCCGCCCCACGCTCAGGAGGAGCCGGTCATCGGGCGAGAAGCGCAGGCGCGTGGCGGTGAGCGAGTGGGCCGTCAGGGGAGGCTTGAGCTCTGTCCACCGGGCGGTCTCGAAGAGGCGGATGACGGCGTGGTTCGTCGAGCTGGCCTTGCAGGCGCTCGCGACGACGGAGCCGTCGTGGCTGGCGGCCAGGCAGGAAATCTCGTAGCCATGCCCATAAAGCTTTTCGGTTTCGGGCCAGAGGGTGTAGCGGGAGAGGGCATCTTCGAATGGAGGGTGAGAGGTGTCGAGGGCTGGTTTTAGAGCGGTCGAGGCGGAAGCGGCATCGAAGGGCTGCTCCCGCCCTCCTCCGTTAAGCTGCGGCTCGGGGTCGGGTCTTTGGTCGACCACTTTGTTAGACAGACCGAGGGCGGGAATGTCAGCCGCGTCAGGTAGTTGCTCCAGGTTTTCGGGGCTAGTTTCCCTCTCAGAGAGGCTGAGGAGGAGTTTGGCGACCGTTTTGGGCTGGTTGAAGACACGCATGAGCTTCTCGTCTGCGCCGGATACGAATTGCGAGGCGCCGAGGGCGTCGATGCAGTTGAGGTCGTAGCCGTGGATCTGAGGCCGGGACATCTCGTGCCATGTTGTTGTCCCATTCCGTGACCATGTAGCATGCAGTCGAGTGGTTTGATCAGAGCTTGTCGAGAGAAGATAGTCGCCCTTCTTTGACCATGATATTCCGGTGACAGACTTGGTATGGCCTGTCACGGCGAAGGCCGGTTTCCATTGCTCGTCAGACTCATCAAGGTCCCATCGTCTCCAGCTCCCTGTTCGACCCAGGCACACGACCGACTTCCCGTCTGCTCTCCAGAGGCCTGTCCAAAAACCACCGATGCTACCGGTTGCGGTTGTCGCGCCTTTCTCCCGGCTTATATCTCCTAGACGAACCGTGCTGACCCAAATGCCAGACGATAGCTCTGGTTCCCAGATTGCGAGCGAGTTGTCAGCCGAGGTAGAAAGGAGGGCGAGTTTTCCGGCGGATAGGGTGCTCCATTTGGCGCTGTATATCCAATCTTCGTGGCCGAGAAGTAGTGCCTCGAATGTGATGGAGAAATTTTCGCCGCCGACTTTCAGGCGATGTGCCTTGTTTGACGGCGATTTGCTGGATAGGTAGACTGAACTGGACATTTCTGCAGAACCAGCAGTAGGCAGGACTGGAAGTTGTTTGCCTTGATGAACCCTCCATATCCTGATGTACTTGTCTTGGCTGGCAGACGCTAGTAAGAGGTCGCTCCCGGTGTCGTTCGTTTCCAGGGTAAAGTCTAAAGACCTTACCCACCCCTCATGCCCTGACAGTGTAGCTTGATGCTCAAAGTATGGGACGCCGTCTCCGCAGGTCGCGGCAAACATCTGAACGGTGTTCCTAGTGCCTGCCGCAGCAAGAATAAATGTATTACTTTCCTGACCCGGCGAAGCAAACGCCAAATCCAGGGGGAAGTACTTCGGACTCGTTTGAATCGTCTGTAGTAGATGTAGCTGGCGGGCCGCAAGCTTCCATATCCTGATTGTTGCATCCGCAGCTCCGGATGCCAGGAGAATCGTCAAAGGTTCTTGACTCCATGTCTTCAAGACTGCGAGACAATTTATTGGAGCATTGTGTTCGTGGAGGGTTTGAAGACACTCATACGAAAGGGCCTGACTAATGGTCCAGAGCTTGAGGGTTTGGTCGTCCCCGCCCGTAACCATGAACCGCTCACCGTCTGAGCTGCGGACGAACTTGACTGCTTTGACTACGTCAGTGTGGCCAGTCAGGATAGCTCTTAGTCCTTTCGGAGAAGATTCCTATCTATGCGTGTTAGTTTGTGGTTCATGGCAAGAGGCGTCGGCTTCCAAATGTTGCCAGTGAAGGCTTCTAAACGGACGAGGTTTGCACATGGCCCATCCTTCGAAAGGGGATCGGGGTCGGTTGAAAAGAGACAGTATCCGGTGCAGTTAAAGCTTATAACAATATTTGGCAGAGAATGATGAAGATAGAACACTCACCTGCGGCTGCCAAAGACCAATATTGATATCTGCGCCAAACGCAACAATATCAGCGTCCCAGTCGCCAACAGCGGTATGTCTGTTTGCGCCGGTAGATAGATATTCTGTTAATGGCCTTTCAAATGTCATTTTGGTCTCTGTAAAATTTGACCAAGCTGTTAAACGCTACTTGTGTTGAAAGTCGAGTGCGGCTCTTGGATTCTTAGGATGCTAAGTGAGTCAGTGCACGGACCAGTCCCCAGGGTTAAGGTCGGAAGAAATTTTTGACAACCGGATAGCGTCAACTTCAACCGCGACTTTCCAAACGCTCGTCCATCCGAAGCTTCGATTCCAGTGCGCCCAAACACGATACTCGTCAAAACATTCCACATTTCTCCGGTCGCTACCACTTCCAGTCATTGTTCCCGAGTTTGCCGATCCGACCGCCAGCGGGCACCACTGCGAACATGCTGACCCTCTCGGAAGAGTCCAAGGTGCGAAAGGAACCTCTCAAGAAGATACACACGCAGACATGTTAACGGACTGGTGACAGGAGCGCATTGGGCGGGCAATAGAAGTTTCTCGGGTTGCCATTCACTAGTAAGAAGCCTTGATTTCTGAGGGCGAGGAGAGATGCCGTGGCTAAGTTCAATCTAGTGGATACATCCCTCTGATCCTCTACTTCGGTACGATTTTCCCTATGCGAGAAGACCTGCGGCCTTCCGGCCATGCTTGACACGAAGGAAGATAAAGTAAATGGCGGAACCCATGCTTACAATAGTCCAGGCCTCACACGCAGCGAGCCCCGGCCGAGCATCATCAGGTATGAAGCCATCAGGAGGCGGAGCACCGAGGCCGTTCTAACATGTTATTAGCCTCCTCTCACCTCTCTCCAACGCCGCGTAAGCGCTCTCGACATCATATCGTGTGTATTGGAAGCAATGGTGGAGGTCAAGAGGGCCGACAATAGCTAGCTAAAGAGGAGGAGACAATTGCTTGTGATTCTATCAAGCTATCCCAGGCACTAGCTCTAAGGATGAAACTGTACAACATCATGTAGCCGAAAGAACCACTCTAATGATTCCAAAGAACATCATTCGTATTCTGTACTACCGTATTTGATATGCATGTTCCTCGACTCCTGATAAGTAGGCGGGCTCAGCTATAGGTGCAGCGCCAAACACGGGTGGGTACCTGCGGCTCTTAGACGCGAGATCAGCAAGGAAAAAACGACGTCACCCGACCCAAGCCGCGAAAAGCTTCCCTCCACCAAACCTCAGGTACCAGCAAATTTCTCAACCAGACAACCTCAGCTTCCCCCAACGACTCACGCAGATCCCAATGGTACTTGTATCCCAATCAAAATGTGAAGCACCACAGATGGACGGCTCATCCGCGTTGGGGCCCAGTCACGCTGGCCTCTCGTCCGCAACGGTTGAAGTAATTGCGGGCTTGTTGGCCGGCACCATCGCGACATTGACTGTCCATCCCCTTGACATTGCCAAGACGCGAATGCAGAGTCTGTTCTCCTTTTCCGTACGCCTATGAATAGGTTTGGGGGATCTGTCGCTAATTAATTGCCATCTCGCAGTCCACAGGAGCTCTGCATCGCCCTCGTCGAGTGCCACTACTATGGGTATCCTTCGACACCTTGTCCGGAACCCTCAACCGATTGCTTCGTTATACCGCGGTCTGACGCCGAACCTAATTGGCAACGCTACCAGTTGGGCTTCTTTTTTCCTGTTCAAATCGAGAATCGAGCGCGCCATCGTGCGCTACAAGGGTGGCGAGCTGGGAACAACAGATACGCCGGGCCAACGATTGACCCCGTCGGACTACTTTATCTCGTCTGGTCTCGCTGGTGTTCTGACCCAGGTCCTCACGAACCCAATATGGGTGCTCAAGACCCGCATGCTATCATCGGATCGCACCTCGCAGGGGGCCTACCAGAGTATGTGGACGGGAGCTTGTCGCCTGGTCCGGGAAGAAGGAGCGAGAGGTTTCTACCGCGGCCTTGGGGTGAGCCTGCTTGGTGTCAGCCACGGAGCGGTTCAGTTTGCAGTCTATGATCCCTTGAAGCGGATTTACTTCTCGCACATGAGGCAAAAGGGACACCGCGAGGATCATATGGCCACCGAAGCTACCCTTGCGATCTCGAGCGCAGCCAAGGTTGTAGCTGGTGCGGTGACGTATCCTTACCAGGTAATAAGGAGCCGCCTTCAGAATTACAATGCTGACGAGCGGTTTGGGCAAGGAATTCGCGACGTGGTTAAGAGGACGTACCGGGAAGAGGGGATTAGAGGCTTCTACAGAGGGTTGATGACTGGGGTTGTGAGAGTTCTCCCTGCCACATGGGTGACATTCCTCGTTTACGAGAACGTCAAGTTCCATCTGCCCCGGTGGGCACGATGAAGCCAGAAGCGAGCTGGAGAACCTTCATCGGAGTTGGAGCCCACCAACCCGCGATCCGGGTCGATCCCGTCCGGGATACCTGAGACTACGCCCACAACGGCCGCCCGGTCCCTTGGACATTCCGGTACGGCTTCTCGATATTCCATCACCCCCAAGAAGCATTGCAGGCACCCATTCTGATACTGTGTCGGTCGGCATATATCATTACGGCCTTTACGCTGCACTTTCTTCAAGGCAATACGCTCATGTAATGACCCGCACGGCGTCCTTCGATATCAGATCAGGTCCCCTGGTTTCGGATCGGTCATCATCCTGCGATCATGTCGCCGTCAGGAAAGAGATAGGTCGACGCCGAGAGGAAGGCTAGATATCATATTCCAAGCTCGTACTCGATTTAGGCGTTTCCCCCTCGCCGCCACCTGTCAACATGGGTAGTTGTGGACCTGAATGAAAATAAATCGACATCAACCGGGGTATGCGATACCAGATACCAGTTGATCATGGCCGGCATTGGAGACTCACTGGGCTGATAGAGCATGTTTTTTTTATCAACTCGTCCCAATCACTGGTCGCAGCATGCCTCTTTGGCTTGGGAAGTCATTTCCACGCGGACATTTCTCTTTTTGATCCCAAGATCCCTACCACGGAAGCAGCAACCTAAGCACACGTACGTTTCTGAGAGTACTCTCGATGTAAACAACATCAGTGCCGAGTTGGAATGCTGTCTTCTCAGCATATGCGCGGCTGACTGATGTCGGCTTCCACCACATGAATCGGCGTCAACCTTCGCACTAGGGATCTGTCATTGAGACACGGTAGATCGAGCTTTCTCATATCCTCCCTTTCGGCTATCTGCACTCCACGGTAACCCATAACTCCTCTAAGTACTAAGCCATTGACGATGTAACCGGAGCCTCGAACGGGGCCGGGTCCGCCCCTTCCCCTACACTCTTCTCACAAATATGAGGTTGTTCCGATACCGGGTACTCTTGGTCTCTTTTTCATGCCCTGCCTATGAGAGGAAAGAAAAAGTAACGCAAAACCCCGAGTGCCGTACGGGATTTGCTCCCTCACACCGTCCGTGGCTTAGCTGTTTCTACCCTCAAGTACTCTACCGTCTGTCTACGAGTTGGCACTATAGTGTACTGTCTCTCCTTTTCCCATAGGTACAGCGCAAGGACAAGGAAAATCCTGAGGCTCGGAGTAGCGTGTTCCCACCAACACTCGCGCGTTTCTACGACAATGGAAACGAGAGAGACCAATGAGGCTGGGGCAGTAACGGTGCAGTAACGCATAACTGAGGCCCCATCAGCTGCGACTTCCAATGAATGCACCATTGAGTCGTTATGCCGATACGCAAGATTTAGGAGTGGTAGTAGTAGGAAGGAATGCCTGGACTCTGGGGTGGAATATCAAATATCCCTGAATGGATTCTTTGCCGGGCTTCAAACCTTGGTCGGCGGTGCATCATTGGGACATCGCAGCAACACAATTCGGCCCCTGCTTGCCTGCTGACGGCACTAGAGCCACTAGATGATCTCACAAATGAGCAGCATGGTGGCGTTCGGTGCGATTTTCCTATGATAGATCATAAAATCTATCCCCGCATATGAACCACCAGCGCCATGCCGGCTGGATTTACTGTGCATATCCCAGCGCAAATCTGCGAGGATTTCGTTTTCCCTCTCACCGCCGAGGAACTCCAAGCCCAGTGCTTTCCCGGTCTCATTGCTGCTTTATGATCAAAAAATACAAACTAGAGAGTGGCTAGAGCAGCAACAAAGCAAGTTGAGTTCGTTCCGTCTTCCTGGCCTCCCGGTCAGGCAGGCTGCGTGGTCGATCTCGATTGCAGGGTGGTGATCTGATAGGATGCGGCGGCGAATACGACCGAGATAAAACGAGCAGTAAGCAAAGCTAGTAAGGAGTGGACAGGAGCGAGCAGACGTTTCCAAACCAGGTACATGGTAGTTTGGCGAAAACAAGGGAAAGCCGGGGAGGTTGTCCACCTCGGCCGTCCCTGGCATGGCTGGATGGGCAGGCAGACACGAAGGCGCTTGGTGGATGGAACCAGGGAGGAGGAAGCATAGAAAGGCGACGAACGCGGAGGTTCAGGAGAGAGGAAACCGAGCAGTTGTCGAAACAGGCCCGGAGCCGTAGCCGCAGCCGCGACTCATCAGTGATCATCATGCGACAAGCCATCAAGCAGGAGCAGCAAAAGCGAGAGAGTGGTCGCCATCAGTTCGAACACTATGTTTGACTCCCACCAATTGCCACCAGAGTTTTAGATTCCGGTCAAACTTCCTGTCTCACTCTCACTCTCACACATACGTACAGACACACACACACACACACCTCTCTCTCTCGTTATCCCGTCCTCATGCCAGTCCAACAAGGTGCCGTCGGCTGGATTTCCAGAGTCGGACTGGGCAAACTAGTCTGAGTTATTCCTGTGACTTTCTTTGCAATACCTGAACTCAAAGATATTTGTGAGGGAGAGTGTGTAATTGGGGGGGGAGCTACGCTGCCAACTTCATGCTCAGGTGCCTATGGAGACTGATAGATTTGGCGAGTGGAACGCATATTTTGAAGCCATAAATATGCTAGTTCATGGGGACCAATGGCCCCGACACGTCGTTTGGTGCTCATCTTGAAACGGCCTCAAGCTTCAATAGATATGTCATCACAGACATGCACAGAGGCAGCAGAGCCAAGAGGGGCAATGCGGAATGAGGGGAGCCGATGACATGTTGGGGACGTTTGGGCGTCGGGGATCCAACAAATTGAACGGAAAGGGGTCGGCTCCGTATCGGAAGTCCTGTTTCTTAGCTGGCTTGTCAGCTACGCCCAGAGCCGGCCCGCCGCACTGAAGATCTCTTCAAACGGCGAATACTAAAGGCCCTGACCGGCCGGGTATCAGGTAGCAATGAAAGGTGGAAACCCGCACAAAGGTGAGGCGGCAGCCCTTCAAGCCCTTTCGTGGGGCGGTTCCGTCGTTGTGGGTCAGTCAAATCGTTGCACACCTCCACCCATTCATCTCTTTCCGCAAGGCAGAGGGTACTGAAAGTAAAAGAGACGGGCAAATAGGTGAAGGCTGCCTCACTTGGCCTGAATAAGGATCATGAGATTGCCTAGGAAACCATTGCTACGATCGGATGATGGCAAAATCGTACACCCGAAATTTTGGGACGAGGAAGCGAAGGCTCAGCGCCGTTGGCTTTCCTTCCAGGAAACCCAAAGCTGCCAGGCCAATGATATTGGACCGCTTTTGCTGGGGATCCGGGGGGCGGTGTTGACGGTGTGTTAGCACTTGGAATTTTTGCGGTTGCGAGTGAGAACAGCACAGAATAGATTGCTCGGTATGCGCATTCGACTAGCATCTTCCTAGGAAAGGCATTGCTTGCGAAAACGAATGGGTCGTCGTCGAGTACGTAGGAATATGGTTGTCCGTGTGCCTGCGTGAGTGTGTTGTTTGCAGCTCCTAGTGCTGCCTATGCAACGGCGGGCGTAGGCGCCGCGACAGGATGGTTGAGAAACTAAACCAAGGAAGTGAGAAGTGACTTGATCCATGGGAGGCGGAGAGAGCTGAGCAATCGGAAGCGTGTTGTGAAAATGGAAAGGACCACGGGGGGGGGGGGGGCGGGGGTCTAAAATCTGTAATATTTCACATTTTGAGGATAGAAATAGAGGCTGAAATTGAAGATGTTGTTGCTTTTCAAAGCATTGTGGTGCATGGATGACCTGCTTGCTCCAAAATTCAAGTACCTGGCCACCCAGAAGGCACGGAAAAGCAACTAGGGGGTCAAAAACCTGATGTGTTGAGTGACGGGGTTTAGGGACATGCCAGGGGTGTTAGTTATTGGAGAATCTGCTGTCGGGTTTTCATGGGTGCTGCAGACACTTTGTGTGGGTGTCTTTGACAAAAGAGGTTGAATTTTATGGGACTTGTCGGCTCCGGTCGCTATGATTGGTCGATTATCGGATTTGTGATCTCTTGGCTTGCATATGGATACCCTGGTAAAATCTGAGATGATTTCGGCCCTTGCCTTTTCTTGATGGATGGATCTTGGTTGTGGGAACTCTGGCGCAATACCTGTGCTGCCTGTAATGACTGCTAAGAAACACCGGTCATACCTCTGTTCCAAGCCCTCGGGCCCAGCAGTGAGCACCCCATCTTGTTGAGTTGGGTGTTGGCTTTGGTCAGGCTGGCCGTGATGGCTGC
>Ga0247774_1000554_pt1 | contig 18536 bp, 15 predicted proteins | sample UWRJL001104B6_FD_179933 | JGI IMG/M metagenome (GOLD analysis project Ga0247774, IMG submission 179933) | Plant litter microbial communities from Arlington Agricultural Research Station in Wisconsin, United States - UWRJ-L001-104B-6 | ecosystem: Environmental > Terrestrial > Plant litter >... | reverse complement strand
TTTTTTTCACCGCTCTATCTTATACAAACAAAATCCTCCATAAGCCTTTGTCAAACGACTGGTGGCCAATTTTTATTTATTTACGGCTACCCGATTGAATTGCGAGATGGAGCTTCGGTTTGAGAAGATTGCGCCTGGTGCACAAGTGGGTAAGAAATGCCCTCTAGACTTTTTGACTTGCAGCTTTCAAGCCAGAAGAGGTGGCGTTCCAGGGTTGTTGTTGTTGCCGTGGCTCAGGCGGGAAACAGGGCTCGGTAACACTACGCCGGGACATGCTCCGTAATGCCGTTGACCTGTTGGCCGTCAGGCGCCGCCGATGGAGTGGGGCGAAGCGGGGTGCTTCATAACTTCCTGTGGAACAGACTACCAGGCAAGGATAATCTAAGCTGACTCGGTTGGTACTGAAGATTTGTGCCCGAAATGAAGACAAGCTAGTGGTTCGACGCCGCCCAGGTACGGATGAATCAACAAGGCGGTCCCAGGCCACGGAGAATATTAGACTTCGGCCTTGGAACCGGTCTAGATGTCTTCAATTGACTCCAGACCTTTCTCATGACCATCTCTGTCTTCTTCCAGATTGTTTAGAATTTTTTCTTTTGTACTTCACAATGTTTTGCGACTCCCTCTCCAGAGACATGTGGGCATCAATCATGGACGACGATTCTTTTCCATATCTTGATGAAGATAATACTACGATTTTGGATCTGGGCAACGCTTTAGGTACCTTGGACCAGTCTTCAACGCCTAGTCACCCTTTTTTCTTCGAACATCTACAACCGCTTGGTCCCCCGGTCTTCAACAAACCTACAACATTGATGCCCGCGTCGACACGACTCATGTCTAATGTGCGCGCAAGTGCACCTTTGCTAGAGACAGCGCCAGGCCAAGCAATATCAATAACACCCCCCCAATGTACACCAAACCAGCATATCACGTCTGCGAGAGAACCATCACGCTTCAGCACCATCTGGCCTTCTTCAATAGGAAACACACCCATTACCGTCGAGGACATTTTATTCCCTCTTCAAGTTGCCCCCGAGGTATCACACAATCTTGACGCCCTAGGCAGCCCCGATCCGTCTCGCCTGCTACACTCTCCCAGCCCCCTCTCTACCACAAGTCCTGCGATCTCTACCAGCACCCCAACCAGCATCGTCGAACCCCCGGCATCTGAGTCGAGCAGAAACGACTGGGTTCCCGAGGATCTCTACGACATCGGCTACCAGGACGAAGACAAGCAGTGGCGATGCAAGCACAGTCGCTGCTTATCAACGCAGGTCTTCGAGCGGGCATGTGACCTGCGGAAGCACTACCGGTCACACCAAAAGGCATTTTTCTGCGATAAGCCCGACTGCCCATGGTCCAAGCTGGGCTTCGCGACGCAGAAAGACTGCAGGCGCCACAAGCTGTCGCACAGCCCGCATATCGAATGTATAGTCGAGAGCTGCAACCGGCAGTTCAGTAGGATGGACAATATGGTAAATTCTCACCCTTCCTCGCACCCCTTCCCCGATGTCCATGGATTTCGGTCCACCTTGAGTTAAAGGAGAGTCGAGTAAGCTAATTGCACTGTGTCTTGAAGAGGAAACATTATGAAGCCGTACACCTGCGATGCCAGAATAACTTGTTTCCAAGACGGTGCCGCAAACGCGCGGCAAGGAAAATGAACGTGGGTGGGGAGTTGACGAAATCTGCACCCGTTTGATGATAGCTGCATGAAGGAAGACAAACAGCACAGTCGCCTTGGTTTCAAGCCAAAAAGAAAGAAATTTGGGTTTGCACACTTCTTTTCAAGGTTCCTTTACTATGGCTTGTTGATTTGTCGCTTCTCGGAATACCGGGCTTGAACCAACAGCTCGGCGCAAGTATCCCCAGTGTGTAGATACTTGCGTACAATGACAGAAGCATTGCGGTGAGGACATTTCAGGCTTGAGTAAAAGAAGGAAGAGGGACTGGGAATATACATCTACGTCGAATGGGAGAAGAATATATTTTCGTGCGTGCAGAATAATGCCTGAACTCTGGAGGGCTGAGGTCCTCCCCTTCTCCCTAGTTCGATCCCGAATTTGACCGAGTAATGGGCTCGGCCTAGCTACTGAAGAACCGCGGGGCAACCGGTATGCCTCACACAGCCTGTTGATTCGTAGAGAGGGATCCCTTCGTAGCCCGTAGGTGCCTTAGGGGCTCCCCGGAAAAGGGGTACAGTGAAAGGGACGGACGTCCCACAACTTACCGGAAACTTCATACTTCGCAGATAAACCAATCTAAGGCCTCATAGTTAGTGGCATAGCAAGGTTAAATTTCACAAAACGGTCGAATTTCAAGCAACGGTCGTAAGGTAACCAAACATATGTACGCGAGTTTCAAAGAATGCGGGTGGTTATTTCCAAGATACAGGGCCCCAGTGCGCAAAAATACCGCATTCGCTAGCTAATAATACCTTAACCCTAATACCCAGTTCGCCCTGCCCCCATCGAGTAGCTACATGAGGTTATCTGAGAGGCGTGGGATCGGAGCATATCTCAATACTCGACATAGTTATCGGCGTTCCAAACGCACACGCATTGGTTCCTCCCGAACTTTACAGGTATCTAAGAAAAGAAAGCAGACTATACAATAATTATGGTGAAGACAACTGTAATAGAGTATATATGTGATCACTCACGAAATAAATCTATCTTAACGAGTCCAAGACACTACGATACTTTCGCCAGAACGGCACGACGGAACACATAAACCAAAGAAACCAAACGCAGCAGGCGCAACTAGCCACCATCATGATACCAAATCCAATGAATAGGACCTCTGCCGCCTCCTGTACACCAATAAACTGGATAACGATGATGCTTAGGAATAAGCCAGCCAACACCAACACGTCGAGACCGATCAGCCACTTGAACGCTTTGGAGTGGTAGAGGTTCAGATGGGTGGAGAGGGACGGCTGGGCTTTGGTGGGATGGGTTGTTGTTGGGGCTTGATGGCTGCGGTCCGGCCTGGCTGGATGCGATACCCTTGTGGCTTGGATTGTGAGGTATCCGACCCCTTGCTCAGTTTCACTGCGAGGTAATGCAGCTAGTCGATTAGGGTCGGTGTTTTGTTGTTGTTCGACTGGTTTATCTGGTGTAATGAGCACTTGCGTCGGAATATGTGCGGCAGGGTCGGTAGCAGAGACACCTGAAGTTGAAAGCTCTGAACCTGTTTGTCGGATCGACGTTACCGTTCGCACTGCAGAAGTTGAAGCTAGAGCCTCTATTAGGATGCGTTAATTAACTTACTTAGTCAGGTCGAATGACTTTGCCGCTTACCAGAATACAGTTCGGGCAATACCATCAAGGGCATTGCAAGGAGAAGCAAAGCTAAAAGCTGACCGAAAGCCCAAGGATCCCCAGTGTATCCTCGGGGCATTAAACTTCGGCAGGTATGTATCTTTGCAAATGCCCAGAAAAAACTCAAAGTGAGCCATATGAGTTCGGACAAGGTAGACTCAAATAGGTCATACAGTGCCCGAACCCAGACATAGACTGCGAAAAACAGAAACCCGAAGAGCTTCCAGAAAATCATTCCAACGACGGTTCTTGAGTTACTCATGCGCGCAATTGAAGAGTAGAAACCGCTATTAAGCAGTCTACTTGGCTTCCGACGGAGCCAAATGCCAATGAAATCCGACGTACAGACAAAGAGCCTCATAAGCTTTCCTAGGTAGCTTAGTGTAAGTAAACAGATTGAGAAAACATTATCAGGGCCCCAGTTTTTCCAACCTTCTCGAGTCCAGGCGCATATAACAGGACTGTCGAAGCACATGGGTCCATCGAAATCGTACATAGCATAGAGGCTCAGAGCTGCGAAGAGCATGAAGAACAATAGGGACATTGCAGCAACTCTGTATTTCAACACAGGACGGTGCTCGCGTAGATATCCTCTCAACGTCGTAAGTGTTGCTTGATGTGTGACTGAGGATAGCCATCCTAGCCACGTCACTATGTGAAAATCGAAAAACGAAAGGGTGGAATTACAAGATTGGATATATCCAGCAGTAAGCACGGCAATGCCAGTGATGATGAGATTGTCGCTGAGAATCATCAGCACTTTCTGGCAGACTTTGACCCATATTGAGGGTAGTCGAGAGACTTTGGGTATTCCCTGGATCCATCTTAAGAAAGACTGATCAAGGCCATTTAGAGAATTCCTCAGCTTTGGGTCCTCTGGTTGAATAAGGTACAGGATCCAGGAAATGAGAATCGTTATCGTTGTGACAATATAGAAAGCTAAGAGTACCTGCTCGGAGTCAACATATATCCTGTGAACTTGAGATGATGAATGGGCCATACTCCAATGCCGGCAATATCGTTGTCGCCTTTGCCTACACACCCTTCGGGCGAGTCGAGGCACCTCCACCCCTCGAATTTCCACTCCTCGAATTCGTGGCGGGTGAAAGATTTACTGCAGCTAAAATGCGAACCGTCACAGCCGGGCATACTTGTAGACTTGGATGAGTATTCTAGGCTTGCCGGTACGGTCTCGAGTGTGATCGGGGTCGTCAAACGGAGACGTAGTCAGGTGTCAGGTGCAAGGCTCAAATATGAATATTCTGTTGTAGATGATGTGTGTGTGTTCTAGGAATTCTAGTGAGGAATTTGGCTTACCACCTACTTAATGTAGCCCAAATTCCAGCGCCTGTCTGTGCTGTCAGGCGTCGGCAAATAAAAATCCAGGAAAGGTGAAGTATGTTCCAAAGTACCAAATGTAGAAAAAAAAAAATAGAATCCACACCGTCGAGAGCACGTCCGTGTGTCTAAAGGGCTCAAGAGTTCGGCTCATAAACACCGATTTCACTCTTAGGATTGGATAGCACTGCAGTTTTAGCCCTCGCAGAGAGATCTTGCATCAGTTTGTTGATCGGGATTGGTACCTAGTCAGACACGGAACGCGTGGTGTAGCGGAGCCAGCGACCCCACCAAAAGCGCGTCCCACTTCGGAAAATAGCGCGGCGTTCCTGACGGATCATCTTCGTATCCAGCGGCGATCAAGTCACCGGCCCGTAGCCGTCCAGCGAGAGATCTCGAAAGCTTAGCACTAAAGCTCGTTAAAATCGAGGGATCCAGGAAGCCGCGGTTAACCAACCATCGGTGCTAAAATATAGTCCGGAAGAACCCGGGCCGCGACAAATAATAGACCAAACAAGAGTTAGAAAGCCGCAGCCGCAGATAGTAGCAACAGGAAGATTGAAGCATTATAGAAGCAAATAAGCGATTATACCGAAATTCCGAAGAAGCTATTAGGGAAGTGGGTAGCCTAAGGAGAAAGTCTCCAAACAATCAAGAAAAGCTTACGTTAGTTAGAGAGGAACTAGCACTAGCTAAGGGAGAAATAAAAAGCTCTGAGAAAAGATAGATAACCTTACGGCTTTGGTCTCCGTTTAAAGTAGCTCCAGATGGTTATACGTAGAAATAGCCCGTACCCTACCGATAAGCAGAACTAAGCAACGTATAGACCCTTACCTCTCTTAACTCGGCCCTTTCGAGACCACGGATACAGTAGAAGGCGAAATGGGTGTCGCCAAAAGATTTAGTTAACATTTTTAAGGCCCGTGGCGCAGTTCGGGCTTGTTGATTTGAGTTGTACTGGAGAGGTACAGTACAGTGGCGGCCAGGTTCAGCGTCCGCGTGTTTGCATTCAAAGTTTTTCTGCGAAGGTCCAATTTTGGCCCTGGGGGCTGAAGCACAGTGCGTTGTGGATGGGACCTTGTAGTGGTACAGGTCTCGGCTAACAGAACGTAAATAACGTCCATCCATACAGTACGGATGTCTCAAGATATTAATAAGAACCTGTCCCACAATACAACCTCATTGAATGGCAGAAGAGCGTCCTGAACTCCTTCCACGAAGACAGTGGGGCCACCACGCCTTCATCACAGGAAGATTCAAATGGTCTTGGCTGAAGTAGAAAAAGTATGACCAGTCAAAAGGAGACAATTCGTTAGTGTCATACAGTGGAGTCTGGCGGCGCTAGGTCGGATTCGTTGGTATCCAACCCAACTGCGCCTCAATCCACTCATACAAAAACTGGTCATTGAACCTCACTCCTACCCCAAATCGCTCACCAGTTGAAAACCTCGTACCTAATCTGTCTATCCTAATCGGAGGAATTCCAATTATGAACGCCACAGATGAATTAGATCGTTTCCAACTCGTCTCATCACTTTACGGGCCGGGTAATTTCACAGCCTGGCTTTGCACGCTCGCCTCTGTCCTCATTAGCTGGACCTTGCACCCTGAATACACTCACAAAGATACCATCACAAACGACGTCATCATAACCCTCGTCTTGCCAATCATATCAGCTGGCGATTTCCTCCATCAACTCCTCATATACCGCGACGCATCAAATCTAAGGCCACAACTAGTGATTGGAGCAAATACAGGGCTTGACGCTCTCTCCATCGCGTCCGCAATCGAAGCTCCTTTAACGATCTGCGAAGACTTTTCTCTCCTTGCGCCGATATTTTTCGCCATAGCGATAAATCGCGGACAGCACAAACGGTCGGTCGCCTTTCTGTTGGTCGGGCTGCAAGCATTCTCCCTCCAAATTATCCTCTTCATCCTTTTCCCCGGTATCTCAGTCAACCACAGCAACTTCGCCCGGCCCTTCCTCTTCGAGTTCCTTCCAGCCTTAGTCATCGCAATATGTTGGTATTCAATGGTTGCATGCATATATATTATAGAAGTTATCTGTAGCGTTCTCGTGCAGCGTTTCAGTTTTGCCAGGGATCCAAACAACCGTTATCGTCGTCGACTGAGCGGAATTTTGGCCACTCTATCGTGGGTTGTGGTTTTCTTCATGTCAACGTACCTGAAGTATGGATTTGCAGGAAATAGTCTCCATTACATGAGACGCGCATATTATGATGGCTGGTCTCTAAGATTTGTCCCGAAGAGCGCACTATCCATGAATGAGTTGGATCAAGCTGTCGCTGTCCTGGCAGGCTTAATATCTCTGTTATTTAGTATTCTCGGCGCGGTAAAGGCTAGGAGACGATTGAATACCAGACGTCGTGCAAGGAACCTAACTTTGGAGCATATACATAGAATGAGAACCCTCCGTACGGCGAATTAGAAGAATCCGTCTAGATAACCTTAGAAGTCGTATATTTTTATTTTGTTGTGATAAAATCCATTGGAGATCAAGGCGTTAGCCGACTTAATGCAGATGACACGACCTTAGATGCCAGTGCCAAAAATTGCTGGTAAGTGCCTAGAATCTTCTAAAGCGCCACATTTTTTTAATTTTCCTTTTCGTTAAGCCCACAGCTCAATCAGTACCCATAGCATCAGCCACGCACTGTATCACAGCCATACTCAGCACTGATTTAGAAAAACTGCAAGTACAAGTATTGGAGAGTGGACACTGAAGATAGCCCCCTGTTGGATTTAAAGATACACCAAAGAATAGTAGACCTCGCAGGACCTCAGGTATTTAGCCTCTATTAGCCGAGCCCTGTGCCAGGTACAGAGCCCTCTTCCGTAATACACTGTGCTTCAGCTACATGGGGCCAAAATTGGGCCCTCCTGGAATGCCTTTGAATATAAAAATGTGGACGCTGAACCTGGTCGCTACTGTATGTACTTGTGGGCTTAACGGGTCAGACAGTTCGAAAATGGCTTCCGCAGAAATCGGCTTTGTAACCTACGCACAGATCTTCCATGTCAGGCGCAGGAAGCCAATACAGCTGTTGGCAGCTGTCTTCGGCTAACATCGGCGGACACGCCTGAAGCCTCACTGCAACATCTTCACCTTCGCCTCTTGCCACCTTTGAAACCCGTCCTTGGACCAATAGGCCACAAAAAGACGACTGCAGCAGTCCTCTGCAGAACATAGGAGAGAGACAGACACAATTCAATTCCCACTCTCTTTCATTAGAAATCGGCTGCTTTTGTCTCATGCGGCCGACATTCCATGCGAAGCCGTAACCCTAGTAGATAGTGTTCTGTTGTGGTTGTCTGCGCAGTGTTAGCAACCCCATCTAGCCATGACACCACAGCAATAATGTCCCACATGTAGTTAACGTGGGCTCTGTATTGCTGGTGCTAGTGACTGGTCTTGCGCTGACTTGATTGTTGGTACAAAATACAAAACTTCATTGATCCCTTGGTGAGGGGCTAAAAGTGCAGTGTAGTTAGATAACCCCGCATTAATTCTCACCGAAAGCCTTAGATCCCCGGGTGGTCCAAATTACAAAACTTGAACTCCATTGATCCCTTGGTGAGGGGCTAAAAGTGTAGTGAAGATAGCTGTCATAAGCCGATGTTCTCGTAGCCCTTTGCTATTCTTTGTTCTTATAACTTAATTTTGCATTGAGCAAGGCGACCTTCACAACACCTGCTATATCCCTCAACCAGCCCTAACCTCGCCTAATTGTATGCATGTGCCCTTGTTGGCACAAGAAAATTCTCGTCCAAATGGTATTTGCGATCTGCGATGCCATATCTGGAGGAACCCGATCTCCTAACCTTATTTGCTTATATCCCTCCTACTTGATTACATACTAGAACTAAATCCATCATCTGCTAATTTCCATTGCGTCCCCTCCTTTTGTAAGCATCGCGTCCGTCGCTATTCTTGGAGGCGTGCGCAATTACTTTTTTTTTTAAGGGGGGGGAGGGCCTGTTTAGCACTAAGCAAGCAAGTACTGTACCTCTCTGGTACAAGTTGAACTCTACACAGCCACACAGCCACTGGTCTGTCCTGCAGGCCTTAAAAATGTTAAATAAAAATTCAGCGACACCCATTTCGCCTTTACAGTATGCTCTATTATATAATCAGTATATTGAAAGTGGCAAGGTAGTCCGTATCGCAACCCAATGTCCTTCGCAAAGAGAATCGTGTCCTGAATCGTGTCATGTATTGTACCCGAGGTACTTCTTAGGGAAGTAACGATGCTTTCCAAATCCACACGTCTATTCAAACTTCAGCTTGGAGCACCCTTCTCTCGTGCCCTCGCTTCTGGTTCTCCTGTTGTCACCGCTACCTCGGTACAACCTCGGCTATTACACAGTTTCCTTAGCCTGTCTCCGATCCGTCTGCGACGTCTCTCCGACAGTCCCAGGTATCCCATTACAAATCGTCCTGAGTTTGTCAGGCGCAGTCTAAAGCTGCAGCCGCGGACAGCTGCTGTTAGCTGGCTATTACGGCTGACGAAAGTATGACTCTAGCTGCAGCTGCTGAACTGCCGTCTGAAGACACCATAGCAGTTATAGCAAATCAGGACTGCAGAAGCGGTATTCCGACTGCAGAAGCTGAAGATGCTGAAGTTTCAGCAGCTTCTAGTCTTCGTGATCTTCTCTTAGTATTTAGTTCTACGGTTTTCCCAACAATAGATTGAACGAGACAGACACTTCAGACACTTCTTCAGACACAATACACATAGTCATTACATTCTTTACGAATCGGGCGTAGCAGTCTCACTGCGCCCGACAGAGTTCCTGTTCTGCCCGAGGACGGCGGTGGACTCGATCTCGCTGCTGTTCCTCAACGGATTTCAGATATCACCGAGACGCCCAATCTCTTTATGGGCGTCAGTGATCACTGTGACACGAAAATGTTCTTTGTCCTGGAATCTGGCTGAACTACTGTTAAAATTCATTACCTGAATTACTTTAGTTCTTTAATCGATAACTTCTTAGTGGTTTTAGTAGCTATAATTAAAAAGGTTCAACATTTGTAGAATAAAAGTGACAGAAACGCGAGAGAATAACGCCGATAATGCAGCTATATGCAATTGACGGTTTACCACCAAAAATAGGGCTGGTGGTGCCTTGATTTCGTGTCTCTGATTGTCCGTGTCATGACCCTGCTCAAGTTCGAAAAACTAACGTGGTCGCCAATCATCTCTCTAAGCTTCCTTTTGAAGCACGAAACAAAGAATCTGGTACTAGTGAAGTAACCCCTGTGATCACTCGTGACCCTCCCCATAATCACTGACTCCTGGCCCTCAGTGATGTTCCGTATTCCGCCTTTGCATTATCTTCTCACTAGCACATGACTGCCCTGAGCCAATATTACGGGTAGAAGAAGGAAGCTACTAGGTCTTGCCGTGTCGCGATGATTTCGAGATCATCGCATACCTCAGAAATAGGCTGGACCCCAGCAAGGGGCTGGAAAAATCGATGGTATGTCAAGTAATCATGCAGATTTGTAGTTGTAAGATTGATGATCTCTCCAAGTCTGTCTCTCGTGAGTCCGCACTAGACGGATGCGTCCAGAGCGCTCAGGCCTACAGTTTGTGCAGACCTAGACATCCGAGCCCAACGGGTCTCCAACCAGTTGTTGTCACCCAGCTCTTCTTTCAGCGTAACAATACCAGCTTATAAGGATAAGTAGCTTAACTAAAAACTCAAGATCTTATACTTAAGTCTATTACTACCTTAGCTTTATACTATATAGCCTTTAAAGTAAGGTTAGGAGTCCGACCTTATAGAAGCTTCAGCCAGAAATTCTTGTTGTCTGTGACGACGGACCGGCACTTGACATGTTGTCCAGGGTGAGTACCTTGTGAGGAAACGAAGAAGGGTCTATTAAATAGTACTAGCAATAACTTCAATCAACGTTTTGAGCTGCCTACATTGTGTACTAAATGTCTAATACGGGAGGTTCAAATCAGTATCTCGGAATAACATCAGGGTGTCAAAGTGCATTTTCGGAAGGGGCGGGTTTGGCCACTTCTCGGTAACGACCCACCTTACTATTTCCAATGGTGAGGGCGGGGGCCACAGATTGAATATTTTTGAATTACAGAGCGATAAAGCGTCTCCAGATATAGATGGGACATAATCGTTGGACATGCTGTCGTCGCGGGCAGCGCGTAGTGTGCATTGTGTTACGTCTTCGAGCCAGAGTGCGCCTCCGCCTTTTCTTTACTATTGGCTAGGATACACGCAGTCGGTCGAAGGCAGAAGAAGTGAAAGGAACGAGAGGGAAGACTCCCTCAGGTCTCCTTGCCATCTCCATATCTCGGTTTGAGGTGCTCCTTCTTACAATAGGTACCCCAAAAATCGAGTATCTAAAACCAACCTAACAATCAACAACTCTGTTTTCTCCGAACAGTTCCGAGAATGTACTCATTCGTTCGGGAGGCTTCCACCCGGCACATACCTAGAGGTATGAAGCAGATGACCCGCAATGCCACAAATTCGGGTTTCCGGGTGAAGCTCGCTGCAATCGCCGTGCATTTGGGCCCTGCATGACGCATTTTACGCTGCACCTCACCCAATCCATGTCGCTGCGAGACCTTGAAGGTTGTGCCGAATTCTTCAGGCACACCCACTAATGATCCACCACCACAACGCTATTCACATCCGCGCTAGGAGCGCTTAAGGATTTCTAATGGGGTGCGATAAAGAGCGACATGTGCAAGGGTCATGGGCCCAGATTGCCTCTCCTGTCGCATTTTTCCCACCGCGGCCTCTCAGGCCGTCTTCCTACTACATGCTTATCTCGTCTCCGTAATCACTAATAAGAGGTGGTTGGCGCCTCTTCGATATTGGCAAGCTTCCTTGTCGAATGACATGGTCGTTTTTGTTTTTGTCCCTTCTTCGCCACTCCCCCCATCCATTGATTCACGAGCCGACTGCCTTGAGGCTGGTGGTCTAGGATCTGGAATCGACCTTGTCGACTCGTAAATTCAAGGTTTCTTCATTATGGAGCGCACTGCCTGGCTCGGTATTTTTGTGGCGGCTTTCGCCGTATGGCGTCTCGTTCTAACACTCTATGAGTGGCAACGGCTACGACACGTCAAGGGGCCTTGGATCGCATCCATCTCGAGGTTTTGGGAGCCTTGGAGTGTTCTCACTGGTCGACAGCATCAAGTTCTTCTCGACGTTACAAATAAATATGGTGGGAGGATCCCCCAGGCATAGTCGCCGGGAAACTAAAACCGGAACGGTGAAGTAGCTAACCGCCGGCATGTGCGAAAATAGGCGACATTGCCCGCATCGGCCCAAATCTTCTCGTGACGAATGATCCCGCCTTACATAGGCGTATGTACGAGGTGAGGACGAAGTATACCCGGTCCAACTGGTATGTTGGGTTGCGATTCGATCCCGCCCGTGACAACCTCGCCTCGCTACAGGACGATGCCGCCCATTTCAGACTTAGGGCGAAACTCGCCCCTGGTGTAAGAGAGCCATCTCATGACACCCCCTTCCCGCCGAATATGTATCTCTCTTCCGAGGCACGTACTAAAATGTCCTCATCACAGTATGCCGGCCGAGGGGTTGAAGGAGTCGAGGAGAAAATCAACTCCAACCTAGCGGCCCTTATCCGCCTTATCGAGGAAAAATACCTGAGCCGTCCAGGCCAACTCCCACCCAAGATGGACCTCTGCCAGAAAATTGCATTCATGACCATCGACACGATTGGTGATATTGCCTTTGGTCAACCTTTCGGCTTTGTAGCCAAGGATGAAGATCTACACGGTGTGATGAAGCAGAACCGCGATGCCATAATGGGCGTCATGCTGGTCACTTGCGCGCCATGGCTCAACTGGGTCTTGAGGTCTCGCCCCATGAAGCCTTTTATCCCCTCGCCAGAAAATGCTATCGGGTTCGGTGCCGTGATGAGACTCGCCCGCGACGTGGTGAATAGCCGCTATGAGCCTGACGCCGAGAAACAGCGGGATATGTTGGGCTCTTTTATAGACCGTGGCCTCACCAAGGACGAGGCGTATGCGGAAACAACACTTCAAGTGTATGTTTGAAACTATCGCACCCTACCTATCATTGTCTTTAGTAGCGATTTTTCCTGATATAACTCCTTCTGATTCCTGTATAAGTGTAGCCGGATCCGACACGACCGCGTCCACCATCCGCGCAACCCTACTACACGTCATCACAGCCCCCCGCATCGAGGCCAAGCTCCTTGACGAAATCCGCCACGCATCCGCCTCCTCACCCATTACCCAAGCCGAAGCCCAGAACCTTCCCTACCTGCAGGCCGTCATCAAAGAAGGACTCCGCATTTTCCCGCCCGTCGGCAGCCTCATGACCAAGACGGCGCCACCGGGTGGCGACGTCTGGAAGGGCGTCGCGATCCCCGACGGCACCCATGTGGGTGTTTCGGTCTGGGGCATGTACCGCCGCAAAGATCTTTGGGGGGAGGACTCGGACGTGTTCCGGCCCGAGAGGTGGCTGGAAACCCATGAGGAGAAGCTCAAGGAGATGGAATTGGTCATTCTGCAGATCTTCGGGTCGGGGAAGTGGACATGCTTGGGGAGGGAGATTGCCTTGATTGAGACGGGTAAGGCTATTTTTGAGGTGAGTTGAATCGATGCCGCCACGTAGGAGTTGACTACCAAACCTGCAGTGAGCTGTTTTCATACCTAGTTGGCACCACGGCTAATCTTCCCACATAGCTTCTCCGGTGGTTTCAATTTACTGTCATGTATCCTCAAAACCCTTGGAACTATCTTATGGGAGGCATCTTCTTCCATCGGCACCTATGGGTCTCAGTTACACCAAGAGAGCCATAATCAAGGGAGAGAGGACTGAGGATGGGTGCAGTGCGAAGCCAGTCTCTTGCGATTGAAGGGGCGCCATCAACTCTCTAATTGCCTATGGTTTTGGTCGGCTAGGTATAAGGGGCCTTAAAAATATACATGAACCAATCAATTGGGATTCTCGAGGTTTTAGATGATTTTCCCCTACAAGGCCTAATTTCGAATGCCACTCCGATGTGGGCGAGGTTAGGATAAATGCGCCTGGGTAGGACAGCTGCCCCCGAGGATAGTACCTGTACCTAGCTAGATTTATGAGTCTGGCTCCCTCAAAGAGGTCTTCATAGCTATTTGGATAAGACCTCCTAAAAACACCCCCTATTGCGCCTTCCGAATGTTGCCCTCGCTAACCCTTGCTGACAACACCACCCCTCGCCACTTTTGCTCAGGGGATAGCCACGAAATTATTAGGGAAGTAGCTAAAATTGGCAGATCGGATTAGCAATATTATAACTGCTTGGAGCTTAGAAAATGAAAATTAGCATCTTTTCGCGAGGGAAGTGCTTATGCTATAGCCCCTAAACTAGGACCCCCGAGGAATACATAAATACTTTGTTGTGTGAAATGGAATTTCGGGCTACGTTGGCAGGAAAAGCCACCGCATTCCTCTTGTAATCTTCACTAGACGGACGGAGCAAGTATGGTGTTAACCTTCTTCATTGTCTGTAGAGTGGATTCTACCACTTTCCTACAATAGTCCTGTGGCTATTAAGTTGGCTACCTGTCCGCTAGATCAAGGGATTGTCCCGGGAAACAATCTGAAATGCAGGAATTTTTGCTGGCAAAGGCGAAAAAGAACTTGTCATGTAATGGTGCGCTCCGCGCGCCAGTACAGGGCTTCATATATACTGATACGGGCTGCAACCGGCATGAAGTGCCGATTGTAGCGGATCTTTTAGTCTGTGTGGCGCAATGGTATGACCGTATGCTCATACGTTACAGAACTACTCCCGCCCCCCTAGCAAATAGAAATCCTACACAGTTCTTCGCCGCCAGTTCGGGAATGCAGTCAGGCTCTCCGCCGCGTACATTACATAAACTGCAACCCTAAGTATAACACTAACACTGATGAGAACCTTTTTGTTCTACAAATTCTTACGGTTATGTATGTTAAACCCTTTTAACTATAGCTATTAAAACCACTGAGAAATTCGTGATTAAAGAACTGTTAGAATCGATAGTGCGTTCTAGTATGTGTGCAACCGAGAGATAATAATTACTACAGGGCTAGACCGTTCATCAAATTCTAGTATTGTTACGCCGAAAGATGAGCCAGGCGCCAACAACTGGTTGGAGACCCATTGGGCGCAGACGTCCAGGTCTGCGCACAGGCTGTAGGCTTGTGCGCTCTGGACGCATCCATCTAGGACGGACACACGAGAGATAGACTCAGAGGGATCATCAATCTTACATCTACATATCTGCATCATTACTTGACATACTGTTGACGGTCGCGATGATGCCCCTTCCAGCCCCTTGCTGAGGTCCAGCCTATTGCTGAGGCACGCGATGAGCCTGAAATCATCGTAACAAGTATCGTCTTCTCCGCCATATCCCCAACCCGACCCTTTCCTCAAACTTACAATCGTGGGCTCCGCAGTCGGGGCATTGAAGATCCTCCTCCTTGTCTTGCGAATCATCTATATCTGTTTGGGTTTTCTCGCCTTCTCGTTTCCTCCAGCTTTCTATCCTCCCTTTTTTTGGTATCGTCTTTGATTCTAGGCGCTTTGATAGAAAACTGTCGTCGTCCACTCGATCCTTCTCGTTTGGTATGGGAAGCCTAGGGGGACTATGAATTGGGGGCCCTGGAGAGAAACATCTAATGGTATTTTTCTCTTCCTTCGTGGCGACGCTCGGTATTCGGAGATGAGAGCTCCAACCTGCGGCTTTTTCAGCTTCGCCCTGCTCTTTCGCCCCAGCAGCAGACCAGGTGAATCTTCCTCCAGTTTGCACACTGACCATAACCGGTACGATGAACTTCTCTTCCGTTTTAGGACCGAAGCGAAGTCCCAGCCTGGCGCCAATGAGAAGTACGAAGTGTGCCAGCATAGATGCGAGGTGCTCTTGTTGGGCATCCCAAAGCCAGTCCTTCGTCTGGGCGGGACTGGAGTCACCGCCTACTCCTTGCCTTCTAGCTCTAAATACCAGGGGGTCTAGAGGTGACGGGCTCAGTTGTTCCTGGACATTCCCAACCCAGTCCTTCACCTGGGCACCGCTGGAGTCACCACCCACTGCTTCCCATTCACCGGTAAATCCCAGAAGGTCCGGAAGTGGTGGGCTCGGTTGTTCCTGGATATCCCCAAACCACCGGTCCTTCGTCTGGGCAGCGCTGGAGTCACCGCCCACTCCTTCCCATCCATCGCTAAATCCCTGAAGGTCTGGAAATGGGGAGCTCAGTTGTTCCTGGCCACTCCCAAACCAGTCCTTCGTCTGAGAAACGCTGGAGCCACCACCCACTCCTAGCCATCCACCGGTAAATCCCAGAAGGTCCGGAAGCGGTGGGCTCGGTTGTTCTTGGGCATTTTCAGCCCAGTTCTTCGTCTGGGCAGCGCTGGAGTCACCACCAAATCCTTCCCATCCATCGCTAAATCGTAGAAGGTCCGGAGGTGGTGGGCTAGGTTGAGGTGGAGTAGCAGCGTAGCTAACAGAAAATATGCATCCTAGGAGAACGAGGAAGAGGGACTGAAAGGTCGCCAGGGACACTTTGTTGGAGAGGAAATGAGGTGTCAACATATGCTCCAGGTCGTTTAGGACCCTATGACCCAATCCGTGACCGAGCTGACGATAATCAACGCCTCCTGCCGGCGGCGTGATCCATGATAATGACAGGGAATACAACATGAGTCGGAACCTCTGCATAAAGGATGGGTCGAGATTCCCACCCACTAGATCGAGAAACTCCTTGGAGCAAAGCGAGCCTACGAGACCCTTTGTAGGACTCTCTTTCGGTTGCTTGATCCAGGTAGTAGCAATGTCGAGCAGTGCCTGAAAACTCCAATCAATGTCGAAGTCCAGAGTAACGGGATTCTGATTAAGGCGTTGCGCAAGCAGGGAGTCCAAACATGTGAATTCGGGGTTAACGTCTTAGGGATGTTACATATCAGTCCTGCTGAAGCCGGTTGTTTAACTTAAGCGATAAAGAAGACTTCCTACCTTGGCGGAAAATATTCACTCCTCCATGACCACTAATGCGAACTCGAATACACCATCGAAAGGCCAAAACGCCTGATGACTTCTTCCGGTTCATAACGTCGAAGCACTTGTGGCAGGGCTTTGACGGATCCGAGGGATCTACTGGATCACACTACGTAGAATACATAAAGATTAGTTATGAGAACATGACATAGTAATGTTCCAAGAACATAGAGCGACAACCAACCTCAACCTTCAGCATCCGGCATGCCATGCAAGCTCCTTCCTCCCGGACATTGGCAATCTTTCGCCGCTTCTTAGGGTCGGTTGTTCCACGGCGCTGACGTTTTCGCACCCCGTTTGGGTTTGCGATGAAGTTGCCAACTTCGAAACCCCGGCGCCTGGCAGCAGCACGCTGCTTGAAGGCTGAGACGGAGTCATTTTCGGACATAATGGGACTAGTGGTGATCAAGTAGATAGAGGTTGTAACTGGAAAGAACTCCCTCTTAGCAATAGTGCCAAACAAAGAAGGGGGCGGTACTCAAGTATGTATTTGATTGAGACTCGATTGGGGAGGAAACCGCAGTCTTATAGATATTTGGCATATCCGTCTCCACCCGATTTTCAAGGAAGCCAACACACGGAGGCCGACCCCACTGGATACAATTTTGTCGGGCCAATGAGGCTGTCCAGTGGCGCCCACTCGCCGATGACCCCGATTAGGAAAGAGGGGTCTGTCAGAAACACAGAGATATTTCCAACGTCACAGCCGTCTTCAAACGAATACTTCTGAAAAGGGGGACCTGGACATTTATTTAGGAAGAAACATGCTTTCTAAAAACCACAAGTCTATTCAAACTTCAACTTGGTGAACCCTCTGTTGTGTCATTCCATCGGGTTCTCCTGTTATCACCGCTATTTCGGTACAATCTCGGCTATTACATGGCCCCTTTTGGCCCGTCTCCGATCCGTCTGCGACGTCCCTCCCAAAGTCCCAGGTATCCCTCTACACTGCCCCCTTCTTAAGGCCTGCTCGTCCTCGGAAGGTCCAAAGTGTTAGTATTCCCTTTATTCCCATTCCTAATCCTGCCGTCCTCAGTAGACGTTTTCGTGCGTTCGGTGGTTTATCTCCGTTATATTGTATCGATCTTTTAGTTGTTTCTAGAAGGTATTGTGAACCCTCTGAACGCGATCTACGTGGATATTCCTGAATAGGAGCTAATAGGGATATATCTTAATCCTGGGAAGGAGAATGAGTTGGTTAACATATCTTCAGAAATGTGTCTGAGTTTGGCTACTGACTGGATCACGAATTGCACCCAAAATCATCACCAATGTAACCGAGAAGCTCGGGAAGCATATTGGCTCCCACCAGGCTGATTGATATTGGGGTTCTAGAAGCTACCTGTTCTCCACGGCTGATTAACGCCGCGGAAATACAAATAGCGCTAGGAGACTTCTACTAAAATACAAAGCACGAAGAAGAAAGAAGGAAAAGGAGTAAATGGGGCGATCGTATGTTGGGGCAAAAAAGGAGGTTCATGAGATGCTGGTGCCAACGAAGGTTGCCCGGCCGGGGCTAAAGCCGGCCTATGCGGCGACCCGCCAGCATAGTCCTCGCTGGCAGAAATGACGGATTGTTAGAACTCTGACCGCTGCACCGAAACTAGGCGCCCCGCATGTTATTGGAGCAACGGCCTTAGGATCCTAAGTACCTGCTATTTCTGATAGTGTGGTTCCCCTGTGGTTCCCCAAACCGACCCGTTAGGGATAGGGTTTGAGGGCACACATGTTTCCCCGCCGTCTCCATAGAGACTCTCTAGATACATCAACAATCAATCAAGAAAGTCAGCACACA
>Ga0247774_1000553_pt1 | contig 18587 bp, 17 predicted proteins | sample UWRJL001104B6_FD_179933 | JGI IMG/M metagenome (GOLD analysis project Ga0247774, IMG submission 179933) | Plant litter microbial communities from Arlington Agricultural Research Station in Wisconsin, United States - UWRJ-L001-104B-6 | ecosystem: Environmental > Terrestrial > Plant litter >... | reverse complement strand
GCTAGTTATGGCAATCACTTGTCTGACAATTAATGTCTGGGCGATCGCTCATCCTGCAAGCATGATGCAATTAATTCGAGTTGCGGTATCAGTTGTTAGGGGAGCTTTCAGAAGGAAGAAGGAATTAGTTATCTTGGAGAGAAGGATTTAGCGATCTAGGAACTCAAAAAGAATTTGGTCGGGGGTAATGTGAAAGAGATCGGGGAGAATATTGGTTTGACAATAAAGTTTTCCCTGGTTCCAAATCGGGGCTCAGAGTCCAGATTTTCTAATGCTTATTCCGGTTCGCGATCGCGACAATCTTCTGTTTCGGGGCCGCGGGGATGGATGGTGCAGTTGAGCAGGTAGCCGCCGTCCCTTCTGCCGTAATAGTAGCGGCATCCGGTGCAAATTGCGGGACGTTCGATCGCACTTTGGTAAACCGGATAATCTCCTGTCGCCAGCAGCGAAAAGTCGCGCTGCGTTTGAACAGTCCCGATAATAGCGCCTGAGAGTTCGACAGCTTGGCGGATGTTTTCGATCCTGGTGTAAGGCGGCAGGTAAATGTCAATACAAAGGCGTATGCCCAAGCCTTCGTGCTCGTGGCGGGTAATAGTGCCTCCCAGCAAACCGACGCGCGAGACAATAGCCGAGGAAAATTCGCCCAGTGAAGTGCAGTAACCGGAGAAAACGTGAATATGTTCGTCCGTAGTAGCTCTGACAGTCAGGCGAGTGGGAATCAGCACTCTCAGGTAAGCGTCAAGTTCGTCAAAAATCGGTTCCGCGAGGGAGAGCAGTTGGTTTGCCTCTTCGTGGTTGAGCCCAAAATCCTTAGAAACCTTGTATACCAGGGCTGCTAAAATATCAAAAACTTCGATTAACAGGGATTGCAGCCTGTTATCAACGGCGATCGGACATTCTCGGAGCAGTTTTAAATAATGCTCGAAGCGATGGGCAATTCGCTGAATGCTGCTAAATCCGAGCATAGCGGCTCCCCCTTTAATCGAGTGCGAGGCTCGGATCAGGTGGTGTATCCTTTGGGGAGCTGGCACGGTGTTTTGCAGGTCCTGCAAGCCTTCTTCGATGATTTGGAGGTGTTCTGTGGCTTCTTCGAGAAAGTACCCGATGATGCGCTGTAGTTGTTCTGGCAGCATAATTTTATTCTCCGAAAGGCACCCGAGTATCATTAGTCATTAGCCAGACATTTGATAGTTTGGAACCGATATTTAAGTGACGAGTTATTTTTGTTTTTAAACCCTAATCTGTTTTATTCTGACTCACGGGAACTTTCGTGGCAATGTTGAAATATGTTAACTGTTAACTGTTGACTGTGATTTTTTTTGCTCCGACGGTAGCGGTTGCTACCCCCAACAGCAGCACCGCAGCCCCTGCGAGTACCGCCAGCGCCGGCACTTCCCCAAACAGCAAATAACCCAAAAAACTCGCCGCCACCGGTTCAAACAAGATGGCAAGAGTTACCAGAGTTGGGGAAATCTGCACTACAGCCCAGTTCAAAATGGTGTGGCCGACTAATTGAGGCAAAGCGGCGGTTAACAAAATATAAAAATATACAATGTGCGAATAATCGGTATAACTGGTGCCGAAGACAAAGGGGAGAGGCAGCAGGACGATCGCAGCAACAGTATAGGCGATCGCGATATAGCCACCAATTCCCAGTCCCCGCCGCTGAGCTTCCCGGCCCAGAAGCAAATACAAGCTGACGGCCCAGGAACCAGCCAGAGCCAGGAAATCGCCCAGCAGTTGGCTGCTGCCGGCATTGGCTGCGCCCGCGCTACCTCGGGCGATCGCCATTCCCCCAGCAAGGGCTACAGTAATGCCAACGATCGACATTTTGCTGAGTTTTTCTCCGAACCAGAAGCGCGACAAAAGCGCTACCCAGACAGGATTAGTGGTGACGAGGGCAGTCGAGGCGGCGATCGAAGTATAAGAAAGTGAGGTAATCCAGAGGGCAAAGTGCAGGGCGAGACACAAACCCGCAGCAGCAGCATAGCGCCAAGCTCCCGGTTGCAAGGCGTTCCACTGAATTTTCGGCCAAGCCGGAAGCAGAATTAAAGCAGATAAAGTCAGGCGAGAGGCCGCAAGTACCAGACTGAAACCGAAGCCGCTCGCCCCTGCTTCCAAGTTAGCCAGCCGGATTAAGATTGAGGAAGTTGAGACGGCTAAAACGCCAATAAATAACACTAGGGCGATCGACCAATTCGGCCGTTGTTTCGGAAGATTCATTTTTTAGGCATTGGGCCTTGGGCATTGGGAAAATTTACCAAGCAATTTTCCCACAAAATATGAATAATTTCTATTCTCTTCTTCTCCTCTCCTCTTCTCTCTTCCTTCGCGTCCTTCGCGCCTTCGCGGTTCGTTAAAAAAAGACCCGATCGCAAATCACAAAAAATTGCTATACTCAAGAAATCTCAATGTAGAGCGCGCCTAAAATTAGATTACCTCTGTTATAGTTTCAATACCGCAGGAAACGATTTCCCCTCTTACAATTTATAACTATCGATGGCTCCTACAGTTTTGATTACAGGCGCTTCACAAGGAAGCGGCAAAGCAACAGCACTTTTATTTGCAAGTAAAGGTTACGATGTAGTGATGGTGGCTCGCCAGCCAGAAAGATTGGCAGCAGCAGCGGCTCAAGTGCAGCGTGAAGGCACTTCCGCTATCGCTATCCCGGGGGATGTTGGCGACAGTCAACAAGTGCGCGCGATCGTCCAAAAAGCCCTAGATGCCTGCGGCAACATCGATGTTTTGGTTAACAATGCCGGCATTTGTCTCACGGGGGCGATCGAGCACACTACCTCCGAAGACTGGCAGCAATTAATGAATACCAATTTTTGGGGCTGCGTTAACACAATTCAAGAAATTTTGCCACATTTTCTGCAACGAAAAACTGGGACAATAGTCAATGTTGGTTCCATTGGTGGCAAAATGCCCTTGCCTCACATGACTGCTTATTGCGCCAGCAAATATGCAGTAACCGGTTTAACAGAAACTTTGCGATTGGAATTAGCGCCTCAAGGCATTCACGTTTGCGCCGTGCATCCGGGGATGATTAACAGTGATTTTTTAGAAAGAGCTCAATTTCGCGATCGAGACGAGCCCGCAGTCGAATTGCGCCGCCAGAAAATGACCGAACTGCTGAAATCTGACTGGACTAATCAGCCGGAAGATATTGCTAAAGCTATCTGGGATGCTGTGAAAAATCAGCGTGCAGAAATTACAGTCGGCCCTGCTTTTTTGGCGTCGGAAGCTTATCGCTTGTTCCCCGGTTTGATGCAGTGGGCAATGGAAAAGGGCAAATTATAATCCTAATTGGTAATTGGTAAGGTGCGCCACAAGCACCCGACCAATTATTAGTAACGCGCATGAGCTATAGGGGGCGCTTCACTTGAATATATACAACTAAAAAAAGAGACTGTTAAACCCGCCCCCAACACTATAATCGCAAGCAAACCAGGAAATACCACCATGCAAATCAAAGCACTGGCCGTTAAAACAACCGGGGGATTGCTTGAAGAATACAAATTCGATGTCGCACCTCCCAAAGTACATGAATGTCTGATAAAAGTGTTAAGCTGCGGCATTTGTCGCTCTGACTTGAACATGATTGACAACGATTGGGGTCAATCAAAATATCCCCTTCGGGCCACGAAGTTATCGGAGAAGTGGCAGAAATAGGGCCGCAAGTGACTCATTTAAAAGTGGGCGATCGCGTTGGTGTCGGCTGGCAAAGGTCGTCTTGCTTGCAGTGCCGCGACTGCTTGCGCGGTAACGAAAATCTCTGCGATGAAAACCAGGCATTAATTGTTACAGGCCCGGGCGGTTTTGCCGACTATTTGATGGTAGATTCCCGCTTTGCTTTTCCTATTCCCAAAGGCATCGATTCCCAAATAGCGGGGCCGCTGTTGTGCGCCGGAATTACGGTTTACGCCGGTTTGCGGAATGCAGGGATGAGTTGCGGGCAAGAAATTGGCATTCTCGGCATCGGCGGTTTGGGACACATGGCGGTGCAGTTTGCGAAAAAATTAGGCAACCGCGTTACAGTTTTTACTACTTCCCAAGATAAGGCAGAATTTGCACATAAAATGGGGGCAGACGAAGCTATTGTAGTAGGAAAAGGTGAAATTCCTCAAGCCCCCAGCAGCAAATTAGAGATTTTGTTGAGTACAGTTCCTGCTGCTTTAGATTGGGCTCCGTAGATTGATTTTCTCGATTCTGGCAGTTCGCTTGCCTTCGTCGGACTCCCGGATGCACCTTTGAGCATTCCGTTGTTTCCGCTGCTGATGAAGCAACGCCGAATTGTGACTTCTCTCATCGGCGGTCGCGCTATGATTAATGAAATGCTGGCAATTGCAGAGAAGTTTGGGATTGAGCCGATTATCGAAGTTTTTGCGATCGCACAAGCGAATGAAGCCATGCAGAAAGTCCGCGACAATCAAGTGCGCTACCGCGCAGTTTTGACGGTGAGTTAGATAATGCCTAATGGGTAAGGTGCGCCGTGCGCACCCTACTAGAGCTATATAAGCAACGAATTAAAGCAAAGAATTAGCACTAATAAAACGGCCGTTTAAATCGGCTGGGGTCACGTTAAACACAGTAGCCAACAACGCCTTAGCAAAACCGAATCTAATATTAGTAGCTTCCACGCGGCCATTGCCATCGGGATCGAGACTTTGCCGCGAGATGCCGCCCTTGGCTAACAAACTCGTTCCCCCCGCTATAGTTCCAGGATTGAGCAGCAGCAGTCTCGGATCGTTTAAGCTATAACTTACCTGCTCGAAGGAGATATTGCTGCTGGTAAATTCCATACTAATTCCAATCGAATCGCTAAACTTATCAAAATCCACAATTACCGCGTCAGGAACTTCACTGCCAGCTACTCGGCTTCCGGCTTGATCGACTCGACAAACAAAGACATCGCTACCCCCACCACCTTTGTAAATATCCACATCTCGGTCGCCAATTAAAGTATCACTACCTTCACCGCCAACTAACAAATCAATACCTTGTCCACCGCGCAGCAAATCATTTCCCGCACCCCCATCAAGGAAATCGCTATTTCTATCTCCTGTCAAGAAATCATCGCCAGTTTCTCCCAAAACATCGTCATCCTCTTTGCCGCCGTAAATAGAATCACTGCCGGCACCGCCTAACAGACTGTCTTTACCATCGTTGCCGAAAATACGTTCTGCATCTGACGATCCCCTGACAGTATCATTGCCGCCCAGCATCCAAAGTCCCCCAGGAAAACTAGCAAGTTGTCCTGGTGCAAGTGTAATATTTTCAGGAGAATTGTCTCCTACCAAACGAGAGATGCCTGAATTATCGGGCGTGAGTACCATAGTTGTAAACTTTGTGCGATGCGATCGTGGATATTTTGCAATATTCTAAAGCTGAGTAGGGTGCGCCAGAACACAGTTACTTTCTCCACGCGATCGAGCACTCGCTGGCGCACCCTACTTGAGGGCTCTATCGCTCCATCTTGGCACAAGCCTGATGGAAGTATCCTAGATTAAAATAAAAGTTAAAATTTGAGCCGATGCCGATTATCTTAGTTGAAGACTTGAGCAAAGTTTATCCAGTAGCGATTAAAGAACCGGGACTTAAAGCAACAGTGCGACACTTTTTCAGTCGCACGTACCGCAATGTCAAAGCAGTTGAGGGCGTTTCTTTCAGTATTGAACCTGGGGAAGTGGTGGGGTTTCTCGGCCCTAACGGTGCGGGCAAAACTACTACGCTGAAAATGCTGACTGGTTTGATTTATCCGTCTGCTGGTACTGTGAGAGTGTGCGATCGCACTCCTTTTCGTCGCGAAGCAGATTTTCTGCAAAAAATCACGTTAGTGATGGGGCAGAAACAGCAGTTAATTTGGGATTTACCCGTGCTTGACTCTCTGCGAATCAATGCGGCTGTCTACGGCATTCCCGATACAGATTATCGGCGGCGAGTCGGAGAATTGACAGAAATGCTGTCACTAGAAGGCAAGTTAAATCAGGCGGTGCGCAAGCTGTCTTTGGGCGAACGCATGAAAGCAGAATTGATGGCGGCGCTGCTGCACCAGCCGGAGGTATTATTTTTAGATGAACCGACTTTAGGTTTGGATGTAAACGCACAGTTTAGCGTCAGGCAATTTCTGCGAGAATATAACGAGCGCTATCAAGCAACGGTGCTGTTGACGAGCCATTACATGGCTGACATTACTGCTTTGTGCAAGCGCGTTTTATTGATCCATGAAGGGCAATTAGTTTATGATGGCAGTTTGGACGGATTGCTCGACAGGTTTGCACCTTATCGGGAAGTTCAGGTAAAATTAGCCCATCCGCTGACAAAAGATAGCGCTTTTGCTTACGGAGAGGTAGAATCAATTGAGGGAAATTCAGTGCGACTTTTGGTCAAAAGGGAGGAGCTGACGGTGAGCGTGGCAAAGATTTTGGCGGAGTTAGAAGTGATAGATTTGACTGTTACGGACCCGCCCATTGAAGAGGTGATAGGGCGAGTTTTTCGCACTGGAAAAATTTAAGTGACTGCGCCGAAAATTTGGTGCGATTAAATTAACCACAATACTTGTAGGGGCGGGTTTAGTCAACCATCTATTCCGGCAGACTCATAATCTATATCGACCCGCCCCCACCATGCAACAGAATTCGATCGCGGGCAATTCACCGGACACGATATAACTATAAATCTACAGGATTTATTGAGATGCTATATGAACAAATTTTTGAGAGTTAGTAAAACTTTGCTAGTTACCTACTACGCTTATATGCTCGAATACCGGGCGGAATTGTTTTTGTGGGCGCTGTCGGGAGTTTTGCCGTTTATCTTGATGGGCGTCTGGATGCAGGCGGCCGAAACTGGTCAATTTGCGCTGAAGTCGATCGACTTTGCCCGTTATTTTTTAGCTGCTTTCATTGTGAGGCAAACAAATGTAGTTTGGGTGATTTGGGATTTTGAAAAGCAAGTAGTGCAAGGCACGCTATCTAATAGATTGTTGCAGCCTCTCGATCCCGTATGGCATCACTTTGCATCTCACGTTTCCGAAAGGTTTGCGAGGCTGCCGTTTGTATGCGGATTAGTGCTGCTGTTTTTTGCACTTTACCCGCAGGCTTTTTGGCTGCCGAGTTTGGGCAGGTTTTTGCTATTTTTGTTGGTTGTCGTCTTGGCTTTTTGCTTGCGGTTCTCGATCCAGTATACCTTTGCGCTGTTTGCTTTTTGGCTGGAAAGGGCAGGTGCGATCGAGCAATTCTGGTTTTTAATTTACCTATTTTTATCGGGACTTATCGCGCCGCTAGAAGTGTTTCCCGCACCGGTGCGCGAAGTAGTTTTGTGGATGCCGTTTCCTTATTTGATTCATTTTCCCGCTTCTATCTTGATCGGATTGCCTGTAGATGTAGGTCGCGGTTTGTTGGTGATGCTGGGTTGGAGTGCGGTGTTTTTTGTGTGCAACCGCTGGCTTTGGCGACAGGGTTTGAAGCAGTATTCCGGCATGGGAGCTTAAATAATAATTAAAAATTAGAAAACTGTAAGCTGCGTCACAGTAAAATGTTAATCGTTTTGTCAAAAAGACGACTTAACTGTGGAGTAAATCTAAAATCTAAAATCTAAAATCTAAAATCTAAAATCGACTCACGCACCTACTTAAGTCGATCGCAGACATCATGCAAAAATGCAATCGGGAGTATTCGACAATTGCATAAAGATCCATTTTTTGTATATATAAGTACAAAACTTTACAATAAAGTCTTATATTAATAAACTCAACGACTGATAAACGGGATGAAAGAGATTCTAATGACAGCCAAAAAAAACCTCGTTGTAATCGGCAATGGCATGGTAGGTCACAAGTTCCTAGAGTTAATGGTGAGCTCGGATGCTACCAAACACTGGAATGTAATTACTTTCTGTGAAGAACCGCGCGTTGCTTACGATCGCGTAAACCTCAGCGGATTTTTCTCTGGCAAAACAGCGGGAGATTTATCTTTAGTTGAACCGGGATTTTATCACGAAAATGACATAAAGATTCACATCGGCGACAAAGCAGTCGCCATCAATCGGGAACAAAAAATAGTTTCTTCAGCCAACGGTTTAGAAGTTCCCTACGACAAAATTGTTCTCGCGACCGGTTCCTATCCATTTGTGCCACCAATTAAAGGCAAAGACGCTGCAGGCACTTTTGTTTACCGGACAATTGATGACCTGGAGGCGATGTCAGATTATGCTAAAAGTTGCCGAGTTGGCGTAGTAATTGGCGGCGGTTTGTTAGGTCTAGAATGTGCTAACGCGCTGCAAAATATGGGCTTGAAAACTCACGTAGTTGAGTTTGCTTCGCGGCTGATGCCCGTGCAAGTTGACGAAATTGGCGGTGCAATTCTCCGCAGCAAAATAGAAGAGTTGGGGGTTTCGGTTCACACCAGCAAATCTACAACAGAAATTGTTAGCGAAGATGGCAAAGTTACTAAAATGCTGTTTGCGGACGGTTCGGAATTGGCAACAGATATGATTGTCTTTTCTGCTGGCATTCGCCCCCGCGACGAAATTGCCAGAAGTTGCGGTATAGAAGTAGGAGAACGCGGCGGCATTGTGATTAATGATAGCTGCCAAACCTCCGATCCTGACATTTATGCGATCGGAGAATGCGCGCTTTATCAAAGTCGCGTCTACGGCTTAGTTGCGCCTGGGTATACAATGGCAAGCGTAGCAGCGGATATTTTGAGCAGTGCAGCGGATGACAGGAAAGATGCCTGCACTAGCACTTTTACGGGTGCGGATATGTCCACTAAACTAAAACTTTTGGGAGTGGATGTTGCTAGTTTTGGTGATGCTTTTGCCAAGTCTCCCGATGCTAAAGAAATTGCTGTTGCTGACACATTCCAAGGCATTTACAAAAAATTAGTTTTAAATCAAGATGGCAGCCGGATTTTAGGCGGGATGCTCGTTGGAGATGCCTCTGCTTACGGCACTTTGGTGCAATTCATGCAAAATGAAATTGCTCTGCCTCCGCATCCTGAAGATTTGTTAATGCCACCGCGATCGGGGGCGGCATCTGCTGGCTTGGGTGTGGACAGTTTGCCGGATTCTGCTCAAATTTGTTCTTGCAATAATGTCAGTAAAGGGCAGATTTGTGAAGCGATTCGCGATCGCAATTTAACTGATGTTGCCAGCGTCAAGAAATGCACTCAAGCTGGTACGGGCTGCGGCGGGTGCGTGCCTTTGGTGACAGATATCTTCAAGTTGGAGATGAAGAAAGCCGGGTTTGCCCTCAAAAATCACCTCTGCGAACATTTTGAGTATTCCCGTCAAGAATTGTACCATTTAGTGCGCTATCAAGAGATTAAAACCTTTGATGAGTTGATTGAAAGACACGGCAAAGGTAAGGGCTGCGAAATTTGCAAGCCTGCTGTTGCTTCGATGCTGGCTTCTACTTGGAATGACCATGTTTTAGAGAAGTCTCACGTCGGTTTGCAAGATACGAACGATTACTTTTTGGCAAATATTCAGCGCGACGGTACTTATTCGGTGGTGCCGCGAGTACCCGGTGGAGAAATTACTCCGGATAAGTTGATTGTTTTGGGAGAAGTTGCCAGGGATTTTGGGCTTTATACTAAAATTACTGGCGGGCAACGGATTGATTTGTTTGGAGCTCGCGTGGATCAATTGCCGCATATTTGGCGCCGGTTGATTGATGCGGGATTTGAGTCGGGACACGCTTACGGTAAGGCTCTGCGTACTGTAAAATCTTGTGTGGGTAGCACTTGGTGCCGTTTTGGGGTGCAGGATTCTACGAGTTTGGCGATCGAAGTTGAATTGCGGTATCGCGGTTTGCGATCGCCCCACAAGCTCAAATCTGCTGTCTCTGGCTGCACTCGCGAATGCGCGGAAGCTCAAAGCAAAGATTTTGGGATCATTGCTACGGAAAACGGCTGGAATTTGTACGTGTGCGGCAACGGGGGAATTAAGCCGCAGCACGCGGTTTTGCTGGCTACGGATATCGATAAGGAAACTTTGATTAAGTATATCGATCGCTTTTTGATTTTCTACATCCGCACGGCTGACAGATTGGAACGCACTGCTACTTGGTTTAACAAGCTTGAGGGCGGGATTGAATACTTGAAACAGGTGATCGTTGAGGATTCTCTGGGTATTTGTGCTGAGCTGGAAGCGCAGATGGAACATCTAGTGCATACTTATCAATGCGAGTGGAAAACGACCATTGAAGACCCACAAAAGGTGCAGCGGTTCCAGCATTTTGTGAATTCCGATTTGCCCGATCCGAGTATTGTTCGTGTTGCGGAACGGGGACAAACGCGGCCTGCTTACGAATATGAAAAGACTCTGGCTGGAGTTTCGGAATAACCCCTCCCCAGCCCTCCCCTTGAATCAGGGGAGGGAGCAAGATAACCCCTCCCCAGCCCTCTCCTTGTTAAGGGGAGGGAGCAAGATTTAATCTTCCAGGCTCTGCCTGGGAATGAATTCCCGGAGGCTCTGCCTCCTCGAACCGTGAGCCAGAGCCTCCTTCCGCGAGGCAGAGCCTCGAAACCTACGTTCCCAGTCTCCGGCTGGGAACGAGATTAAAGTAAATTAACAGGAAAAGAAGATGGTTCAATCATTACAAGTTTCGGATACTGTGACTACTTGGGTAGATGTGTGTTCTCTGGATGCGATCGCCCCGAATACCGGAGTTTGCGCTTTAGTTGCAGGGGAACAAGTGGCGATTTTCCGAGTAGGAAACGGGGATGAAGTTTATGCCATCAGCAATTACGATCCGTTTAGCAAGGCTTTTGTGTTGTCGCGGGGACTTGTGGGGGATCGCAGCGGCACTTTGAAAGTTGCTTCTCCCATTTACAAGCAGAATTTTAGCTTGGCTACGGGCCAGTGTTTGGACGATGAAACGGTAAAAATTCCGACTTTTACGGTTCGGGTTGCTGGCGATCGCGTCCAAGTAGGTGTTAGCTAGATTCAGCGGCTTAATTGTTCGATCGCCATCCGCCACCACCTCACATTCCTATGGGTGATGGCGGATTTTACATTGGGGTGCTGCAGAGTCAATACTTTTGATCTAAAATAGAGTCCATCGGCTCCCTACTCCCGGCTCGCTCAAAAAACTATAAACTAATACCGGAGCTGATGCGAGGATTTTCAATGCAAACAAACTCCAGGGGGCAGGATATCGGTATGTTATTAAAAAAACTTGTTTCGGAAAATAATCCCCAGAGAGTGGCAGAGTTAATCCACGCACAACTCAAAATCGGTGAACTGACTTGGGGCGAACTCAATACACAAGTTTTCTGCCAGCACTGGCGGGACGAATCTTTGCACGAAGTCCTTAGAGAAATTGCAGCCAAGCTTGACAAAGCAACAGCCAGCGAAATTATAGAATATCTGACAGATCAAAACGGTCAAGAAAAAAAATTTATTAATTTGTTTTTAGCAGCGCAATGCGTGTTAAGAGTTAAAAATGGCGTCAAGAAAACAACAGAAAAAAAACTGTTAAATGCTTTAAAAAAGTTATCGCAATACGGCACAGGTTTCCTGATTCTTTATCAAAGCGCTCAAGAATTGCAGGAAACTTATCAAATTCGCGAGCAATCGATCGCGGCGATCGCCCAAACTTGGAAAAACGACCCGCAAACCCTGCCCTGGCTGAAAATACTCGCTCACTCCAGCGACTTTGGCGAAGTCCGGGCCACAGCAGTCGAAGCAATAGCCCGCGGTTGGCCAGACTCGCCAGAAATTTACCTGATGCTCAAAAAACTCGCCAAATCCGATGGAAGCTGGGCAGTGCGATCGACCTGTGTCCGAGAAATCGCTTCGGCTTGGCCCGACACGAAGGATACCTTGCCGCTGCTGAGTGCCCTGGCGAAGTCCGATCGAAGTCCCGCAGTCCGCACCTGTGCACTGGAACAGTTAGCCTCTAATTGGCCCGATCGAACAGATACCTTGCGGCTGCTGAGAACCGCCGCCGAATCCGACGAAGATTTGGGAGTGCGAGTCTGTGCGTGGCAAGAAATAGCCAGACGTTGGCACAGCGTTGCAGGCACGGCGTCCCTACTCCAAAACCTGGCCCAGACAGGAAGTTCTATCCTGCGAACAGTAGCGGTGCGGGAGTTGGCAGCGGGCTGGCCCGCGGCGGCCGACGTTTGCCTGCTGCTGAAAAGCCTAGCCGAATCCGACAGCAGCAAAGAAGTGCGGACAGCAGCCTTAGAAGAATTGGCCAGGCGCTGGCGAGGCGAACCAGACATTTACCCGCTGCTGAAAACTAAAGCCGAGTCCGACGCGAGTTCGAGCGTCCGGCGGGCAGCAGTGCAAGCAATTGCCTCTGCCTGGCCCTTGAACCCGGAAACTCTGACTTTTTTGACAAATATAGCAGTGGGCGATCGCGAGGCCGAACTGCGCGAAATCGCCCTGCAAGAGATCGCCGCAGGTTGGCCCGACCACCCAGAAACCCTGCCCCTGCTGCAAAAAATAGCTGATTCCGAGGATTACTGGACTGTGCGGCAAGTAGTAGTGAAAGCAGTCGCCGCACTGCCGTCACCGAGTCTCGAAGTCTTTGGCTGGTTGCAAAATCTCGCCGAGTCAGACAGACACCTGAACGTCCGAGAAACTGCGGTGGAAGAGATAGCAAGACGCTGGTCCGAGAGGGCCGAGACGCTGCCTTTCCTCAAAAGCCTGGTAGAGTCGGAGCACGATTCTCACCTGCTGAGCGTGCTGGTGCGGGCGATCGTGCGGGGGTGGCCCGACGACCCGGAAACCTTGCCTTGGCTGAAAATTCAGCTTGATTCTGCAGAAGCGCTGGTGCGGCAAGCTGCGGTGCAGGAACTCGCTCACAACTGGCCTTTGGGTGCTGAAACTTCGATGCTGCTTACGGCTAAAGCAGAGGGCGATCCGAGTCCGGGCGTCAGGCAAATGGCTTTGCAAAAGTTAGCCCGGGGCTGGACAAATCAGTCTCAAACTTTCGAGTGGCTGAAAATTAGAGCTCAAAAGGATCGAGATTCGCAGGTGCGGGCGATCGCCCTGGTAGAGTTAATCCGGGGATGGAAAGATGAACCGGGAATGTTTGAGTTTTTGCGCGATCGAGCTTTGAGCGATGTTGACAATCAACACTGTTCTTTTGCTTACAATCCCCGATTTACAGCGCTCGAAGCGATTATCGAACATTATCCCGAAAATCCGGGAGTTGTGCCGTTGTTGCGATCGCTTTCCGTTTCCGACACCGACGAGCAAATCCGGGCTTTAGCGGGCCGCCGGCTCAAAAGCGAAGAATGGTAAGCAGAAACAATCCTTTGTGGGGACAGCAACCAGAAAGTTATCTGTAGGTTGCAATGTTTAAGTAAAATACTGATGGATATAGAGTAGGAGTTCCCACAATGCAGACACAATGGTATTTATGTGAGATAAAAAATTCTTCTGACAATCAAGACAACTATCTAAAAAAAACTGATAACTTATCCGTTAAGTATCCTAATATTTTTTATTCGGATGACACCGCAGTTTAGGACAACAAAAAAGGTGAAGGATTGTTGTATGTATGGCTACCCATAATTCCTCGTCTTGGCGATACATTACAGTTTGCTCCTTGGCAAGCACAAGTATCTAAAGTTATCTTGCCAACTGATTTGAAGAGTGAAACAGGTATTAAAGAAGGACTTTTTGTTTCAGCCTCGATGAGTATTCGTTAGGTTGTCTTGAAATGATTCAATATAAATCGAAAAGGTCTACGTTTACCAGTATCCTGACGACCGATATAGGTGCAGAGGAAGTGGAAACAGGAAGGCTTTTTCTGAGAATACCAGGGAGAGCAATCCTTGCACAAATAGCGATCGATCTGTTACAATAAAATTAGTGAATCAGATTTAGTCATGAAGTACCCACTGTATACAGTTTCCAAACCAGTGTCAGGTAGCGAAGCTCAGAAACTTGCCCATGCGCTTAAGAGTGGTGGTTATGTTGCAAATGAAGCTGCTTTAGCTTTAGCTAAACGAATCGCTGCTCGTCGGCATCGTCGGAAAGCTGCCAATGCCGCCAAGTAGTAAGTTTGCAGGAGTTGATTTTTCCGACCTGCCTGTCGAGCAATTGACCTCCGCTCTTGCTATTTCTGGTCAGGGGTTTCGCTGTCTGCGCGGTGAGTTTGTCACCTACTGGCGACAAGGACGGATTCAGCGAGAGGTTGACGCTCGTATTAGTCAATGCTGGATTTTACGCTGTGAAGACAGTTTGGCTGGTTACATCACCCTACTGGCAGATAAACTGGAAGTTGATCAATCACTCCTGCTTGACGAAGGCGTTCAGTATCGATCGTTTCCAGGCATCAAGATTGGTTTACTAGCGGTAGATAGACGTGCGAAAGGAGCAGGTCGCCGTCTAGTTGAATGGGCAGTAGAGTACGTTGCAGCGGAAGTTTCACCTACGGTTGGTGTGCGCTTTATGACCGTTGACGCACTTTACGACCCGGATACTACTCCTCCCTATGACGCATCTGGCTTTTACGAGAAGTTTGGTTTTCAATTTGCCGATCCTAATGAGCCCTTACCACCATCTGTGCCTTATCGCACAATGTATCTGGATCTCAAGCCATTAATCGATTTGTTGAGTATCCAAGATATTGAACCAACCACAGATTAACTGGTTGTGAAACTCCTGCCTAATTTTACTGTTAAACTACGAGATTATTTATGGATTATCAAGACCAACTCCTTGAGAAGCAAGATGGGCGCTATTACGCAATTGATAAGGTTGGGACGGGCATTGGTTCAATTGGTACCGAAGAGCTACTTAAAGAAAATGTAGTTTCCTTTGGCCTGCCATCCGGCCCAGCATTATTCCTTCATCTTGCATACCGAGCATATGTGAAGATTAAGGATGTTGAACCTTTAAGTTATTTTGACCATCACGATCGAGGAATTTGGCCAGACGATCAAGGTCGGCTTTTTGATTTCTTTGAAAATTTCATTTCGCATTCAGTCTACTCTTTTACGGCAGTCGAAGCATTTGCTAATGAGTCCATTCCAGAGGACTTTAAGTATGTTTTTAGAGTTGAAAAGACAGGAGAGGAGCGAACTTACGAGAAAAATGAAATCGAGAGAAAAGTGAATTTAGATGAAAAGTTAGATAAAGTTCTTCCCACAATATACTCTGTTCCCAGTCCAAAAGGTAAGAAAGTTTGGGAACACTACATAGAGATGAAAAGAGTGCGAGATCGGATCATCCATCTCAAATCGATTGACCAAAAGTCATCAGGTATAGAAGATGAGACAATTTGGGGAAATATGCTCAGAATGCATGATAAACCTCTGTGCAATTTCGCATATGAAGTAATTGGCTATTTTCCACCAGCTTCAAATCGAAGATGGTATAAAAAGTACCCTTATGACAAAGCCTAACAAACCAAATGCACCGGAACTTAGTTGCAGAGTCGAGTTTTAGTTATCAAGTTACTGATATCCAGTGAGTGGGAAGGTTTAGTTGCTAAATCATATTTTTAGGGATGACGTTTTTTATGAAAGTAAATATTGTCTAGAATCGAGTGCAAATAAATATTCTCTGTGCTTCGACTCATGTGTTTAAGACGAAGTGTTTGTCGGACTTGATTAAGAAGATTTATAGGACTCAGTAGACATCTCCAACAATTATTGTGGGACAGGCATCCAGCCCTCCCTGGAGTGCCTTTTCACTCCTATGTCTATTCATTCCCACAAAAGACCGATCGCAAACCGCACCGCTTCCCCCATTACCGAACAGCCAACGCGCTCCGAACCTGTTTTCTCCCACCTGAGCAACTGTTCCCGAAAAGCCTGGTATTGCTTGGCAGTAATGCACGATCGCTTCCATTTTCCCACGCCCAAGAGCAAGTGCGGGCTTTAGCGCGCCGCCCACTTCAAGTGTTAACGATTAACTGTTAATAATCGATCAAAAGGGCGATCGAAAACCGCACCGCTTCCCCGATCATCGAACAACGAACGTGATCCGACGCCGTTTTCTCCCACGCGAGCAACTGTTCGCGAAACACCGGGTCTTGCTTCGCCTGCTGCACGATCGCCTGACTGATGACTTTCTTTTGAATCTGCTCAGTCGCGATACCTTGCTGCTTCAAATAATCCAACAGCCGCTGCACGCTTTCGGAGAGTTTCTCCGGCGTCTGAGACATCAAAATCAACCAAATTTGGCGCACCATTCGCTGGTAGATTTCCTGTCTTCTGAGCAACACTTCATTGTGACTCGGCGGAGGACTATTACTAGCAACAGCCAAGTCGAGCAAACTCAAAATTTCAGCATCCTTGGCTAAAACCTTTTCCAACATATCTGGATAAAGCTCCAAAATGCGATCGCTCAAAATCTTGCCATTCACCAAACGGTTCGCGCTCAGCCTCAGTAAATTTTGTTTTCCCGCCGATTCAAAAAATTGAACGTTCAACTTAAGTGCGTAGCTTTCCAACTCCACCCGACGCACCGTAAAAACCAAAGCCTCCCAATTAGGATATCCAGCCAAACACACATTCACAATAGAAGTGTCCTCTTGATACTGCCCCCCCAATTCCCCCGGCTCAAAATCGCGATCGACCGGAAAGCGATTTGCCGCAACCTTCGCAGTATAATCAAACTCAGTAAAAACATAGCTGCAGTCAACTCTCGACAGATCGACATCTTGAACTTGCCAATTTTGAATGCAGCAACCCGTAAGCTGCGCCCCCTCCAAATTCGTCCGAATCAAACGGCACTCAATCAAACAAGCTTCTCTTAAATCCGCCTCACCCAAAATCGCATCCATCAAATAAGCGCCGCTCAAATCAGCTTTCCGCAAATCAGCACTGCGCAAATTAGCTTCGCTCAAATCCCCCCGCAGCAAATAAACTCCTTGCAGGTTAGCTCGCAGCAAAAGCGCCTTCTTAAAACTCGCTTTCAATAAATAAGAACCAGCCAGATTAGCTCGACTCAAATCAGCGTGATCCAGCACCGCCTCAGTCAAATCCGCCCCCGCCAGCACAGCTCGGTGCAACTCAGCGCCCGTCAGATTTGCCCATCGCATTTGAGCGCCGTTGAGGTCAGCTTCAATCAAATTTACACCGATTAAAATTGCCGATCGCAAATTCGCTTCCACCAAATGCGCTTCCCGCAAATTAGCACCCGTTAAATTAGCACCAACAAGACTGGCGCCATTGAGATTCGCCTCCATCAATTCCGCCGCCATCAACTTCGCGCCATCGAGTTTAGCCCCAGCCAAATTAATTTTGTCAGATTTAACTCCTTGAAGATTAGCACCGCCCAAATCCGCTTCAGGCAATGCGGCCCAATTGAGCTCTGCTGCTTCCAAACAAGCAAGGCGCAAATCCGCTTTAGCAAGATTTGCCCCGCTCAAATTTGCCACGCTCAGATTCGCCCCAGCCATCCCCGCACTGCGGAGATCCGCGCGCCGCAAACAAGCCCCAATTAACTTGGCATTGCTCAAAAAAGACCAGCTCAAATTAGCACCAGTCAAGTTAGCACCAGTGAGGTCTATTTCTCGCAGGTTGATACCGCTTAAACTAGCGCCGCTGAGGTCAATGTGACTAAAGTTGCGCTCTCCCTGTTGATAGCGCTGTAAAAATTCTTGTGTTTGCATTCCGCAGGTTTGGGGGCTAGCAATTTAGCTGTTTTAGGACGCGCTGGGCAAGAACTTTAACTGTAAGGTGCACGCGGATCGCTATCGGGCTAGGCACAGGGACACTACCCCTACTACTTACTGCAAGAACTCAAGTCCTCCAGGTGATGCGTGCCCACTTTACCCCTATAGATGGCGGTTCAAAGGATTTGTTGCGTAAGTTCTATTCCCACTACCAACTTTACAGACTTTTGTCACTTACAGTAGCAGAGTTCGTATCTGATGCGCTGCCCCGCCGGAGACTGCTTTTACCTAAAGCGCTGCAATTCTTGCTGCAAGTGCTTTCCCCATTTAGTCGCTAGAGGAATTTCTGTAAAAGGAACCTGCACCGCAGCAGCATCTTTCAACAAAAATTCCAGGGCGATTCGACTTCCAGAATTCGGCGGCGACTCCAAATCAACAGCCTGAGAGTTGACTAACAACCGTAGCGACTCCACGTCTTTTAAAGAAAAAGTTTGCAAATTCACCGGCCCGCGGCGAGTAGGTTTTCCCCAAGTTAAACTGTCTTCTTGCTGGCCGAGTACAGCATAAATATCGTACTTGGCTTTAGCAAATTGTTCGGCCCAGACGCGATACGCTTCCAGCTTTTGATACTCGTTCCATCCAGCCCAAGCTAGCCCGATAAAAATTGCCAGCAGCGGCAGCCACATTAAACCTCTTTCCATGCAATACCCTTGTTGAAAATAGTCCAGGTTCTGTTGGTCATCTTCTCTAATGATACAATTGATTGAACTCCTAAAACTTGCTCGGCAATTTAAACTAGAAATTAGAGCAATTTTTGATCTAGCAACAGCGACCGCCGAAAACTACCAAAGGCCCGCTTGCCAGAGATCCACAAGCAGCAGCAAGGAAAACTGGCGATCGCGGTGAAAATTGGGTTATTGTGGTGAACAAGCCTTCCCTAAACGGACGATCGGCCATGAAAAAGTTTTTCCTTCTGTGCTTATTTTTAATCGGG
>Ga0247774_1000552_pt1 | contig 18591 bp, 18 predicted proteins | sample UWRJL001104B6_FD_179933 | JGI IMG/M metagenome (GOLD analysis project Ga0247774, IMG submission 179933) | Plant litter microbial communities from Arlington Agricultural Research Station in Wisconsin, United States - UWRJ-L001-104B-6 | ecosystem: Environmental > Terrestrial > Plant litter >... | reverse complement strand
GCCGCCTGAGCTCCGCGCAGGAGGACAGGGCAACGTCGAAACGGGCCTTCGGGGCCCCGGCCTCTGTCCAGCGGTCCCGCGAAGGTGCCACTGCCGTCTCGGCCAGACGGACGGGACCGCCCGCCCACCCACGCGCGACGGCCACCGGCCCCAGGGAACCCGCGGTCGCCGCGACGGCACGACCGGCAGCTCCGCCCGTCGCGGCGCCGCCTCGCCCCCCGCCCGCCGGGTCGCCGGTGCCGGAGTACGGGCTGGCGGGCGCGTACGGGTGCGGCGGTGGCGGTGCGGCGCGGTGAGGGCCGGGCGACGTGTCGGGGGCCGCGCGCCGCGCCGTGGTGCTCGAGTCCTGCGGGAACAAGCGGTGCGGCATGTCGGCGGCCCCCCTTTCGGCGGGATGAGGTGCTGGGTTCGGCATCCCCCGAGGCCTATTTATTAAGAAACCTTACTTTCAATAGATCTGACGGTAACGTTACGGTCAAGAGCTGTCAACACCCGCCAGACCCCGTCATCCCGCCTACGATGGCCGTTACCTTCCTGCGCGAAGATCGCCCGGCCCCCTTGACCGGCCACAAATAGGGCGGTAAACAGAACCAAAACAACGTCGAATACGGTGGTCGACCAACATATGTACGCCGAGGAACGACAGCAGGAGATCCTCCGGCGCACGCGTGACGCGGGCCGGGTCGACGTGGTGACGCTGGCGGAGGACTTCGGCGTCACGATGGAGACGATCCGCCGTGACCTCACCGTTCTCGAGCGCGCCGGCACTCTGCGCCGCGTCCACGGCGGTGCCATCCCGGTCGAGCGCCTCGGCTTCGAGCCCGCCCTCGCCGCCCGCGACGCCGTGATGACCGCGGAGAAGGAGCGCATCGCCAAGGCGGCGCTGGCCGAGCTCCCCGCGGACGGGTCGATCATCATCGACGCGGGTTCCACGACCGGGCGCCTGGTCCAGGTCCTGCCCAGCGACCGCGAGCTGACAGTGATCGTCAACTCCCCGCCGCTCGCGACCATCCTGGCCACGCGCTCCAACCTCAGCGTGATCATGCTGGGCGGCCGGGTGCGTGGCCGTACGCTCGCCACGGTCGACGACTGGGCGATGCAGCCGCTCGCGCGGATGCGGGTCGACGTCGCGTTCATGGCGACGAACGGCATCTCCGCCGACGTCGGCCTGACCACCCCCGACCCGGCCGAGGCGGCGATGAAGCAGTCGATGATCGCGGCCGCGCAGCGGGCCGTGCTCCTCGTCGACCACACCAAGGTCGGCAACGACTATCTCGCCAAGTTCGCGTCGCTGTCCGACATCAGCGTGCTGATCACCGACACCGGCCTCGACAGCGGTCTCGCCGCGGACCTCGCCGCGGCAGGTCCCGAGGTCGTACGCGTCTGACGGCATCGGACTCACTCCCTCTCGGGTGGACGGCCTCGGCGCGAAATGGTGCAGCGGCCTCCCCCGGCGGGCGGCACCGAGGGAGACCGCTGCGATCGGAGCACGGCACTCGACGAACCGTCTCCGCGGATGCCGGACGGGAGGTGCTACCCGTCCGGCCAGGTGGACTGGGGGTCCGAGGGGATTCACGGCTTGTTCATGACCGGCCCTGATGGCGTGAGATCAGTTATACCGACAATGGCGCGGACGTTTATTAGCCGACCCTTAAGCGGCGCCTAACACCGTTTCATGTCGGCGGATGGCCCCCTGCCGCGCGCAGGGGGCATCCGCCCGGTCAGGAGGAGGCGGCGATCACCGCGGCGCGAGCCTCGGCCGCGTCGCCGGTGGCCAGGGCGCGGGCGGCGAGGCGCTCGCAGTCGGCGAGCGTGTGCTCGGCGAGGCTCGCGCGTACGGCGGGCAGCCCGCGCGGGCTCATCGACAGTTTGGTGATACCGAGCCCGGCCAGCACCGGGGCGAGCAGCGGGTCGGCCGCCGCCTCACCACAGATCCCGACCGGTTTGCCGGCGTCCTTTCCGGCCGCCGCGCAGCCCGCGATCAATTCGAGCAGCGCGGGCTGCCAGGGATCGAGCAGGTCCGCGAGGCCACCGGTCTGCCGGTCGGCGGCGAGGGTGTACTGGCTCAGGTCGTTGGTGCCGATGCTGAGGAAGTCCACGACGTCCAGGAACCGCCGGGCGCGCAGCGCCGCCGCCGGTACCTCGATCATCACGCCGGCCGTCGGCAGGCCGTGGTGACGCACCCGTGCGGCGAACGCGTCCGCCTCCGGCTGCGTCGAGACCATCGGCGCCATCACCCAGACGTCGGCGCTGGTCTGCTCGGAGGCCAGCGCGATGGCCTCGAGCTGGGTGTCGAGGATCTCCGGCCGGTCACGCGCCACGCGCAGGCCGCGCACGCCGAGCGCCGGGTTGGGCTCCTCGGGCAGGCCGAGGAACTGCAGCGGCTTGTCCGCGCCCGCGTCCAGCGTGCGCACCACGATCGTGCCGCTGGTGAAGAAACCGAACGCCTCGGTGTACGCGGCGACCTGTTCCTCCAGACCTGGTGCGTCGTGGCGGTCCAGGAAGAGGAACTCGGTACGGAACAGCCCGACGCCCGCGACGTCGGTCAGGTCCACCCCGGCGAGGTCGGCGGCCGAGCCGATGTTGACCATCAGGTCGACGGGGTGCCCGTCGGAGGTACGGCCCGGGCCGCTCCCGCCGGCGAGCCGGGCCCGTTCTTCCGCCGCCCGGTCCCGTACGTCGGCGGCCTCCTTCTCGTCCACGCCGGCGCGTATCCGCCCGGTCGTGCCGTCCACCGTCACGGTCGTGTCGTCGTCGAGGTCGAGCGCACCGGTGCAGCCGACCACGGCGGGCAGCCCGAGCGAGCGGGCCAGGATGGCCGTGTGGCTCGTCGGACCGCCACGCTCGGTGACCAGCGCCAGGACGCGGTCCGGATCGAGGGTGGCCGTGTCGGCCGGCGCGAGATCGTCGGCGACCAGCACGAACGCGTGTCCCGGATCCGGCACCCCGGGCATGGGCGACCCGAGCGCGACGGCGATCGCGCGATGCGCGATGTCGTCCAGGTCCGCCGCGCGCTCGGCGAGGTAGCCGCCGAGCCCTTCGAGGGTCCTGCGGTGCTCGTCGAAGGTGTCGCGCAGAGCGTGCGGGGCGTCGGCGCCGTCCTTGATCCGCGCGACGACCCCGTCCCGCAGGGTGGGGTCACCGGCGATCATCGACTGCGCGTCGAGGATGTCGTGCGCCTCGCCGGTCGCCGCGGCGGCGCGGTCGCGTAGCCGGGCCTCGGTGGTCTCCAGTGCGCGCGTCGCCGTGGCCGCCTCCTGCTCGGGGTCGGTCACGGTACGCGCCTCTGGCAGGGGTGGCGGGGGGCTCATCCGCGCGACCGGGCCGGCCGCGAGGCCGGGGCTGACCCCGATGCCTCGCAGCTCGTCAGGCATCGGTGGACTCCTCCGCGTCCAGGTCGCGGGCCAGCAGCTCCGCGAGCGCGTCCAGGGCCTCCTCCGAACCCGGGCCCTCGGCCGCCAGTACGACCTCGGTGCCCTGCTCGGCGCCCAGTGACAGCACGGCGAGCATGCTCGCGGCCGGTACGGGCTTGCCGTCGCCGGCCCGGATCGTCACCGGAACGCCCTGGTCGGCGGCGGCCTTGACGAACAGCGCCGCGGGCCGCGCGTGCAGGCCCGTACGAGAGGCGATCTTGACTGTTCGCTCGGACATGCTTGCTCCCTCATCAGGGTTCGATGGTGACCTTGATCGCGGTGCCGGCCGCCACGGTGGCGATGCCGTCGAGAACGTCGTCCAGCGGCAGGCGGTGGGTGATCAGATCCGCCACGGGGACCGCGTCGGAGGCGATGAGCTCCAGGGCCCGCTTGTTGTGGTCCGGGCTGGAGCCGTTCGCGCCGACGATCGTCAGCTCGCGGTAGTGCACGAGGTTGGAGTCGCAGGCGATCACCGGGTTGTCCTTCGGCAGCCCGCCGAAGAAGCTGACCCGGCCCTGGCGGGCCGCCATCTGGAGCGCCGCCTCCTGCGCGGCGCCGGAGGCGGCGGCGGTCACGATGGCGTCCGCGCCCCGTCCGTCGGTCAGCTTCAACACCTGGTCGATCAGGTCGGTGCCGTGGATCGCGGCATCCGGCCTGACCCGTTCGGCGGACATGGCCAGCCGGTCGGGGTTGAGGTCGGCCAGGAAGACGCGGGCCGCGCCGCGGGCGCGGGCCAGGCGTACGTGCAGGCAGCCGATCGGGCCGGCGCCAATGATGACGACGTCGTCGCCCTTGCCGATGCGAGCCAGCTCCTGGCCGTTGAGCACGCACGCGAGCGGCTCGGCCACCGACGCCTCGGCGAAGCCCAGCCCGCCGGGAATGCGGTTGAGGCCGTCGACGGCGAGCACCTTGGCCGGCACGATCGTGTACTCCGCGAAGCCGCCGTCGTAGTGGTAGCCCATCGACTCCTGGTTCGGGCAGACGGTCATGCGGCCCCGGCGGCACTCCTCGCAGGTGCCGTCGGGGATGGCGGCGATGACCTGCACGCGGTCGCCCGGCTGCCAGCCGGTCACGCCTTCGCCGAGCTCCACCACCTCGCCGGCGATCTCGTGCCCCATCACCCGCGGCGGGCGGATGTGATGGTGGCCGAACTTGGAGATCTTCACGTCGGTGCCGCAGGTGGAGCAGTTGCGGACCCGGATCTTGACGTCTCCGGGGCCGGGTGAGGGCTCGGGAGCATCCTCGACACGGATGTCCCCGGGCGAATAGAAGCGGGCGACCTTCACGCTGGTTCCTCTTCTCCGGCCGGCTGCAGCAGCCGTACCACCTCGTCGATGTCGTTCGTCTCGCGCAGGGCGCGGGCGCGGTCCGGGTCGAGCAGGATCTGGGCGAGCTCGGACAGCAGCCGTACGTGGCCGTCGCCGGTCGCGGCGATCCCGATGCACAAGATCACCTGCTGGTCGTCGCCCCAGGTCACGCCGTCCGGGAAGCGGACGAAGGAGACCGCGTCGTGGCGTACCGACTCCTTGCCGTCCAGCGTGCCGTGCGGGATCGCGACGCCCTCCCCGACGTACGTCGACACCGAACGCTCACGTTCGAGCATCGTGTCGACGTACGCCGGGTCCACCGCGCCGGTCCGTACGAGCGCCTCGCCACACTGGCGGATGGCGTCGTCGCGGCCGGTCGCGGTCGCGTCGAGACGTACGGCGCCGCGGTGGAGTAGTTCAGACACTGATTTCGCCGCCGTTCTTGATCGCGGACACGAGGTTCTTCACCGCGGGGTCGCCGATGAAGACCTGGAACTTGACGATCGGCTTGCCGCCCGCGCCGGCCGCCGCGCGTGCGGCGAGGCCCTGGTGGCAGACGACGATGTCCGCGTCCTCGGGGATGGTGTTGACCGGGGTGTGCTCCACCTCGACCGAGAACTTCTTGAGCTCCTTGCGCAGCTGGCTGGCCAGCATGACGCTGCTGCCCATTCCGGCGTCGCAGGCCACAACGATCTTGTGTACGTCCTTGCCGTTCATCGATCACGCTCCATGGGGTGCTGTTTCGGTGGTCGGCGCCTCGTCCGTCCGCGTCGTCGTCGCCGGCTTCTCCCCGGCCGTCACCACGGCCGGTTCCTCGTCGGCCGCCACCGCCTCGGCCTCGTCTTCCTCGTCACCGGCCAGTTTGCCGAAGCCGAGCAGGACCGAGCCGACCGCGAAGGAGACAGCCGCGGCGATCAGGACTCCCAGGAACACCCCGAAGTAGCCTCCTCGGGGGGTTTCGGCGGCGTACGCGAAGATGCTGCCCGGCGCCGGGGTGGCGACCAGACCCGCACCGGTGATCATGAACGTCCCGATACCCGCGGCGCCGCCGGCCATCGCGGCGAGGATGAGACGCGGCTTCATCAGGATGTAGGGGAAGTAGATCTCGTGGATCCCGCCCAGGAACTGGATCACGATCGCGGCCGGGACGCTGGGCCGCAGGCGCTTGGGACCGAACAGGAAGTAGGCGAGCAGCACGCCGAGGCCCGGCCCGGGGTTGGACTCCAGCATGAACAGGATCGACTTGCCGTGCTTGGCCGCCTCCGTCACGCCCAGCGGGCCCAGCACGCCGTGGTTGACGGCGTTGTTGAGGAACAACACCTTGGCCGGCTCGATCAGCACCGACGCCAGCGGTAGCAGGTGGTGGTTGATCAGCCACTCGACCCCGCTGCCGGCCCAGGTGGTCACGTGCTTGACGATCGGCTTGATCGCCCAGCTGCCGAAGATCGCGGCCGCCGCGCCGATGATGCCGGCGCTGAAGTTGTCCACCAGCATCTCGAAGCCGGCCTTGGTCCGCTCCTGGATGAAGCCGTCGACCAGCTTGAGCACGTACGCCGCGACCGGGCCCATGATCATCGCGCCCAGGAACATCGGGATTCCCGCGCCGACCACCACCCCGATCGTGGCGACCGCACCGACCACCGCGCCACGCTGGCCGTGCACCATGCGCCCGCCGGTGTAACCGATCAGTACCGGCAGCAGCACGTTGATCGTCGGGTCGACCAGCGCGCCGAACTCCTTGTTCGGCAGCCACCCGGTCGGGATGAACAGCGCGGTGATCAGACCCCAGGCGATGAACGCACCGATGTTGGGCATCACCATCCCGGCGAGATAACCACCGACTCGCTGGATGGTGGCCTTGACGCCGCCACCGGTGACTTCTGGCGTGTACGGAGTGGCCATGAAGGGCCTCCCTTGGGGGGTTCGGAATCTGCCAGGCAGATCAGGCGATCAGCGACCGGCCCAGGTCCGGCCGTGAGTGGATGTGGACGATGTCGCGGCGGATGTCCTCCGGCCGCGGCATCCGGCTGGCGGGCAGGCGGACCGCTGCCGCCCCCCATGCCAGCCCTTCGGCGAGCGCCTCGCCCCCCCGCGCGCCGGCGGACAGGAACCCGGCGAGCAGGGCGTCGCCCGCCCCCACCGTGCTCCTGGCCGCGGCGACCGGCGCGTCGCCGATCGTGACACCGTCGTCCTCGACCAGTACGGCGCCGTCGGCACCGAGGCTGGCGAGCACACTTCCGGCGCCTCGCTCACGCAACTTCTGGGCCGCCTCCACGGCGTCGCCGACGCTTTCGACCGGCCGCCCGACGGCCTCGGCGAGCTCGTCCCGGTTGGGCTTGATGAGCACCGGGGCGGCCTCGACCGCGGCCAGCAGCGCCGGACCGCTCGCGTCGACGGCGACCTGGACGCCCGCCCGGGTGAAGAACTCACACATCTGGGCGTAGATCCCGTCGGGCACGCCGGGCGGCAGGCTGCCGCAGGTCACCACCCAGCTGGCGGACTCGGTCTCCCCGAGCACCGCGTCGGCGACCGCGTCCAGTTCCTTGCGGGAGAGCGGCTCTCCCGGCTCGTTCAGCTTGGTGACCACGCCGTCGGGCTCGGCGATGGTCACGTTCGAGCGCGTACGACCGGCGACGTGAACCGCACGGAGCGGGATCCCGTCGGCCTCCAGCAGCCGGACGAGCTGGTCACCGTCGGCGCCGCCGACCGGCACGACGGCGACCGAGGGCACCCGGTTCGCGAGCAGGGCGCGGGAGACGTTCACTCCCTTGCCGCCCGGGTCGAGCCGTGCGGACGTGGCACGGGTCATCGTGCCGCGTACGAGGCGGTCGACCTCGATGGTCCGGTCCAGGCTCGGGTTGAGCGTCAACGTGACGATCATGCGCTGCCCGTCCTTGCCGCCCGCACCGGCCTGCGGCCGGCACGGACCGGCGCGATGGGAGAACCGCCGGCCGGGCGTCGTGCGGCGCCGACCCCGAGCGGAGCCGTCCGCTGCCTCTCCTCGGCGCACATCGTGTTGCTTCACCGCCGTTTCAGTTTGGTTTCCATTTGTTTACGCCCATATACGTCCGGACGTCAAGAGAAAATCTCTGGAAATTCCCCCAGACCGACTTTGGCCGTGCCTGGTCACAGCGGTAAAACGGACCCCGGCGGCGGCCGAGAGCGCGGACCGCCCGAAGGGCACGGCTGCGGCGCCCCGGCGACAGGCTCGGACGCCGCCGCAGGGAGGGGTCAGGGGCGCGGGATGTTCCGCAGGTTGGAGCGGGCCAGCTGCACCATCCGGCCCACGCCGCCGTTGAGCACCATCTTGGTCGCCGACAGCGCGAACCCGCTCAGCTGCTCGCCGGTGATCCGCGGTGGGATGGACAGCGCGTTCGGATCCGTGACGATGTCCACGAGTGCCGGGCCCTCGTGCCGGAACGCCTCGCGCAGCGCGGTCCGTACGTCCTTGGGATCTTCCACGCGCACGCCGAAGGCCCCCGCCGCGCGGGCGATGGCGGCGTAGTCGGTGTGCGGATGGCCGGTGGCGTACGGCGGCAGGCCCTCGACCATCATCTCCACCTCGACCATCGCGAGCGAGGAGTTGTCGAACAGCACGATCTTGACGGGCACGTCGTACTGGACCAGCGACAGCAGGTCGCCCATCAGCATCGAGAACCCGCCGTCGCCGGACATCGAGACCACCTGGCGACCCCGATCGGCGAGCTGCGCGCCGAACGCCTGCGGCAGCGCGTTGGCCATCGAACCGTGGCTGAAGGAGCCGATCACCCGCCGGCGGCCGTTCGGCGTGAGATAGCGCGCCGCCCAGACGTTGTTCATGCCGGTGTCGACGGTGAAGACCGCGTTCGCGGCGGCCTCCTCGTCCAGCACCGAGGCGACGAACTCCGGGTGGATGGGCGTGTGCCGCTCGACGTCGCGCGTGTAGGCGGCCACCGCGCCCTCGAGCGCGTCCGCGTGCTTCTTCAGCATGCGGTCGAGGAACCGGCGATCGGACTTCTCCCGTACGACCGGGATCACCGCGTGCAGCGTCTCCCGCGCGTCGCCCCACACGGCCAGGTCCAGCCGGCACCGCCGGCCGAGATGCTCGGGGCGCACGTCGACCTGGGCGATCCGGACGTCGCCTGGGATGAACTTGTTGTACGGGAAGTCCGTGCCCAGCATGAGCAGCAGGTCGGCCTCGTGCATCGCCTCGTACGCCGCTCCGTACCCCAACAGCCCCGACATGCCGACGTCGAACGGGTTGTCGTACTGGATCCATTCCTTCCCGCGCAGCGCGTGGGCCACCGGTGCCTTGATGCGCCCGGCCAGCCGCATCACCTCGTCGTGCGCGCCCGCCGTGCCGCTGCCGCAGAACAGCGTGACCCGGTCCGCGTCGTCGATCATCCGGGTCAGCGCGGCGATCTCCTCGTCCGCCGGGCGGATCGCCGGGCGGCGGGTGACCAGGGCCAGCTGGGCGGCCCCCTGGGGCGCGTCCAGTCCGGCGATGTCGCCGGGCAGGCTGACCACCGCGACGCCGGAGCGGCCGATCGCGTGCTGGATCGCCGTCTGCAGGACCCGGGGCATCTGCTCCGGGTTGGAGATGAGCTCCGAGTAGTGACTGCACTCGGCGAACAGCCGGTCGGGATGGGTCTCCTGGAAGTACCCGGTGCCGATCTCGCTGCTCGGGATGTGGGCGGCCAGGGCGATGACCGGCGCCATGCTGCGGTGCGCGTCGTACAGACCGTTGATCAGGTGGAGGTGTCCCGGGCCGCACGAGCCGGCGCAGGCCGCCAGGCGGCCGGTGATCTGGGCCTCGGCGCCCGCGGCGAAGGCGGCGGACTCCTCGTGCCGTACCTGGACCCAGTCGATGCCCGGTGTGCGGCGGACCGCGTCCGTGACCGGGTTGAGGCTGTCTCCCACGACGCCGTAGATCCGCTCGACCCCCGCGCGCACGAGCGTGCCGACGAGCTGCTCACCGATGTTCTGCCTGGCCATCCCACGTCCCCCGTCCCCTGCGGCCCTCCGCGGGCTCATACCCCCGAAGGGGTGGGCACGGAACGCGCCGGGGGGATCAGCGGCCCCAGATGGGGATCCGCACGTGGAGGGAGGTGCCCTTACCGCTGGGGCTCTCGACCTCGATGACGCCTCCCAGCGCCTCGACGCGGTCCTTGAGGCCGATGAGCCCCGAACCTCCGCCGACCGCGGCTCCGCCGACCCCGTCGTCCTCCACCCACAGGCGGATCCCGTCGTCCTCGACGTGCAGCCGGATCCGTACGACCGAGGCGTCCGCGTGCTTGATCGCGTTCGTCACGGCCTCCGCGACGATGTAGTAGACCGCCACCTCCAGCCGCTCGTCCAGCCGCCGGCCGGCGTGCAGGTCCAGCTCGACCGGGGCCGCGGCCCGCCGCGCGAGCGCCTTGATCGCGGGCTGCAGGCCGCCCTTGGACAGGATCGCCGGGTGCAGCCCGCGGGAGATGTCCTGCAGGTCCTCCAGCACGCCGGACAGGCCGCCGGCCGTACGGGCGATGCGGTCCCTGATCACCTCATGGCCCTCCGGCACGGCCGTCTCGGCCGCTCGCAGCTCCAGCCCGAGCGAGACCAGGCGCTGCTGCGCCCCGTCGTGCAGGTCGCGCTCGATCCGGCGGCGCGTCTCGTCCGAGGCCGCGACCAGGCGGGCGCGGGCCGCGGTGAGCTTGGCCCGGCTCTCGGCGTTGGCGATCGCGGTACCGACGAGCTCGGTGTATTCGATCATGCGGGCCTCGATGCCCTCCGGCTGTGGCTCGCCGGTCGCCGAGAAGGCGATCATGATGCCCCACAGACGGCCCTCGACCACGACCGGGCTGCCGGCACCCGACCGGATCCCCCGCGTCCGCGCCCACACCCCGATGCCGCTGGTGGCGTGCTGGTAGTCGGTCATCCTCGCCGGGCGGCCGGTCCGTTCCACCGCCGACTCCAGGCTCCTGCCCTCCAGGGACCAGCACGAGCCGACGGGCGGCGCGGGCTCGGGGTTCTCCTCGGCCTTCCAGGAGCCGACCACGGTCTCCATCCGGTCCGGTTCGAAGCGGATGATCACGATGAAGTCGGCGGCGAGGATGCGGCCCAGCTCGGTGGCGACCGCCTCGAAGACCTCGTGGGGTGAGACGGCGCGCGCCACGAGGGTGGCGACGCGCCGGAGCGCCGCCTGTTCGTCGGCGACGCGGCGGAGCTTGAGGTGGCTCAGCTGCAGAGAGCGCGCCATGGTGTTGAAGGCCCGTTCGAGCACGCCGATCTCCCCCAGCGAGGTTTCCGGCATACAGCCGCTCAGCTCGCCCCGTGCCAGCTCACCGGCCATGATCGACGCGCGGCGGACCGGGCGTACGAGGGCACGGGTGAGGTAGGAGGTGAAGAGGAGGACCAGGATGAACGAGCCGGCGGCCGCCGCGCCGGCCATCGCCAACGCCCGGCGGGACGCCTCCAGCGAGCGGCGGTCGTAGTCGGCGGCGAACCCGCGCTGGAGGTTCACGAACTCGTCGAAGTCGGCCCGGATGCGGTCGAGGCGCCGTTGACCCTCGGTGACCGTCTGGGCGGTCTTCAGGCTCGGGTCCCGGTCGTGCACCTTCGTCACGAGCGGAACGGAGTAGTCCTGGAGGTAGGACGTCACGGTACGGGAGATGCGGTCGGCGCGTTCGCCCTGCGCGCGGTCGACCGTGGCGCCGAGCCGGCGGAACTCCGCCGCCTCCTGGGGAAGGAGGACTCGGGCGGTCTGCCACGGCGTGAGGTAGGACTCGTCGCGGGTGATGATGTAGCCCCGCTCGCCGGTCTCAAGATCCACGACGAGCCGTTCGAGCCGGTTCGCGGCGGAGAGCACCTCCTCCGAACGGCCCGTGAGCTCCGCGGCATGGCGCAGCCCGGCGATCGCTCCGAAAAGAATCAAGAACGTCCCGGCCATCAGGAGTGCGAGCAGGGCGCTCGCGATGACCAGCCGTCGGCTCAGTCCCCGTGGAGCATCGACCCTCAACTGCGAGCGGCGTGACGCCCATCCGGTCACGGCTCGTCCTTTCGACCGGCGGAGACCAGCAGAGACTGGCCGATAATGAGATTAGGGTTGGTGTGGAATCACTCTACGTGCGGAGGAGAGTGATGGTCGAACGAAGAGCGCGGATCACTCTGGCAGAGGACGACGTCCTGCTCCGAGCGGGGCTCGCCAGCCTGCTCGAGCGGTCGGGGTTCGAGATCGTCGCGCAGGCGGGCGACGGCGAGGAGCTGATCGCCGCGGTACGCGAGCACCAGCCCGATGTCGCCATCGTCGACATCCGGATGCCCCCTGCCTATGAGACGGAGGGGCTGGACGCGGCCCAGGTGATCCGTCAGGAGTTCCCCTCGATCGGGATCCTCCTGCTGTCCGCGCACGTCGAGGTCGACCAGGCGACGGAGCTGCTCGCCGCCGGTCAGCGCGTCGGCTACCTGCTGAAAAGCCGGGTGACCGAGGTGAGTGAGTTCATCGAGACGGTCGAGCGGATCGCCCAGGGCGGCTCGGTCGTCGACCCGGGGCTCGTCCAGGAGCTCCTCACGGCCCGGCACAAGGACGACCCGCTGGAGAGCCTCACCGAACGCGAGCGCGAGGTGCTGGCCCTGATGGCCGAGGGGCGCTCGAACGCCGGCATCGCGAACCGCCTGTGGATCACCGAGGGGACCGTCGAGAAGCACGTGCGCAGCATCCTCGCGCGGATGCAGCTGCCAGAGACCGAGGACGACCACCGGCGGGTCCTCGCGGTGATCACCTTCCTGGACAACCGATGATCGACGCTAAGTGATCAAATACGGTCATGCCGGACGGGCGTCCGGTCACCGGAAAGCCCGAGCACCTTACGGATCGCCGGGCCGGACAGCTCGGACTTCGGCAGGAAGCCGAGGGCCGTGCTCCCGGCGACGATGTCCGCGAAGTCGTCCTCGGGGTAGGTCGAGATCAAGATCACGGTCGGCTTCGACAGCGACTCTTCGGCGAGCCGGTCGGCGAGCTCGACGCCGCACTCGTCCCCGAGACAGACGTCGACCAGCGCGAGGTCCGGCCGGAGCCGGTCGACCAGGTCGAAGGCCCCCGCACTGTCCGAGGCAACGCCGACGACGGTGATCCCGTCGCGCTCGAGCACCCCGCGTGCGGTCTCGAGGAAACGGGCATTGTCGTCAACGATCAGACAGCGCATGTCCATTGCCCCAGTCTGGCGAATCGATGGTCTGATACGCATTGCCGCTAACCGGAATATAAGCATTCCCGCTGGCCGGGCGCTAACTGGGGGCCGGGGAACAGCCCAGGTCACCCGTCCTCCCCCTGCCCCGCAGACCCGGCGGGCGGGGGGACGTACCGGCTAGCTGGGGGGTCGGCACTGCGGCTGGCAGGACAGCGGAATGGGTGCTGGCCACGCAGACATCGTGCGCCGTAGGCGCCAGTGTGGAGGCATAACCCCACTACCAGCTGTGAGAGGAGAAGACGTCATGTGCCAACACTGGCCGCAGTGCCCCACAGCGACCGACGACGACCACATTGCCGCACGCGTCATCTCCGCGCACCCGGAGCAGGGATGGAGCCTGCTCTGCAACGGTGTCGTGGTCTTCGATGACACCGGCGAGCTGTTCCCGGACGGACACACCGTTTCGCCCCACCGAGCCCGTCCGCTGACGCTCGCCGCCTGAATCCCCGAAAAGAGCGTAAGGATTCGTCCCATGCGCCGCATCCGCATCACGGCCGGCCGGTCGCGAGTCACCTCGCGACCCGAGCTGGACCTGCGTACCCCATCGGGCCGCCTGCTTCCCTACTGAGCCATCACCGCACCCGGTCGTCCCCGGCTCCGCAGAACCGAGGATCCACCCCCGGCCGCAGGAGCGCCGTACGGTCTGGCGACGTCGGCCCCCGTTGTCCAGGCCGTACGGTCAGCCCCCCGCACGCGGCGGCGGGCTGCCCGTTACCAGTCACCGGGCAGCTCGCCGCCGTACCAGCGTTCGATGAGCTGGCGGGCGATCGAGATCCGGCCCGGCAGCAGGATCTCGCCGGCGTCCGTGGCGGCGCGCAGCTCCTCACGGGTGTACCAGCGGGCGCTCTTGATCTCCTCGCCGTCGACGTGGAGCTCCTGCCCCTCCTCGGCGCGGGCGAAGAACCCCAGCATGAGGCTGCGCGGCAGCGGCCACGGCTGACTGCCGAGATAGCGGCAGTCGTCCACCTTGATCCCGACCTCCTCGTGCACCTCACGGGCGACGGCCTGCTCCAGCGACTCACCGGGCTCGACGAAGCCGGCGAGGATCGAGACCCGCCCCACCGGCCAGGTCGCGCTGCGGGCCAGCAGGATCCGCTCCTTGTCGTGCACCAGATCGTGCACCAGCATGATCACTGCCGGGTCCGTACGGGGAAAGTGCTCCGACCCGTCCACCGTGCAGATCCGCGTGTGCCCGGCGGAGGCGACCCTGGTCAGGGCTCCGCAGCGCGGGCAGTGCGTATGGGTCTCGTGCCAGTTCTGCAGGGCCACCGCCTGGGTGAGCAGGCCGGCGTCGCGGTCGCTGAGCAGCGCGCCGGTCGCCCGCAGGCTCGCCGGCTCGGTCCCCTCGATCGCGGGCAGGGGCGCCGACACCGCGAAGTAGGCGACGCCGTCGACGTCGACGCCCAGCAGGTAGCGCTCGCCCTCGGGCGCCTGGTCCGGAGGGATCAGCACCAGTGCGGGCTCCGGCCGGATCGGCACCTTTCCCCGCTCGATGACAAGGACCCGGCTGCGCGGATCGGCCCACATCTCGGCGAGCCAGGCGTCGTCGCGGCGGCGCTCGCCGACGCGGTCGAGCGCCCCGCGGGCGAGGGCCAGCCAGCCGAGTGAGGCTTCGGTCACGGACCCACCTCCCGGCCACGGTCGGCGAACTCGTCCCAGAGGTAGGCCGCGACCTCGGCGCCCTTGAGCAGCAGCGGTTTCTCGACCTTCTCGTTGGGCGCGTGGATGCGGTCCTCGTCCAGGCCGACCGCGACGAACACCAGCGGCGCCTGGAGGATCTCGGCGAGATCGGCCTCGGGGCCGCTGCCGCCCTCGCGGGTGAACAGCACCTCCTTGCCGAACGCCCGCTCCATCGCCCGCCGGGCCGCGAGCACGCCGGGCGAGTCGACCGGCGAGAAGCACGGGCGCACGCCGTCCCCCGAGGGGAAACTCACCTCCGCCCTGACACCGGGCGGGGTGTGCTCGGCGACGTAGGCCGCGAACCCCTCCTGCACCGCGAGCGGATCCTGCCCGGCGACCAGCCGGAAGGACACCTTGGCGTGCGCCTCGCGGGGCACGATCGTCTTGCCGCCGGGGCCGGTGTGGCCGCCCCACATGCCGTTGACCTCGGCGGTCGGCCGCGCCCAGACGCGTTCGAGGGTGGTGAAGCCCTCCTCGCCGAACGCGGCACGGCTGGCACCCGCGGTCGCCAGCCACTCGTCCTCATCGAACGGCAGGCGCGCGAACGACTCGCGCTCCTCGTCGGTCAGCTCCACCACGCCGTCGTAGAAACCCTTGATCGTGACGCGGTTGCGCTCGTCGTGCAGGCCGGCCAGGAGCCGGGCCATCGCGTGCAGGGGATTGGGCACCGCGCCGCCGAAGGAGCCGGAGTGCAGGTCCATCGACGGGCCGTACAGCGAGACCGCGGCCTCGGTGAGGCCCCGCATGCCGGTGCACATGGACGGCACGTCCGCGGCCCACATGGTCGTGTCGCTGATCACGACGGCGTCGCAGGCCAGCCGGTCCCGGCGGTCGCGCAGGAGCCGCGCGAAGTGCGGCGAGCCGGACTCCTCCTCGCCCTCGACCAGCATCTTGATCGTGACGGGCGGCGCGCTCGCGCCGCTCGCCGCCATGCCGGCCCTCAGCCCGAGGGTGTGGAAGAAGATCTGTCCCTTGTCGTCGGAGGCACCGCGCCCGATGAGCTGGTCGCCCCGCTCGACGGGCGTGAACGGCGGGGTCTCCCACTCGGCGAGCGGCTCGACCGGCTGCACGTCGTGGTGGCCGTAGACGACGATGGTCGGGGCGGCCGGGTCGGCGGCCGGCCACTCGGCGAACACCGCGGGCAGCCCCGGGTCCTCGGCGCCGCCGGTCTCCCAGATCTCCACGACCGGAAACCCGGTCTCGCGGAGATGGCCCTGGAGCCACTCGGCGGAACGCCGTACGTCGGCGCGGCGCTCGGGGTCACCGGAGATCGACGGGATGGCGAGCCAGTCCTTCAGCGCGGCGAAGAAGCCGCTCGCGTTGGCCTCGATGTAATCGCGTACGTCCATTGAGCTGCTTCCTCGCAGGCGGATCTGCCTCTGGCACTCTATTGCGGTGTCCATCTTCATCGACCGCCCCCTCTGGCCGGCCCGCGGACGAATGTGGTCGCATCTGGTCAGCGACACGTCATTCGACGAGCTGCACGACTTCGCCGAACGCCTCGGCGTGCCGCCCCGAGCCTTCGAACGCGACCACTACGACGTGCCCGCCGAGCTGTACGAACCCGCCTTGCGGCTGGGCGCGGAGGCGATCGGCTCGCAAGAGCTGGTCGCCCGGCTCACACGGGCGGGTCTGCGCCGCCGGAAGTACGCCCGAGGAGCATGAGCTCGGTCCGGAGGTTGTGCCGGGCGGCCTCCTCCCAGCGCTCGTGGCCGTGCTGCGTGCGAAAGAGCGCGGGCAGGGCGAGCAGGCTCCGCAGGACGTCCGCACGGCCCGCGCGGAAGTCCTCCTCCGGCACCGCGGCGTACTCCTCACGGACCGCGGCGGCGTACGCGGCGTAGCGTTCCGGATCGGCGGCGAGGATCGCCAGGTCGGCGTCTGACAGGACGGCGCCGTTGCGGTCGCCCTCGCGCGGGTCGTGCGTCGCGGTCAGCCGGACCAGGCGGGCGACCTCGGCGATCACACCGGCCGGGCGGCCCGTGCCGGGGAGCATCCGCTCGGCCAGCACGGCGCTGCGCTCCTCGTTGTCGCTTCGCGCCGGGTCATAGACCGCGTCGTGGAACCAGGCCGCCAGGCGCACGGCGTCGGCGTCATCGGCCTCGGTGGCCAGCGCGTCCACCCCGTCGAGCACGGCGGCGAGGTGTTCGGTGGTGTGGTAGCGCCGGTGGGGTTCGCCGTATCGGCGCAGCAGGTCGGCACCGATCGCCTCCGGTCCCGGCCAGCGCGGCAGCAGGTCCATCAGGAGGCCCTCGCGGCCCAGCGGCCCCCGGACCTGTCGATGGCGATCGGGTGGTCGAAGCACGCGCTGATCAGTTCGGTGGTCAGCACGTCGTCCGCGTCGCCCGAGGCGAGCACCCGGCCCTCCCGCAGCAGGATCGCGTGGGTGGTGCTGGCCGGCAGCTCCTCCAGGTGGTGGGTGACGAGCACGCTGGTCAGCGCCGGATGGGCGCGCCGCAGCAGGTCGAGGGAGCTCAGCAGCCGCTCGCGTGCGGCGACGTCCAGCCCGGTGGCCGGCTCGTCGAGCAGGAGCAAACGGGGCCGCGGCATGAGCGCGCGGGCGATGAGCGTACGGCCGCGCTCTCCGTGCGAGAGCGTCGGCCAGCGGGCGTCGCGATGGGAGGCCAGCCCGAGCAGCTCGATGAGCTCCTCGGCGTGGTCCAGCTCCTCCGGCTCGGGCTTCCAGTGCGGGACCAGCTCGATGCTGCCGGTGACGCCGGTGAGCACGACCTCGTGCACGGTCCGGGCGGACCGGAGCGGATGGTGCGGGTCGACGTGCCCGATCCAGGCGCGCAACTCGCGTACGTCCACCCGCCCGAGCCGGTGGCCGAGGATCTCGACCTGCCCGCTCGTCGGATGCTGGTGGGCGCCGAGCAGGCTGAGCAGCGTGGACTTGCCCGCGCCGTTGGCGCCGAGCAGAGCCCAGTGCTCGCCCTCGCGAACGGTGAGCGAGACGGCGTCGAGCAACGCCCGGCGGTCGCGTACGAACCGGACGTCATCGGCGCGCAGCACGGCCGGCGGATCACTGGTCATCGCCTGGCAGGTTATCGAAGACACGCGCGGGCGTGGTTGCGCGGCCCCCGAGGGCGGGCCACTATGATCCCGGCGTGAGCTTAGGTAAGGCTTACCTCATCACTGGGGGACTCGTGCGGCTCTACATCGTGGCGGGCAAGGAGACCGACTCGGTGACGCACGGAATCCTGCCGGCCGCCGCGGCGCTCGGCCTCGACGTCACCCTCCTGACCGACCGCGCCTGGCCGGTGGACACCGTCCGCTGCGACGTCACCGACTTCCGGTCGATCATTTCCGCCGTCGGCCGTGGGCCGGCCCCCGCGGCGATCTTCTCCAACAGCGACCACCTGCAGGCGCCCACCGCGCTGGCCGCGGAGTTCTTCGGGCTGCCGGGCAAGGACTGGCGGGCCGCCCTCCGCACCAAGAACAAGGCGCTCATGCGCCGGGCGCTCGGCGGGGCGTACGCCGCCGAGCTCCGGCCCGGCGAGGACCCGCCCGCGGACGCGCCCTACCCGCTCGTGGTGAAACCGCGCGAGGGCGTGGCCAGCGAGGACGTCTTCCTCGTGGCGGACGCGGCCGAGCTCGCCGCCCGCTGCCGGGAGATCTGGGCCCGGCGAGCCGAGCCGCTCGTCGCCGAGGAGTACCTCCCCGGCGCGCTGCACACGCTGGAGACGCTGAACGGCCAGGTCCTCGGCGGGTTCCGGACCCGGGTCTCGGCGCCCCCGCACTTCGTCGAGGAACGACTGGACTGGACGACGCCACCCTGCGCCGACCAGGTGCTGGCGGCACTGGCGGCACTCGGGGTCGGCTTCGGTGCCTGCCACACCGAGTACGTCGTGCACGAGGGACGCGCCCAGATCATCGAGGTCAACTACCGGCTCATCGGCGACCACTGCGACTTCCTGCTCGGCGACCTGCTCGGCGTGCCGATCTTCGAATGGGTCCTGCGCGCCCACCTCGGTGAGCCGGTGCCCC
>Ga0247774_1000551_pt1 | contig 18604 bp, 15 predicted proteins | sample UWRJL001104B6_FD_179933 | JGI IMG/M metagenome (GOLD analysis project Ga0247774, IMG submission 179933) | Plant litter microbial communities from Arlington Agricultural Research Station in Wisconsin, United States - UWRJ-L001-104B-6 | ecosystem: Environmental > Terrestrial > Plant litter >... | reverse complement strand
GACGACCATCGTTATTTCGAGGAAGGAGACGGCCCGGAGGATCTCCTCAGAACAAGAGTTCCCAAGGGGACTTCAGGGTATCAGTCAGCGTGGTACCTTGGAGATGATGCTTCTGAAGATGGGTCGGATTATGAGGACCTTGAGATGGCAGACGAACAGGAAACGCCGGCAGAGGCTATCGAGGGAGAGGACGGGAATGTACCGCCTGAGCCGACAGAGATGGCGCCTTCGGAATATGCACAGTCGGCAATGGTGATTGAGCCAGACGAAAATGAAGATGCTAGGCAACTGGAGGCATACCGGGCCAGCAAGAGAAGCGAGGTGGAAGATGATATGGAGTTCCCGGACGAAATCGAACTGCAGCCAAACGTCTTAGCCCGGGAAAGACTGGCACGCTATAGAGGCTTGCGGAGCTTCAGGGATAGCGTCTGGCAGCAGCACGAAGATCGTGCCCACGAGCCGGAAGATTGGAGACGACTGCTGCAGATTCCTGATTACACGGCATCACGGTCAAGGTCGACTCGAGAGGCATTGGTGGGTGGCGTTACCGCCGGCACTCGCGTAAATATTCACATTTCTGGAGTTCCTCGGGATCTCATCCGCGATCATGTAGCGGGGGCCCCAATCACGCTCTTCTCCCTCCTCCGCCACGAAAACAAGAGAACGGCCGTCAACTATCTCGTCAATATGAGTTCCGACTATCCCAAGTCGATAAAATCTAAGGAGGAGTTGATAGTTCAGTGCGGACCTCGCCGGTTCGTCATCAATCCCCTCTTTTCGCATCTAGGGACGACGCCAAACGATGTCCATAAATACTGCCGCTGGCTCCACCCCGGGCAGTCGGCGGTTGCTACCTTCATAGGCCCAGTAACTTGGGGCAGCGTTCCAGTTCTATTCTTCAAGAGAAGTAGTGGACAAGACGAGCAGGCTGAGAGCTCCGAGGAGGCCAATACTGGCCTCACCCTTGTGGGAACCGGAACATCGCTACCGCCGTCTACGTCGAGGATCATTGCCAAGAGGATTGTGTTGACGGGCCATCCATTCCATATCCACAAAAAGATCGTCACAATTCGCTACATGTTTTTCAACAAGGAAGACGTGGACTGGTTTAAGGCGCTCACCCTTTGGACCAAAAGAGGCCGCCGCGGGGAAGTCAGGGAAAGTCTCGGCACTCATGGCTATTTCAAGGCCATCTTTGATGGACGAATTAACCCTCAGGATTCCGTAGGAGTCAGTCTTTACAAGAGGGTGTGGCCTCGGAATGCGACAGTCTTGAGTAGGTCGCTCTTAGAAGGCCCACCGGTACACCAAGGCAACGACAGCGGTGAGATGGAGTTGGACGAGGAGTAGTTGAGGAGGCGTAGGTGACAAGATACATGTAGACGGCGGCCATCGAAAAAAGGGGCAGTGCTTGGACGAATATCCTACGACATCGTCACCCATAGCTTACCCCTCTATAAATACATTCTGGCTTCTAGCGCATATAGTGCCCAGTCTTATCATTTCAACGTATCGAGCCCCTCGGTTGGCTTTGGTCCACCATGAGCCTTGCATACCTCTTCTGCGCCGCTCGCTGTCCAGGCACTGAGAATCAAGTTCACGATATGTTCAACCCCGACTCCCTTCTTCACCTGCGCGAACACCGTTGGACCGCCCTCCCTCATCTTCCTCGCATCCCTTTCCATGACGCCCAAATCCGCCCCCACCGCCTCAGCCAGATCCGTCTTATTCACAACCAACAGGTCACTCTGCGTAATGCCCGGACCACCTTTGCGGGGTATCTTGTCCCCACCGCTAACGTCAATCACGTAGATGATGAAATCTGCGAGCTCCCTTGAATAGTTAGCTGCCAGATTATCCCCTCCGGACTCAATAAGCAGCAAATCAGTCCCGAATTCGCCGTGCAGATCTTCGAGGGCGGCCAAGTTTGCGGAAATGTCCTCGCGGACGGCAGCGTGGGGGCAGCCGCCTGTCTCGATGGCGCGGATGCGCGGACTGGGGAGTGCCGAATTTCGCGTCAGGAACTCGGCGTCTTCGCGGGTGAAGATGTCGTTGGTTACGGCAGCTATGGAGTATCTTTCGCGGAGGGCGAGGCACAAGGCTAGCATCAGAGCTGTCTTTCCCGAGCCTACCGGTCTGTAGGAGTTGTTAGTATGCCGGTAGATTGACAATCGGGGAGACGGTGGATGCTTCTTGCACTTACCCACCGATGCCAACCGTGAATGCTCGGTCATTCCAGTTTCTCCCCTCCGTTATAGGCAGTTCTCTGCCGAGGAAGCTGCCGGGGCCGTCGAGGATTTCGTGCGAGTGGCCATGTTCGGCGGCAGAGAAGCCGTCGTGGGAGTGGCCTGTGACGCCACCATCGTGGGAGTGTGTTGCCATCGGAAAGAGATGACTTCAGTGATTGGTGACTTGACCTGTCTTCAACTATGCGAATATTCTCATCCGATGAGAATAGGTTTATGAGCCAATTGCGTTCTGTGTAGCACCTATTGCGAAGACAACCTATTCGTATGCTCTGGGTGTGGGGGATAGCACAGGCACGTCTCCAGCGACGGTAGCTTGGCGGGGTAATTTGTAGCTTAACAAGGAGGGGTAGTCTACGGATTGACGCCCCCGAAGCAGCCCCCACTTCAGAACCGTCTCCAATGCAAAGTTCCCGCAGCCGTGCAAGGTATGAAGATGCTGACGGCTGCCAGTAAATTATTGTTCTGTGTAGAATTTCCCTAACACTGCCGAGCCACTTCAACTGCTATGTTGCCTAAGACCTGACTTCTTTTGCGACCCGGGACGATACCTTACTAGTAGAAATTTTCTCAGGACTCACGTACCCCTCTCCTCCAAAGTATTCTTCTCTCTTACGCTGAGACGCCACAACATCCCAGTTTCCAGGCTCATATCTCCACTCCCATACTAGGACACGGGCCAAAGAAGGTTGTCGAGCCAATTTTGCCCATGGCGGCCCAGAAAGCTGTCATTGTTGGCATCAGCGGCCGCTCATCTAGTGGCAAAACGACACTTGCGCGGCTCCTCAGGGACATCTTTCCAAGCACCTTCATCTTACACCAAGATGACTTCTACAAGCCCGATTCAGAGTATGAGCGTGACCATTCTCCTTATCATGGCGACAACGTGTGTTTCACGGGCAATACTCTACGTAGAAGCTGACGGTGCAATTTTGGAAAAGAATACCCGTTCGAGACGGACTGCAAGATTGGGATTGCCCCGAAGCAATATCCATCCCAACCATGGAGAAAGCGCTCTCACACATCCGCACAACCGCAACCTTCCCGGTTCGTAGTCACTGGCACCTTTCGGCCCGTTCCTCCCACGGGTTACCCCGTTCATTTTTGCCACTAAGGACTGCCCCTGCTAAATCATACTCGGCCCAGCCTGATCTAGATTCGAAGGAGGACCAGAACCAGGTGGGTAAGTGTCCGGTCTCGGACGAGAAGATTGCCGCCATGAGAGACAAGGTCGCCGCATGGCGACTACCAGACCAGCCCGGACATGGAATCTTGGGGGAACACGGCCTTAAAATGTGTTTGCTGGATGGCTTCCTTCTCTACTGCCAAGAGATGAAAAAGGTCCAAAGCCTCATCGACATCAAGCTGTTCCTTCTCGTGAGTAGGGAGAAGGCCACACAACGAAGGGAGGCCCGCGATGGTTATGTCACGTTGGAAGGCTTTTGGCAGGATCCTCCTGGATACCTGGATAAGATTGTGTGGCCGAACTATGCTGCTGCTCATTCGTGGCTGTTTGTGGATGGGAATGTCGAGGGGCAGCTTGACGAGGAGGTTTTGAGGTCGACGGGGATACAGGCGCAGGTAGGGAAGGACCAGGACATCACTTTCGAGGAAACTCTTGAATGGGCGGTTGATCGGATTATGGAAGGATTGGTACAGATTGCAAGTAAGGATAAGAGCCAATGAGGACAATCTCGACACCTTGAGTTTCAGTTTGCCCGAGATACCTGTCGTGAAATATATATAGTTTCTGTTGTGTTTTGACGACGAACCAAGGTTTCCTCTGCATGAAGATGCCGTTGATATGTTGTTCTAGTTGGATTGCTCTCGTGCTCTATGCAATTAACATGGCAGCCGCTGGCAGGTGGCAAACTTGAGCTCGGGTTGGTCCAAATTTTATTCTACTTTGCGAGGCTACACGACCATCTCCGCGTCCGCGACCACATGCGAACCTCTTTTCCTCATCATAATATTTTAAAAGTGTCAATGCGCCAATTCTCAAGATGACCGGCGTAGGAAGACGATGGAACAATCTGCATAGGGTAAGTAAAAGTACCTACACTCTCTACCCCCCGTGCAAATGACTAAGAATACCAACTAACATTTTCACTCACAGCAAGTAAGTCGAGCCTTTATCACCCGAGCCTCTCCTCGAGTTCCCGGCCGCTTACTGACCATGACGCCAAGGTCTTGTCCCTCCGATTCGGACCTGGCGCCGCCAAGCTGCCCTCCAAGGTCACGAGGATACACCTGGAGATAGCAAAGAACCCAAAGACGCATTTCGGAGCATGGTATGGTCCTCCGCACCCTGGACATTGCAACCTCCCCCCCAGGGCGTGTGCATGTGCGCCGTGGTGAGATGCTGACAACAGGACAGGAAATTCTGGAAAGAATGCTTCCCGCGGTTAAAGTTCCACAACCCGGCCGTCCCCATGATCGTCAACCGCGATCCCAATGCCACGCGCGACCTGCCCTCCACCCTAACCCTCTACTTCAAGAACCCCAGCGCCGTCCGCCCCGAGGGCTCGGAATCCAACGTCGGCGAGCGGCACCAACCGCCCTCCTCGGCCACGGCGGAGTCGAAAGCCCAGCCGCCCGACTGGGACGAGCACGTCGTCAAGATTGACCTGGCCCAAAAGACGGACGACGCAATTCTCCTTGACGTTATGAAGGAGACGGGCGCGACTGCCGTGATGCCCACTGCCGAGGAGCAGACGGCTATTGATGCTCTGCAGAAACTAGAGGAGGAGGGGAAGGTGGCTTCAGCGGCGGCGTTGGAGAAGAATCGGGACAAGATGCTGAGGAGGAAGAAGAGGAGGATGGAGACGAATCCGAAAACGCCCAAGAGAAAGGGGTTGGTTGGAGATATGGGTGCCTGGCTTGATAAGCGGGCTCCCGCGTCCGGAGTTGTAGCGGATGTCAAATCTGCGGTTTAGATGCTATCTCATATGTCGAGTGTTGCTGTATAACATGTATAGAACGTGTCACGCCGAATATAGACTCTGGTGGTTCTTGATTGATCTCAACGGATCCGTCCTGTAGATTCAAAATAATGGGTTTGGTCATTCTATGCTAAAGTGTGCTCCAATGAAGCCCTTTCCTCGCTCCTTACAATGCTGCTATGTAAATGGAAAGCGGTGCCGCCAACCGCCTAAAACACCAAATTATGAATGCTGCCGTCCCCATGACATCAACGGCCTATTTCAGCCCGAAGCCTTCGCTTTCATGAACGGCCGTCCAAAGCATCGTCTCTAACCTCTGCCGAGTCCTGTATCGCCAGAGCGCTAAGACGTTGAAGCACGTTCGCGCAATGGGATACCGACCACAATCATCGCCGAGGCAAGAGACCTTGATGTGAAGAAAAGTGGCACCTGTTGCAGGTATTCGGTCACTTCCCGTGATGAAGAGTAACAGCTTTCGTTGGTTCGATGGCGTTGCTCTTTCAAAAGTCGTCCAGAACCAGTCCAAGACAGGTTCCAACCCATCAGGAGAATCGTGGCCCCAATTTTCGTATTCCGCCACAGCCCGCAACGACGTAATGTCGAGTGGCTCGTCTGAGCCCCGAACTAGCAATTCAATTTCCTCTGGCTGGAATAGCGACAGGGCGCTGCCGCCACAGACCGTGTAGAAACCACGCTTGAACGGCTCAAACTGTCGGCTGACCGAGATGTCGAGGAGATAGCGAGTGTAGAGATCGGCATACTCGCGGCGATTGGCATTCGTCACAACTTTTCGCTGCCCGTCAGGACAAAGGGGGACGGAAACTGTGGTGCCATAGCGGTCTGTATCCACGACAAAATTGAGAGAAAACGTCTCCTCGACGTCGCCATCGTATTCAAGCAACTGATTCAGTCCGCGGGCCAGGGCCGGCCGAAACTCAAATAGATCATCAAGAGAGTACGTCATGACGGGTCTCGGATGTGCCGCTGACGCCGGAGATGGCGCAGGCCCTGAGGCAAGCAGCTTCCTAAAGGCAAATGGGGGTAGCGGAACGTCCAAGATGGTTGAGTTGTAAATGGCAAGACCCATCACGACGCCAACCAAGAAGAACTGGTCAGAGGTTTCGAACGAGTTGGGGTTGAAGTAGCAATACTGCGAGTCCTCGTCGTATACGAACATGCCTTGGCTGAATTAGCAAATTGCTATCACCGATAGACAAGGAGAGAAAATAAAGAAACGAAATGCTAGAGTCTAACGTACCATGATCCGCATTGAAGACTTCCCGAACCAGGAGAAGAAACCACTCTTTACGTAGGCCGCCGTGGTCGACCCCCTCTTCGCCGGCAAAGACGATGCGGAGTCGCTTCTGGATGTCTTCGCTGCCGCTGCCAACAATTTCACTGACGGCCTTCAGGCTATCCTCCACTAAGCAGTCTCTCCTGACATCGAGAACGAGAAACTGATTCACATTTTTCCGCGTCATGATGCTGTCGATGAAAGCATCCCTCGCTTTGCTCAGCATTTGTCGTTTGGCCTCGTGCTCGAGAATTTTGATCTTGGCAGAAATGCTCAGTAAGAAGGGATACTGGCAAAAGGCGAATATCCCCCTCCTGGCCTCCCAGACTTCGAAGTCGGCGACAAGGTCGACCCTGTCAATGAGAGAATTGTAAAAGTCGCTTGTCGGCACCATCTGCCCTTGGGCATATGAGCTAGCCCTGGTTTCGGTCGGCGAGTGGGTAGCTGGAGACGTGCCGTGGCTGTTTCCGGGCGGCTCCCGACGCGCCGCCGGCAGGTTGTTCGCAGCAAACAAGAGACCAGCCACGATAGACGCCGCCCTGATTTGCCAATCATTGCCGTGCACCAGCGTCCTCGGTGTGTCGACCTGGGACTTGGTAGACCCTTGCAGTGATGCACCAAGCACTGAATGCAGCGCAGCCCTCGAACCGCCTGTAGCTAACCTAGGAATGAGCCCGGCGGTTACGTCGACCTTTGGCTTGCGAGCGCCTTCACTGCTTCGTAGCAGCCGGTAGGAGAGAAAGCTACTGACAAGGTCTTTGATCTCTTTGAAGTGGGCAGGATCCAGCCGAGCGAACCAGGCAACCAAGTGGTTATGACACTCTGGAGAAGAGTTGGACATGAGGCCCAATATTCTCTTGATAATGTTTGAGTGGTGTCCTGATAACGGCCCGGACGCAGGAAATGCAGACGTCTCCAATGCTTCTCGCTTTTTGATCTCCGCTCGCGGGCCGGGTTGGAGATAGCCGTGAAACTGCCGTGAGCTGGGGTAGAGAAGGGGATTCTGGAGCGCAATCAGGAGAAATCGAACGTCCCAGGGGTCAGTAATGGGACGCCCAGGGCGCTTGAGAAGCATCTCCATCATTTTGAGGAGCACTCGTTGCGTGTGATGTTGCCCAGCGAGAGTTTTAGACTCTAGCAGGCGCAGCTGGTCTTGCGAGACGCTCCGGGCAGACTTTTCCGAGACAACCTCCCCAAAGACATGCCGCCAGCTTTCCGCTGCATTTATGACTGCTATGTACCATTCGGAAACTTCACCCCAGTCGATGAGCGGTGATCGCAAGTTGACGTAAGAGGTAGAGTCATTCCTAGCACGCGTGTTGGAGCGAAATGGACGAGCCTCGGCTTGACTCCCTGTCCACCAGGAGCCGTTCTCCGCAAAATCCCCGAGAAGTAGCAGCTTAGGGTCGAGGTCACACAATGGAGATTCCGAGGGGACCGTGTCACGCCGGGGCTGAGGGGTCTGCCTGTTTTCCCTAGAAACACTAACTGCTCGCGCAAGGGCTCGTTGGCGTCCACTCACGAATGACGAGTTGACACAGGAGAAGGAGTTGAAGCAGCTGATGATGTAATCTTCCAAAGGCTTGAATATCCTCTTCGCTTCCTGCCCGGAGTCGTTAGGCTCGACTTGGGCAGTTGGCGATGGTCCATCCTTCTGCAACATAGCATGCACAGCGGGACGTTCAGGATACGAGGCTGAGTAGGAACGGGACGACGAACTACTTCCACGTATTGGATTTGGCCGCAGCGTGGGGGGTTCGTCGAACAGATACTTGGCACCATGGTCCTGTGGCGCCTTGGTCGATACCCATCCTTGTGGCCCAGCAGTCGTCCTTAAGGGAGCGAGCTTGTGACGCATTTTGCTGTCTATTGCCGTCGATGTAGTGGCATCTTGAAGTCCAAGGTCAAGCCCATCGTGTTCTGCTTCGTTCAGAGACTTTTCTATGAAAGTGGCTAAACACTTTCGAACTATTCGGCGTGTAATTGACGTCGAAATATACCGGGCTAGAACTACGTTAGCCACATTCCATACTTGGATAGGAGCTCAAATTTAGCAGAGCTGTAGAGCATACGGGATTTCGATGATGCAGTCGGCGGAGACTGAAAGGAAGCGACAGCCTCATGGCCACCTCCACGGGCCAGGGGCAGATCTCTTTCTTCCACACCTCCAAGCCTTGGGCCAACGTCATTGATTGTCAAGCAGACGGTACATCGGAATACATGGAGGTCCCCCGGCCACCGCAACAGAGAGCCGCATCCCATGCAATTACCATTAACAAAGTCGTGACTCCCCTGTCTGCCGTGACCACCTCGCTGCGACCGTCCGATGGTATTTTCTCGGGCCTTGGCCATTGGTTTTGCATCAGCGTCCCGTTCGGATTCTGACGAGTCCTGGTCGCTGCTTTCTTGCTGCCGCTTCTTCTTGCCTGCAAAGAGCGAAGGGAACGGATGGCTTAGAGACCTAGAGTGCTGAGGCCGGCGCTGTCGTTCGTGGGGTCGTGGAGGGTGAATGTCTGTCTCCGAGTCGGTGGAACTGGAAGCGTTTTGATCAAAGCCAATGCCGCCCGGAAGACAGGAACCCTGAGGGAGGCTAGGGAGCCCTTCCAATGAAGCGTCGTACAACCTACGGCGTGCCGCCGCATCGTTTGCTGTATGCGGCCCATTGCGATTCAACCACAAGTCCATTTCCAAACCCTAGCATTCTTTTACATAACTACCCTGGAATCTGCAGAGTAACTACTCCGAAAATGGGAAGCTGCGACTTCCAGGGACGGGATACCAGGCGCGGCATTTGGGTAGATACGCCTGCCCACGATGTTGACAAACCCCCCCCGCCTGCCTATGCGGCCGACAAGCTGGAATGCTGACTGCAAATCAGGACAGCCGTTGCGGCGGGTGACAGTGGCAACTCAGTGACAAATCCAACAGGCCTTTCCAGCCACGCTTGGCGATGAAGTAGTTAGGCTCTGAAAAATCCTCGAGGTCGGTAGTCTTAAGACTGCTCAGGTCGTTTCACCCAGTTGATGCGACGAAGGACAGTAACAAGCCGAATCTGGATTCGAGGAGAATCATCGACTACCAAGGTCGGTGCAATAAGTAAATGCCAAAGGAGGTTTCGTCTTGTCCTTTGCTATCAAGTCTGCCTTGACGAAGATGAAGTCATGGCCCAAGTATGGCCCGGATGGATTGAAACCTGCCCGTGCCGGCTCGCCAATGCAGCAGAAGAAATTTATGGGGCACTAGAGGCTGATACCCCCGCTTCCGCGTGCAGTGAGCTGAAAGCCGTGCCGAACCAGTCTCAGGACGAGCCTGCCGTCACCGCTAGATAGGTATTGCATTCCACGATGCCCCACCGAAAACGTTCTGTGTTCTCCACCCATTATCCGTACGGGTATTGCAATAGCCCGGGAGAATCATAACAAACTTCTTTGCTTGGCTTATGCCATATCAAGGTACGTAATCTTAGGTTCTGTGCAACATTGAAAGTTGCCACATAATCGATGACAGCAACGAGGTGGCACACCATGGCGTGAGTAGCCAAGAAGAACCAAGACTCGAAAATAGAGAAGATTCGAGACCAGGGGCGTCCATGGTGTGAGTTACATACTATATCCATTTGCGCTGCGTCCGGTTCACCTGGGACTAAAATTAGGCACCGGAATGAGCTTGAGACTCATCACAATGCAGCTGAGGAATTTCCGAATTGGTCTGCCTCGTCATGAAGCGATACCATGATATGAGTGGAAGCTCTAGGGAAACGAATTCATTAATTCTCGAATGCGATGTACTCCCGAAACTCCGTCCAAGTGTGTGTGAAAGCCCGCCGCCCGCGCTTCACATCCTATGATCCTCGGATCCTGTACAACATGAGTCTCGAGCTCGGCGCCTCTTTTCCCCTCTAAAACCCCGTACCAAGAATATGCTGTTTTGTGGTCTCCCTTACGAAGGGGGAGCTCCGCGACCACGGCCATAACCTCCACGGCTGTTCGCATTTGTTAGCAAGACTCCACACATGCCGACTAAAACCCAGCATAATAGGGCTCTAAACTTACAACTGAGGGGCAAAGTCGCCGGGGGCACCTCCTTCCTTGCCCTCGCCACCTTCACGTCGTCGGTATCCACCCTCGCGATCACCCCGATCACCGCGGCCACGGCCAAATGGTCTCCGCTCACGTTCGCCCTCGCCCATCATGCCTCGAGGAGGAGCGTGCGATCGCTGCTGCTTGATGTGGGTGGCAGGGACAATTTCGGCGGGGAGATGGAGCCACTCGCGGAGGTAGTCGAGACCCTCAGGTGTCAGGGTGTAATAGTAGTACTGCCACGAGAATTGCGTCTTGACATAGCCCCGGGAGTCGAGCGACTGGCACGCCTTGATGACAAAAAGGTTCTTCGTATCGATGTCAGGGTGCTTCGGAAGGTTGAAGTCCTTCTTGGCCACGAGAACGCCCTCTCGGAAGAGGTACTGCAAGCAGAACAATTGTCAGAAATTGGTCCAGCCTCACACTGGAAATGCTGTCTACCGGAAAGTATCATACCTCGTGGATCTTCTTGCGGTCGGCCTTGGGAATAAGCATCTTGGATCTTCTTAGTCGATCTCGACGGGTGGTTGAAGATCGGAAGTTTTTGGTTGTTCACTTGTCTGACGAGTGAGCTCGATTTGCGTTTTTGTGCGTAAGGCGCAGATAAGGTTATGAAAGGGGCCCAGGTTCCGAATTTGGGAAAGGCAACAAAGAGGACTTTTGAAACCCTTGAAAAGTAGAATCGTGGGAGGCTTCGTTGTGACGACGAAAAAACGGCAAGGAAGCAACCAAAGCAGGTGACCAGAGAGCTGTCAACGCTTTGTGTGTGCAGAAACCCTACCAGAAAAATTGGAGTGAATTCGATTTTGCTGGTGGATCCGAGTGCCGTCCACAATAGCGGGGCAGTCACGTGGAGATACCGATAGTCAACTCGGCGGAATGTTAGCTTAGGTAAGGGCCCAAGGGCCGAAACCAGTGGTCAGCTGGCAGCCTGCCAAACAGAGAGCGCTGAGGACAAAAGTTATCGCCGCCCAGTTTCGTGACACTGGATTTTGAATTGCGTCACGCCGTCGCATAGCTTATCGACGAGGAGATTTTATCACTCGAGATTCCTACAAGCCTTCGTTTGTACGCAGAGAGTACACGAATCTACATATCTTCGCCTTATTTACTACCAACCCAGCCATCGGTGGCTTAAGATCGTTCGCGATGGCTGCCGAGAACATCAACCTGTTGATCACATCCTTTGCTGGACTGGGCCTCCCATCCACGCTGGTATTTCCAGTATCAAGAGATGCGCCAGTGTCGGACATCTGGTCATCACTGAAAGACCGCATCCCCCAGACGTCTCGACTCCTCCTTTCGACAATTTCGAACAAAGACCTGGCCCCGTTTTCACATGAGGCGATTGGCGCATTCGCACCAACAGAAGACGCTGACTTTCTGACTTTACGTCTTTCGGCGCCGATATGTGGTGGCAAAGGAGGTTTCGGGTCCCAGCTCAGAGCTGCAGGCGGTCGCATGTCATCCAAGAAACGGAGGGGTCAGGGAGAGGACAACGGATCCAGTCGCAACCTCGATGGTCGGAGGCTACGTACGGTAAACGAGGCTAAAGCTCTTGCCGAGTATCTCTCCATCAAACCTGAAATGGAGCAAAGGGAGAAAGAGAAAAGACGGAAGCGATGGGAGGAGATTGTGGAGATTTCGGAGCGCAAGCAGAATGAAATACGAAATGGCGGAAAGCGTCTCGATAATCAGTGGGTTGAAGATAGGGAGGAGGTTTTGGAAAGGACCCGCAACGCTGTCCAGGTGGCTATGAAGGCCCGGCGGCAGACTGAACACCCACTCAGCACATCCCAAGGTTCTAGCTCTAGTTCGAGCGAGGGTGCCCTGATGGTGAAGAGCCTGAGTGATGCAGAAAATGGGTCAAAGGAATCCACCCCTCCTTCTGAAACCGAACAGTCACCAAAGGAGGGGACAAAGAAGGAAGCCAAAGATAAGCCAAAGGTCCTTTTTGGGTTCGACGAGGATGATGAGTTTATGAGTTCGGACAGCGATGAAGAATGAATAAAGATACCAAATGTTAGAATGATCCTTTGAAATTGAATTCTCCGTTAACCAGTATCTGCCGTCAGAACGAAACCTTTCCTGTTACCGTGCCGTAGAAGCAAGTCCTTAGCACTGGCCAAAATATGTAGTAGTTCTACTAGGCTCAGGATTCGCAGTGCAAGGCAACCAGGGGCGCAAAGTGTAATTAAAGCAGAGCGAATAAAGTGTTAGATTGATATTGTGAAAGGTCCTGCGGACCTGCTAACAGACGATCTCTGGTCTAATTCTATGCCAACTATTGTCACATCTTGAATGCTTGGTGGTTATGAAGCGAGAATTTAATCTACCAAGATTTATTGTTCCAGCTTGACAGGGAAGTTACCAGCTTCTAATTTCGGACCAAAGTTAGTGCTATGCTGTAAGAATGGGTAGGACACTGAAGGGAATTGAATACCTCTCTGGTCATCCCACCTCTGGTACCAACCCGAGGGACACAATGACCTGTAGGCCAGGAAGAACTGTGCAGCGGTGTTAGCCCAACAATCCCTTCTATCTCGTCAATCAAATCCCATATACCTGACGGCAAGGCGCAAAGTCCTCTCCCTTAGCAAGGATGCACTTGTGGTAGTCGACGTAGTTCTGCCAGCAATGCTTGGTCTGGTTCATGTTGGGGAAGCGAGCATCGACACCTAGTAGAAGTCATCAATTCACATATCCTTCAAAACTCTTTCTTGCCCGGATTCTCTCCAAGTTCATAGACGGGGCGCGTCGCAGATCGAAGGGCTGTCCTTACCAGCTAGAGACAACAGTTAGCGTCGGCAATCGGACCACGATGCATGTTTGGAGCGAGGCATTAGATAATGTTTTGCATACCTGTCACGAACTTGAAGGGCTTCGTAACAAGCTCCTTTCCATCATCATGATCCTCGGCCATCTTGACGTACGAGTCCGTGCGAATTGAGCCTTAGTTGTGTCGGGACCGTTCTAGATAGGTGATTTATTATGCGTGCGAACTGGAGCTTTGATTTGGGAAAAGCGAAGTCTGGGAGAATGCCTCAGGTGACGATTGGGATGTGGCGTCAGGCGTCGCCGGCTGTGGAAATTTCCGCCTTACATATAAGGCTATAATCCCGCGCTATGAACCGACTCCGAACCGCTTCAATCCGTATCAGACCAGAACCTGCTCCATCTCTCAACCTCACACCTTTTTACCTTAAAGCCAGCAATTTGTCGTCCAGCTTTCCGTCGCCACGATGCGCCCCACAATCGGCCTCCGAATGTTTCGACAAACGCCTCGACTGATGGCTCCGGTACGTTTGAATTCAGCTGGCATTGTCGTCAGAAGCGGAAACTAACATGTTGTTAATATTAGGCCAAGCCCGGCGGTATGCGATTTCCAGTTCCAATTGAAACTTCCGACAGCTACCATGAACCAGTTGTCTGGGCGAAACATGCTGCGGATGGCGAGCTGACAATGTTTGGATAGGCACGGGCATCATGGACAAGATGAGGAAGGTTCCACCTGAGCTCTGGCCTCTCGGTACGCTTCGTCGCCCTTCGCATGAAGATCGGTCAACCGTCTTACGATTCTAACAATCTTCATAGGCGCTGTTGTGGGTTTTGCAGTTGTCGCTGCTACGTACTCGAGCATTCGCAAGTTTCTGGTGGACAAGAACCTCCGCCTCGCTCGTCAAGGCGCTCGACACGAAGCTCCATCCGGGGACCATCACTAGCCGTTTGGATGCCATGGCAATGCGAGGGATTGTGGCGTTTTCTTTGTTTAGACAGCACAATTGTACAATTTGAAGATGCATAGATATGGACAAGGCAGCTAAACATCCGATCGATATCCACCGCCCAATTCGCGTCTGAAGCCCCGTGGAAGCACCACTAAACGCCGTCACCATGCCATTAAATCCTTCAAAACCGGGCCCTATCTTGCTTACGCAGGTTTGGGGCCTGCGACATCCAGTCCTTCTAGGCCTTGCATAGGATCGCCATCGGGAACAGGTGCTGGGCCTGCCACATCTCCATCTTCTTGGCCGACTGCATGCTCTGCCAACCAAGTTTCCTATCGTTGAGCACGTTAATCCGCGAACAAGATCAGTGATACGGCAAAATACTAACCTGGTCCCAGACTGCGGTTTTACTGCCCAGTCCTTCGTTTGCGCTCTTGGGCGGTTTGGCAGCGCTCACTCTCAAAATTCGACCAAACAATTCTGACTGATCCATGTTGTCGATGGCCTCCTTCGCGTCATCAACATCCTCGAATTCGACATATGCAAATCCCCTATGGGGATCCGTCGAATTTGGATTGTCGTTTTTGGGCAACGTGACGTCTGCAATCTCACCAAAGGGTATGAAAGCGTCGTGTATATTTGTTGTGGTAACTTGAGGGGATAGGCCGGCAACATGGACGGTTGCCTTCCACCTAGATGAATCAGTCATATTGATTTGCCTCTCCTCTACTCTCGTTTTTCCAACTGTTTCTGTCTTGCCAGTATAGCTGGTTTGTGCCGTCTGTAGATATGAAAAAGCGAGCACAAAGGCGCCGCCCTTTTCGAATTCTAAACGCCGCAAAAGCTGCTGATACCAGTGCAGCAGGATCTGGGAAGCCCGTCACGTGAGTCGGTTCGATATCAGCTGGCTGCAGCTGTGAATCTTCGAGGCCCTTCGCCCAGCTTCCCGAGTCTCGCCCAGCTTACCACCGTGTCACACTGTCAACTGCGACCGAGGACATTTAAGGTACTCAAATTTGAGCCCTAGAAACCCGTGAAATAAGCCTTAAAATGCTGGAACATTTTTGGATAGCTAGCTTCGTGAAATTGCTGAAAAACACCCCCTAGCCTAGCAAAAAGGCACAAAACATCTCAATTGGCTTCTAGAAATAATATCTCCATGCGCTGACCGGGGTAGAAATAGCGCCCTATTCAGGCCGATGGCAGCTGAGACGGTCCGTAGTGGTCAGTGGTGGGGTTAGACGGTAACGCGCACTCTGCAATCTGGCATCAATCATAGCCACCCTCCGAGGCCACAAGCTGACAATATTAAATACATCCAGACGCATTGTCCTCCCGCTTCCCAGCCAACCCCGTCTGACCAGCACCGTCGGAGCACCAGGACGCAACAATGGTCCGGCTGCGAGAAATCCCCCGGACGGCAGTCTTTGCCTGGTCCCCCGATGCGTCGAAGCCTTACGTCGTCACAGGTACCCGAGCCGAAGCCTTGGACGTCGACTTTTCAAACGAGAGCAAGCTAGAGCTTTGGGATCTGGACCTTGACAGCCATGAAGGATTGGAACTACAGCCTGTTGCTAGCATTACGACAGATAAGAGGTACGGACAGACCCGCTAGGCGTAGCCAGGCCGACCAAGCCCACGAGCTCATGCTAACCTTGCACAGGTTCTACGACATCGCCTGGGGACCACCCGACGAAGACCACCCACGGGGCATCATTGCCGGCGCCTACGAGAATGGGACCCTAGAACTTTGGGATGCCGAGAAGCTTATATCCGGGACATCCCCAGCCTCGATTGGCACCGCGTCGAAACATAGTGGAGCCATCAAGTCGATTCAGTTCAACCCTTTGAAGCCCAACATCCTCGCTACAGCCGGAGACAAAGGAGAGCTATTCGTTTACGACGTAAACGACATCTCGAGCCCTTTCCGCCTTGGTCCGGTGCCCGGCCGCGCAGATGACCTTGAGTGCCTGGCGTGGAATAGGAAGGTGTCGCATATTCTGGCATCCGGTGGCGCAAGTCGCTATGTGACGGTTTGGGACCTCAAAACCAAGAAGGCCTCTCTCAACCTCAACACCCAATGCAAAGCCACAAGCGCCATAGCCTGGGACCCAAACAATTCGACCAAGCTCTTGACAGCCTCACCCGACGATAGTGATCCGGTGATATGCCTCTGGGATCTGCGCAACTCAAATGCGGCCGAGAAGAAACTTCAGGGACATGAGCAAGGTGTCCTATCGCTGTCGTGGTGTCAGCAAGACAGTGACCTCCTGCTCTCGGGTGCCAAGGACAACAAGGCCATTCTTTGGAACCCGCAGACGGGGGAGAAATACGGAGACTTCCCTGAGGTGACCAGCTGGATTTTCTCGACTCGCTTCAACCCACACAATCCAAATCTGCTCGCATCGGCTGCCTTGGATGGGAAGATTACCGTGCAGACGCTGCAAAACACGAATCCGTCAACGTCGCAGGTGGCCGCCCAAAGCAATCTCGATGACGAGGACTTTTTTACGAGTGCCCAGACGCAGCCGCAGGACGCGTCGTTCTCATTGACCAAGGCGCCAAAGTGGATGGAGAGGCCAATCGGAGCATCGTTTGGTTTTGGGGGGAAACTTGTCGCCTTCAAGAAGACCAGCGCCCCAGGACAAAAAGGAAGCTCAAAGGTTTTGGTCAGCCCCTTCTCTGTCGACACGGAACTTGGCTCGGCCACGGAAATTTTTGAAAAATCCCTGGGTTCAGGCGATTTCGTTGCCATCTGCGAGGCTAATGTCGACCGAGCCACGACGGAGGAAGAGAAGGCGGATTGGCGGGTGATGGGAACTCTTGCTGGCGATAATGCCCGGCAACGTATTGTCGAATACCTCGGCTTTAAGCAGGAGGAAGCAACGAATGGTGTTGCCACCGACGATGGCGAAACGGGCACCAAGTCGGGCTCGGAGAATGGCGACAAAGCCAAGCCATCAGGCATGTTCTCCGAAGAGCCAGATGGCGACGGGGATGATTTTTTCTCAAAGGGCGGTCCGCCGGATGAAGCATTCCATATCCTTGGAGAAGATGATGGTGTAGATGCCGACATTACCAAGGCAATCATGCTAGGCAATTTTGCGAAGGCTACAACACTTTGCCTAAAGGAAGATCGCATGGCCGACGCCTTCCTTATCGCGAACTGCGGCGGACAGGATCTAGTTGACAAGGTGCAGACTGCTTATCTTTCGCGAAAGAGCGGGTCCCCAAGCTACCTGAGGCTTCTCGGCTCTGTCATTGGGAAAAACTTATGGGATGTGGTTAAGAACGCTGATCTATCTAACTGGAAGGAAGCAATGGCGGTTCTTTGCACCTTTTCGAGTCCCGGCGAGTTCCCGGGCCTCTGTGAGGCACTGGGCGATAGGATAATGGAGCAGGGCGAAAGGAAGGACGCTTCGTTCTGCTACCTGGTTGGTTCCAAGTTGGAGAAAGTAGTGTCCATCTGGATATCAGAGCTTGGCGAGGCCGAACAGGCTGGCGTCACGGAAACGGCCGAAGGCTCATCGTTCTCGGTTCACGTCAAGACGCTGCAATACTTTATTGAGAAGGTAACTGTCTTCCGACATGTCACCAAGTTCGAAGACTCTGAGAAGAGCCTCAACTCTGGTTGGAAGCTGGCGCCTCTGTACGACAAGTACACGGAATACGCCGATATCATCGCCGCCGATGGACAGCTCCAGACAGCCCAAAAGTACCTTGATCTTCTTCCTGGCGAATACCCGCCAGCAGAGATCTCGCGAGAACGCGTCAAACTGGCGACCAAGAAGGCAGCTCCCAAGGCAGCTACTAAGCAGCCCGCAGCTGGCGCTCGTACGTCGTCAAGAGCACAGCCCATGATGGGATATCAGCCGCCCCAGCCAGTTCAAATGCCGAGCATGGCGAGCCCTGCCAACCAATTTGCCGCCGCAACCCAGCCTTCCCAGGCATCGGCTGCGAATCCCTACGCACCACCATCCAGCGCCCCGTACGGAGCGCCGGCTTCTTCGCCATACGCCCCCACGCAAGGCTACCAGCCTCCCGCTCAGCCGGGCTATCCGTCCCAGGCTCAGGGCTACCAGCCACCGACCACCCAACCCGGTTACGGGGGGGCTACGGGCTACGGTCCGCCTCCTGGCTCCTTTGGCGGGCCTCCGAGAAATACCACACCGTCCGTGCCACCGCCATCTAGGGCAAAGGACATGGATAATTGGAACGACGTTCCCTTAGTGGCACGGTCAAAGCCTGCCCCTCGACGAGCAACGCCAAGCATGACGCCGTCACCGTTTACTCCCCAAGCGAGCCAGACTGGTCC